>VFQQ010000329.1_pt1 | contig 104643 bp, 154 predicted proteins | sample 3512341 | NCBI WGS metagenome assembly VFQQ01 (sample SAMN10412373, study PRJNA504923) | tailings metagenome | isolation source: Relicate 2 Philex TSF1 revegetated site | place: Philippines: Tuba, Benguet | collected 2017-08-29 | reverse complement strand
GGTCATCGGGGAAGGGGTAGCGGTTGGCGGAGAAGGCCTGCAGGCGGAGCAGGCAAATGCGGTTCGCAGCGCCGCTTCAGCGAGTTGCCTTGAGCAAGGGCAGGGATGCGTGGGCACACCTTGCATGCAGCTCACAGGCACAACGTCCCACCACAGGCCCTTCCCCGCCGCAGCACGCCAGCCAGCACCCTGCAATGGGGATGCTCAGCACCCCACCGCAGTCCGCCAGCCAGCCAGCATTACCCCAAGCCACGCCCAGCACCCACCTCACAGATCTTGAGGATCTTCTGCCGCGCGCGCTCGCCCGCAAAGAACACCACAAACACCGCCTTCTCCATGCGCTCGCCGGTGGCGGGGTCGGCCACCGCGCCCACCTGCACCATGGGTGAATGGGCGGCCGATAACAGTGAGCCGAAAGCATGTGAGGTGGGCGCGCATGAACGCACGCAGCAGCAGTTGGAAGTCAGCATGCAACAGCGGTGCGCTCCGCCCAAGCAGGAGTGAACCCACACCCTTCAATACCAGCAAGCACACCAGGCAAACCCAGGCGGACCCACCGGCGTGAACTTGAGGAACATGTTGCCGCGGGTGGCGCGGAACAGCAGGCGCTCGAATGCGGCCAGCTTCTCCACGGGGATGGTCCCCGCCACAAAGCCCAGCTGCACCGCCTTTGGCTCGTACGCCTGCGCGCTCTCCAGCAGCGGGGCACCTATACCGGAGGCGGCGCCGGCGCCTGTGGGTCAGGCAGTCAGGCGGCGGCCGGGGGCTGGGGGTCGGGCTGGCGGGCAGGGCGGGGCAGGCATTGGCAGGCGGGCAAGCAAGCACGAACCCAAGCTGGCATGCCCAAGCGTGACCTGTGGCAATCCCCTCACAGCAGCGGTACAAGCTGCAACACAAGTTGGCTTCGCTGCTCCTCCACCCAAGCACTCACTGTCGGAGTAGGCCGCAGTGGCCGACTCGCGCTGCGCACGGTCCGCCGAGGAGCGGGCGTCCTCAAAGAAGGCGCCCGCCCGCTCCAGCACCAGCTGCGGAGTGAAAATGGGTGTAGCAGGGCAGGGATGGTAAGGATGCTGGTGCGCAGCTGGATCGCACACGATGTGTCTGCCCGTGCCAACTTGCAGCGTCCAGCATGGTGTCTCTAGCTGCTGTAGACCAAACGTCTCATCAATCAGCTATCACCTGCCTCCCCCAAAGAACACCTGCAGCTCCAGCAGCTCGTTGTAGGAGCGGTGCAGGCGGTCGGAGTTGGCGTTCAGCTCCAGCAGCTCGCTCTCCAGCTGGGCCAGGCGCGCCTCCAGCGCGTCAAACTCCAGCGCGCCCTGGGGAAAGGAACCGGAGAGTCAGGCAGTGCGCACACGTAAGCGGGCGAGTGCAGCAGCAAGGATGCCAGGCAAGGTGCAGGGGGCGCTGCACCGCTACATGCCGCACTTTGTGCCAGGCATCATCGGCAATGCCAAAGCCACCGCACACCTGCTCCGAGGACAGGCGGGGCGCCACCAGAATGCCCGCCTTCTCCACCTCGCTGGTGAAGAAGCGCAGCTGGCGCGCCATCTCGTCGCACCGCTTGATCTGGTTGGCGTACCTGCGGGGCGGCGAGGCGAGGCATGGAAGGGGGGTGCAATAGCAGTGGGTACGGCGAGCTCGCAGGGTTGTTGCGAAGCAACTGCTGGATCAGGGCCACCAAGCATCAGCAGCGCGGTTTGAAGGCTGAAGTAACCAAGCCGCAGGCAGCCAGATGCCACATGAGCGACGCACGTGCGCTGGAACGCGGTGCGCTCGGCGTTCAGGTCCTTGAACTGCAGCATGCCAACCTGCGGCAGGTGTGCAAAGAAAGCAAACGAGGCATGGCGATGGCGGCAGCAGCAGGAGGGCTACTGGTCGATGGCTCGCAGTTGAACGCAGGCGGTGTGAAGCGCCGAAACCCTAGCTGGGTGGCGGGGGCACCCACCTCCCCCAGCGCGGCGATCGTGTCATGCGCCGCCTCCGCTGGGATCATCAGCTGCGCAAGGAGGGTGACGTTTGCAATCAGGGGCCATTGCATCAAGCGTCGGGCTGCAACTGCGCGTGCCGGCGGCAGGTGAACAGGCAGGTCGGCGGGCGGCGGCGGGCAGGAACCCCAAGCATGCGGGCCGCCAGGCACCGATCGGCTGCGTCAACCGACCCCTGAGGGCCTCACCTGGCACAGCTGCATCTCCTCGCTGCGAAACAGGTCCATGGCGCTGGGTCCCCGCCTGCCTCGCCTGCCAAACAAGCCCCCGCGGGGGGCGCGCCGCACTTCCCGCGGCGAGTCGTCGGCCTGATCGGCGGAGAGCGGGAGCAGGGAGGGCGGGGAGCGCTTCGGCGTGCGCCGGCGGGTCGACGAAGCCGTGAACCCGGAAATCGTGCCTCAGACGGCGGGAGAGCCCCGCCAGATAGCGGGCACTCTCCTGGGGGCTGGGGGGGGATGGGCAGGCGGCGGGGCAGGGCAGGACAGCAGGGCAGACCGCCCATGGGGCCTGATCAGGGCCTCCTGCCCTGCTGTGCGGGTCACGTGGGGCGATCACTCGCCAGTGGATGCACTCTGGGCCAGCCAGGGGCAGCTGAGCGCGCCCACACGCAACTGTCGGGGCCTCAGCCGCTGGCCAGCGCTCGCTGGCGCGCCTCCCGCAGCCCTCACGGTCGTGGCTCTACTATCGCAAGCCTCACAAACACCCTCGAGGGAGCCTGCGGCCTGCCAGCCGCCCACCGCCGCCTCCGCCGCTCGGCGTCGCCTGCAGCCGCCTTGATGCTGCAGCCGCGCTGCTGCCTCACCACGACAGCCGGAGACTACCTCAGCCGCCAGGGTGTGGCAGTCTCGCTGGTCAATGCACGGCTGCGGCAGGGCGCGCTGAGCGCACCGCCGCCGCCCATTCAGCTCGAGCAGGCCCAGGCGGTGCGTGCTACGGCAGCTGCTGGGATTGCTGCACCTAGCCGCCCAAGTGTATGGCTGGCACCGCTGTTTGGTATTCTGGCATGACACTACATGCCAACTGCAATGCAGGCGCAAGAATCGATGCATACCCAACCTGGCCCAACGCCCGCACCAGTCTCTCACTCTGCCCCTCCCCGCGCCCCCTCCCAATGCTGCGCACAGGTGCACGCCTTCCTGCTGCAGCAGCAGCGCCTGCGCCGCATCACCTCGGCTGCGCTGGTGCTGGAGTCGGCCCCCGAGGCATTTCTGCTGGACGTGCAGCAGCACCTACGCCCGCTGCTGGCATGCTTGCGCGAGCTGGGCCTCTCGCAGGCAAGCACGCATGTGGCTGCAATGTGCTGGGTGGAGGGAGCCCTGCCGCTGGCTGCCACGGGGTTTCAACAGTGCAGCGTCAGTGCTGCTGAGTTGTTCAGAGCTGTCCAGACAGCTCATTCTGCTGCCAGCTCTTGTCACACCTCTGCAGGAGCAGACCACAGCGGTGTTTCGCGGAATGCGGCGGCAGCGCGCCCAGGCCGCCCGCTTCCTGGTGCTTGGCCCCGAGGAGCTGCAGCGCCGCTGGTACTGGCTGTGCCGCAACCTGGGGCTGGAGGGCCCCCCAGCAGCCGCATACCTGGCCTCTGCGCCGTCCCTGCTGCTGGCAGACCCCGCCGACGCAGCAGCCGTGGTGCGCTGGCTGTGCAGCGCCGCCGGCTGGCGCCGCCTCGCGCTGCGGCGTAACCTGCAGCGCAGTCCCGCGCTGCTGCTGATGCCGGTTGCCCAGCTGGAAGCAGCTGCCTCGTTCCTGCAGCATCAGCTGGATGCGTCGATCGATGAGCTGTGCCTGCTGCTGTCGGTGGCGCCGCGCCTGCTGGCGCTGCCGCCGGCGCAGCTGGGCGAGGCGGTGGCGACCCACCCCACCTCCTGGCAGCTGGCGGCGCAGTGGATGGAGCGCCCGCCCCTGCTCATGCGTGAGGCTGCGGTGAGCGGGGCGCTTGGGGGCTTGCGGGCCTGGGCTGCTTGTTTGGGAGCAGCTGCAATCGAAGGTGTATGCAGTGGCCTCAGGTGCAGCCCTGTGCTACACCAGCCGTTGTCACGACCAACACTGCTCCTGTGCTCAGTCTGGCCCACTTGCCCACCCAAGCAGGAGGCGCTGCACATGCAAGTTGCAACGCTGGCGGTCATGCACCGCCACGGCTGGAGCCGGCAGCAAGTGGCTGAGCTGGTGCGAGACAACCCCACCGTGCTGCGCAGCATGCGCCTGGAGTGAGCCGCACAGCGCCGGCAGCCGCACAGCATGCGCCTGGAGTAAGCAGGCGCCAACGAATGTTACTGCCAGCACGAGCAGGCTACCTACCTGATGTATTTCAGGCGCCAACCATGTTCTTTAGCAATGCTAGCTAGCACAAGTGGCAGCACTTTTCAAGTCTCCCGGCTCGCTGCCGCCTTCACCCTGTATCATGCACCATCACGTGTAGCATCGCTTAGGCAGCTGTTTCTGCAATCTAACTGCACCGTTCACTGTACATTAGCTGCAGGCATTTCTGCAATTTGACTCCCTGTACTGAACCCGTGTTTCCAACGCCCGCCCCAATGCCGCCTCCTGCACTGCCTTCTTCATCTGCGCAACTCCGTCCTTTTCGGAACCCTGTGTGTTCTGCCTTTTTTCAGGCGTTTGCCATTTTCGTTTGGCCATCCCCCGCACAATACTCAGCAAATTTGAAAGCGACACACAAGCAATGCAGGCAGCATACCTGCAGTCGAATGCTAGTACACCTGCTGTCCGGTGGCGCGCCAGGGCACAGCAGCAGGAGCAGAAGCGGCGGCATGCCGGGTTGTCGCCCCATTTGAGGTCAGTTCACCATCGCAGCCTTTAACAAGCCGTTTGTGTCGGTCTGCGAGCCCAGAACGCGTCCAGGCTCGACTGCAAATCAAGCTCTCCCCCTGCTGCACACCACGGCTCGTGGAACACCAGAATTTTGTTGCCCAGCCATGACAGAATCCGATCGGGCAGCGGGAGGGCCGGCGCCCGACGCCCAGGCGACTTCCGCCGCCGCCGCCACTGCCGCTTCGACCGCCGCTCGGGATGTGCCGCACCAGCCGTGGGAGGGCACCTCGCTGCAGCAGCTGCGCTCTGTGCTGCAGCAGTTTGCAGCGGAGCGAGATTGGGGCCAGTACCACACGCCTCGCAACCTGGTGCTCGCGTTGGTGGGTGCTGCACTGGGGAAAGATTGCGCGGGTGCACCGACATGGCATCTGCATGTGTTGCCTGGAGCAGTGTGCTCGAAGAACGCTCCCATTGAAAGTTAACAGCATCCTATCGATTATGCCAGCTTTTATTGTACTTTATCTCGTGCTTGCAGGTCGGAGAGGCAGGCGAGCTGGCCGAGTGCTTTCAGTGGAAGGGGGAGGTGCCATGTGGCTTGCCTGGCTTCTCAAATGCTGAGCGGCAGCACGTAGGTGAGCACCAGGCGGGTGGCCAGATGCTGGCTGGATCAGAAGCCGTCTTGCAATTCACTCGGCGATGGCATGTGGCTGGATGCATGCAAAACTTCGGTAGCAGTGCGGGGCAGGCTGTAAAAAGTACTGCCTGCTGCAATGCTTTTGGTTTCCTGCTTTTCAACAAATCCACCTGTGCAGGCGAAGAGCTAGCAGACGTGCTGCTGTACCTGGTGCGGCTGTCGGATGCGTGTGGCATCGACCTGGCAGCCGCGGCAGAGGCCAAGCTGCGCAAGAATGCAGGAAAGTTTTTGCAGGAGCTTGGCAAGGCATGTGGCAGTTGCAGCTGCGGCGATTGTTGTGCCACCACGGTGGTTTTCGAGCTGGGCTTCGCTTGCACTGAGGCTTAGCTGCTTGATGATTGTGCTGCAATCCATCTGAAGTCGATCGAAGTCCTTTGCTGCGCCCAATGCCATTGCAGCCAAGTATCCGGCAGAGCAGTGCCGCGGGAGCAGCGCCAAGTACACAGCTTACGAACAGGAGCAGCAGGAGCAGCAGCAGCAGCCAGGGCAGGTGAATGGTAGTCTGGAGCAGCAAACATGCGGTGCAGAGGAACAGCAGCAGCAGCAGCAGCAGGCGAGCTGTTGGCAGACATAACAACTGGAACATTGGAATGGACTGCGGGCATCCGACCCTCCACGTCATCCCAGCCGCAACATGCAGCGCACGCACTTGAGTCGCCCTGGCTTGCCGTGTGTGGTACAGTAGATGCTGCAAGTTGCTACCACTCTACGTACTTGTGCAACTGAAGGCCATGCCATTGTGAAGACAGTGCAGAGCAGAGGGAGGGAAGCAGGTGCCTCTACACCTTCTTCAGCTGGCGCCAGATCCCCTGGCCAAAGACCTGGCAGGGCTGTAGTGATCTAATGCACAATGATGGTTGTCAATGGCATTACACAGGGCAAACACTGCCAGGAACATGCCCGCAGTGCTGCTTGGCCATGCGCTCATGCGGCCATGCGGTGGGCAGCGGAAATTTGCCCCTCTGGCGCCTCTCTGCCCCACTGCGATCGAGGGCAAGATGTACTCCTTCCTTCTTGCTGCAGGGTGATGGACCACTCGCTGCTGCCACAGGTGTGCTCGGGCAAGCCAATGCGCCCTTCGTCGTCAATGTGCTGATGCTGAGCATGGCGCGGCCCAACATGGGTGTGCTGGCTGTACAGCAAATTTGCCATGCTTCCTCCGCAACACTTAGCGCTTGCTGGTTTGTAAACGAGACCGCTAACTCGGCGCACGGCACGGACACCGATGGGTCCAACTTTTCTGATGCATCATCAGATGAGGAGGGCAACTGATCAGGCTTTGATATGAATACGATGCTACGCTGCCAGCCGCTACGGTAGCACTTGAAGTGCCTCCCCTTGGCCTGTCATCCAGCTGTGCATGGAGCTTTGTTACATGGGTTGCAATGTATCCTCTAAGCATGTTATTTACTTCAGGGAAACATGGTACAGAAGAGCATTAGTAGAAGAGTATACATGTCTGCATGGCGAGAGAACACGACTGCCGCAACAGCCTCTGTTGACCGTGCGTCAGCTGGCTTTTTGAACACACCGTTTGGGAACAGCTTCCATTGACAAGTGCTGCATTGCTGGCACAGCCGCCTCTTCATGCTGCCAGGTTGAAGCGTGTGGTGATGCGGCGGCGGGGGTCGGGAGCAAACAGCACCACGCTGCCCTCCGCTGTGCCTGCAGGCACAGGTTTTGGAGGAGGCATTGCAGGACGTGGAGGAGGCATTGCAAGACGTAAACGCACTGTCGAATTCCAACCATGCATGCAGCACTCCACAGCAAGGGGCTGGTCGGAGCGTAGCGCAGGCAAAGGCGCTCGGTGGCAGCACGTACATGGGAAGCAAACATGGCAAGATGGCAAGGCGGGACCATTCCATGCTAGGTTCAACCATGAAAGCTTCACGGGCCATTCCGACGGACGAGCCGCCCACCTGCCAGGAAGCAGCCCTCTGGAGAGACAGCCAGGGCTGTGACCGGGCCCCTGCCACTGTCGTACCGCAGCAGCACCTGCAAGTGGGAGTGCGATTGCAGAGTTGTGATGGCATCATGCAAGAGGCGCACCTCTTTGCGGCGGCTCACTAGCACAGGGCACACACATGCTAGCAAGCGGAGGGGCGTTCCGCAAGCCACATGCACAGTGCATTCGAACTTATGCCACCATCCATGCACTGTGTGCAAGCTGTAGTACCACCCAGCTGTAGTACCACCCTCTGAGTGCCACCCACCTGCAGCGAGTGCAGCCAGCGCAGCGTGACGAGGCCGCTGGTACCGGCGGCCAGCAGCAGGCGGCCGTCGGCGGTGGGGCACAGTGCAGCCAGGCGCTCGTGCGTGTCTGGGTGGGAGAGGAGGCAGGCCGAGAGGTAACGGGGTTGAACAGGCACCTGAACTGCTTGCAGGGTGGGCTGCACGCTTGCTGGGTGCTGACGGGTGAGATATGTGGCCCGGTTGTGCCGACGGGCGACGGCAGCCTGGCTGTACTCAAGACCTCTGACTCTCAGTCGACATGCAGCTGTACTGACATGCAACTGCTCACCCGCGGAGGCCAGGTGGCGGCAGTTGAGGTTGAACAAGTGCAGGGCCAGGTCGGTGTGGGAGTGCGCCAGCAGCAGGCCTGCAACATCGGGTAGAAATGAACGTACATTGCGATGAGCGTTGCAATCAGTACCTGCACCCCAACCGAATCGCACAATTATTGCTGCAATACCGTACTGTGACAGAAGAAGGGCGGCAGCATGGCGCACGGCAGGCACCAGCTGTGCGCTGTCCACCTGGCTTTGGTGCGATGCACAACAGGGCGGGCAGCACTCAGTACAGCATGCATCTAGCTCTCAACCAGTTTAGGTGTGATGCACCGCAGCTCCGTAGTGCAACAAGCACCAGCTGCTCACCCGGCTTTGGAGCGATGCACAGCAGCGCGGGCGGCACGCCGTGCGGCAGGCGGAAGCTGCGCACGTATGCGCCGCCGCTCAGGGTGTGCAGCAGCAGGGTGCCGTCTGCTGCGCCGCTGACCACCAGATCCAGCTCGGGGCTGCACAGGGCATGTCGTGGGGGGAAAGTAGCCAGAGCTTGTGCGACCACATTGCTAGCTCGGGCAGAGTTTGGCAGGGCAGCAGGACGACCCCAGCTTGGCCGCCACTCTGCCAGCTCAAGTTGCCCCTACAGCCTGACCCGCTCCCTTCAAGGCTGCTGATCAGCGCACCTGACCGCCACGCATGTCACTCGGTCTCGGTGCCCAAACAGCGCGCAGCGGGGCCACGGCAGCAGCGGCAGCGGCTGCCGGCCACGCGCCGCTGCAGGGCATCAAATCGAAAAGAGTTCTCAGGACAATTGCCAGTCAAGAGTCAGTCACAGGTGCAGGCCGCACGTTGGTGCACTTGAGACATGGGTTGTGTCATCCTGCCATCCAGACTGCCCGCACAGCAGCAGCCATGCCAGCACAGTTCTTCACGCATCGCACCTCGCCCAAAGGCTGGGTTGGCGTCCCAGACCATCAGTGTCGTGTCTGCGCTGCCGCTCACAATCACCCGCCCGTCTGTAAGCGTGTGAGAGAGGGGGCAGCAGTCAGTAGGCGTTCTGAACAAAACCAGGTTGAGCGCTTGAACAAGCCATCACGTCATTGCAGCCAGATGATCAGCTGGCGCTCTGAATGCCTCATGAAAGATGCTGACAGCTCACCGCTGCTGGCTGTCACACACGTCACCAAGTCCTTGTGATGCGCAACCTCATGTAATGCACTCCCACTCCTTACGCGGCCTCTAACCGTATCCAGACAAGTTCCGGGTTGCTCACCGCTGCTGGCGGCCACACACGTCACCAAGTCCTTGTGATACGCCAGCGCCTGCAGCAGGCGGCCGTCATCCGAGCTGTGCACCCTGCAGGGAGAAAAATTGTGGTGTGTTAAGAGCTGCTGCACGCTCATGTGACGCAGCGAGCAGCATGCGCCTTGCTGCCAAACAGCAGAGCATGCTTTGGGGCCAGGCAAAGCCAAGCAGCCACCCAACAACCGGTACAAAGCAGCCGCCAGTATCGCAGCAGTGCCACCCCTACTCTCCCACACCCACCTGAGTGAGCCATCGAAATAGCCTCCACTCAGCAGCACCCGATCCCCATGCGCCATCGCAAACTGGGCCTGACCCAGCGCCGCCTGCCCTGCAGCGCTGCCGCCACTGCTGCTGCCGCCCGTAGCAGGGGCCGCGCCGGGCGGGGCGGCTGCCCAGGAGCCGGCCAGGGGGCGGGGCGGCAAGGGGTCGGGATCCAGGCTGGCAGCGGATGCATCGGGAAGCAGGCTGCTGCTGAAAGTGAAGGCTCCCAGGTCGGGGCGGCTGGCCGCAAACCAGCGGCCGCTGCTCACTGCAAAGAGGGAGGACAGGGGCAGTGGATTGGACACCTGGATTGGACACCATAACAGCGAAGCCATGCGCTGCAGGCTCCTGCAGCTTACATTGCAGCTTACATTGCAGAACACCAATCAGCCCAAATCCCCAGCCCCAGCCCACCTGTTCGGTCCGCATGCAGTTGTAGCACACGGCCATCCGCCACCCAGAGCTGGCTGACCGCAATGCCGCTGCGCTGCGGCGGCGGAAGCGCCAGCGCAGAGCGCCGCATGGCATCAGGGCCGTTGAGCAGCGGCAGCTGGGCGGGCGGCGGCGGCGGGCCGCGGGCGGGGTGCCGCCGCCTGTGGTGGGTAGGGCATGGCGCAATGAGTGTGGGTGCATGGTATGCTGCGGGGACGACTGCGCTGTGGAACGACGGGGGGTTTGTTCGCTGTGCTTGCTTGCTGCACGCCGCCAGCAACCCTACAAACCTTGGTGGTGTGTGCTCGTGAAACTGCTTGATTAGAATGAACACACCTGAACAGCTGCATGGGCGTCTGGCCAAAGTGGCGGATCTGCTCCTCCACCGCAAAGCGCTGCAAAATGGAATGAATACTCAGATAGGCAAAACATGCGCCGATGCAGGCATGGAATGATGACAAAACATGGCCAGTTGCACCAGCAGATCACTATCTTGGGCTGCCCTGTCACACAGGCGGGCGGTAAGGCACAGAAGTCAGGCTCCCCCCAAAAGCAGCAACTTCAGCCAAACGTTCCCCCAGCACCAAGCAAAGCCCCATATCCCCTGCAGCTCACCATCTCTGGGTCAGGGATGGCGTCCAGGTTAACAGTGCCCTCGTATCTGTAGCCCATATGCGAATAAGAAAGGGTGTCTGGCCACACTCAATTTGCTGCGCCCTCACGGAAGGCACTGCATTTCTGTCGACGCAGGGTTATCGAGCCGATCAACACCCGCCCAACTCTACACCCTGCCTCACGTGAGGTAGTAGAACGTGTTGACTGCCTCCTCAGCCGCCTTGCCTGCAATGTCAAATGTTAAATGCAAGAGGCGTGCAATGAGGAATGGGCATTTTGACGAGCTAGATGCGGCGGCTGCCGGCCCACCGGCTGATGTGCAAGCCGGCATCAGGCAAGTTGTGCATCACACGCTCCAGCTGCTTGGAAGTGCACAGCAGTAATGTACTGTACTGCAGCACGCGTTTTTGCACCAGTGCACCAAAGCGTCCCCTCAACTCGCTGCTTGACACCAAATAGCAGGTCAAGCGAGCATGCTACTTGTTACCGTGTAATTATAACCGCATTAAATGGTTCTCACCTCGCTGCTTGACACCGAACACCAGGTCGATCCAGGCGTGCAGCCGCTGGCTGACGTGCTCGCTCTCCAGCGCTTCCCGCATTACCCGCACAAACTCGTCGGCTGATGGGAAGGAAAGTGGGAGAGGGCGGTAGGAAGACAAATAGTTGTCACGGACTGCATGTGCCTCTGTTCCCACACGCTGGCCAGTGGGAGACCAGGAGGGCAGTGGCTGAGGAATGCACGTATTTTGCACCTCTGGACCGGGGTGCGAGACGCCGAGCTTTTTTACCTGAGCCGCGGGCCCAGGGTGGCAGCACAACATCATCCAGCGGGGCGCCATCCTGCCATGAGGGCACAGCGGGCAGTTGAGCGAGGCAGTTTGCAGCTGTCAAGTGGCCTCGGTGCCGTCCGCATGCAAAGATCAATGGCTGGCTGGGCCATGCGCATCTCAAGATGGTGGCTTGACCAAACTTGGTTTGCACACCCTCTGGTGCACGCGCAGCTGCCCGCCTTCTTACACTACGTGCTCGCCTGCTTCGTGCCCAGCGCAAAGCAGTCAATGCACGCAGCCGCCCGCATCCAGCAACCCAAATGCAATTGCACGCTAGCCTGCTTCATGCCCAGCGAGAAGCGGTTGGAGTTGAGCAGGAACTCGGGGCTGCTGTAGAACTCGGGCACCAGCTCCTTCACGTCTGTGGCAGCAGGCATGGTCGGATATTAACGTCAACGGTTAGCATTTGTGCATAATGCAGCCTGCCGGGCAAACCACAGCAAGCACTGCCTGCAACGCGAGGCAGTACGTCCCACATGTGGGACGGGCGGCGCAGCAAAGCCATGGCATCGACATTGCAGTGTTCAGCTGATACCCACCAGCGGTGTTGTCCAGCACGTTTTGCCAGGTGGCGGCCACGGAGTGAAAGAGCCGGTCGGCGTGGTCAAAGCGGCCGCCCTGCAGCAGCAGTCACAGCAGTGCAAGGCATGGTCAGCTAACCTGCTGTGGGTATCGGCTGCGGCCAGCTCGGGTCAGCATGCAAGGGCAAGGTGATGAACATTGCAGTGGCGATGGGCAGCTGGCGCGGCCCACCCAGCTCATCCAGCATGCACCATTGAGCAAGATGCACAGCAACAGAGCAGGTAACGTGCCTGCAGCGCCCGGCCCAGCTTGGTGAACGGCTCCAGGCGCAGCAGGTAGAAGAGCACCTTCAGGGGGTCATAATAAACAAGCAATTAGTTAAGTGTGGGTTGTGCATCAATCGTTGCAGTGCAAAGCTCCAGGCGCAGCAGGTAGAAGAGCACCTTCAGGGGGTCATAATAAACAAGCAATTAGTTAAGTGTGGGTTGTGCATCAATCGTTGCAGTGCAAAGCTCCAGGCGCAGCAGGTAGAAGAGCACCTTCAGGGGGTCATAATAAACAAGCAATTAGTTAAGTGTGGGTTGTGCATCGATTGTTGCAGTGCAAAGCTCCAGGCGCAGCAGGTAGAACAGCACCTGCACAGGGTGTGGAAGCCAGTTTGTAGAACTCCGGTGAAGTTGGTGGAACTTCGTTGGAAGTCTGTGGAATTCCATTGAAGTCTGTGGAACTCCATAGAAGTCCGGGGAATTCCGTGGAAGCCTGGCTGCTTCCAGTCTCCTTCAATCCCAAACACTGCACATCATACAGTCACAACCAATAAAGCCGCCTTGCCAGGACCGCATTCCCCTCACTCAAGAGCAACTCACAATGCCTGCGTTGGAGTAGTGGCTGCCATAATGGAAGGGCGGCATGGCCGCCTCCCCGCCTCCACCCCCGCTGTGCCCGCTGTGCCCGCCTTGGTCGCGGTCCTGGCGCAGGCTCTCAAAGCGCTCCAGGAAAAACTGGAGCCGCTTGTCGTTCAGGGCGCCTGCGCAGGAGGCAGGAACGGGCATTGGCATTGGACATGCCTCAAAGGACCGCGGCGGCACAGCACATCTGTGTAAATGTGGCTTACCAATTGGTTTGGACAGGTCGCGGAAGGAGGCGGGCTCGTTCAGATCCAGGGCATCCGAGGTGTAGTCGGCAAGCACCCAGGGGAACACCTGCAAGCGGAAAGTATTAGATGGTGGGTGCTCAGTACTATGGATCGAAGTAAGCTGAGCTTGGAACCTGGGTGTCTGAGGTGTAGTCGACTAGCACCCAGGGGGACACCTGCGACCAAAAAACCGCGGAATCAAAGATACTGTGTCCAGAGCCACCAGGCCTGTGTGTTACAAGTCGGCAACACCTGCCAACCAGAACAGTGACCGCAAATGATGGCGCAGAGCCAACTGGAAGAAATAAACGCACCGGGTACTGGTTCAGGTCATTGTACGACCGGCCAGCAAGCGTGTTGAGCGCCATGAGGTAGTCAAAGGTGGACACCTCCCACCTGCAAGTAGAGAACATCAAACAATCACACGCGATACCACGCGCGTGGTGCAATTGATTGCACCACGCAGCGATACTGGAGGTGGCAGCTCTACTCGCAGCAGCTGCTGGTTGCGAGCAGCCCATCGCAGCAGCTGCTGGTTGCGAGCAGCCCAATCCTTTGCAACGCACTATGCCTGTGCAGATCCTGCAGGCGCTCTATAGCACCCACCTGAGCCAGCACTGCTGCAGCCGCAGCGCCCATTCCACCTTGCGCCGCCGGTCATAAACCGCCGCCGAGGGGCGAGCACGCTGCAGGGCAGCGGCTGCATCGCGCATGGCCTGCACGCCAATGGACATGTTCGGCAGGGGGCAGGATATGCTCAGTCGGTGCGTATATAATGGCAAGTGCAGGGTACAATGCATGCAAACCGCCCCTCTTCTGGAACCGACAGGTAGGCCACGGCAAGCACAAATTGACAACAGGTCGGCACACTGCAACAACCCGCCAAGTATTTGCCGGGCAAAAAAGTCCAGCCCCACAGTCATTCACTGGCCTGCTGCGAGGGGAAGTTGAAGAAGGCATGGGAAGTTCGGTCCGCCATGAAGCACTCGAGCGCCGTGGGCTGCAGCAGGTAGCGGCTGCAGGCAGGGTGCCGGACAGAAGCGTGAGAATGAGTGGCACGCGACATCCAATGGTCAAGCACAGCTATTCAGTGCAACGGCAGGCTGCAAGCACATACGCACAGGCAAGGTTAAAATCGCACCACCAGCCAGTCCCCAGCCTGCCTGTGGTGGACCTCGGTCAGCCCGTTGAGCTGCCAGCGGCGGTGGCGCCGCTTGGGCGGCAGCTGCTCCGCCGCCGCACCTGCTGGCCCCTCAGCACTCTCCCCAAGCTGCCCTGCTGAGCCGCCACCACTACCATTGCTGCCAATGCCGCCATCCTTCCCAGCAGGGCCGGACAACCAAGCTGAGATGCCCGGGCTTGCACCAGCCAGGTCAGCAATAAAGTGCATCTGAGTGGCTGTGATTTGCAGCTGGCCAGGCAGCACTCGCTTGGGTGTGACCCACTGGCACCGCCCGCTGAACAGCACGGTACCGCCAGCCGGCAGCGACGCAGCTGCCGCTTCCACATCCTCGCTGCTCTGTATCGCTATGCCTTGCTGCTGCGGCTGCCGCTGCTGCTGGGAGTGCTGCTGGGGCTGCTGCTGGGGCTGCTGCTGCGACGGCAGCGGCGGCTGCTGCGGTGCCGGCTGCTTGGGTGGCACCTGCTGCGCGGCTGCCTGCTGTGGCGCTGCCGCCTGCTGGCCAGCGGGGTGCTCGGCACCTGCTGCCAACGCCGCTGCCGCTGTTGGTGGCTCGTCTGCTGCTTTGGGCGAACCAGGCAGGGACTCGTCAGTTGGCCCGCCGGGCGGCTGCCCACCGCCCGGCTGCTCCGCTTGCCCTGACTGCTGCACCTGCTGTGCCTGCTCAGCCTGCTGTGCCTGCTCCCCTTCCTCATCAGACACCTCAGCCTCCTCTTCTGTCAAGGCCTGCGGGTTGGTGCCTGCAGAGGAGCAGTGCAAAACACCAGTCGCAAACAACAGTCGCTGAACAAGTGAGCTAGCTAAGCGCCGAGGAAAGCAGCAACGGCGTTTCACTGAGTGTTAACAGCGAATCGGTAATCAGCAGAGCACAACTACTACCACTGACCTGGCACTACAGCTAGCACCTCGACCTCAGCAGGCTCAGCAGGCTTAGTGCCGCCCTCGGCTGCGGCTGCCAGGGAGGCGCTGCTGCCCCGCGGTGCATCCACATACCTACAGCACAGGACAGGCCCAATGTCAGGTTGCAGCCAGAGTGAATGAGACTCAAGACAAGTCAGAGGCTGACACTGAAGGCATGGCACAAGCAAACAAATGGCACGAAGCACGCACTGCTCAAAATGGAAGTTGCGGCGCAGGCGCAGGCGGCGGCGGGACGGGTCCTCTGTCGCATCCAGCTTCCAGTGCAAGTCTGCATTTGTTGCAGGACAACCTCATTTAGCAAACCAGTCAAAGCGGTTTGCGCAGACGCATGCAGCTGCATGGGCTGCGCACAACAAGTGCAGCTGATGCGCATGCATCCCAACACCCATGACGTCCCTCACCCAAAGCTCACCCTCCGCTCGCTCCTCATCAGCCCACAGGCCCCTCCCGCTCTTCAGCGCTCGAGCAAGGTCCCGCCACCGCCGCTCCAGCAGCTGCGCAGCCTCGTCCGCTGCCTGCCGCCCCGCCGCTCGGCGCAGGCGGTCTGCCGCTAGCAGCCGGCCCAAGCATTGGCGGCTGCCCTCCTCTGCTGCCCCAACCAGCTGCGCCTCCTGAGTGGCCGCCTCTGACAGCTGCTGCTGCAGCAGTGCCACCGCCCCCTCGTGCAGGGCGCAGCAGTGGCGCATGAACAGCAGCTGCTGCTGCGCTGCGCTGACCACAGCACGGGGCTGCAGCAGCGGCAGCAGCTCCTGTATCAGCCGAGGCTTGGCTGGCGCCTGCCCCGGCCGCGGCTGCTGCTGCTGTTGCTGCTGCTGTTCAGCAGCTGTTCGCAGGCCAAACACCCAAGGCGCTGCGTCCACAATAGCATTGGCAGCTGCCTCGCACGCTGTCAACCGCTGCTGCAGCTGCAAGGGCAGCAGCTGGTCCTGCTGTGCCTGCTGTGCACGAGCTGCCACGCTGCGGTAGACCTGCACAACAGCCGCCAACAGAAGCTGCAGCCGGGCGGCTGCTGCCTCTGCAGCCGCCGTCTCGGCAGCAGCGTCAGCCAGCAGTGCCGGCAGCAGCTGCCCGCACTGCGAGGCTGCCTGCTGAGCCTGCTCTGGCGGAGCATGCAGCAGCGCGTGCAGCAGCAGGCGCTGGAGCAGCAGCAGGCCGCGCTGCTGCTGCAAGCGCAGCAGTGTCTGATGGCTGAGGCCCGTGGAGGCTGCAGGCAGGGAGGCTGTCTCGCCAGCCGCAGGTGACGCCGGCCTGCTGCCGGCCTGGCCGCTGCTGCCCCCAATGGTAGGCAGCCGCAGCAGCTGGGCCACAGGCGAAGGCGGGGAGCTCGCCTCTGCTGCCGCAGCTGCAGCTGCCCCACTGGAGTGCAACCTATCCAGGAACCGCCAGGCCGACAGCTGCAGGCGCGGGCTGAACCGCCCTCCGGGCTGGGACCCCTGGTTGGGAAGGGCGCCCAGCTCGCCCCAGACTGCCTGTGGGATGCTGCCGGCTGCTGCTGCTACTGCGGCTGCGGCCGCATCGCCGGACGCGGCTGCCGGGTCGGCCCACAGCAGAGCAGTGCCACTGGGAGCCAAGCTTGCACCTGTGGGGGTGGGAGAGCACACCATAGCGCTCACTGTGTGGGCTGCGGGAAATGCATTGCGGTGCAGCTTGGCTCCTGTGCTGCGCATCACCTCGAATGAAGCATGCTGTGATACACCAGCAGCCAGCACAGGCTGAGGCAACCCACCCGGCGGCGCCACCACTCCACCCGCACCCAACTCAAAACCCAACCCACCTGGCGGTGCCACCACTCCGCCCGCTAGGAAGTCATCGATCAGAGACAGCAGGGCGGCCGCATTGCTGCAGTAAGGCTCGGTCGACCACTGCAGGAGAGAGATTGTGGAGAATGCTAGGCCGCATATGGTTGAATATTGAGCTAGATGGGTGGCTGGTGGAACCAGTGCGTGCCGTCCAGCACAGCTTGCAAGCGCACAATGCGGTCCACCCACCACCCTACCTGAGATACCAGCGTCCAAGCATCCCAATCGCTGCTAGTGCGACGAGCCCTAGGCCCCCTCGCTCCCACCGTTGGGCTGCTGACCGCTGCGCCGCTGCTGCCCGCAGTACCGGCGGCTGTCGCTGCATCGGCCGCTTGCGCTGCCAGCAAGTCTGACACCACATCTGCGAGCAGCGCCTGCAGCAAGTGCCAGCTGTCGGTAGGCACGAGTTGCAGCACTGGAGTTCCGCCGCTGGTGCTACCGCGAGCACTGTAGTCAGGGGCTAGGTACGTTCGGCCGGGCTGCGCCTTCAGCAAGCTCACGGTTGCTTGCAGCTGCTGCCAGCCAGCGGGGCTTGCTGCGATGCCGCGGGCCAGCAGCAGCACCAGTAGCCGCCAGGCTGCATCTGCTGCTGCAGCCTCCTGCACTGCCGCCTCACCTGCTGCACTTGAGCCGCTGCCTGCTGCAAGGCTTATGCAGTCCAGCAGGTGCTGCTGCCAGGCAGTGGGTGCTGCCAACAGCTGGTCTTGGTTGCCCTGCTGTGCCTGCTGTGACAAGCTGGCACTAGTGCACAGCAGCAGCAGCAGCTGCAGCACCGCCGCACGCTCTGCTGCGCTGGTGCCCGGCTCGCACGCCGTGCGCAGCAGCAGGGCAGCGGCACCTGGGTGCCGCACACGCACGTGGGCAGCGGAGGCTCCGGTTGCATCCCACTCCCCAGCCACAGCAGTTGCTGGGGGACCGGGCGGCGCCAAGGCATCGATCTGTGAAGAGTGAAGAGGCAGAAACAGAAGAGCTGGAGTCAACAGACAACAAACACCGCCATGCACATGCAACGCAAACACTGCTGCTGCGCAACAAGCATGCCAGCCAGGCCAGGCATGGCCAGACTTATGGCCGAAGCAGGTGCAATGCAACCGCACCTGGGGCCAGGGCACAGCATCACAGAGCAGCTCCACAAGAGCAATCCTGGTGGCAGCTGTCAGCGGGAATGCGCTCAGCAGTTTGCCAGCCGCTAAAACCACCTCCTCCTCCTCTGCGGCAGCCGGCAGCAGCTGCTGGGGCAGCGGCGGGCTGCCAACCGAGCGGCGCCGGCTAGCTGCGCTGTCTGCACGGCCGCCGACCCTGCTAGCAGCTGTACTGGCAGTGCCGCCGCTGATGCTGCTTCCAGCCAGGGCGGCGGCAAGGGCTCGCAAGCCCAGCAGCCGGAGCTGCTGCTGCTCCAGCTGCAGCAGCGGCAGCAGCAGGGCCGGACCGCCCAGCTGCTGCAGGTGGCGCAGCAGCGGCAGGCGCGCCAGGCTGTCTCTCTTTAGCAGCGGCAGCAGCAGCAGGGACAAGAGCTCTTGCAGCAGCTGGGCATCGGCTGCCGCACCGCTGCCGCCAGCTGCGATGCTGATGCAGCAGTCGGAGGCCAGCGAAAGCATCGCCTGCAAGTCAGCACCCAGGCCTTCATCGCTGGCCGCCGCAGCGCTGATCGGCCCTGCCTGGCGGTTGCTCCCAGAGGCTGCCCCTGCTGCTGCACCGCCCCTGTCTGCCGCTGCCGCAGACTCGCTCACTATCGTGCACGCCAGCCGAAGGTAGCCCCTCCGCAGCTCGCCGTCGCTTGCCAGGTCACCACTGCCTGCCGCATCCTGCTCCTGTGACAGCCCGGGAGACGCTGCAGCAGCTGGCTGCTCCTCGTCTTCCTCCTCCGCCTGCCGTGCCCGCTGCGCATGCTGTGCCTGCTGCCTGGCTCGCCTGTCCGAGCCCCCGCTGAAGAAGCGGCGCCGCACGTGGTGCAGCAGTGCAGCGGGCGGTAGCAAGCTGCGCACAAGCAGCGGCTCGCCCTGCATGTGGGGAAGGGCAGGGACGGAGAGGCAAATGGAGCAGGGTGATGGACAGGGAAATAGACAACGTCCGCTCCTTGAAAAACAACATGGCGGTGCAATGCTCGCCCCCGCCCGACCTGAGCCAGCTGGGACCACAGCGCCAGCAGCTGCTGCTGCACGCCGGGCGCAGCCGCGCTCCACAGGCGCATGTTGAGCAGCAGGTGCCTGCAGCAGGGCGGCAGCAAGGGACAGATGGGCAGATGCGCGCGATGTCACTTGCCAGGTGACCGCCGATGCTTGCTACCAACGTACATCAACCGTCAACCAACACACATGCCCAAGCATTTACCACACCCACCTGAGCACGCCCTGAGACAGCGGCTGCGAGTCTGCCACTGCACCCAGCAGCTGCTGCTGCGCCGCCAGCAGCTCTGGCGTGAGCACTCCAGGGCCGTGGGCCCGCACCCTTTGCTCTAGCAGGTGAGCCATGAGGGCCAGCCCACCCGCCTGCTGCATTGCCTGCTGGTTGGTGGGGCTGCCACGCAGCAGGGCCGCCACCAAACGGACGACCCCCGCCGCCTCAGCGCCGCTGGGCTGATGCTCAAACAGCGGCAGCAGGGCTGCCACACCCCCGAGGCAGTGCAGCATGCTGTGCGGCTGCTGCGTGCGGCAGAGCTGCGTGCCCGGCAGCAGCGCAGCAGGCAGGCCGAGCACTGCCTCCCTCATGCCGCGGCTGCCGCCCCTGGCCCTGCCGCTGCTGCTGGCACTCCCTGCCTGCCCCTCTTGCGCTTCTGCGGCGGCCAGCTGAGGGCAGAATGCCAGCAGCAGCTTAGGAGGCTGGCCCTGCTGCGCTGGCATTGCTGCCGCCGCCGCCGCCGCGGCTTCAGCGCTGGTAGGCTCCCCGCCTGCTGCTACAGCTGGAGCGGCAGCTGCCCCCAGCGCCAGGGCAGCCGCTGCTGCCGGGTGCTGGTCCAGCAGCCCGCTGCTCTCACAAGCCAGCAGCGGGCTCTGGTAGTAGGGGCCCAGCTGGTGCAGCGCGGCCACTTGGGCTGCGGGTGGGGGGCAGGTCACATGCACCACAGATTCCGTCAGCAGCCAAGCGGGGGCAAATGCCGCATTGCCAAGCACACAAATCGTCCACAAAGCTTGCGCTGTCGATGACGCAGAGCTGCACACGCAAACCAGACACAAGCAAGCCAAAATGTGCTGCTTACCAGGCTGGAGCACGTCTTCGAAGAACAGCGCAGCGCCCGCTTGCCCCCGCAGCGGGGACAGCAGCGCGCCCGCACCCACACACACGCTGCTGAGCGGGTCGCGGATGGCGGGGTACTTGAGGCGAGCGGTGGCCTGCAGAACGGGGTGGCAAAGTGGGGTATGCATGGGGAAGCATGGAGAGCATGGAAGGGGCGGATGGTGGGGTACTTGAGGCGAGCGGTGGCCTGTCAGGGCGGGGTGGGGGGTGGGGTGGGGTATGAGTGAGGATGCACGTGGATTGCGGGGTACTTGAGGCGAGCGGTGGCCTGGAGGTCAGGGTTCGGGGGGCAGAGACAGGTGGGATGGGGGGGTACCTTGAGTGCATGTGGGATGCAACAGGGCTGACTGCCGACTCAAGCCAATGGCACATGAAGGCAAGGCAGGGTGCGAATAACAGGAAGCGGCAATGCAGCAAAGCAGCAACAGCAAAGTGCCACCCGTCACCTGCAGCTGCCCGTCGATGTACAGGGACAGGGTCGGGTGGCTCAGCGGCCCACCTGCGCTCATGCCAAGGGCGGCAGAAGGGAGGCAGGTATACTGGAACAGAGCGCTTGTGCAGTGGGTGGCCAATTGGCCGTCCTTCATGAGAAGAGCCCGGCATGCAACTCCACCACAGCGTGCTCCTCCAATACGCCCTCTGCAGCCTGCCGCCCGCACCTGCGCTGTGCGAAAGTGCCACGTGGTGCCAGCGGCCGGGGACCAGCGGGCTCTGCAGCGGCAGCACTGCCTCGGCATGCTTGGGGCTCCAGCTGTGTGCCACCAGCTGCAAGCTCTCTCTCGGGCTTCGGGGGCTACCTGCCGCACCAATGCCAGCCGGCGGCGGCCGGCGAATCGCCAGCGCAACACCATGCAGCAGGTGGCTCTGCTGCTGGTGATGCAGCATGAAGGAATGGGAGCCGCTGGGCTGCTGCTGGTGCAGCAGCGCAAACACCGCTTGGTCTGAGGCAACCGCTGCCGCCGAAGCTGCTGCCGCCGCGGCAGAAGCGTGCTCTGCCTGCTGAGACAGCAGCGTGTCTGCGCTTGCCAGCTGCTCGGCCGCGCCCCTACCGTCCTCCAGCTGCAACCATGCTGCAAACGAATATCCTGCTTTGGGCAGCAGCACGAACCGGCCGGCAGGGCCGCCGCTGCTGCCGCCGCCCAGAGTGGGCGTGCAGACAATGCCGCTGGGTGGGGCAGGCGCTGCCGGCCGGCCAGGCATGCCACCGCCTGTGCCTGCTCCAAAGCTAAAGAAGCAAGTGGGACCCTCGTGTGCCGCCATGGCAGTCAGCGCCTGCAAGGGCAGAATGAGCCACGTGGCACGGTGTGACGTGGCAGTCATGAAGCAGATCTATCTGCATGAACCATGCCGATTCGTTGGCAAGGGCAATCAGCTGCAATGACCTCGCAGCACCGCCCATACAAGCGCAAGCAGCAGCAACTCACCTCGAGCAGAGCAGCAGCGTGGGGCGGAGGCTGGCCACCAGGCGGGGGCTTGAGCAGCTGCAGCAGCGCTCGCAGGTCCCGGGCTGCGCAGGAATGTGGTTGCGGGGTTGACATGGTCAGTGGAATGCTGGCAGCATTGACATGGTCAGTCAGCACAGCAGTTCAGGAAACGCAGCGCAGTCGACGTGATCACTCGACGCAGCAGCGGCAGGACCAGTACACAAGCCGCAGCAAACCCTAACAGCAAAAAATGCAGTTGTGCACTGGGCTCCATGAGACGCACCCGCAATGCTGTAGCTGCCGCTCAGCGTCAGCACAGCCAGCAGTTGGTGCAGCAGCAGCCGCGCCTGCAGCTGCTGTGCGTCATGCTGCTCGCTGCCCTGCCCCGCCTCGCCGCCCGCTGCGCCGGCAGTGCCTGCCTCCCCAGCTGCTGCTGCTGCTGTCGGTGCTCCGGACACTGCTTCCTGCAGCCACTCAATGAGCAGGCTGTTCAGGGCTGCACCATCGGCGGACGCCAAGTTGTGCACCCCTTGCAGCAGCAGCTCCTTCACAGCAGCCAGACCCCAGAGCTGGTCCTCTGGAGCGGCCTTCCGCAGCAGGGACACCAGCAGGGGCAGCGCTTGTGCATTGCTGATGGCTGAGCTGGCAAAGCGTGGCGCAGCGCCGGGCCCAGGCGCCTCCTGCACAAGGGGAGCGCAAAAGGAGCACAGAAGCATGAGCATGAACATGGCGCCATAGCAAGACAGCAAGCATGCCTGCTGCTTGAAACAACCACCACATGCGGCATCCTCACAAGGCCAAAAGCGTGCCAAAGCTTGCCTCGAGCAGCAGGCCAAGGGAGGAGAGGAGCAGGCGGCGGGGCGGCGGCGCTCGGCCCAGCCGCTTGATGACCGCTTCCAGCAGCAGGGAGTAGCCAACCGCATCCCTGCACATGGATACAACGGCAATGAAGTCACAGAAAGCAGATCGTGTAAGACTGCTTCCAGCAGCATGGTGTACCAACCGCCTCCCTGCACGGAGCAAGAGATAATGGGTATGCAAGATGGGAACCATGACTAGTAAGCAGTGTCATTTCGGCATGCTTAGCGCAGCATGGAACCTGCATGGCCATGCCATGCCGTGCCAGCCTCATGCTGCCTAACCATGCCGCGAAGCTTGGCATGGCAGTGCTTGCCACGCCACATGCCGTGCCATGCCATGCCTAATGCCTGTGCTCATGCCATGTAACGCCCTCACACTAGTCCCATGCCCTCATGCCATGCCATGTAACGCCCTCATACCAGCCCCATGCCCCTCATGCCATGCCATGTTCGCACGATCATACACAACAGTCCCAAGTGCCATGCCATACCATGCCTCATGCCACGTCAAAAGCCATGTCGCATCAACATGCACTGCCTAGCTAGCCCTGCTGCCAACGCTGCAAATACAAAAGGCGTGCAAACCCACCCAAGGGCACGGCGGTTGGCAGGGCTGCCTGCCACCAGCGCAGTCAGGGTGTCCAGCACAGCACAGCACAGCTCCGGCCCTTGCACCTGCGGCAAACAGAGGGAATGACATGCGTGAGCCATGGCTGCAAAGCCAATCGTGTTCCAGGAAAACAAACAAAAATGGCGGCATGGAACGAGGTCATGCACATCCAGCTGCATCCTCCATTCCCAAACAACATGTAGGGAGTCATGCACCCTAACGCACCTCAGGATACTCCTCATTCAGGATGTTGGCCACCTGCAAGAATGCCTGAGCCTGCGCAAACAGCTGCTGCGCCAGCACGCGGCCGCCCCTGCTGCCGCCAGCTGCTGCGCCACCGGCGCCTGCAGTACCCTCAATTGAAGCCCGCACTCCAGCCAGCAGCTCAAGAAGCAGAGGCACGCCCAGCTGGCGCCAGCGCCGCACCGCGGCAGGCAGTGTCTCTGCAGCAGATGGGGCGGGACGCGCTGGCATTGGGTGAAGATCCCAGCCACCTGGCACACAGGCATGCCGCAATGAAATTGAAACCCAGACATCGCCGCTACATGGGCCGCTACATGTCCGCATGGCAGGTCAACGCTCAGGTATGTATCTCCAACCGCAGCCACACCTGTGAACTTTGTGAAGAGGGCGGCCTTGGCCAGTCTATCATCCTCACTGGCAGGTGGCACTTGCATGAGCAGCAGCACCTGCAATGCGAACGAACCAGAGGAGAGCGGGAAGCACCAGCGGTTGTAGTGTAAGCCGGCCAGCGGCACTTGCAACGGAGGCACGCCAAGAGGGAAGGCAATGTGCTCCAAGAACATGTTGGGTTTAGAAGCCTCAGCCGTGTTCCATGCTGCAGCGCAACTGGTATGTGAGTGACACCTGTGCTTGGCAAGCAATGGAACGCCCCCAAACTCAAACCCCTTGCACGTCCGCACTCACGCTGTCCATGGCCACTACATTTCAGGCCGCAACTCTACCCTGCAAAGAGTGCAGGCAGCCCCATCCTCCAGCAACCCCGCACTCACGCTGTCCATGGCCAGTCGACGGCTAGGTGCGGCAGGGCGCAGCAGCAGTGAGAACAGAGCGGCAACCGGGTCCCAGGCAGCCAGTGCCGCCTGCTGGATGCTGGAGTGGGTGCTGCAGGAAAAGGAAGGAAGAGGAGGAAATTTGAGGTGATAGTATGGAACGCGCGCGCAGCTTTGGTGAACAAGGAGATACCGCCTGCTGGATGCTGGAATGGGTGCTGCAGGGGCGGGATGGCAGCAGCCGCACTCTTTTGGGAGCCGGTGCACATGAAGGGACGCGCAGCAGCACTGGTCAACAACGAGACGATTAGACGCCATACAGCTGGTGCAGACGGATAGACAGCAGCGGCCGCCGATGCTGCCATTCTGGTCAAACTGAGCCCACCTGAGGAAGGCCCCCAGAAGCTCCAGCGCAGCACAGCGCGCATCCTCCAGCGCCAGCGCTTCGGCAGCAGTGCGAGGCGATGCCAGCGCCTCTGGCTCAGCCTCTGATCCGGCCTCTTCTGAGCCTGCTGGGCACGCTGTGCCGCTGCCGTGCTCCCTGCCAGGCCGCTCCCCTTCCTGCTGCTGCGCCAGCAGGCGCGGCAGGGCAGTCAACAGCTGCTGATCTTGCAGCGCCGCAAGCGTGGTGGCGGGAGCACAGCCCAGCAGGCGTAGCAGCACACGGCAGGCAGGCGCCACCAGCGCATGCCGCCGCGGGTGCTGCCGCAGCAGCTGCATCAGGGCCGAAACCTCTGGCAGGTTGCTGCTGGCGGCAGGCAGGCTGGCCGCTGCTTCCAGCAGGACCAACACCAGCTGCCGCAACTGCTCCTGCTGCCGCGCTGCGCTTGCTGGCAGGCATTGAGCCCCTGCTGCTGCTGCTGCTGCTGCCGCTGCTGCTGCTGCTGCTGCTGCTGCTTCCGGGGCCGGAGCCGGCTGCCCCGAATTACCTGGCCGCTGCCGCTCCAGGGGCTGCTGCTCTCCCCAGAAAAAGAAGGCGGGGCCGAAGGCAGCGTCCCACAGGCCTGCAGGGACAACCCACAGCAAATTATGCCAAGTCTGGCGGGACCTTGCAATGAGGCGCACAAACAACAGCAGCTCATCTGGCGGTTACCTTCTACTTGCTACTCACCATTGGAGCGGAGCGCCTGCAGATTCGTCAGCGCCTGGCTGCTGCCCACACCTCCGCCTGCCGCGGCTGCTGCGGCTGCAACCTGGCCGGCTGCTGCGGGCAGCAAGGGCAGCAGGCGCTGCTCCCGGCCCAGCAGCCGAGCAGCGAAGAGCAGCACCTGCTGCTGCAAGGCTGTGCCTGGGTCGCCCACTGCTTCGCTGCCGCTGCTGGAAACAGCGCTCACACCAGAGCTGCCTGTGCCATGGCTGCTGCCTAAAAGGGCAGCCACGGCCGCGGCATGAAAGCGCTGGCTGGAGCCGCCTCTGCTGCCACCACCACTGCCACCGCCACTGCCTCCAGCTGCCCGGCCCACCTGGCCTTCGCTGCTTGTGGGCCGGAAGGCCGCCAACTGGGCTTGCAGCAGCAGCGGCAGCAGGGCGAGCGTGGTGCCGCCGCTGCCGCCTGCCAGCCAGCCCCACAGCACTCCAAACAGCTGAGCCAGCGGAGATCCAGCTGAGGGGCCAGTTGCTGCCTTGACAGCTGTGGTTGCCTCTGCTCCAGGCGCTGGTGCTGCTGGCGCTGCTGCTGGTGCTGCATCGCCCCCAAAGGTCAGCGCCGCCCACTGTAGCAGCTGCGTCAGGCGGGCAAACGCGCCCTGCTGCTGCAGCAGGCGCAGGCAGCTGCTGCCGCCACTCCGAGCTGCCGCTCCTAGCACACGCAGGGCGAGCAGCTGCAGCTGGAGCTCCTGCTCTGCTGGCCGCAAGCCCGCACCACAGCACACCCTCATGTAGCTGCCACTGGCACCCGTCTGATCGGCAGCCTCTTCGCCATGCTGCTGCTCCTGCTGCTGCTGTTCCTGCTGCCGCTGTTCCTGCCCCTGCTGTGCCTGGCTGCTTGCTGCAGCCGCTGCAGCCGCTTGCCCTGCCGCCAAGCTGCCGCTGCTGCCAGGAGAGGCGATGGAAACCGGCAGCTGCCGATCGACCTCCGCCAGCGGCCAGCCAACCAGATCAACCAGCTGCTGCAGCGGGGTGCCGCTCTGCTGCTGCAGCGCCGCTGCTGTGCCTGCTGCGCTGGCGCTGCAGACCGCCAGCAGCGTGCGCATCAGCTGCTGCTCCAATGACCACACTCCATCCAACAGCACTGTAGCCGCCGCCGCCTGCTGCTCGTTTGGCTGGCCATTGGTGTCAGTGTGCAGGCGCAGCAGGCGCAGCACGGGCAGCAGCTGGCAGCAGCTGGCCGGCAGGCCACGCGCCAACAGCGGCGCCATCGCCGCCGCCGTCTGCGTGGCGGCAGAGGCTGCTGCGCTGGCGCTGGCTGCCTGCTGCGCCGCCGCTTGGGCAGCGTGGCTCACTGCCTTGCTGCCCACCTGGCTGCCCCTTGTGGCAACCAGCTGCTGTGCTGCCGCCTCTTGTTCCACATACATCTGCACAGCAGCCAGCGCCTCCACCAGCAGCACCAGCAGCGGCACCAGCAGCTGCGGCTGGCCGCTGCTAGCAGCCCTGGCCAGTGCTGCCCTGCTGGGGCTGCGCACCGGGCTGCTGCTGCGGGAACCGCCTGGTCCAGGGCTGCTGCTGCGCCTGCTGCTACTGGCGCCGTCGCCACCCTGCTGCACTGCCAGCACAGCAGCAGCGGACTGCAGCTTCTGCCCCAGCTCTCGCACAAGATCGGCCAAGGCAGACAGCAAGCCCAGTTCGGACAGGACCGCCCTGTTGTGTGCGCTGCGCACCAGCAGGCACAGCGCTCGCAGCACGGGCAGGCCGCCCGCCTGAAGCAGCGCAGCGCTCGCTGGGCTGCTGGCTGGCGTGTCCTGTGCCACAGCCGCCTCTGCCGGTGCCTCCTGGTTTTCAGTGGCCGCAGGCTGCCAGGGAATGGCTGCTGCTGCTTCAGCTGCGGCGGTTGCAAAGGCACGAGGCGCCCGCTCCAAGCTTTCCACCGCCGCCGCCAGCAGGGCCCGCGGGTGGCCTCCGCTGCAGCCGCTCACGAGCTGCAGGTGCGCCCTGGGCTTGGGTGCTGCGCCGGTGCCTCCCTTGCCGACGTCTGCTGCCGCGGCTGCTGCAGCTGCTGCGGCACGAGCCGCCAGGATGGCGCTTGGGTCTGGCTGCCAGCCAGCAAAGGCGGCCGTGAAGCGATCGAAGAAGGCAAACAGCATCTCCCGGGACACCTGTTGCATGGGCAGACGGAGACATTATTCGGTTGGACTGCTTTGGAGAGGCAGCTTGCAGCCCTGACGCAGCACAACTGCGCACATCAAGAGGCAGCCGGCTTGCTGCAGAGTGGCGATCCCTTGCAAGTGGAACTGGATGCTGGAAGCTCAGTCCTTGCAAGCTGCTCACCTCCCGGTCGTACTGTAGCGCCCGCTCGTAACCGTCCCACAGCTGCGCCAGCTCGACCTCAGTTCGGTCCGTCTCGCTGCGGCAGCAGAAACGCAAGCCGGCTCGATGCCGTCGAGCAGTGCCATTTGTGCCCTCGGGCTATACGCAGCGACAGACAGGCATTTCAGGTACTTTGCTGGTGGTTGCAACGCACCTGAAGCGGACATCCACCAGGTCCTCTGCTGCCTCAGCAATGGCGGCGCGGGCGGCGGCAGCCTGAGCGGCAGCGGCGGCAGCGGCAGGTGAACCAGGCTGCGGCGCGCCGCCAAGCGTGGCGCGCAGGCGCTGTAAGAAGCTCATGGACCGCCTGTCAAACGGCGTCAAAGCAGCAGAGTGAGCGAAGTTGGGCGGCGGCCATGGGCTTCAGGTTGCCGCTGCCCGTTGCTCAAGGCGATCATACACCTCTCCTCATCTGATCCAAACACTGTGCACGGCGATCTGAGGCCGCCTGTGTGCTAGGGCTCTTCATGCCGCAGGATGGCTGCAAGTTTCTCCCTGCGGCTTCTCTGGCATTCGCGATCACACGTTAGCAGCCTGCTCACTGCGATCCTGCACCTGAAGCGCCGTTGGCTGTTGCGAGAAGTGAGAACGCCCAGCGGACTTGCCGCTCCACCTCCTGACGGACCTCGGCTGCTGGGGAGGTGGGAGAGGCATGCGATGCGAGTGTGTCCGATCCGGGGGCAAGCCGCTGCTCCCTGCTGGGCTGCACCGCTGGTCGGCAACGGCCGCCGCTGCCGCTCAAACGCCTGGCCTTCCCTGTGTGTGCAGCGGTAGGACTTTGTGCTGGCACTAGCGCATCCGCTCAACATGGCGGAGCAGCCTGCAGAGCAGCCGCCCACGCAGCCTGCGCAGCGGGCGCCCACTGACCGCCGGAAGCGTACGCTGCTTGTGTGTGCTGAGGACACGCCGCAGGCGGCTGCCGCCTGCGAATGGGCGCTGAACAACATTTACCAAGAAGGAGATGTGGTGCACCTTGTGTGAGTGATGAGGGGCTGTGCAGTGTAAGTGAGGGGCTGTGCAAGTGGGCCAGCCAGGGGCACATGATGCCGGGCTGCTGGGCGGGTGGGCGGATGCTGTGATTGATCGACGCAAATTGCTGCCCCTGTGCTTGGTCTGCCAGCCCGCCGATCCTGCCAATGCTGCATATCTCTGCTTGCAGGTATGTTGTCAAGTGTCTCATGCAGCCCATTGAGGTAAGGAGGATGGTTAAGGGAAACACATGTAGCAGCCGCCATGCGACAGACAGCTAGCAACGTGCTTGCTTCCTGCTGCCCTTCCAGCTGTCCCATGCGTGCTTGCCTTTATGCACCCTGCAGGTGTTCCATGGCATGCCGGGCACAGCTTACAGCTTCAGGCAAGCGCCGTGTACTTGTTGGCAGTGAGCAGCGCAGCTCCTGGTTAGTTTACAATGGCCACCTTGTAGCAGCTTATGCATTCTACCCGCCCCACCTGCTGCCTCCCACATTGCCCTGCCCCTGTGCAGCCCGCCAGGCGTGCACCGCGAGCAGGCGCTGATTGACGATGCCAAAAAACGGCTAGAGGATCGGTGAGGCCAGCAGGCAGGAGCCTGTGCTGAGAATGGCTCCTGGGAGCAGCAGGGTGTGCCGCTGTCCCCGAGCTGCCTGGCGCTTGTGCACAGCACTCGCTTTGGAGCATCTGGCCGTGTTGAAGCCTTTCACAACTTAGCAAGCGCAGGCTTGCGCTCTCACCCCCTGACCGAAAGGTGGCCTTCCTCCTGTGTGGCATGCAGCTTCCTGCCGCTGCTGCAGCCGCAGATTGTGCCGTACCAGCTACGCCTGTATGCGGAGCAGACGGATGCAACGGTGCAGCGAGTGGCAGAAATCATCCAAGAGTGAGTCAGGAACGGTTGGTTTGACGCCAACAGCTGTGTGTGTTCACCGTTGCTGTACAGCGGGTGACCAGTGCCTGCAGCAGCGCTCCGCCTTGAGGGTCGCTAGCTACTCTGCTTTAGGAGTGTGTCAAGCCTGCTTGAAGCTGTGTTGCCATGCTGCAGGGACATCGAGAAGACCGAGCCTGCGCTGATCATCATGGCTGCACACAACAAGGTACAGTAGAACAGGTGTCGCCAGCGGTTTGGTGGCTCTCCCCTTGCTGTTCTTCCACGTGAAGCACCCTGTTAACTGTGTCTGTGATTGCCGCCTTCTTTCAGAGAGCGCACAGCTGACGTGCTCCCCTGCCGCGCCTTCCCCTCCTGCCCCATGCAGCCGGGCACGCAGGAGGGGCTTGGGTCCGTGGCCGAGTACCTTTCGCGCAACTGCAAGCGGCCCATGGCGATTGTGCACCCTGAGTATGAAGTGGGCACTAGCATGGAGGAGCTGTGAGGCTGAGAGTGTTTAGCAGTGCCGCATACAGAGCGCACAGAGACCGAGCGTGAGACCCAGCGGCTGCCAAGACGGCCCGCCTGCCCTGACTGCACCTGTTTGCATGCCAACATGGTGCTGAAACTGTTTCAAGTGTTTTGCGCTTTTTGCTGTTGAGTGCCTCTTGCCACCGGTTTCTCAAAGTCAATCAATGTCACTCTAAAAGTCTGCTTCAGCCTAGTTCCAAACAGCTCTCAGGCAAGGAGATGGGCGGCCACAACCTCCCGGGCGCCTTCCGCTCTCAGCGCTCTGTGCCCTGCCTGCCAATGTTGCGTCCTCCCCCTCAGGCGCACACAGTGGAAGCATCCGCTGCCTGGCCCAGGGTGCGCAGGCGCTCCAGGGCACACTTCAGGCCCTTCTCAAGCCGGCCCTGGCCCTCGACCGCCGCAAACTCGCGCGCTTCGGCATTCAGCCTCTCGGTGCGCGACTGCACCTCGCTGGTCTCTGCCCGCTCCTTGGCCTTGCGCTCCGCCTGCTCGCGCGCCTGCGCCTGGTCGCGGGCCTTGGTTGCCTCTGCTGCGCGCGCCTCACTGGCGCGCACAGCCTTCTCGGCGGCTGCGACTGTGGCGTCGCGCTCCGCCTCGGCACGCTGGCGGGCAGCCTCAGCATCGGCGGCTGCCTGGGCGGCTGCCGCCGCCTTGCCCTCTGCCTCCTGCTGGCCTGCGGCTACCACCATGGCCGCCTGCTTGGCCTGCTCGGCTGCCTCGGCGTGCGTCAATGCCTGCGCTGTAGCGGTCTCAGCGGCCTGCTCCGCCTCGCGCTGCGCCTCGCCGGCAGCCGTGGCAGCAGCGGCCGAGGCGCGGGCGGCATCCTTTGCGGCATCAGCATCGGTGCGGGCGCCTGCCTCTCGCTGCTCGGCCTGGCGGCGCAGCGCCTGCTCCTTGGTGGCCTGGGGCACGGGGAGGGGAGCGGGCATGGGGACGCAAGCAGGTTGATGCTGGGTGCAGCCCGGTTTGGGTGGGTGCTGGCACGCATGGCCAGCAACAATCCCACAGCCAGCTTGGTTGCAACCAGCTGGTGTGTGCTGCTCCTCCTGATCCCAGCACCCACCTGCTCCTCCGCCAGCTTGCGGCCGGCGTGGGCGTTGTCGGCAGCGGTGGTCAGCTGCAGGGGAAGGGCAGGGAGGCAATGTGGTGAGTGAATCCTGCACCGAAGGGCAGGCAGCATGATGCACGAGAGGGCACAGCACTGACCGTGCTCTGCACCCAGCTTGGCTGCATCCAGCGCACCTGCTTGCGCGCCTCCAGCTCTGCAGCGAGCGCCCTGGCGTCAGCGGCGTGCATCTTCTCGGCGGCCTGCTCGGCAGCAGCCAGGCGGCGTTGCGCCTCGGCCAGGCGCTGGCGCAGCTCTTCCACATAGTCAGCTGCACAGCCTTGAGCACCGGAGCCTGTGGGTGGAGGCGGCAACGACTGCGGCGGTGGCGGCGTGCGGTCGGTGTCTGGGGCGGGAGGGCTGGGGTCACGCCGGTGGGTGGGCGGGTTGGGCTGCGCCTGCACAGAGGGCATGGACAGCAGCGGCGGCAAGGCTGGAACAGTGGTGGCAGCAGCGGGCGGCAGTTGGGGCTCTTTTGAGGCGCAGAGGCGGCCTAGTGCGCACCTCCACGCCAGGAGGGCCGTGCAGGTAGGGCGTCAGCGTGCCCAGGCCCACCACAACGGCCAGCGCCGCGGCAATGATGGCGGCAGAGTGGTCCGCGGGCATCGTGAGGTGAAGAGGCGCAGCGGTTTGAAGAAGGCGCGGCCGGCGGAGGTGTTCTTGCGCCCAGATGCCGCTGCACTGGCGATGTGGAGGCTTGGAGGGCCGCTGGAGGGACGCACGGGGGGTGGGCACGCAACAGGTGGTTGAGAAATGGGCTGTCGGCGGGCGCCGCCAACAACCTGTGCGCTGCGCCGCATGTGCCCACCGCGCGCTCCCACGCGCTCTTTCGTATGCGAAACTACCTTGTGATGGCATCTATTACTTGTGAAGCTTATAGTTTGAGCGTGCGGGCCAGCACCCACCTCGCTCGGCCGCCAACCCGCGGGATGGTACAAGGTGCCGCTCGCTCGAGGTCACAGACAAGATGCATAGAGGTCTGCAAGCAAGACTGCAAGCGCCGGTAGTGCGGCTGCGCCGGCTGCTGGGCCCCTGCTGCCGCCGCCGCCGCCACAGCCCGCGCCCAAGCCAGTGCTATCGCCTTGCACCACGTGTACAAGTTCAGAGCTCGCACACAAGCAGATCAAGCCTTACATGTCGCAACAAACCAATCTGTTGCAGCTGCAACGGATCAATGCATGCTGGTTCTGGGGCACCCAGGCCGCAGCTGAGCAAGCTGCCGGCCACTAGATTCGATCGCACGCGTAGCTCGACAGCAGGTCGGGCAGCTGCAGGAAGGGCACACAAGGGTGGGGCGAGTGGACAGGGTCGAACGTAAACAGCAGCTGTGACGAACGTAAACAGCAGCTGTGAGAGCTGGCTGGTTTTGGTGAACGGCAAGCTTCCTCGAGCTACTCGCAGCACCCACCTGTGTGCCAGGCGGCGCTCGCCGCCACTCCACATACTGTCGGTATGTCAGCACCCACGTGTCTGGCTGCGCCAGCGCCCAACGCAGGAACTGCACCACTGGCTGCCGCGTGGTGCTGCGGTCAAGAAGAGTGCAGGGCGGCGGGGCAGTGAGTGAAACGGCGCCATGAGGCAGGTCAAGCAGAAGCATGGCATTGCAGCCGCAGCACATGCAGGCCCATTTCAAGTGGCAGACCGCGTGCCATCTGTCCTCACCTATCGGTCAAGTAAGCCTCATGCACCATCACAGAGACGGGCACGCCACTGCCGCGCTTGCGATCAAAGTCGGCTTGGAGCCGCTGCGGGGGACGGCGACAATGGGTTTGCGGCGGGGTTCAGCAAGGGCAGGAAAAGATACTCTATTGCCAACAACAACGTGCGCATGAGGCACACACTGCTCCATTCAACACATCGGCGCACCATGCCCCTCTCCTTACAGCCCGGCTCCCCACCTGCAGCACCGGCATGCCAGGCAGCGGCGCCGGGTCGACCCTCCGGAACGCCTGCGTGCCCTTCCCAGGCAGCGTGTATGCTGGCACCTCCCTGCAGCATGGGGGGCATATGTGTACTTGTGGATGGGTGTGTTCACTGCTATGTGCACCGCACAGCATCCCCATCAGCCAGCTTCGACGAAAAAGCCCGCAGCCCGTACCAAATGCTCAGGCTGCTCCAGTTGCCGCAGCCCGCTGCTGTGCACGCCGACAGGTTGAAGGCGTGCATGGGCGCTGCTGCCTGCCGCGGGTCCTTCCCGCTGATGCTGCTGTCCCACAGAAAGCCGCTATCCTGGAGGGCTGCTCCCAGAGCTCCATTCAGCTTGAAGTACGGAGCTCGGAAGCCCACCACCTCCCTGCATGCAGTTGGTGGGTGGGTTGGCAAGTGAGGCAATCAGCAGCGCTGGCATCAATTTCATGGCAGGCGGTCAGCTGGCATAGTCTGATGGCACATACCGCAGAAGCCAGGTCGCTTGCATGGTGATGCATAGCTGCCGTGTGGCCGTGCCGGCCAGCTGCACCGCTGCCCTGGAGAGAGTAAAAAAGCTCACGCTGCTGGGACGCTGCACTCCTTGACCAGCCACGCCTTCTGTCCAATCAGCTCATCCCGCCAGGCAGCATAGCTCATGCTGTCGCCACTGCATGGGGCATACGAGTTGCACGGCAATCAGTGCATGTTGGCTCACATGTGTCGCACGGCAAGCGCTTCACATTCATGCCATGTGCTGTCTGTCCAGCCGGGTAACCACATGCATGCTGCGGCCCAAGCTGCAGGATAGTGAGGGAAATCAGCAGCCTAACGCACCACTGAGCTGCCCCTGCTGTCTCACCCTTGCGGGTGCGTCTTGGTGTGGGTCGCAAGCTCGTGGCCCAGGCTGTGTGCCTTGCTCACAACTTCACAGCTGCCTTCCTGGCGGTCGCGGGGGCAGCACGTTGAGAACCTGCAGGGTGGCAGACGATGTTGCGACACAAGCAAGCAGGTTGCTGTGCCACTGCTGTTTGTCATGAAGCGCTGTTTGAGCTTGCAAGGCAATGCACAGCGGCAGCTAGCATGAGTGCAGCCAAGACTGCTGCGGGTGCCGCCCGTTGCTGCTGCACAACTTGCCACGTCATGGGTGGCCGGCAGCCATTGGGGTTGCGGGCTCCTGACGCGACTATCGTCTTGTCGTAAGCCACAGACCAAGCGTTGGTTGAGGGCGCATCATCAAGTGACAGCCTGCAGAAAGGATTGTGCCAAAGAGTATCTCCTCAACATTCAGTCGTGGCAGCAGCACAGGCAGCGGCGGCGGCGGCGGCAGCGGCGGCAACAGCACCCTGGGGCTTACAGGATCAAGTTGGGCGCTGGATGCGATCCAGCGCTCCCTCTCGACCGCTTTGAACCGCGCAACACCAGCCAGCAGGCCGCCACCAAGTGGACAGCGAGCAGTGCGGCCAGCAGGCCGCGCCTGCGGCGCCTCCCAGGGTGGATGCTGGGTGCTTGCATCAATCACGCATGATCGATCAAATCGGAGCGGAGCTGGCAACCGCTGGTGCACCGCCGGCGTACACGGCTGGCGGTGGCTGTGCCGAATCATCATCCGAGCACACGCCTGTCTGGCAAGCCATGATATTCAGGTGGCTGATGCCATGCCATGCACCAAGTGCTCTCCTGTTGCTTGCTAAGGTGCACTGCGCAGACAGTCAGGGGTGGCTTGTTTACACTGCTGGTTGATTCCATGCTGCTGCTAGAGGTCAAAATCTTCTGGCCGCCACCGCTTGCCCTCCTGTCGCTGCCGCGCCGCCGCCTGCTGCTGCATTGGTGCCTGGCGGGCAGTCCTTCAAGCGCGGTATGGCTGAATACGTCCGCCCAGCCGTCATGCCCAGCTGCTGCAGGCCGCTGCCGTTTGGTGCCGGCCACGGCTTGACCGCTCGGCTGAGGCGCTGGTCAAACTTTTTGGCAGGCTCTGCAGGGTAGAAGAGATGCATGGTGCAGGCTGTGAGGGCAGCTGCAGCAAAGCTCAGAGCATCCATCCATGCGCAAGTAAGGGGTGAGCCTGGCCCGCACACAAAAGGCTGCCTGCAGCTTGCTCACCCGCGCACTCCCACCCCGCAAAAGCGTGCCAGGGGCTGCCCACGTCTGAAAAGTCTAGCCGCCACAGCTTGTGCTGCAAAGGGCGTAGCAGCGGCGAGCGGGGAGGGCAGAGTAGCAGTGAGCAGGAGGGAACTCGGTTGATCCGGCAGAACAGCTGCTTCAACACATTCAGCGGGCCCAAAGTCTCTACCAGGGCCAATGCAACGCAGCTGCAAAAGCCGGCATGTCCAGCACTACAGCTGAATTACAGCAACAGCAGTCTCGTGCTGGATGGCAAGATGCCAATTGGCAGGAATCAATGTGCACGCACCTTTTGGTACGGCTCCAGCAGTGGCAGCAGGTGGGTGTCAATCAGGCTGGGCGGCACGCTCAGCACCGCGCTGCCGCCCTCCCTGCCCTCCTTCAAGCAGACCCGGGAGTTGTCGGGTGCAGAAGGGTCTGGCGGCGTGGAGGCGCATTTGGGCCACAGAATGGCGGCGCTGGGGCGCAGCAGCATTTGGTCCTGCGCCAGATGGGCAGGGTACAAGGTTTGGGGAAAGATTATGAGGTTAGGGGAAAGAGTGGTGCATGTGAGCAAGCCGAACTGGCAAGCAGGTGATGGCGCCAAGTCGTGCCGTTTCTGTGAAACCGTCTGGCAGGCGCAGGCGCATCTGAACCAGCAGCTGCAGCCAGTGCAGCCAGTGCAATCACCCACACTCACGCTGGTAATGCTTTGTGATGCAGCGTGCGGCTCAACATGCAGAGGCATGCCCTCCACCTCCCCGCCAGAGGTAAAGTCTGGGAGGGGCATCAGCACATCGCCCTCCGGACAGGCCTCTGGGAACTGCAGCTGGGTGCTGTCGGGCCGCCGGCAGCGCGGCAGCGGCTGCGCTGCGTTCTGGCAGAAGCACTGGAGCTGCAGCGGGGTGGGGGTGGGAGGTGGCGCAGAGGGCAGCGGATTAGGCAAGTTGCAGCACTTGATGAGGAGAGGTGACATAATGCCACACACTCGCCGGAGAAGCAAATAACACACAACTAGCCCTGCCTGCCGCCCTGCTGCCCTGCCTGCCCGCCCCGGCCTGCCCCACACCGCACCTGCGGCAGGACGAAGGCCCTCCCTGCGGCCGCCGCCAGCGCCATGCCGACATACACCTGCTCCAGCTGCTGCTGCAGCGCGCGCAGGTGGAACAGCAGCATGTCCTCGCTGTGCACCCAGCTGTTGAAGCTGGGCGGCGCCTGCGGCAGGCGGCGGACAGGCGAAAGGCTCCAGCGAGCGTGATGAGTGGGTAAGCAGGGCAGGCGTGGAATTCCAGCGTGTGAGCAGTCACATGGGCAGGCAATTGCACTCTCGGCTGTGGGCGAAAGGGCGAGCCAGGGAACTGCGGCCAGCGAGGCATCAGCCAGCACTACTCTCCTAATTTGGCTGCTGCCAAAAAACGAACACACCCGAGCAGATGCCAAGCAGCAGCGGCAGCGATCGGCTCGCACCTGCGGCACTTTGAGCTCGACCGTTACATAGCCGCTTGCTGCACCCAGGCCTGAGCCGCCTTGCTGGCTGCCGCCCCCTGCTGCGCCTCCTCCTTCCCGCTGTACTGCTGCCTGCGTATCCTGTTTCTCCTGCTGCTGCTGCTGCTGTTGCTGCGCTGCGCCGCCACCTGCGCCACCCTCACCGCTGCTGCTGCCGCTGTCGGCCGAGCCTGAACCGCTGCTGCCGCTGCCGGCACTGCTGCTGCTGCCGCCATCACCCCCAACTGTAGTCAGCTGCGTCCATGCATTCAAGTTGGCGTGCGTGTCGGCCTTGCCTCCGCTGCCATCCTCTGCTGCGGCTTGGCCGCCCAGCTGCTGCTCCTGCGTATGGGAAGCAGAGGCAGGCGTCGGCGTCAGGAAACACAGCATTGCACAGCACCACTGATGGAGTGCACTGCACTCCTGCAATTGCACAGCCAATATCCATATCTTCTCACCTGTGCAGAGCCACCTCGTTGCTTCTGCCGCGCCGCATGTGCTTCGCTGGTTGAGAGGCCGCTCCACACCGCCGCGCCGCCCAGCAGTGCAAGCGCTGCGACTGCTGCTATACGGATCCACGAGAACTGCCGGCGCCGCGTGCGCAGCCGCACCACCATCTATGCTTAACCAGGGCGCTCTGCAGTGAGGGCTAGATGCCACCGGTGCAGAGTGCAGAGTGCGGTGGCAGCGGCGGCGACGGAGGCGGCGGCAACAGGCGGATTGCACGGGAAGCAGCGGCGAGGCGCCTCACAAAATATCGTACCACCTGAAGTTGTGAGGGATCATGGCAGACTGGATCAGGGGCTGCAGCGCGCTGCTCACCTGGCGGGCGGCGTCTCAGAGGCTCTGCAGCCGGCTGGGATGCTAAGTTTCTGTTTTAGCTTGATACCAGCTTACAGATCGATGTGCAAACGGCCCAGACAACCACACAACTGCACGATCCCGGAAAACACCCGTTTCAGCAGCGCAAGCCTTGATCGTGTTGTGCAGACGATGAGAAACACGCACAGAAGGACAGGCTGTCTGCTGCAAGCCCCCTGCTCTCTGCAGCAGCGCTCAATGCCGCCGCTGCCTGCGCTGCCACCGGCAGGCAGCATGCTGCAGCATCGACGAGGGAGGGATGCCGCTTCCTTTGTTGCGCTTCCAAACGGTGTGATCTGGAGCTTTGGTTGAATCCTTTTCGCAGATTTCACATGGCAGAGCACACAAGATCACACACGGAGCAGTCAGGTAGGGTCACGTGCAGCGGGGTTCTGTCGGTTGTTTAGTCAAGGTTGCAGGGCACTCATAGGCACAGCAGGGAAGCCCAGCGCCCCAGAGCCTGCCGAGAGTGTGTGCAGTGCGGTACCGCTGGCAACAGCAGGAGCGTTGTGCGGCAGCCGCCGGTGGCACTTCAGGCCACGCCCGCCCCCATCGTTTATTTCTCTAGAGCCACAGGAACTGATCCCGCCGGCCGGTGAGCTGGGACAGCTGCTTGCGCAGCGCTGCCACCTCAGCAGAGAGCGCCTCATTGCGCTCCAGCACTTGGGACACCAGCTGGCCCATGCACGCCTGCTGCGCCTGCAGGTGCGGCATGGTGGAGCGAGGAGGGTGGAACAGGGTTGGTTTGGTGGTAGGCATGCAGCGCTAGCTTCAACATGTGCAGCAGCGGCTGGCAGCAGGGCGGGTCAAAGAGGCCTAGGAGGGCAAGGGCCAGGCAACCCAGCCACGAAAAGCACCCCCATGCCCACCTGGAACTGCTGCAGCATGTCCCAGTGCAGCGCCAGGATGTCGTCCCGCAGCCCCAGCGGCAAGCCAGCGGCAGTCTCAGCCACGCCCGCCACAGGTGCAGCGCTGCCGCCGCCGCTGCCCCAAGCCGCCCCGCTGCTCAGCTGCTCCAGGCTGCGCTGGGCCGCCGCAAAGCTAAACTCCAGTGGATGCGACACCAGCTCTGCTGCTGGCCGGGTGCTGCTGGGAGCAGCCTCTGCCATCTCAGCATCCGCTGGCGCCGTGGGTATGGTCCACTGAGCGCCCGAGCCAGCAGGCGTCAGCGCCACATGTGCCTGCACACCAGCAGCGCTGGCCGCCTTCAGCTTCTCCTCAGCTGCCACGCCGCCGCTGTACTGCTGCCCACCTGCCGCTGGCGACGGCAATGGCTGGTTCTCTGCAAAGGACGGCGAGCACTGCAGCGGCGGCTGCTCCGCGCCAGGGTCAGCAGGCAGCGGCGAGGCCAGGCGGGGCAGCAGGCCGCGGCGGCCGCTGGTCAGCGGCACAGCGCCAGGGCTGGCACGGCCGCTGTTGGTGCGCTCTGCCAGCACGCTGCGGCCCTGAGGAGAGGCAGACCCAGCCGGCTGAGGCTCCGCTGCCATCCCCGGCAGCGGGCTGACGCACAGCAGCGAGCGGCGGTCGGCACCGGCAGCGCCGCCGGCCAGCAGAGTGACATCCAGCGGCAGTGGTGCAGCGGGTGCTGGCCACCGCCCCGATGCAGGTGGCACAGCTGCTCCAATCTGCCGGCCAGCAGGCGGCGCTACCAGTGGGGTGATGTTCAAATCCACTGGGGCTGCCGCCAGGCGCTCCAGAGGTGTAACGGGCGCTGCCTGCTGCTGCTGTTCCAGCTGCTGCCGCTGCTGCCCGGTGGCTGCCACAGGCGTTCCGCCTCCCAGGGGCGTGACGCCCAGCCGCTGCAGGCGCTGCGCTACGTCTGCCGCAGCTTCTGCACCACGGCGCGGCTGCTGCTGCATGGGCGTCACCTCTGCTGCTGCCGCTGCCGCTGCGCTGCGGTGGGCCTCCATGCCCGGAAGCGGCGTCACAGCAAGGCCGCTTGCCGCAGCAGTGGCCGCTGGGCGGTGCAGCGGCGTGACCTGCAAGCCACCTGCTGCACTCCCTGCCGCCATGCTGGCTGCAGGCGTGGCCGCGGCTGCATGCGCCTGTGGTGCTGCCGCATGCGAGCTGGCGCTGCGCTGCAACGCCGCTGCAGGAGCTGCTGCGCTGGGTGCAGGAGACACAGCTCGGGAGTCCGGGGCCGACATGGAGGTGCGCCTGCCATCTGCCGTGTCACCTGCACACAAACCAAGCCAGGACACCATCAGCACAGTGCAGTGATGACATGGCATGCACCCCCTGTCGAGTGCAATGCGGCAAGATTGAAGCACCTGCTGGCCGGTGGCGTGCAGCGCTCAGCGGGTGCAGCTGCAGCGAATCGGCTGCCAGCTTGGCGCGCACTGCAGCAGCAGAAGAGCCCGGCTGGCTGGCAGCGCCTGCTGGTCGGCTGGCATATGACGCTGCGGCATCACCTGCTGGCTCGGCTGTGGCGGCAGCAGCTGGCGTGGGGCCCCCACCTGCTGGTGTGGGTGCTGCTGCTGGAGCCGCTGGGATGCACGAGCCAATGGAGGCCGCTGCTGCGCCAATGGAAGCCGCCACAGAGGCCGCAGGTGTAGCGGCAGGGGCCGCCGGCGCCGTGCTGCCGCTGGGCGGCATGCCGAGGCGGGAGAGCCCCGGCCCCTTGCTTGCAGCCTGTGCACCAGCAGCTGCCGGCGCTGCTGCTGCTGCTGCTGCTGAGCGGCGCGAGCCAGGCAGCGCCACGTAGCGGTGCTGCCAGTGCAGGCTGGTCACAGGGGCGCGGGACTCCAGGGGCAGCGTGTGCAGCGGCTGCCGCACGTGGCGAGGGTCGTACAGCAGCACCACACCATCTGCAGCACAAAGCAGGCAGGACATACTGGTGTGATTCAGGAAGCCCAAAGAGTGCACATGGTTATGCTTCAATCGAAAGCCTAGCTCAGGTGCTCTGCCGCAGTCGCTGCACCACCCTCCACAGCACCAGCCTGCACAGCACAACAGCATTGCGACTACCAACCTGCAGTTCCCACGCCCAGCATCGAGTGGTCCTCCTTAACCATCAGGGCGGTGGCTGGGGCGCCCAGCGTGAAGGCGGACACGTGGCCTGGCCCCGCCTGGCGGTCCTGCAGGCATTGAAGGGCAGGAAGGCAGCAGTGAGAGCACAGCCCAGAGCAGCGAGGGATACCGCGCATGCATGGCTGCCGCAACCAGCTTGTGCTCACAATACAGCCACCCATGCCTGCCCACGCACCTGCAGGCACACACGGCCGTCGGCGCCAGCGCTGTACAGCATGCCCGGCCGCAGGGGCAGGAAGCCCAGCGCCGCCACGCCGCCGCTGTGCTGGTTCGCATAATGCTCCCGCACTTTCTGGGTGGTCACGTCCCAGACCGTCACACTGCCTGCTGCACTGCCCGCCGCCACTGAGGGTTCACCGGCGCTGGCCACAGACAGGCTCAGGCGCCCCGAGGTGTCAACGGCAGGCCGCAGCGGCACAGCGCCCGCAGCGCCGGTGCGGTGCGGTTCGCTGTACAGCGTCACGCTGCCGCCGCCGCTGCAGACAGGAAAGGACAGCGAGGCACAGGCGGAATGAAGTGCAAAATGTGTGGTGCACGCCTGAGGTGAAACACGCAGCCTGCAGCAGATTCAACAGCGTGGCGCCATTCCCATTCAGCATACATGCTACCGTGCTGTTTTTCCGAACAGAAGCAGATGCTGCAACTTGAGTCGCACCTGGCCACGGCCAGGAACTTGTCCTCATGCTGGAACTCCACGGCTGTCACGCCTCCCAAGTGGCCCGGCAGCTCGGTCGGCGGCAGCTGCAGGTGCACAGCAGGTATGTGAAAAGGTTCAAAGGTTCAAAACGTGTGCCAGTGGTGTGGCAGCACGTGGCAGCTTGAGGCTCCGAATGGCAAGCACAGGCCCGATATGCAAGGCTCGCTCCCGCCGGCGCCGCACAGGCACAGCCACCTGCCCACCACTCGGCCCACTGCCCCCGTTCCGCGCACCTTGCCGCCCTGAGACGCCATGTCGAACACGAACACCGAGCCGCGGTCGCTGCCGGCAGCCAGGCGCTTGGAGCCGCACGACCATGAGAGGCCGGTGATGGCGCCCAGGTCGGCGGCGCGAGTGACTTCGTCGCGCGGCAGCACCGCCATCACCTGCCCATTGTGGTACGACAGCTGGATGGCGCCATCGCCGCCGCCGGTGGCCACCACCTTGTTGTTGCGGTTCCAACACGCCGCGCCCACGCCCGCTGCGTGCTGCACCACCACATGGCTGAAGGGCTCGTCCCCGCCGCCGTCGTTGGCGCCTGGCACCCGCTGGCGCAGCAGGTGGATGCCCCGCCCTGCCGCCGCCACAAAGGTGTCGGCCGCAAACTCGGTGCGGGGCTCGGGGCGCGACATGACGCCCAGGCGAGCTGCGTCAAGTTCGTTTGCGCTTCCCCTGTCGGGAGCTGTTGGGGCGTCGAGCCGCGCGCTGGGCCGCGCCGCAGCGATCACCAGCTACGTGGGCAGAATGCGGCCTGCGTAGCTGGCTCGTGGCTGACCAGGCCCGCATTTGCGCCCCATGCTGGCAGCCGTCATGCTGGGCCTTGTGCTGGGCTGGCATCGATGATTGGACTACAAGAGCAAGCTGGGGCCGCCGAGAGGCTCAGCCGGCTGCCCCGAGCACAGCCTCTCGCGCTCCCCTGCCTCCCTTGCTCGCTGAGACGTTCAGCACGATAGGCGAAACCTGATGACTATTGCGCCGAGCTGGCTGCTGCAAGCTGCACCACCGCCGCCGCCGCCGCCGCCGCCGCCACCGATGCTGCAGCGCGAGCGCCATGGCCGACGCCTCCATCACTCCAGCAGCAGCAGCGTGGTGCCCTTGCCAGCTCTTGCAGCACGATGGTGCCTCATCACCCTCGTCAACTCCAGCCCTGGGCACTTCCAGGAAGGGCACATCTCGGAGGCGCACGCTGGCTGGGCAGGCAGGGCGATATGAGAGCGGCCACCAAATGCCTTCCGCTCATGCAGCCTGTGTATGTTGCCGCTGTGAGGGAGCAGACAAGTGGCCGGTTCGTTGCCTCTTTCTGAGATCCTCTGCAAAGGCGCCGGCATTGCGCCGCCCTGCAGCAGCGGCCGCTGCGGCGGGGCCGTGCGCCTCTTGAGCTGGTTGCACCGTGAAGGTCTGTTCGCCTTTGGTGCATTGCTCTCTTCCCTGAACATCCAGCGCAGTTATACCTGCCATGAGTTCCCATGCCAACTTGCACGGTCACTTGCAAGCTGCAGCATCACGAAGCAAGCGATGTACCCTCTCGCAGCGCCATCCAGCTGCACCGCGCTGGGGTTCTGCTGTCGGCGTGCACGCCATTGCGGTGGCATCCCTGCTTAGTTACATTCGATACACCGCATCGCAGCTCGCTCTTCCTGCCTGAAACGCCCCTACGCTTCAGCTCGCCCGCCCATTCACACCGCCGGCTAGCTCGCACCGCTAGTGCAGCATTACTCGGCAGCACAGCCTGCGATGCACATGATCGGAATGCCGCAGGTAAGCAGCTTGGGCTGGGTTGGTGGGTGGATGGGCAAAGCCGGCGGGCAGCGTCCTGTTCTCTGTCGGACTGCGATCATCGCCACTAGCAGGAGCAGCGCGCGGCGCTGCAAGCGCTGAAGCCGCAGGAGGTTGCAGTGGGCCGGCAGCGGTGCATGCACCTGCGAACCAGCGGCGTCCTGGCGCCGCCACCCACCGCTCAACGCCATGCACTTGCCTCTGTGCAGGCTCTCTGACCTCTGCAGCATGGAGCATGTCGACGGAGAAACAGAGCGTACGGCTGGGTCTGCAGGAGGGCAGCAGCTGCAGCTGGGCATTGCTGCCGGCAGCACCCAGCCGCTGTCCGGCCCAGGCGCAGCCACAAGCGCCCAGCCAGCTGCAGCGGCCCTCAGCCATAGCCTACCACAGCAAACAGCGTCAGGACAGGCGTGCGCAGCCACACCAGCACACCAGGGTGCGCTACCTCAGGCACAACCCACCCCTGGGGCGGCTGCGGTTGCCGCAGCGGCTGCAGCAGCTGCTGCACAGGCTCAGAGCCCCATCGGCGATGCTTCACACTCACCCTCCACACACGCTGCAACCGTGCAGTGGATAGCAGCTGCAATAGAGGCAGCAGCAGCGATGGAGGGCAGCACGCCACCTGCAGAAGCTGTGAAGCAGGAGCAGCAGGGGGCTGTGCAGCAGCAGGAGCGGGAGCAGGAGCAGCAGCAGCAGCAGCAGCAGCAGCGGCAGCAGCAGCGGCAGCAGCAACGGCAGCAATGGCCGCAGCAGCAGCAACAGCAGCAGGACCACCACCAGCAGCAGCAGCAGGACCATCGGCTGCGGCAGCAGCAGGCAGCCGAAGCGCTGGCACGAGCCCTGTTAGGTGCGGGCCCGGAGCCCGATGCTGCGGCAGCAGCACAGCACGGAGCAGCAGCTGCAGCGAGCCACCTAGGAGCGGCGCAGCACGCTTCCGTAGAGCACGCTGTGGCAGCAGCCAGCCGCGTTGCTCCGCCAGTGGCCAAGGGAGCGGCAGCGCGGCGCGGCCCCTCGGCAGCGGTGCTTGCGGCACACACCCGTGGCTTTCGAGTCGGCAGCGGCCGTGGCGTGTCCGTTGTGAGTGGGCCCTCTGTTGCGTGTTGGGCTCTGCCCTGGTGCTGTGGGACTGGCGGGTGCAGGGTGCACAAGCAGCAAGGCCCCTCCTCATTGAGCTGCTGCCAATGCCAAAGCGCAACAGCAGCAGCATTTTCCCATGTCGTTGCTGAAGCTGCAAACTACTGCACCCCGGCCCCTCCCCCGCTGCAGTACAACGGCGTGTGCTTTGACCGCCGCAAGCAGCGCTGGTTCTCCCAGATCCAGCAGGCCGGCAAGCGCCGCTTCCTGGGCTATTACCACGAAGAGGAGGAGGCGGCGCTGGCGTACGACCGGTGAGGCCGGGGGGCGATTGCCTGTAATTTGGAGAAGTGAATCATCTGATCTAAACTATGAAGAAGAGGCGGTGCGCTTGCGTGCAAGCAGTGAGGCGGATGTTTGCACTGACCTGTTTACAGTCAGTCAAACTTCCTGGGCGATTGTCATCAGGAGGAGGAAGCAGCCCTGGTGTGACAAAGGTGGTTTCGTGTGTTTGAAAACAGCCAGCAGTGCAGCGGCATTGCCAGCGTGACCTCAAGCCTGTGGCCCTCTCACACCTGTCTGCAGAGCGGCGCGCCAGCTGTACGGCGACCGGGCGCCTCAGCTGAACTTCCCAGACCTGCCGCCATCACCAAGCAGCCAGCAGCAAGGCCCGGCACTGCAGAGCGTTCAGTTAGACTCTGATGCTTTCGAAGCCGATGCTGCTCCTGCGGCGGACGCGCCGCAGCAGATCGACCCAGCCACAGCGCTGCTGGCTGCACTGATGGCTGCGCCGATTGCTGTGCCTGCGGCACCGGCCTCCGGGCGGTTCAGTCACCAGCCGCAGCACAGTCAGCAGGCTCAGCAAGCCCAGCCCCGCTCTGAGCAGACAGCCGCCAGGGCCAGCTCGCAAGGCGCCCCTGCCCCGCTGGCGGAGCCGCAGCAGCTAGCTCTGCTGCAGCAGCTGCAGCAGCTGCAGCAGCAGCTCAATCCGTTGCAGCAGCAGCAGCAGCCGCAGCAAGAACTGCCGCAGCAGCAGGCAGCAGGCCCGGGTTTGCTTCCGCTCCAGCCGTACCCAACTGCTGCGCATGACTGGTCTGGCAGGCTGGCTGGCCGCAAGCGGCAGCACAGTGAGCTGGCGAGTGAGGCAGAAGCAATGGGAGCAGCAGCGGAAGCAGCCACGGCAGCAGAGGTGGTGCCACCGGATGAAGAGCTCCTAGCGGAGGGGCAAGCCGGGCCAGCGGCGGCAGCGCAGCAGTTGGGACAGGCAGGCCCACTGGCAGTTGAGCAGGATGAGGTGCCGCCGCTGCCGCCGCCGCAGCAGCCTGATGCACCCCTGCCTTGACTGTGCCTGCCAATCCCTCCAGCATTGCCAATGTGCTTCCCGTTGTACTCACTGCCCACTTTGCTATTCTTCCAGTACCCTTCTGGCCATCAGTGCCGTCTCACACATGACCTGCCATTGCCCGTCTGCGCCCTCAGTGTAACAGTCAGCGCACTTTGGTAGGCCGTAACGCTGCTGTGGCATGTATATGCGGCAACAGCTATCCTGTGTGTTGCAGGCCTGTGCTGGCGCTGGAGCAGGGACGCCTCTCTCGTGATGGCAGTGCCATTGCAGCTGAAAGCATGCCCCAGTGGCTCTCCTTCCGCCGCAAGCCCTTTCTGCTCGCCTGCCACAGTCCTGCGCAAGCCTGCCAGCCACCCTGGCTGTGTGTTGCATGCTGCGTGCGCGCTGGCGGAAATGCCGGTTGGCCCGCATAATGTGCCCGTTCCACCTTGCAAGCGCCCTGCGGTGCCACGCAGGTGCTCAGGGCAGCTGGCGGTGTGTGTAGAGGCTCCTGTGGCGGTTTTATGAAGGGCTGCAGGCAGCGCTGCTGTGCCCATGGCTCGCAGCCGCTGGGTGGGCACGTGTGGCAGCGGGGCCGCCTTCCGCCGAGGGGACGAGGCGGCGGGAAGCAGGGGCAAAGGGCGCACTGGCTCGCCACTCGCTTGCAGCTCATATTGGTTTCATGGTGCCGCCCTGATGGCTCTGAGGGCAATGCAGAGGCCGCCCGTGCCTGTTCCAGGGAGAGGCCAGTGCCAGGCGGCGATAAGGGGTGCGGGCAGGGTGCGGGCAGCGCTTGCAGGGCTCTTTGGCAATCAGGCGACACGGATCTGCGCTGCAAGCGGCACTGGGCGCACGGCGCATGTGCAGCAGGTGCTCATGCGCTGGGGAGCTACAGGCCCGTTCCTGCGGCCCACGGGCAGCAGTGCATCACTTCTATTCCTGCTCTGAATCCCCCTGACATCACACAGAGCCATGGAGAAGTCCTGGGCGCCCTCAGAGGGCGGCGGGCCCCGGCAGCGGCGCAAGAAGAAGTCGCGGATGGTGAGCGCTCCCCTGACCGCCCCGGCACGCGGGGCTGGAGGCGCGCAGGCGCTGCGCCGGCAGTTCTGGGCCTCTTGACTGACCGACCCAGCTTCGCCCCCACCACCCACCGCTCCCCGCAGGGCCGTCTGCCCAGTGAAATCAGCGGCGAGGAGCTGGCGTCCTGGTGAGGCCGCCGCCCCTGCAGCCCCGCCCTGGGCGGAACGCGCCCTTGACGAGTAGCTGAGCAGAGCGTTTGCTGCCCGCCGCTCCTCGCGCCCTCCTGCTCTTGCTGGGCCTGGGGGCGCCGCGACGCGGCCAGGAGCACGCCCCGGCTGGCCCGACGGGCTCCAGTGCCTGTTCGCCGCCACACCCACACGCCGCCGACGCCGCGTGTGGCCCCCTCCCCCTCCGCCTTCCGCAGGTTCCACGTGCCGGCTGAGGAGGCAGCCAAGGCCATGCGCGTGTCGTTGACGGTGCTGAAGCGCATCGCGCGCAAGAACGGCATCACGCGGTGAGCAGCGCCCCCTTTTTGCCGCAGTACGGGCAGTTGGGAGCGCCCGCCCGCAGCCGCCCGCCCCCCGGCACTGGCTGCCACCGCGGCCTGCCCTGTGCTTTGGCGGGGCCTCAGCTGACGCAGATCTGGGTGCCCCAGCCGCCTGCGGGCCCAACCCCTGCGGCAATTGCTGCCGCCCGCCAGCGCCCCTGTACCATGAAGCTGCACCTGCAGCTGGATACCGCTCTGGCGCATGCCAGCCCCACACCCCCTCCCTACTATGGGCCCCTTCCCTTACCTCATCCTTTTGCCACCCCTTAACCTGCCATCCCGCAGCTGGCCCTACCGCAAAGTCAAGAGCCTGAGCAGAGCCATTGCGCAGCCAGTGGCGGCCGGAGGCAAGGCGGGCGGCCACCAAAGCGCGCTGGCAGGTACGTACAGGAGCACCCGCACCGCCGCACCCCCGCCGGTGCATTGGCAGGCGGTCGAGTGGCTCCCGTCAGCTGCCAGCCAAAGCTGCATGCGCGCACCAGGTTCCGCTGCTTCCCTTAAAACCACCCACCTCGCATTCTTGCCAAAGTGGCTCTCACCTCGGTCGCTGCCCCCGTGCCCCACCCGCAGACGTGCTCTCGCCCACCAACCCCCTAGACCAGCAGATTGCTGCGGCGGCGGTGGCAGCCGCGGCCGCCAGCCAGGCAGGCTCGCCAAAGGAGCTGCCGCTGGGCCGCAGCGGCAGCCACGCGCAGCTGCCGCGCTCGGGCAGTGGTGGAGGCGCGCCGGGCAGCAGCGGTTTGCCGCCGCTGCCGCCGGGCCCACTGCCTGGGCTGGCCGACCTCCCGCCGCTGCCGCTCACGTGGCTGCAGCCGCTCCCGCAGCAACAGCACCAGCACCAGCCGCAGCAGCGCCAGATGCTCACCGACGCTTTCCACCCCGCGTGGCAGCCGCCAGAGCCGGCTGCTGCACCCAGCGGGCACAGCCAGGGCAGCCGGTTGTGGGGCGGCCCGCCCTCGCCGATGGCTGCCGTGCAGCAGCAGCAGCAGCAGCAGCAGCAGCAGCAGCAGCAAGCGGTGCCCCAGCGGCCTATCGTGGTGCGGCCGCAGCCACAGGCGTGGCCCGCCTGGCCTGTGGCCCCGCCAGCTGTCGCCCCCATGCCGGCGCCTGCAGACAGCACGGCCCTCACCCCCACGTCTGCTGACACCCGTGGCATCGAGGTGCTGCTGTCAGCGATTGAGCAGGAGCAGCAGTGGGAGGGGGCTGCACCGGCCCAGCTCGGCGCAGCGCCAGCTGGCGATGCCCCGTCGGAGGAGGTTGCGGCGCCGGCGCGGCGCGTTGGCAGCGGCAACGCTGCGCTGCTGGCAAGTGGCGTGCTGCAGTCTGAGGAGCTGGCTCGTGTCGCCTCTGAGGGCGGCTCTGCGGGCTCCAGCACCAACCTGACCTCTGCGCCGCAGCAGGCGGGAGAGGGCAGCCAGGTGCTGCCGCCAGCCCCAGCAGGTGCGCCTGCTGGCACAGCGGGCGAGCTGCTGAGCCGCCTGGGTGCCAGCCTGCATGCAGCGGCGGCGCTGGCTGAGCACGCCCGGCAGACGCCCTCGCCGCCGGTGGCGGCTGCGGGCGCAGCGCCGCAGCGCGCAGCAGTGCGGTCGGTCAACATTGCCGGCAGCGCCGCCTTCCGCCCGGTGCAGCCGCAGCAGGTGCAGCTGGAGCAGCAGGCGCGTGCCGCCTCTCCTGGCCACGTGTGGCAGGCGGCCGCGGCAGCTGCGGCGCACCATGCACAGCAGCAGCAGGTGCAGCAGCAGCAGCTGCCGTCGCCCTTTGAGGGCGCCTCCCCCCAGGCTGTGTCCCCGGGCAGCTCTCAGCCCAGCAAGGGGCCCTTTGGGCCGGAGCTGTCGCTGCAGGACATGGCTGCTCGGCGCGCCTCGGGCACCATCCCAGGTGGGCGGCAGTTGTGGTTGGTTGCCAGCTGGCTGGGTTGGTTGTTGGTTGGAGTGCGGTTGGCTTACTTCAGCGCTGTACATTGCACGCTGCATAACACAGCCACACTGCCTGTGCCTTCGTCTTCTGCAGTCGCTGAGAAGGAGGGTGGTGCACTGGGCGAGCACGGCAGCGGCGGCGACAGCAATGGTGGCATGGAGCGCCTGCCCACACTGGAGTGGGCGGCACGCCAGCTGGGCACGCGCGGCAACAGCCCCTGCCCGCCAGTCGCCTCCGCTCCGCCCACAGCGGCAGTCACCGCCACCCGCCAGTTCAGCTTTGGCGTGCCCCTGGCCTCGCTCAGCGTGCCGCCCAGCGGCAGCTCCGCCGACAAGCTTGCTGGCACCGCCAGCGCCGAGCTGTTTGGGCCCTCGGTGCCGCTGCGCATTGCCAGCGCGGTGGGTGCCAAGCGCCCCGCCCCGGCCGCAGCCTGGGAGGCTGGCGCGGCAGCGGGTGCCGGCGATGGCGGCTCCCCAAGCAAGCGTGCTCGGCCCGAGGCAGCTGCAGCACCGCTGCCTGATCCAGTGGCACAGCGCACCGCCAGCCTGCAGTCCATGCTGGGCGCGCTGCGCCAGGCTGCCGGCATGCAGCCCGCGCAGGAGCAGCAGTGGGAGGCCGACCGTCAGCAGCTGCTGCGCCTGCTGGTGGCCAGCGTGGCGGGCGGCGGCAGCGGCCCCGCGGCGCTGCCGCCCACGCCCCCGCCAACCAACCAGGCGGCGGGTGGGCTGGAGGCGCTGCTGCGCGCTGGGCCCTGGGCGCAGCAGGCACAGCAGGCGCAGCAGGCGCCGCCTCAGCCGCAGCCGCCCGCTCGGCCGGCGCCCATGCAGCAGCTGGTGCAGCTGCTGGGCGGCGGCGGCGAGGGCGGCGGCGGCCAGGTGCTGGCGCAGCTGGCGCTGATCAAGCAGCTGCAGCAGGTGCAGCAGGCGCAGGCCCAGCAGGCGCAGCAGATGCATCATGCGCAGCAGGCCCAGCAGGCGCATGCCATGCCCAGCATGCCGTTCCAGGGCTTCCAGGCGGCGCCTCAGCAGGTGGCGCAGCAGCCGCAGCCGCAGGCGGTGCCGCCCCCACAGCCCCAGCAGCAGGCAGCCAACCAGGGGACGTCTGTGCCCGAGCCGGTTGCCATGCTGTACCTCCAGCGCATCGCCAAGAAGCTAGGTGAGCTTGCAAGGCTTTGCATGGGCTGGCACGTGCGCGAGCTGACGAGGGTGGCATGGCTATGTGCACACCCGGTAGCCAAGCACTCCGCCTGCACCTGGTATGCTTGTGCGTTGCTCCCCAGCCATACATGGTCCCCAGCCTTACATATGTCGCTGCCCTGCCAACCCTTATCTGCAGGCTACAACATTGACAACATCGCTCTGCAGCACCAGGCGCAGCAGCAGGGCGGGCAGCCGCTGTAAAGTCCCGCTGCAGGCTGCAGCGTCGGCCGCTGCAGCCCGACCATCCGACCCATCCCTCCGTGCAAGTTGCACCTTGCCGCACTCCCTACGTTATCTCCAAGCTCTTTTCTCCGCTCCACCCTGCAAAGCCTCTCCCCCTTGCTCGTAGCTGTTGTTCCACCGTTGTCCATTCGCCACCCTCTTCCCTTGCTGATGCTGCCATGCATAACGACATTATCAATTTGTTTTGTGGGCTATGCCTTCCTCTGCGGTCCATCCCCCACTGCTCGGCTCACTTCCCCTGCCCTATCCTCGCCTGGTCTGCTCGCATCGTGGCCCTCCGCAGACTCCCTCTCGAGCACTTAAGTTTCATGCTCCCCATTTGCCGCGGCCCCGTGCCCGCCGCGGCGCCTTTTGCCCTATTTCTTCCTTCGCAAATTGAACGCAGCCCCCTCCCCGCCCTCCCTTCACTCGCGTCTGGCCGCATGGCCTGTGTATAAGTAGCACCCACCCATCACCCCCACCCAGTACCTCCTCTTGGCTTGAGTACCCCTTCCCTCCCCTGCACAGCCCTTCCTCCGGCTGCCGCTCCCTTCTTTCCTGGGCAAGCACACCCCAAGCTGTAACCACACACGCAAGTCATCAGAAGGCTTTAGCGAGAGAAAGGATGGCAGGCAAGGATCAGGGCGGCAAGAGGCTGGGGGAGAGGAATGAACAGCGAGCCTGCCCTCGGGCAGTTGTTCGTTGCGCGAGTGTTGGGGCAGGCAGGCTGATGACCGCACCAAGTTGCAATCGGGGGTGACATCGCTGCCATACCGACGCCCATTGTGCCAATTACAAGTGCAAGTCAGGAAGACAGGGCAGCGCAGACAAGAGAGGGCAGCACGAAAGTAGGGCCAAGAATAAACGGTGGGAGAATTGCGAAACTAATGTAGAGCCTGCACAGGGTCATGCTACCTAGCTGTGCCAGCACCGCTACGTTGTCTTTTAGCCAAATTCCCTGCCCTTCACGCCGCATCCACATCCAGCAGAGCCTGGTCCGCAAGCGCGGCCTCCAGCTTACTGCTGATGCTCTGCAGGCGCAGCAGCACCTGGGGGCTGACACGCCCACTGGGCACCGCCCCGCCAGCCCCTGCTGCTGCTGCTGTTGCGGCCGCTGCCTGTGGCTTGGCAGCTGCTGGCGGCTGAGGCGATACCAGCGACACACCTGGGATGCGGCTGGCCGGCGGGCCGCGGGCGCTGCCGTGCGGGCCGTCCGCCGCAGCTGCCTGCTGCCCAATGCCGCCCAGGCGCAGCTGCGGCAGCACCGGGCCCCGCCGCTGTGCCGCCTCGCCCAAAGAGCCGCCTGTCAAGGAGTCGCGCCGAGCTGTGATCTCCCCAGCGCCGCCGCTGCTGCTGGTTGGCTGCGGGCTGGCGCCTCGTGGGCTGCCGCACTCGCTGCCGCTCTCACTCTCGCTACTGCTGCTGCCATCTTGATATTCGTCCTCCCCATCGCTGGCGCTCTCCTCCCCACCAGCAATGCTGCCCGGCGGCGTGGCATAGCACTGCGAGCCCGCCTCAGAGGGTGACTTGGGGCACACCGGCCGCCGCGCTTGCTGCTGGGGCTGCTGCTGGGGCTGCTGCTGTGCCTGCTGCGCTGGTGCTGGCCCCTGGCCTACAGCCTGCCCCGCCTGCTGTGGCGCTGCTGCCGCCGCTGCTGCCTGGGCAGCGCTTTCATCACTGCTGCCGCCGCCGCCGCCGCCGCCGCTGCTGAGCTCCTGCTGAATGCTGGACGCCAGCGCAGGCAGGCGCAGCGTCTGTGCCACTGCTTGCATGATGCCCAGCAGAGAGGCGCGAGCCGCTGCAGCCTTCTGCTCCCCGGCCGCCGCCTGCAGATGTGAGAACAGCACAGCAGGTTATCATCACCATCAGGGGCCGCCTCACTTAGGTGAAGTCTGCATGCCATGGCTCCAAAGCATTGAGGCTGTCTGCAATGCAATGTGGCATGCACGTTCCAGCACCTCAGCAGCCTTGATCGCTTCACTTGCCTGCAGCTTGTGTGTCTCTGCTGCCGCCTGCACCGCTTTGACTGCAAGCTCCAGCTCCGACACTTCTGCCCTGCGTGCCTCCTCCGCCGCCTGCAGCACGGCACAGGGGAAGGCAGCACCAGCCGTGGTTATGGGTGTGCTGGATCGGCGGCACGTGAGAAGGTAGGCAGGCGGGCAGGGCCGGCAAAGCAAGCAACACCCACAACTATCAACATGCCCTTGGACATTGACCAATGCCCGCTTCACTGCACCACATCCTCACCTTGGCCTGCCCCAGCAGCTGCTGGATCGAGGACAGGTGCTCCGCCAGCGCTTCGCGCCGCTCCCCCAGCACCGCCAGCGCCGCCAGGTGGCCCGCCAGCTCAGCCTGCTTAGCTGCCATGCTGGCCTCCAGGCGGCTGCGAGGGGGCAGATGGTTAATGAGGAGGCAGCATCAGAGCATTTTGGGCAGTGCTTGCCAGGGCGCTGGTACGCAGATGCAAAGACGCACACATGGCAACAGCAGCGCAGACGACAGCCCGGTGGGTGCAGCGTCGACATGCCAGCACATTAGCGCAGCCCCCACCTGATCTGCTGCTGCATGTGCTCGTGCTCGTGGCTGGCCCGTGCCTGCTGCTGCACCAGCAACAGGCTGTGCTGCTGCCGCTCCGCTAGCTCCTGCTGCTGGTGCTGCTCCTGGCACCGCTGGTGCTGCTGCTGGTGGCCTCCGCCGCCGGCGGTGCCGCATTGCTGCAGCGGCGAGGGTGCCAAAGCTGCTGCTGCCTGGCGCGGCGTGCCTGCTGCTGACAGTGGTGGCCCCGGAAGCTTGCTGGCGGCTGCCATTCTGGGCGTGGTGAGTGCCTCTTTGTACGAGCAGCCTGGGGAGACGGTCGGTGTCATGGGTGGTGCACCCAGCTTGGGCACACGCCGCGCCGTCAGGCTGCCATCTGCGGCAGGGCGCCGCGCGGCTGGCGCAGGCTGTGGTGCCGGGCCGCGGGCTGACTGCGGCGCCCGAGCAAAGTTGCGGGGAGTGGAGGCCGCCGCCTGCTGCGGCCGCAGCTGTAGCTGGCTGCCGCCGCCTGCCGGCGCCGCTGCGGGGCCCCGCGCCGGCTGTGGCGGCGCGGCGGGCAGCCGGCTGGGCGCCGCCCGCGCATCCTGGCTGCTGGTCCTGCTCGGGGGTGGGCTGGGAGATGCTGTCTTTGGCGGCGACTTGTTCAACTTGAAGCGCGAGAAGAGGGAGCGCCCATTCTCCTTGTCCTGCGTGCCCATTGCGGCCGTCTGTTCAGGTGGGGAGACGAGGAAGGCCGCCTGGGCCTCCACAGGCGCAGCCAGGCCTGCATGGCTGCTGCGCATGGCAAGGGGCCGAGCGGGGCTCCAATTGAGCCACGGCGCTGTGATCCCGCGATCGGTGAATTGCCGCCAATCCCTGGGGCCTCCACTCGCGAATCCACAGCCAAACCCTCACCTCTGCGCAGCTGCACCACAGCCGGGGCCTCCCTCTGCACTTCCCGGCGTACACAATGGCTACAGCAGCAGCAGTTGCGCGCCTCGGGGCTCTGCCACAGGCTCAGCGGCCCCAGGCCGGCTACAGGCCCGTGGCGGTCCGCAGGCCGCTGGGTGTTGCCGTGCGGGCTCAGGGCGAATCGGAGTCAGGTGGGCAGGGGCAGCGCGAGGCCACCACCACCGCCGCTGCCGCCGCCGGCCTACCACCTGCGGCGGGCCTGCCGTCTGCAAAGCCGCTGCGCACCGCACTGTGCACAGCCGCATACGGATGCAGCCCATGAGCTCCTCCTCGCAAGCATCTCGTGCCCCAGCTGCTGCTCGCATGTTTACATGTCCGCCAAGCGCCCTCCCTCCTCACGTACCCGCTTGCTCGCAGGCATGCCGTCCACCCGCACGCTCACCGAGGCTTACGAGGCGCTGGGCCTGCCAGAGGGCTCCTCGTACGACGAGGTGCTGGCAGCCAAGAACCGGCTGCTGGAGGGGGCGGGCAACAACATGGAGCGCAAGATGGAGGTGCGTGGGCGGATGGGTGGGCGCTGCATTGGCACCACATGTACTGCTCAGGCTCAAACTATCACGAGTGCAGCCAGCGGCCAGGGCAGACTGCCACTGGCCTCCAATGTTGTTTGATGTTGTTGATTGCCGTGTCCTGACTCGCACGATCTCCTGATGCTTCCTGGCAGGTTGAGGCGGCCTATGATCTGATCTTTAGCAGCCAGCTGCGGGCGCGCCTCACCGGCGACCTCCCCGTCTCGTCAAACGTGCGCTGCTGCCCGCTGCCCCACACAAAGTGCCAGTTTGCTGGCCCAGCTGCTTTTGCCTGTGCATGCTGCCATTGTGATTAAGTTGGCTGTTGTGGCTGGGTTTCAAGGCGCGCCACATCGCTGTTCTGTTGCACCACCCGCTGCTTGCAGGTGCGGTTTGCGGACGTGCAGCGGCGGCGGCCGGCCTCCCCGCCGGCGCCCGCCAGCGGCGCAGCGGCGGCAGCGCAGAAAGCGCAGCAGCTGCTGGGCGGGCTGCGGAGCGGCGGCGGCGGCGGCGTGGTGGTTGCCCCCCCTGCGCCCCGCACCGCGGCCACCGCTGCCACCGTGTACGGTGTGCTTGCGGCATGGACTCTGGCCCAGGGACTGCTGGAGCCCACTCCCGCCTCTGCAGCAGCAGATGTTCCGGGGCTGCAGCTGGCACTGGCCACGGCAGCCACTGTGTACCTTCTGCGCGAAGAGAAGCGGGCCGGGCTTGGCAAGGTGCGCAAGTGCTTCGCTGTTGGGGCCTCCCGGCCCCCGGCCTGCTGTTGCATGGGTGTGCGGGTGGCTGCGCTGGGGGGCAGCTGCCGCCGCGGCGGGCGCTTCAACCAGTTCTGAAACAGGCCCAGGGTGCAGAGCAAGCAGCCTCTTTCCGTCCCTGCTGCCTGGTTTCCTCCACAACTGCCCAACCTGTGCTGCCGCTCACCCTGTTGGCTTATGTGCAGGCAGCGGGGCTGGCGCTAGCAGGCCTGGTGGCCGGCACGTTCCTGGGCGCTGCTGTGCAGTCCTGGCTGCGGGTGGACATCATTCCGCTGGGGGTGAGTGCACCCTGCCTGCATTCCTTGGGAGGTCTGGGCGGCCTGATCAGCTTTTGTAGAGCTTGCTGTCTCTGAACGTAACAGGAGGTGCATTGTCTTGCCCAAGCTGCGGGTTGTCTGCACCGAAGGAGATTGGCAGGCTTGTTGAGAGTCAAGCCTTTGATCAAGAAAAGCAAAAGGCCGCCCTGCTGCTGCCCCCGTTGCCTTGTTCTGCAGGGCCTGTCCAGCCCGGGCGTGGTGGTTGGAGAGTTCAGCATTGCCGGGCTGGCTGCCGTGGCCCTCTTCCTTGGATGAACGATCGACCAACGAGTGCGATGCTGCCAGCGTCCTGCTCTGATCTGGCCAGCGTTAGTGGCTGCCAATCACTGTGCTGCATCGATTTGATCCGCTTTCTCAAGCACCAACGCCTGCCGCCCCGCCCCAATCCTCTCTCATCTGATCCTGATACATCGGCTGCGCTCCCTAGTTGCGCTTTGCTTTACAGGAGTGCCTGAGCAGTTGCACCGCATTTGATGCAGCAGCACACAAACCCAAGAGAACGTATCATGCCGCTTCCTGGCCTTGATTTGCGGCCCTGGCTGTCGTGCCTGGCCGGTGTATTATACTATGCGCCCGCGTTGTAAGGCCTTCACTCAGCGTCACCACTGCTGCTGCTGCTGGCAGCGCTATTGGCGGCATCAGCAGCAGAGGCAGCTTCGTTCTTGGCAGCAGCGCTCTGTGGGTGAACGAGAGGCGGCGGCAGGCAGGTGGAGGCAAAGCAAGTGGTGGTGAGCTGCACGTTTCTTGCCGCTGGCACGTAGGGCCTAGTTGGCAGGTCACAGACGAGGATGCACATGCATCACTTTCTTCAGATTGCAATGGCTGTGCTTGCCTGGGCGCGGGATGCAAAGCTGCCCTTGTCCACCTGCCCGCCGTGCTGGCGGGCCTCAGCACTCTGCGGAATTAAGTGGCGTGACAGTTGCCAGCCGACAGTGATAGGCAGAGCTTTAGCCTGTCGCGCCATGCTTGCTTCCAAACTACCCGTGCAGGCTATACCGCGCCGGCCAAAGTTTGACCTGCACACCTGAATGCGGGAGGCGGCCTCTTGGGTCATGGGCGTCTTGCCGGCACCACCGCCCTTGGCGCCGCCTGAACCGCTGCTTTTCCCGCCACCGCCCTTGGACGCCCCGCCTGCGAGGACAGACAGAAGGCGCGGCCGTGCAGGGCGCCTGAGCCTTGCTGCACTGGCGATTGAGGACTGCAGCAGTGCAGAGAGGGGAGTGCTGGGCAGGCACTCACCGCCTTTGGAGCCGCCCTTGGCCACGCAGACCAGCGGTCCGCGACCAGCAACAGCGATGGCTAGCATTGTTTTCGTCTGTGGGGAACGATACGAGAGCGAGGCACAGGCCAGGTCTATCAAGAGTCGGCCACACAGCCACCCCGACCAACACGCACAGCATGCCGTGCCCTCTCGTCTCCCTGCCTTGGCCTCTGGCCTGGCCTTCCACCATCAGTAATCAAAACTCAGTGATTGACTTTCCCATTAGTACCAGACACAGCGTGCCATCAAGTTGCAGTGGCAGGCAGCGCGACTGGGCGCATGATGCTGTGCGCTCGGCCGGCGGCGTTGAGGTTGTGCCGAGTCATCCACTCATCCAGGCCGCCCCCAGCATGCACCTCTGGAGCAGCTGCCGCCGCCTTGACTGCTGCTGCATCGCACTCGAACAGCCGGTTGCTGGCGCAGATTATCAGTGTGCGCCTGAGCGGTGCTGCCGCCGGCAGGGGCTGCATGCGGGGCTGCCGGAGCTCTCTGCCCTGCAGCGCTGCCTCCTCTGGACTGCTGCCAAGCTCGCTGCTGCGTGGGTTGCTGGATGGGCTGGTGGAGGGAGCACCGCAGCCTGCAGCGGATGGGTCGCTGGCTGACTCTCCACCGGCGTCCGCTGAGCAGCTGCTTCTGGTGCCGCCAGCACCACCGCCGCCGCCGCTGCAAGCAGTGTCCATCGCTGCCAGCTCTCCAGAGGCGCACCCGCTGCTGCCACCACTGCCGCCTGCTGCAGGTGAGCCGCAACTGCTCATCATGAGGTCGCTCTCACTGCACGCAAGGCGGGCACGAGGTATGCCTGACTGGCACCAGAAACCGACATGGAATTGTGAAGTTCCTCACCATGCACTCGCCCAGCCCCCATGCAATGAGCCAGATTGACCATGTAGACGCCAGAACCACCAACCAGCAGCACCCACCTCAGCAGGCGCAGCACGTCTGCAGCCAGCACCTCGGCAGCCTCAGCCGCCATCTTCTCCCGGGCAGCTGCTGCGCGCTCCGTGGCTGGGCTCTCCAGCACCAGCAAGCCTCGGCGCACTGCTGCATGCGGCCTGCTGCGGTTGGCGGGTGCAGCGGCGGCAGCGGGACCGCGAGCAGGCTCGGCCTCAAGCGAGCTGCCCCATGCCCAGCTGCCGAGGCTGCTGCCGTTCTCCTTGTCGACAGGTGTGCTGTGCAGCCCATCTACCAGCCCAGGGCCAGGCAGCAGCTTCTCTGGAGTGAGCTCAGGCGGCGTCCCAGCAAGGGCGGCCTGCCTTGGGCTGAGCGGCGCCGCAGCGGCTCTGCTGGCTGACGAGCTTGCCGCGCCTCCTGCTGCAAACTTGACTGGGCCAGACTGCTGCTGATCTGCTACTGCTGGCTCTGCTTCTGCTGACGGTGCTGCTGCTATGGGGCTGCCCTGCTGGCTGCTATCCACATCCATCGGCTGCTCCGCCTGCTGAGCCTGCTGCGCCGCCTGCTGAGGCCGCTCAGCAGGCTGCGGCATGGCGGATGCCGGCGCACTGCCGCTGCTGCCAGTTGGAAGCCGGCGGGGGGAAGACATAAATGCCTTGAATGCAGCCCACTCCTTGCAGGCCTGTCCCTGCTGCGCCTGCTGGCTGACCTGCTGGCCTGGTGCAGTGGGCTGCGAGTCTGCAGTGCCAGCCCCAGCACCCACAAACAGCTGCTTGGGCACCAGGCTGTCGCCCTCCTCCTCACAGCTACGGCGCCGCTGCGCCTGCGGCACGCCCTGCGCCGCTGCCGCCGCTGCCGCCACGGGGCTGCTGTCTGGGCCAAGGCGGCTGGCACCTCGCAGCTGCCTCTCTGGTGTCTTGCGCTGCGGCGAGCAAAAGTACAGGACATGGCAGTCCATCAGCATGCATCATGGGAGGGTGGGCAACCTTGCTCAGGGAGGTGCGTGACCGCAAGTGCCCGGTCCTGAACAGCAACAGCATGGTGTGCAACACAGCACCAGCAGCAGCCACAGCCCAGCAGCAGCCAGCCCAGCAGCCACCAGCCACAGCCCAGCAGCAGCCATCCCAGCAGCCAGCAGCCACTGCCGCTCACCTTGCCGCTCTTCTTGGGGGAGGGTGTGCGTGCCCGCCTGCCCTTGCCGCCGCTGCCCTTGCCGCCGCCGGCCTTCCTGCCCCTGCCGCGCTGCTGCGCCTCCCACTCCTCAAAGGCTGCATCACCCAGCCGGAAAATGCTGCAGGGGCAGGGGCAGGAGGGCAGAGGAGCAGGAGCGGCTCAGTTGCCTGCCGACAACCAGATGACGAGGCGAGGCGGCCGCATCAGATCAAGGCTATCCACCCAGCAGGCGCAGCCTGGTCAACCAGCCTCCATTGCAGCCCGACAGGTTGCTTACCGGCAGATCTGGCGGGCGGTGCGTGGGCTGGTGATGGAAGACAGCCCCTGGCTGCTGAACAGCCGCAGCTGGCGGGTCAGCTGCAGCGCAAGATGGGGCGAGTGGTTGGGTGAGAGTGGGAGAGCAAGGTGCCACGTGCCGCATGTGGTGCACTCACAGCGTGCGAGCACTACGCAAGAGCCAGGGCGCCTGGCACCAAACTGCAAGTTGCAAGCAGCACTCAACTGGAGCAAGCTGTGCAGATGATGGGTGCCTGCAGCTGCTGCTCACCTCCTTGAGTCGGGTGGCCCGCTGGATCACGCAGCTGGGTGGCAAGTCATCGGGCAGGGACTCCCCCGCTTGCTGCCGCTCCGACACCTCCTTCTGCAGAGGGGCACAATGAGGATGCACGGTGGCAGGTTAGGCAGCCTGGACGGGCTATCCCCTGCACAGCGCGCCCCAACAGAGTCGCACACGGTGGCGGATGCATTTGCCCCCAGCAAAGCGCAGCTGCAGCAGCAGCTGTAGCTGCCAACTTGGAAGCATACGGCGCTGGCAAAGGCACGGGCAGGTTGTGAAGTGTACGGCACTGAAGCCAGCACCGTCCCAGCACCCACCAGTTGGTCCATGACGCTGTAGTGGCGCCGCTGCACCTGCTCGCGCGCATTGGCCTGCACGCTGCCGCCGCTCTCCAGGCTCTTGGCCGTCTGTGCGGGAGGGGCGGAGGGAACATGGGCAAGGAAGTGGCCTTGGTGGTGTGCGGGAGGTTCATGCAACGGATGCTCGATCACACAGGGCCACAATCAGCCGGAGCAAAGTGCTTCCTGGCCAGCCCATGTCCTGCCATCCCGCCCGCCGCTACAACAGCTGGGCACAGCTGGCTGGCTCACCACGGCAAAGAGCGCAGCGGCCGCGGCAACCGCGTCCCCGTCCTCCCGCTCCACATGCTTGGCAATGAGGTGGTTGGTCAGTGCATACAGGCGCAGGCCCTGCACATGGGGTGGGGGACGACAGGGAAGCCGCCCAGGCTGGGCCGGCCGGCGGCGCGTGCAGGCGGGAGCGGCGGGTGGCGCGGCGGCAGCTGAGCGTGCAGCGTGGCAAGCCGGCGTGGGCCGGGCGGTCATGCTGAGGCGCCAAGGCAGGCTGGCAGGCCCAAGGAGCAGCTGGCGCGGCAGTCAGCGCAATTGCCGGCTGGTGGAAGGACGGCTGCGGCGTTGCGTGCGGCGCCTCGCCTTTCCAGCCATGAAGGAGGGTGCACGATGCGCGGATCCAGCCGGGAAGCGCGCCGCTCGCCAAACCAGAGGCCCTCCGCCGCGGGCACGCTGCTGGTGGGCTGCAGTAGCTGGGGGCGGCTGCGTGATAAGTATGAGAGGAATTGCAGGCCCGCTGCAATGCCAGCTTGCTGCTGCACCGTCGCATGCCCTGCCGCCGCCGCCCGGCCGCCTCCCTTGCTCCTGCGTGCTGCCGTCCGTGCCAGAGGCCTCTCTGCCAGTGGTAGTTGGCTGAAACGCCCTATAAGGCCTCTCGTGCCAGCCTGCTGCTGGTAGCACGCCCTCACACCTGCAGGCGGCACGTGAATCCGGCGAGCTGCCCCGTGCCTCCCCCCCTTCCCGGGGATGTTGCAATAAACGGAAGTGCAATGGCAAAGAAGCAAGACGGAGGCTGTAGTGTAGAGGAAAATCGCACATGTATCATGAAAATCAATCCAGAGAGGAATGGAGAAGACATTGGCAGTATTAGAGGGAACGATGTGTTGCAGTGCGTGCACGCGAAAATGTGCACCTATTCATGTCATTCATGCCAAGAGCACGGCGGTGCGGCAGCTGAGCGCGACCAGCGCCGCGACCAACAACAGCGCGGTGCTGCCCAGTCAGCAGCGTCGGTAAGCGGCCAGGCCTCGTGCCTCGGCCGCCGCTCTCTGCCGCCGCGCATATGCCGCGCGCATGCGCCGCTCAACACCCGCCAGCCGCCAGAGCACAGCGCAGTATGCCAGGCACAGCAGCAGCGCGGTCTGCACGGCGTGGAAGGCGGTGGGGCCCTGCCGCAGGTGCTGCCGCTGGAAGTCCAGCAGGGCGCCACCCAGCGGCGGCGGCAGCACGCAGGCCGCCGCGGCGCTGAGGAGCCCCGCTGCCTGCACGTAGCGCTGCCGGCTGAGCTCGCATTGCGAGAAGGACAGCTGCTGCCGCGCCCGGCTGCACGCCAGGGTGGTGGCAACCACTGCTGCCTGTGCCAGGACTGCGTGCTTAAGCAGCAGCGGGGTGGATAGCGAGATGAGCGCAATCCACGGCGCCTGCGGGGACCAGGAAGCGACACAGCGGGGAGTGGGCGGTGCTGAGTGCTGAGCGGCAGGGCGGTTTCAGGACGAGGAGGGACAACCCATGCCGCAACCAGGGGCTGTCCACATATGCTGCACAGCGCCCTGCTGATCTCCCAGCTGCGCGCCGTTCCTCCCCCGCAGCTGCCGTTCGCTTCGCACCAGGCTCATGTTGAGCTCCTGAAGCCAGAAGCCGAGCAAGTTGCCTCGGCAACCGGGCGATGCAATGCTGGGCGCCAGCGTCTGTGAAATCAGCACGTGCAGGCTGTAGACGGCGGCCACAATGGCGGTGCGCCAACGCAGGTAGAGGGTGGGTGCTTTGGAGGCGGTCAGTGCTGCCGACGCGAGCACCGCACTCTCAAACAGGCCGAAGCAGACGGGCCACCACTGGCGCTGCCGCAGCGGCAGGGTGAGTGCCAGCAGGTTGACAACGGCGCCCATTCGGAAGAAGAAGGTGTCGTTGGAGCGGTGGGAGGTGTGGAAGTGCGCGGCAAAGGCGCGCTCGTGGCGCGTGTCGGCAAACGTCAGCAGCGGGCCGACGGCAGCCTGCGGGCACGGGAGGAGCATTGGACATTATTGGGGTGTCAACTGACGCTGCAGCACGTCCAGTCCGACCTGACATGCTCTGCAGCATGTGGGTTGCTGCAGTAGCAACCAACACATGAACGGGGGACTGGCAGTGTCACTGCCGAGGATGGCGAGGTCCGCCAGTGGCAGTGAGCAAACGGCGGGGACCGGCGAGGCGGCGGCGGCGGCGGCCGCCGCATGCACCGGCTCCTGCTTGCACCCTTGGTACGCACCATGCCTCCACCGTCACTGGACGGCTGGTAAAGGGCTTCTGGCGCCGAGCGTCTCACTTGGTCCCGTACCTGGTTCACAGTTTTCTTCTGCGAGCCGGTCATCGTGTTAGGGACATGATGTGCGTCGCGAAAAGCGAGGCGGCAGGACGGCAGAGCCCCTTTGGCCGGCGTGGGCTCCACATGCCTGCCCATGCAGCAGGTCAAATGGCAAGCCTTGAAGCCGATCGCAGCGCATGAGGCTGCAGGGCTTGCGCTAGTTCCTGCACGGGCCAGCCCAGCCGCTGCCCTGCACCCGCCTCCCACTCGAGCTCCCGCGCGCTGCCAGCAATGCTGGACCTCAGCGAGCGCCGGGGCCAGCTGGCACTCGCAGCCACGGCCGCTGGAGCCGTCGGCGCGGTCTGGCTCTGCCGCCGCTACACTGCCGCTGCCGCCAGCGGCGGCGCGTCAGCTCCCGCCGCCACCAGCTTTGATGCCTACCTCAAGGATCGGTCCGTGGGCGCCAAGCCCGCCCAGCAGCAGCCCAAGTTTGCGTCCACCAGCTTTGAGGCATACCTGCGGCAGCCGGCGCCCGCTGCAGCGGCAGGGGCGGCGCCCGCCGCTGCTGCCACGGCCGGCTCGGCGGCGCCTCCTGCAGCCAAGCCGGTCACAGTGCTGTTCGGCACCGAGTACGGATTCTCGAAAGAGGTGGCGGAGAAGGCGGGCGAGGCGCTGAAAGAGGCGGGGTACTGGCCGCAGCTGCTGGACATGGCAGAACTGCCGCACGGCCTGCCGGGGCTGGCCGATGGCCGCCACCAGGCGCTGCTGCTCGTCTGCTCCACTCAGGTGGGACTTTTTTTATTTGATTGCAAGCGCACCTGGCACATGAATGCCTGCAAAGGTGCTGCTGCTGGCTGCCGAGTGCATGGATAAATGACAGCGCGCTGGTGAATGGAGGCTGCCCGCCAGCCCGCCCTGCCGCCCCAACCGCCCCGCCAACCGACGCCCAGCGCAACCGCAACACCCTCGCACCCACCCCTGTCCCCCCTGCAGGGCGATGGCGTGCCGCCAACCGAGGCCCGCGAGTTCTGTGACTGGCTGGGCAGCAGCGCGGCGCCGCGGCTGGGCGGCCTGCCCTTCTCTGTCTGTGCGCTGGGTGACAAGTGAGCAAGCGGTTGGGTAGGGAGGGGCTTGAATGGGATGCTGTCCTGAGCAGTGGAAACGTGTTGCTGCAAGCGTGTCTGTCTTCACATCACCTCGTGCTTGCCATTGCTGAGCGGACTGCTGCTGCTGCTGCTTCATTGCTCCGTGCCGTGGCGTGTGGTGGCCGCTCTGTGCTTCGTCCCCTACCTCCCTCACCCGCCCCGCAACCAGCAACCCCTCACCCTGAATTATACGCAGGTCCTACCAGCACTTCTGCCGCTGCGGCCGCACGCTGGACAGCCGGCTGGACGCTCTGGGAGGCGAGCGCTTTGCTGAGCGGGTGGACGTGAACCGAGAAGACTGGGCTGCGATTCGGGGCTGGATCGAGGTAAGCACTGATGGCTGCGTACTGTGCAGGGGACATGCTTGAGTGCTTGAGCGAGCGTGTGTGCAGTCGATGCACCACTTGCATCGTGCTGCTCTGGCTTGACTGAGGAGGATTTGCAAATGCAAACCTGCGAGCACGCTAGACGAATGCTGATCCCCTGCCCCTCTGCAATGATGCGCTGATCAATGACCAGCAGCACATTGCTTGTTGTTGGTTTTTCCAATGGCTGCCTGCCTGAGTACGCCATGCCCTGCCTTGCACTGCCCTGACCTGCGCACAGAGCGTGCTGACGGGCCTGTCAGCACTGCCGCTCAAGACTGTGGCTGAGCTGGGCGGAGTGGCGGAGGTGCAGCAGGACGCCGATGGCGCACATGCCAAGCGGTGCGCTGCTGGGTGTATTCGAGGGCTGTACAGCGCACTGTGCCCTGTTGTGGAACTGCATGGGTGCAGTGGAGGGACTGTGCAAGCTGAATTTGCAGTCGACCTGCCCTCCTGTCCTCCTGCCTGCTTTGCAGGTGGAGCAAAAGCCGGCCGTGCATGGGCCCTGTTGCAGGGCACCCTGACTTTTGTAGTTGCCAAACTGCACTGCCCTCCTCCCTGCCACGTTTGCAGGTGGAGCAAGAGCCGGCCGTTCATGGGCCGCGTGGTTGCGGTGGAGGGCTTGTGCACCCTGTCTTCTGCGGATGACAAGAACACCATCCGAGTGGAGATTGATTTGGGGGATTCTGGCCTCCAGTATGCGCCGGGAGACGCGCTGGGGGTGTGGCCCTCCAACTGCCCCCAGGTGGGTGCAACTGATGCTGCTGTGTTGTTGCTCTTGCGGCTAAAGGATGCACCAAGGTGCGCTGGGCAGCTGCCTTCAGGTGCTTACAACTAGAGCTCCGCGGCAGTGCCCAGCAGCCCATCCGAGCCTGGGAATTGTTGCCCTCATTGCACACAGCACTGCACCCAACCTTTTGCATGCACCCACTACAGTAGTTGACTGTCTTTGCTATGCTTGCCGAACTTGCAGGCGGTTGAGGAGCTGCTTGGGGAGCTGGGTGCTGAGGGCGGCATGCTGGTCAAAGTGCCCAGCTGGCACTACGCTGACGCAGCGCTGCCAGCTGGCGCCACGTCACTACCCCTCCGGGACGCTCTGGCGCGCTGCTACGACCTTCGCCAGCCCAAGCCAGAGCTGTTGCAGCTGCTGCACTCCAAGCTGCAGGCAGCGGCGGCCGGCAGCGGGGTGGCTGCCAACGGGCATGCAGCAGCAGAGAACGGCAGTGCAGCTAACGGTACCCACGCAGCCAACGGTACCGCCAAGGCGGGCGGCAAGAAGAAGGGCGGAAAGGGCAAGGCCAGGCAGCAGCAGAATGGGCAGCAGAATGGGCAGCAGCAGCAGCAGCAGAACGGCGGCAGTGCAGCGGCGCATGACGACCTCTGTTCCCAGGGCTGTGTGGTGGACAAGCTGGAGGTGGGTCACTCAGCTGGATTGTTGTTTTTCTGGTCAGTTCACTGGCTCGATGTCCCCGCAGTGGTTAGCGAAAGTTTTGGATGGCCACACCCGGAGAACGAGCTTTTAACAGACTGGCGTCACAACCGCAAAACCTCAGGCACTTACTGCCCGGGCCTTCCACCCCTGCCCTCCTTTCTCCCGCAGCGCCTGGAGGCCCTGACCGCAGACACAGCAGCTGCCGAGGCCTACCTGGCACCCCGGCACGTGATTGATGTGCTGCGTGACTTCCGCCTGCCAGCTGGCGCCACGCTGGGCCCCGCTGAGCTGCTGGGCACGCTGCGCCAGCTGCAGCCCCGCCTCTACTCGATTTCCTCGTCGCAGGTGGGTGGGTTGGTGCACAGCTGCAGGCAGGATTGTGCGCACAGTTGCAGGGATATGCAGCGCTGCCACTGGCTGCGTGTGCACGGTTGCAGCTGCGCCGACCTGCAGCTGGCTGGTGCGGTTTTGCTGCCTCCCACCGTCGTCTGCTGCCTTTCACCACCACCTGCTGTCTCTCACCACCTGCTGCTCCCTCCCCGCCCCCTCTGCAGCTGGAGCACCCCACCCGGGTGCAGGCCACCGTGGCAATCGTCCGGTGCGGATCCCGCGGCTGCGGTGGTTGGGCGGGGAACCTTGGCAGAGGTGCTGGGTTCTGTGCAGCGCTCCCGCCTGTTTGTTGGTACCAAACGCTGGGCGCGGGCGGCTTGGCCGCGTGCCCTGTGCCCTCTCCGCTTTAGTCACACTTGCCTTAACGCGCGCCTGTGCACTCTCCCTGCCTGTGCAGCTACGAGGCGCTTGGTGCTGGCCGTGTGGGCGTGTGCTCCACCTATCTGGGCGAGCGGCTGGAGCAGGGGCAGGAGGTGCCGGTCTACATCCACAAGAACCCCGACTTCAGGTGGGTTTAAATTATCGGATTGGTTAGGAAACAGTTTGAACATATGTTTGAGTGGATCGTGAACCGGTCTACATCCACAAGAACCCCGACTTTAGGCGAGGAACATTGTATTTGTTTGGTTTGTAACAAGTTCTTGATGTTGAATGGATCATGAACCGCTCCGCATGCGACAAGGAACCTGATCACAGGTGGGGAACAGACTGTGCTTTGGCATCTGTTTGGGATACAATTCCCATCGCCCAAGTGAACTCAGGAGCTCAGCTTTGCCCTGCTTGCCTCCTCCTTTGCAGGCTGCCCGCCGATGCGGCCACCCCAATCATCATGGTTGGCCCCGGCACAGGGCTGGCGCCATTCCGCTCGTTCATGCAGGACCGCCTCCTGCGTGCCAAGGTGAGCCTGAGGTTTGCCTTGCATTTGCACTTTTTGGAAGGCACCTAGCTAGTTGCCATGCAGGACCGCCTCCTGCGCGCCAAGGTGGGTCTGGCAGGTTCAAACATGAACCCGAAAGTAGACATATGCCCCAGGGATTGGGCTGGCTGGGCTGGCTGGCGGGAGCGCTGTACGTCCATCCCCTTTCCGAGCGAAGCCCACTGCGTATCAAGTGTTGGCACTGTGCCCCCGCTCATCTCATGCGCAGGAGAGCGGCGGCACCTTTGGCCAGTCGGTGCTCTACTTTGGCTGCCGCCGCCGCGACCAGGACTACCTATATGGTGAGGCCACAGGGATATTCCTGAGCATTTTCTCTATCTTAGATAGACTTAGGGATTGTTGCTGCCTCGTCCCACCACCAGGACCACCTTATGGTGAGGCAGAAGTACACATGAACGCACACAAAACTGGAGGCCATTTGCTGCCGTGCTGAGGCATCGTGCTTGCCATCCCAAAGCCAGCAAGCCGTGTTGGAGAGCAGCGCACGTTTGGCCTGTAACCCCACATGCTCTGATCTGTCGCACTCCAATCTTCATTACAGGTCCGCTGCTGGAGGGCTGGGCAGCGGAGGGCGCCATCACCCTCTTCACCGCCTTCTCCCGCGAACAGGTGCTTTTGGGCTGCCTTGTGCCGGGCTGTGGTTGGCCGCTTGCAGTCGTGGGGTTGGCATGGTGTGGCGGGCAGCTGCTGATCTAGGCCAGACTGCACAGTAGGCTGTGACTCGTCGGGTTTGCTCCTACGTTCCCTGGGGCAACTCGCCGTCCGCTAAGAAGAGCTTTCCAGTCCTTGCAACCAAGTTCTGATTGCTATCTTCGTGCATTTGCAGGCCGCCAAGGTGTACGTCCAGGACCGGCTGGCACAGAGCGGCGACCTGGTCTGGCGCCTGCTGCAGGCGGGTGGACACTTCTACGTCTGCGGCGACGCAGGTGCGCGCTAGCTGCAGCTGCCTTCTCTTGCGCTGCTGTGTCCACACGTGCAGTGCGGCTGCAGGCAGAGCGCCCGCTCGGGCTGCGGCTGCCGCGCATTCCCTGTTATCTGCTGCTGCTCACGGTAGGGGCGGTGTCCGGCACAGACTGATTGATTGAAGGCTGCTGCATACCGCTCCTGTATCCCGTCTGTGACTTTGCTGAGCTTCTGATCCGGGAAGTCATGCCGACATGCACTACTGCTGTTCCTCTTGGCTGTTCGTGCAGGCTCGATGGCTGGTGCGGTGGAGGCGGCACTGCTGCGAATCATCGAGGGAGGGCTGGGCCTGGACGGCGCGGCGGCGCAGGTGCGGTGGCGCGGGGCTGGAATTGGAGAGTGGGGGTAGGGGTGGCACTGAGCGATCGTGCATGCACCGCACCGCTGGCAATGTGTGTCAAGTGGCAGGCTTTGCGGCCGGAAGGGTTGCCCCCGGTGGTCGAAAAGCGAGCTGACCTGTTCATCAAACAGTGATCACGAGCCGCCGCCTGCCAAATGTTTCCCCTCCTGCTGCAGGAGTACCTGGACCGCCTGGCAGCTGAGGGGCGGTACCAGCGGGATGTGTGGCTGTCGTGAACATAAAACTGATAGCAAGCCCCACCCACGTGCAAGACCCTCGTTGTAGTTGAGAGCTGCTTCACGACTTGCTGCGCCGGTTCCTGAGGTTGAACTCAGGCGCGCCGGCAATGCTTTACCCAGCAACTTACACACACAGCTACCAGGATTGCAGTAACATGCCCTGTCTCTTGCCAAGCTTCTATACTGCTCCCTGCGACTCCCAGCACTTGCGATTCGTTTGCACATTGTATGCATCGCAGATCCCAGATTCTTTTGCCCGCTGTAATCGTCATGCCGGGCAGCTAAATGTGCTGTTGCAAGATTGGCAGCAGCACGGTCCTGAGCTCTTGATCAAATTCAAGCACAGGCATAGCCAGACTGGCGATCAGCCGATCAGCGCAGTGCTCCTGAGCGATGCCGCCAGTTGCCATGCCCGCCGTCGCACGTGTGGCGCCATCTGCCTGGGTGCAGCCTCAAATCTGCACGCCGCGCTCAGCTCAGCTTGCTGATAGCGTGCCGTCCACACGACCACAGCATCCTGCAACAGATCGGCGTGCTGCATCACATCGGCTTGTGCAAGCCTCGGCATGGCTGGGCTTCGGCCTTCACTGCTGCCCTGACGAGTGCCGCAGCATGAGCTCTCGAGCGCAACGAGCTGTCCGCCGCGCGGGGAAGAAGGAGCGCGCTGCAAATGCGGGCGCCGCCGCCGCCGCCGCCGCCGCCGCCGCCGCCGCCGCCGCTGCACCCCCGGCCCCAGCCCCTTCCTTCAATGGTCTACCAGACGAGCTGGCCCTGCGCATCTTCTCCTGCCTGGACCTGCGCACCAGGCACGCGGCTTTGGGAGGGCGGGGCGCTCAGATGGCGAATGCGGATGTGCTGCTCAGCGGTGGTCTGCCCGACCATTAGCCTGCCTGATCTGCCACATTGTGTGCTGTCGCATCCTTCTGGCTACCTACCCTCAACTGCTGATCCTCTCATACCACACGACCGTGCTCCTCGCCTCCAGGGTGGGCGTGGCGGCGCTGGTGTGCACGCGGTGGCGCCAGCTGGCCCAGAGCCCGCAGCTGATGCGCAGCGTTGAGGTGTGCCTGCGGGGCTGCCCAGCGGTCCCGCTCAGCGCGGCAGCCTTCTCATTCGGCGAGTGGTACTACGAGTGGGCGGGGCCGCATGCGCAGCGGCTGCACGTGGAGCTGCCGGTTGATTTCGGGCCGTACGAAGCCGATGATGAGGAGATTGGTTATGCACTGGATCGGCTGGATAACATGCTGTACACTTCTGTGGACGACTACGGCTGCCACCTGCAAGAGCTCCGCCTGATGCAGCAAATGCCTACCGACATTGACTGGGTGAGATGCCAGCGGCTGCTCCGTTGGCCGCTGTGTGGTGCAAGCTCAAGTCGCAACCCGGCTGGTGTGCCTGCGGTCTCGACTTGCTTCCCACACACAGGGCTCTTTCCGGTGCTGCGGGTGCGACCCATCCTGCTCACCCGTACCGCTGCCAACCTGGCGTGTACGTCCTTAGCTCCCCGTCTGGCTTACCTGCCCCGCCCCTAATCGGCGTTCGTGCCCATCCACTGCTTCACCCTGGGCAGGAAGTTGCAGAGGACTGTTGGGGCTTGACGTCCCTGCGGCGCCTGCACATCCACATGCCCAAGGGCTGCTTCGGCTTCAACTGCGCCCCCGAGGGCCTGCCGCTACTCACAGACCTGGTAAGAAGTGCTCACAGCTGGGCTGACACCCTTAGTCTTCCTGCTTTTTTTCCGGGGGAAACTGCTGGGACTGTGCTAGCCACCTCTGACTGTGTCTGGCTGCCCCTGCTGCCCCTTGTTATGATGGCACTTACATGCATTGCGCCACCTTCAGCGGCAGAAAGTCCCAGGCAAATCCATATCAACTGCAGGAGCTGGTGGGCTGGATGGATCTCGGGCACCAGGACCCAAAGCCGCTGCCGCCCAGCCTCACGCACCTGCGCATCTCGCTGCAAGCCGACTTTTGGCAGGACGACTCTCCGGAACAGGTGAGCGCGGCGCACACCCCGCCAGGCAACAGGCGTAGGTGATCACCTGGCCATTGTGAGGTAGTCATTGGCCATTGAGGAGGGCATTGAGCTCCGTCCACCTTTGGGCGCTGCAGGCTGCCACTGGGCTTGCTGCGTAGGCCTGCTGCGCCAATGTTAAGTGGTGTCAGAGCTGGGACCTTGAGGGTAGTTCTAGGTCTGCATTTGGTGCGCAGCCGCAGCCAGCTTGGCCTTGCAACCTGCCAAACTATCGCGCTTCCCTCCCGCAGATCTGCAATCTGCCCAACCTGCGGAGCCTGGTCCTGCACAAGTGCAGCTGGGAGTCGCTCAGTTACTACGACTTGCTGGCGCGCTTCACAAAGTTGGAGCGCCTGGGGCTGATCGAGTGCCAAGAGGTGGGTGGTAAGGCCTTTGTTTATTGAAGTCTGGGTCGCAGGGAAGCTGAGGCGCAGCACATGCAAGCATCGTCGGACCCCACTGCGCATTGCGGGACGGGCCTGTTGCATCGCGGGCACCACATGCCCTGTCCATACCGCATGGCCTGCTGCGCATGCTGGGCATGTCAGCTGCAGCTGGCCCTGCGGCAGCACATCCAATTCATGCTGGCAGGACAGATCTGTGAGCGGTGTGTGCTGCTTCCTGCCACCCAATCAACTGCAGATGCCAACGGGCCTGGACAGCCTGACCGGCCTGAAGCTGCTCCACCTGTCCAGCACGCCTCTGCACGCGGCTGAACACGATGCAGAACAGCTAGCCGCCTCACTGCCAGACCTCACCCAGCTGACCGGGCTGATCATCAACCACACAGAGCGGCTGTGGCAGCGGGCCAACCTGAGCAGCGCGATCAGCGGCCTGCCGCTGCAGCACCTGTCCATGCTTGGCAGCGATCCAGCGCACGGCGAGCCGCCCCTGGTGCTTCCGCCGCCGGGGAGCTGGCAGGGGCAGCTGCGTGAGCTGGTGCTGCCTGCGGCCACTGCTGCGGCAGCGCTGCCGCAGCTGGCGGCCGCCACACGGTTGGAAGCCCTCACTCTGCTGCACCTGTGCAGCATCCCGGCAGCACAGCAGGAAGCGCTGCTGGCCGTTGCAGCTCAGCACCCCAGCCTGCGGCGCCTGCGGTTGGATGCATCGGGCCCCCACCTCTGCCCCGCCACATTTGCCGCCGTGAGCGCCGCGCTGTGCGAGAACCGCGCGCTGCGCCTGCTGCCCGGCCTCAGCAGCGGCGATTCGAAGCAGCTGGCTGAGGAAGCATGGGAGGCGTGCTGCTGCGGCGGCGAGTTTGAACCGTGGGCGCTGCCAGCTGCCGCGTAGACCGGCATGCTGCTTTGTGGCTTTTGCTCAACTGTGAACGCAGCTGCAGATGCAAGGGCCGGCTGTAACACAGTTCCATCTTGCGACACCAAGTCCTGCGGATGCAACCACGGCCGTGCTGGCCTGGTGCCAGGGCGGTTCCCCTCATTCGCTGGGTATCCCGCCAGACTGCGACGGCACAGCAACTTCTATAATCCAGCTGCGTCGCACTCGAACCGCCTGCGGCAGCGATCCCACCCTGCAGCTGGCTTTATTGCACTTCCTGCTGTTCAACAGAATTATGAAGCTGCAGCTCTTCAGTACCGAGCAATTGAACGGAATCAGAACAGCAACAAATGTATCTAAGCCTGCAGGTGCCCCTAGCCTCTCTCAGCCTGATGCATCAGCGCTTTTCCCCTCATCCGCTGCTGGCACAGCTGATGTGCCCTCGCCCGCCGCTGCTGCCTGGTCGCCTTGCTGAGCCTCTGCTGCCTGGTCGTCCCCCTGCTCGTGATCCTCCGTTGCTTGGTCGTCCCCTGGCTGAGCTGCCGCGGCTGGGTCCCCTGCCTGATCGGCTGCCTGATCGTCCCCTTGCTGAGCTGCCGCGGCTGCCGCCAGCTCTGCGCACTGCTGCTTGTGCCCGCCCCGCTTCCAGTAGGCCACCTGGCAGCGCTTGGAGCTGCGAGGGAAGGCAGATAGGGAGGCACGTGAGTGGATGTGCAGGCTGGGATTTAAATTGAACTTCCCAATTGAGCATGCTCCGGCAGCTTCGGCTGCATTCCCACCCGCAGCGGCGCCAGCGCCCACCGCCGCACCCCGCCCGCCTCACCAGTAGCGCGCTGCGCGGCAGGCAGCGCACTTTTGCAGGCGCACGCCGGCTTCGGCGCAGAAAGAGCAGGCTCGGCTGGGGTCCCGCGGCACCATATCGATCAGCACATAACTGTTGTGTGGATACAGCGAGAGGCCGGTCTCGCCCCCCTCAAACGTGGCAGGCTTCATCGTCACGCTGTGCCCTGCCATGCCCGTGAGCAGGCGCATGCCGGTGGTGCGATCCTGCATCACCACCACGCCCGCAGGCGGTGCAGCTGCTGGCTGCCCCGGTGCCGCCGCTGCGCCTTCAGCAGCGCCTTCAGCGTCGCAGGCGCTGAGCGTGCGCCAGTGGCCGGGCTGCGGATCGGGGAGCTCAAACTCCTCCGCCCCCGTGGTGTATACCTGCATGCTGGTGATGCGCATGCCTGCAGCCGATGGGCGGCGGTTGGGTGCTTGAGTGGCAGATTGATAAGAGGCAGTGTGAAGCAGCCGCCGCCGCTGCAACAGAGCCAGCCGCAGCTGCGCCAACTGGCCAAGCACATCGCCAGCGGTGCGGCGCCTGCCCCGCAGCCCTACCTGGGTACTTTTCCTTTATCTCCGCCTTGAGGCGGGCGCGCAGGCCGAGCGTTGACTCCATCGCAGCCATGAAAATGGGGTCATCGTCCAGGCCACGCTCTGCAACATGCTCTTTCAGCAGCGCCGGCGTCATGGCCAGCAAATCAACCACTCGGCCGCCGCCCGGAAGGTCCACATCCATGGCGCTGCCACGCTCAGTGAGGCTGGAGAGGACCTGGTTTCAAGAGGGCCTGCAGGGCGGCGATCGCGGCGGCGGCGGCGGCGGCGGCGATCGCGGCGGCGGCCGAGGTTTTGACGGCGGAGCGGGCGGCGGCGGTATCGGTATCGATGCAAGCGTGCGAAACAAAGAGTACGCCAAGGGGCAAAGCGGCAAGGCAAGCGGCGGCAAGCCCGACGCGCTTCACCTTCCTCGCCGTCTGGTCACTTGTTGGGTCTGCCCTCGCGTCGATAACACCAGCGACTGATAAGCCTGCGATCTGCCGTGTGGCACGAAGCAATTGGGTACAGGCTGTCGAGTGCCGCCGCTGCCGCTGCGCCCGCAGGGCGCCCGCTCACCCGCCCCCTAGGTGCCAGCACCCAGAAGCTCAAACCCCCAGGCGAGGTGAATTGATGTGCTCACAAGCAGCAGGGTAATTGGGCTTCAGTGCGATTGTTAGAACGGTATGCAGTGCTGTGGTTGAATGAGACAAATGTATACATGGGGCAAGGTGCGCTGCTCTAGTTTGCAGCCGCTGCCACCGCAATGCAGGCAGGAACATTGCTGCTGCCTCCGCAGCTGCGCCAGCCCGCACAGTGGGGCTACAGCTAGCAGCACTGTAGCTACCGCTTCTTGGCCTTGTAATCGGGCAGCTGGCTGAGCACGTGCTCTCGCAAATACTCCTGCAGCACAGCGGGAGGACGGTGCAAAGGATTGACTGCCATGTTGCAAAGTGGCAAAGGGGTTGTACGTGGCACAGGGGAAGATAGCGCAGCAGGCACATTCGGTCAAGAACCCTGGCAGTGAGACAGACCTGCTGCTGCTCCAGAGCCCCGCCAGCTGCGCCCAACTGGGCACGAAACGCCAATTGCACACGCAACACAATGCTAGCTAGGCGGCGGCAGCAGCAGCAGCAGCAGCAGCCACCCACCTGCTGCTGCTCCGGCCCCGCCAGCTTTGTTCAGAGCTGACTGCAAATGCTCCAGCAAACCAGCTCAGCAGCAAACTGTACAACGGCCCACCTGCTGCTGCTCCGGCCCCGCCAGCTGCGCCCAAGCGTTGAATGGGATGGACACAACTTTCCACCCCTCTGAGGCCAGCAGCGCGTTGCGCATGCAGGTTGAGGCCAGCGGTATGTGCGGCGCGTTGGCTGCGAGTTGGGAGGGCAGGTGGTGCGTGTGGGCAGCTCAGTGAGGCTGACACAAAGAAGGGCTGCAGAGCGCTGCGCATGCAGGTGAATGCGAGGGATATAGGGCTGCAAGTAGTTGTATCGACCCAGCCCATTTTCCCATCCACCGGGCAGGCGGGGAGCAGCACTTGGGGTGGACTGTGCCTTGCAGCCGAGCAGCGGCCCGCACCTGAAAAGTGCTGAGGGCCGTCCACCTCCACAGCCAGCTTGCCGTCCGTGACTGCAAAGGAGGCGGCGAGTTGACGAGAACTGACGAGTGAATGCATGGAGACTGTAAAGGATGCCCCAACTGTACGAAGGAATGCTTGCATACTGTCGCCCTCCAGGACTGCAGACAGGGAGTGTGACTGGAGGCAGCACAGTGTAGGCTATTCTGACCAGTGATAAACCAACAGCAGCATGGCCAGGAGGGCAGTGCACAGAAACTACCGCAGGCTCCCCAACACAGCATGCTTGCAGTCCCAGTGTGTACGAAGTGGGCGTTCGGCATCAACAACAAAAACGCCGGCAGCGGACGCACTTGCGATGTCGATGTGGAAGAATATGCACATTTGAAATGGTAGCAGCACAATGCACGGCAACCAGAGGCGGAAATCAACACCAAAGCAAAGTTCCGCAGATCAAGCGGACAACGCACTTGCGATGTCGATGCTGAAGAATTTGCCGCGAGGCGAGTACTCCTCGGTATAATTGTGCACCCCCATCGAGTGGAGCACATCGACCACCTTGTTCTGCAGCAGTTGGATGGAAGATGGATTCAAGCTTGCGGTATGCCCTTCCCAGGCCTGTCCACTGCCTAGGCAGCATGGGGGCCGTCTAGCGTGCACCATCTTGCCAACCATGCAGCAGCTTGGGAGCAAAGCTGACACGCAGGCTAGCCAAAACAGCAGGTCGAACCCCACCTGCAGGCGCGAGGTGGTGGTTTCCTTGCGTGTCCACGCCTGCTCTGCATGCGGCAGCAGCTCGGGCGGCAGAAAATCCGAGTAGGGCCGTCCCGTCTTGGCCTGCAATTGATGGGTGTGTGGGAATGTGAATGCGGTGAGCAGGGAATCATGCAGGCCATCAGCGGGCCGGAGGCAAAATAAATGGCCAACTCATGATGCTCCACCTTGCACGACGGCGCAGCGCACCCGAACATAACCCACCGCCCGACACCGGCCGCGCATCGCAACCGATCCAAAAGGAATTGTCTCACTCACCTCCAGGTGCAGTGCGCACTGGAAAAACTGGAACCAGCCGGGGGTAGAGATGGAGGCGTAGGCGTGGCTGTCCCGCGGCACGTAGCTCAGTAGCTCGCTGCACTTCGCAAAGTGGGGGAAAGGGAGCACTGGTTAGACATGCAAGTGGCCAAAGCAGGATTGCGTGCGTGGCTGCCCTGCGGCACGTAGCTCAGCAGCGGTGCATCCCACCAGCTGGAAACGCTGATTGCCACGCATGGCAGCTGGGCACAGCCTGCTCTGCTCTGCTTGCCTGAAGCGCTGCGGCGTGCAGCAGTCACTACTCATCCGCTCACATGCCACCTTCCATTGGAGTTTCAACTGCAATCAGCCTGCTCTGCTGCACTTGCCTGAAGCGCTCAGGTGTGAGGTAGTCAAACACTGCGAGCGACCAGGTCAGGTTGCAGAGCGCGTGCAGGTCGTACCGCTGGTCCTGCGTTGGGCAAGGGCAGTACAGGTGGTACTGATTCAGTCTAATGGGGCAGCAGGTACGCCGGTAAATTTTGGAGAGCGTGCTGGTCGTTCCGCTGGTCCTATGGGCGCACATGAACGGAAACAAGCAGTGCAGCACGCAGTTGGGTGAGATAGCAAGCACGCCAGCTAGATCGGCGCTGGTTGTGCTGTTGCTTACGTGCTGCCTCAGTGCTCACCACGTGCTTGTTGAACAGCGGGCCGAAGCGGTCAACCAGTCGGTCGGCCAGCTGGGGGCTGGGCCGCTGCATCGTCACCGCCGAGCTCCACATGATGATGCCGATGCTCTGCGGGCGCAGGTGACATGCAGGTTGATGAGGCAATGCCATACACGCACAGGCTTGCTTCCAAACAGCAGCGGTGACCTTTCGCCTTGGGGGACAATTCACTACTCAACATTGCAGCATGCAGGCGCCCTGTCTTACCCGCCATGCCAGCGAGTCTGCAAGGGTGTCTGCCTGCTGCAGCAGCGCCTTGAATAGCTCTGCATAAGTAAGGTGGAGGTGGCAAGCGACCGTGTTTACGCAAAAACATTGAACGTGGTTGGGTGTTTGCCTTGAAGAGCTCTGTTCATGGGGCAGGGGCAAACACCAGTGGCAGTCTCCAGGAGAGAGACAAGATGGCAAGGAAGCATCTCCAGGAGAGAGAAATCAGGCTGGGGAGGCACAGCACGCCTGGTCACAGTGCGGCAGCCAGCGCACGTCCCCGCACAACCCCAAAGCAGCCATCACCAGAAGCACATGCAGTATCCCCCCTGCACGTACCTGGGTGCACGTGGCGGGCGGTGGCAAAGGACCACATGACGGTCGACACCTCACCGCCCGATTAGCCCAATGAGGCCATTGCAGCTTAGCGGCAGCAGCACACAACAGTCACGTAGAAAGGACATACCCGGGTGTACGTGGCGAGCGGTGGCAAAGGACCACATGACGGTCGACACCTCTCCTCCGGTCAAGCGCGAGGCCTTGGGCAGCAGCCGCTGCGCCGCGTGCTCAAAGGTGAACCGCTCCGCGCCGCGCCACCTGCGGGCACAGGCGGAGGCGAGGCAGGCAGAGGAGCAGTTATGGGGGATGCTGGAGGGCAGCAAGTGTGGAGTTGGAGCAGCACACATGTCCCGGACACAGCGGCAGCGCACAGCAGCGTGCGGAGTCATGCCACAGAGGAGGCATGGCCTTGCGCCTGCACTCAGCTCAGCCCATCAGCCCCTCAGCACTCACTGTTTCTGAACAGACGATGGCACCGTGAAGCGGCGGCCATCCGAATACAGAAAGTCGCGCAGCTGCTCCGGAGAATCACAGTGCTCCCTCCAATCCGCCTGGCCGTCATCTGCTGCCGCCGCACGCGCCGCCGCTTCGGCGGCCCGCCGCGCCGCTCGCTCCTCTCGGCGCTGTTGCGCCGCCTCCCGCCGCTGCTGCCGCAGGTGCTCCACTCGCTGTCGCAGAGCCTGCTGTGTTGGGTCATCCAGCTGCTGCAGCTGCTCCGGCGAGAGGTTGCCCACTCGTGCGACCAAAGCGGCCGCGCTGCGCGCGCTGCGCCCTGCTGTGCGTGCTGGGCCTGCCGCCGCCGCTCGCTCCTCCTCTCGTAGCCGCAGCAGCACATCTGCAAGCGACTCGCTGCTCTGCGCTGCACTGCCGCTGCTGCCACCAGCCGCTGCCTCCTCCTCCTCCTCCTCGCTTTCGTCATCGCTCTCCTCCCCAGCCTGCATCGCATCCAAATCCAGCTCCAGACCCGCCGCCACGCTGCCGCCGCCGCCGCCGGGAGCTCCAATGTCAGCTTCCTCCTCCTCCTCCTCCTCAGCATCAACCAAGTCTGGATCTTCTATCACCGCTGCCGCCTGCCCGCTGCCGCCTGCCGCCTCTTCGGCTTCCTCAGGAGGCTGCCACGTGTCCACTGCCGCCGCCGACGCAGCAAACGCGTCCAAGCTGTGCAGCTCGCCGCTCGCCGCTGCCTCCTCCTCTGCTCCACCCTCCCCAGCAGTGTGTGCCCGGCTCAGCAGCGGTGCGGGCAAGAAGGACAGCTACGGAGGGCGGGGAAGAAAGGGGTCGCGTGCAGTGTCTCAGCCGGCTTGCGGCTTGCAGTTCACGGCTAGCATGCCAATTCACCGTGTCCAAGAGCTGCTTGAAGGGGCCAGGTGTGCCGCTAGCAGCATTGCTCAGCTTGTGAGAACATCAGCTCACCTGCTGGCAAGTGTAGCATGGCCGCCAACGGGACCGGTCCTAACCCTTGCTAACCACTGGTTGCACTGCAAACGCTTGTCCCAGTGAAGCAGCAGCCCACCTGTTCGCGATTATAGTACGGCCGCCAACGGGGCCCAATCCTAACCACTTGTGGCACTGCAAGCGCAAGCCCACCTGCTCGCGGTTATAGTACGGCCGCCACACAGCAATGCCTGTCTTGGGGTCGATCCACTCCTCCATGCCCGGCTGCGTATTGAGGGAAAGGGACAGCAAATTGCAGTTTTTAAGACAAATCAAGTTAAATCTGTCTTGGGGTCGATCCACTCCTCCATGCCCGGCTGCATTTCAGAGATTGTAACATGCAGCTCTTGTGGTTGGGTGTGCCACATAAACAATCAATGGCTTATAGCCGAATAGTTGGGTCAATCCACCCCTCCATGCCAGCCTTCCCAGCCATCCAGCCGATCGAAACGCATGCCCCAAGCATAGCAACACTTACCAGCACGCCCCAAGCATAGCAACACTTACCAACACGCCCCAAGCATACCAACACTTACCAGCATGCCTGCAGGGGGCTCCACCACCCGCGGTTTCCGCGGCCGCTTGGTCTGCCCCGTGTGGATGAAGTGCACTAGATCCGCCATGTTCTCCTCGCGCACCGCCTGCATTTAAATGCAGCCGTGAAAAGGCAAGGGCAGTGTTTGTGGCCGAGCGAAGATGAAAATGCACTGGTGGGGATGAAGTGCGCTAGGTCTCCGCCATGCCCTCCTCGCGCACCGCCTGCACTTGAATGCATAGGGAATGGGCAAGTGGGGGTAAATTGCGGGCAGAGCATCTACGGCTTGAACACAGCTGCATGGGAGCGAGCAGCCGACCAACGAGAGCCTCTCTTCTCCTCTTAAACTGCTTCATAGCATACCTTGCCGGGCGCTTCAGCCCCCTCGCTCTTCCACGCTGCAGGCGTGCGAGCCAGCGCTGTTGTGACAGCCTCTCGAGCGTATGCCAGAAGGCGGTTGTAGGCCTCACGCCGTGCACGCTGCGCTGCGACACGCTGTGCAAGGCCCTGCACAGCGCGCTCCTGCGCCCGTGCCCGCTGCTCCTGAGTGGTCAGCCACCGCTCCTCCTCCCTATCTGCCACCGAGGCGCCCGCTGCCTCTGCCTCCTGCCCCTCCCAGCCCCAGCTGCCGCCGTCCCGTACGGGCGGCGTCCAGCGAGCGGCAGGGCGGCTGGGAGCGATGGCCCACAGCTCTCTATCAGGGTCTGGAGAATACTCCAGCCGAGCAAAGCTCCACACCACGTTGACCACTGGAGGTTTGGAGGTGGAGTGGGCAGGTGGGCAGGTGTGAGCTGGCGCGGTAGGCAGGCTTGCCAGCAGGCCCTGAGCCGAGTGCTGCCGACCGCCAACCGCTTTGCAGCTAACTACACCAGCGCCCAGCGTCCTGTGAAGCCAGCTAAAGCTATTGTGTCAGTCGGCCTGCTGGAACAAAGGCAGACGGAGCCATGCCCCATTCATTGCGCACCTCCACTGGTGTCCAAGTCGGGCAGCAGCTGCAGCAGCCGAGCGGCGGCGGCATCTAAAAAGTCGGTGCCTGCAGGCGGGGAGGCAAGCAGACAAGAAGGTTGGTCAAGAAGACGCAGGAAACCGCCCAGTGCAAGTGCAAGCGGATTCATGACCATACAACTTGCAGCTCGACCAGCCAAACCCGGGTCCCTCCGCTCTGCTTGTGCATGGCACCAAACCTGCTGCAAAGCGGGAGCCGCGCACTAAGCACGCACAGCCAACCAAGCAGGCGCGCACCCGGGTGGAAGTTGAGCAGTCCAAAGCCGTACAGCACGTTGCTGAGCGGGCGGGCCTGCACTGCGTCCAAGTTGCGCCACACGGTGGCCGTGATGGCGTGCAGCAGCTGCAGGGAGAGCGGGAAACAGGGGTGCAACGGTCAGCAGGGCTGCAATGGTCAGCAGGGATGTCAGGTTGCAGGGTTTCCAGTGCCTCCTCAGGACGTGCAGAAGCAACGGCAGCCTGGCAGCGTGGAGCGGGCATGGATGGCAGGTGACGAGGCGTGCAGCAGTGACGAGTGGCTGTCACCGGCTGACTGTACAAGCTGCGTGGGGTGCATGCCACTTTGGTCGGGCTAAACAATGGGCAGGCAAACAGCAAGGCAGGAGGGCACCCACCGCTGGATCGATCCGGCTTTTGCCCACTCGGCAGCCCAGCTTGCCTATCGCCCAGGTCTGCAGGGATGAGGGTGGCACAAGCCCGATGTCAGCCCAGCTGCCCGGCTGCTCCCATAGCCTTGTGCAGCACAGCCTCGCGCAGCCCCCACATATCTGCATCCTAGACCTGCACATAGAGCAGCCTTTACTCTCTGCACAACGTTACACACCAGCAGCCACACCTGGCTGCCAGGCAGGGGCATGCGCAAGGCACCCAGCAGATACGTGCCCTGCTGCTTGTGCCCTGCTGCTCTCAAGACACACGCACCAGCACGTAACACACCTGTCAACAGGGGCGTGAACACCCAAAGCACCCAACAGAAGTGGGCCCTGCTGCTCTCAAGACACACGCACCAGGCTGCCCAGGTGGGCATTGTCGCACTCGGGCAGGGCGGCCAGGGCCAGCAGGGACAGCCGCTCTATGACGTCCTGCGAAGAAGCACATAAAACAAGCAATACAAGGCGTTTAAGCTGAGAAACACAAGCTACAGGGATTCAGAAGCACGCTCTGCTGCCGGTCGGCCACCCATGGCAGGCATGCCCTTGCAAGCACGCAAGCAAGCAGCACAAGAGAAGCGCTGCCACTGCTGTCGTTGTCAATGGCAGGATCTCGGCAGCTGTTTCGTGCGCTGCAGCTGCCCAGTGGACAGATGCAGCCAGGCAGCTTACCAGCGATGGGACCACTTTGGAAGAGGCCGCAGCGCACAGCAGGTTGGTTGCTACCCGGGCCTGCACAAGTGGAAAGCAGAATGGGGGCACAGCGGGTGCGCAACAGCGAGAGGGTGGAGCAGAACCATGCAGTGCTAGGGGCACAAAGCCAGGGCACGCACAATGCTTGGAACACCATTGCTGATGCTCAGCTGGTGTTGCTTTTCAAGGCTCCTGGGCATTGCATTTCAGCCACTTGTTCTGACCACGAACTGCTCCAGGGGCATGTGCACGCAGCACTCGAGCAGCAGGCGCTCTGCGCAGCAACAGCACCAACCAGCGTGGGAACCAACCAACTAACTAACTGCGTTCTACTTCTCACCTCGAACTGCTCCAGCGGCATGTGCACGCAGCACTCGAGCAGCAGGCGCTGCAGCTTTGATGAGAACCGAGCCTCCGGGTAGGCGTTGAGCCCCATGAGCAGCATGGACAGGTGGTCGGGCTTGATTTCAGCGTACTTGAGCGTCAGCACGCCTGCAGGGAGTTTTGAAGCATTACATGCAGCAATCGAAATAGAACTGACAGCCGACCCCACCAGCAGCATGGAAGGATGGCACAGTTTCACGTGTTGCACCGCAAAGCGATGTGTTCCTGCTGCCTACACAGCACACCCAAGGGCCATCACACCAGCCCCATGCGAGCACTACCACCTGCCCCCACACCAGCCGCCCACCTGCAATCGTATCCAGCTGCTTGCATCACTTTCAAGCCACAAAGCGCGAGATGTACGAACCCTAACCACCCGCTTTGCACTCCCCACCCCACCCCCGGTTTGCACCGCCCACCTGCAATCTTGTCCAGCTGCTCGCTGGTCAGCGGGTAGCGCATGTTGCCCAGCGCCCAAAAGCTGGTGGCCAGCGAGCGAACCGGCAGGATCAGCTCCGGCTCTAACCCAGCTCCTTTGCCGCCGCCAGGACCGCCGCCAAGGCCGCCGCCGGCGGCGGCAGCGGCGGCGCCGCCCCTGGTGCTGCCGGCAGCAGGGTAGGCTTTGGAGCGCAGGATGCGGTCTAGCAGGCCTTCGAAGCGTTGCACCAACACCTGTGCGAGTGTGGTGAGTGGGCCGGATATAGTGCTTTGAAGTGCCTTTGGATGCTTGCACATGCGAGGGGTGACTGCATTTGAAGCTTCAAGCGCAGAATGCGCACATGGCATGCCTTGCTCACCAGCACCACCAGGAATAGCGTCAAGCTGCTTCACAATTGGTGCCAGGGCAAGCAGCATGTGCACTTTTGCACAGCAGCAGGCTGCCTTGCTCACCGGCATCACCCGGCTCGTATCCAGATCCTTCACAACCGGAGCCATGCCTGAGTGCATCACCAGCCGCGAAATCCTGCGGCGGTGTGGTTGACTGGCTTTTCAGTGGCCATTGCTTGACGCTGGAGCGGGGAGAATGCAATAGGGAGGTGTATGGCACCCAATTGTTGCGTGCTGCTTTGTTTCAGGAAAGCATGCCCCCAGCAGGCCGCCGCAACCGCATGGCAGTTGGGAGCAGCAGCAGGGCTTGCACAGCTACAAAGTGCAGCCACAAAAAAAAGGTCAGCCACACAGCTCAGCCGCAACAGGCAAAGCAAACATGCCTGCAAGAAGGTCGATGCTCATATGTGGTATCCAGACTGTGCGACCAGCACCACCCAGCATTCCAAGCAATCACAAGCAGCATAACCAATCAAGGGCTTGCCTGTGGAAGAAAGTTGACATGTTGATATGATCCATCACTGTGTGCAGCGAGGCCCCCACTGCATCAAGGCACTCCTGCCCCAGCCGCAGCCGGTCCGCCGGCGCCAGCACGCCTGCAGCAGCGTGGATGAAAGGAGGCGCATGTCCCGAGTCCAACACTTTGTGCAAATATGTTATGCTCCAGTGCTGCAGCCCTGTAACAATCAGCTCTCAAGCTTACGATCAGCCCACCTGCATTCAGCTTGTTGTCCAAATCGTCAAACATGCGGCACACCAGCTTGTTGATCCGCACCTGCAAACATGCAGGATTGTTGTGCAGAGATGGGTCGTGCAGAGAGCAGGCAGTGCAGCTGATACAGCACCAGCGGGCAAAATCTTTGCAGCAGCGCAGGAGCGCAGGAGCTCGCGGTAAGCAAGAGACCCCCGAGCAGGGGGCAGCCTGCAAGCACGTTTACAAAGCTCAACAGCAGGCAGCACCAGCGGCACGGCTTGCAGGCCAACAACAACTCCAAGCCAGCAAACACAATCCCAAAGAACAGCCATGCTCACTGACTCCTCCAGCCGCGCGCTGCGCGCCTCAGCAGACAGCGCCAGCGGCACCACCCGCCGCTTCTCTTCCTCCGCTAGCCGCCCCGGCCGCAGCGGCGGAAGCACCTGCACTCCCGTGGCGCGAGCCAGCGCCGCCTGCACCCGTGCCCCCTGCCCCAGCGCCGCTGTGGATGGCTGCTGGGGTGCAGGCGCTGCTTCAGTTGCAGCGGCGGTGGCTCGCCGTAACGGCGGCAGGGTGCGCGGCGCCGCACTGCCGCTGCCACCGCTGCTGCTGCTGGTGGCTGCTTCCGGCCGGGCTCCCTTCAGCCTGCGCCCGCCCTTGCGCTTGTAATACTCCTTGAGCACCGATCGGATCTGCCGAACATCCTCCTTATGCTCGTGCTGCCACGGCTCACCGCTGCTGCTGCCGGCGCCGCTGCCGCCGCCGCTGCCGCCGCTCCGGCTGCCGCCAGCGACCCTGCCACCGCTTCTACTGCCGCTGCTGCTGCCGCCTCTGCTGCTGCGGCCACCACGGTAGCCGCTGCCGCTACTGCTGCTGCCGCCGGCCTCGCCGCCGCCGCTGCCTGCCGCCGCCGCCGACCGCACCGCTGCCTGCTGCAGGGCGGCTGCGCCGCTCCTGCCGACTTCCCTGCTTGCCAATGATCGCACCAACTGATTTAGAAGATGCAGGGGCGAAAGGGAGCAGCAGAAGCGAAGGGCGGCTTGCTCCTGCCCGGCGAGCTGAACGGGGCGGCCTCTCACCATATTGAACGTCTTCTACAGGCCGCCAGCATTACATCAGCAGCAGTCCGAGCCCATCCGCTGCTGCCCGCTGCACGTCTGCCTGCGGCCCCTCGCTGGATGTTGCTGCTGGCGTGTGCGCGCTGCAGAGCTTTGGGTTTGGCCTTCAGGAACACGGCATATAACTCGCGGCCTCTACAAAGCTCGGCCGAGGTGGCGGCACCTGCGATGCCGAGAAACATGGGCTGCAAGGCAAAAGTTTCGTGTTTGTCAGACTCTCCTTCACACTTATTTACTTTACAGCAACAAGGACGCAGCGTATACGCAGCCGATGCTCGGCACCCGACTGCCTCTCGTAGCGCAGACGCTCCTGAGGCTCCTGCCCTCTAGCACGGGTGCAGGACAGCTCGAGTATGCGATCGCCGCAATCAGCCGAGGCCTCGCCACCAGCAGCAGCACTAGCGGCGGCGGCGCCAATTTTGCCGCCGCCGCCGCCGCCGCCGCCAGCACCCCGCCACCGGCCCTCGTGCCAGGCTCTGTGCTCATGCTCAGCAAGCGCTACACCCCCGCTGAGGTGGCATCCTTCACAGCCATGACGGGCGACAGCAATGCCATTCACTCGAGCGCAGCGGCGGCAGCAGCGCAAGGCCTGCCGGGCGCCATCCTTCCCGGCCTCCTCATGGCGGCTCTCTTCCCAGCAATCATTGGCAGCAGCTTCCCAGGGGCGCTCTACCTCAGCCAGTCGCTCAAGTTCAAGCGATACGCGCTGGTGGGTGCTGCGGGGCTGGGGCGGGGAGGCAGCGGAAGGGTGGCGGGCCATGCCTCTGTGGCAGCGGCTGTGTGCCTGTTGCTCCCAGCTTTCAATCATGGACACGTGAAAGCCCTGGCATAGCAAGGCTGCCTTCGTGACCCATGAGCAAATAGGGCACTCCACATCGGCTCCCACCCCCCTCCTGCCAACAGGTGGGCGACGAAGTGACAGCCACGCTGACCGTGGAAAAAGCAAGCGGCAGCCGAGTGTCCTTCCGCACGCTGTGCTGCCACAGCGGCACAGGCGCGGTCCTTGTAGACGGCTCAGCACTGGCTCTTATACGCCAGCCTGCAGATTCGACAGGCAGAGACGGATCGCAAGCAGCGCCAGCGGCAGACACAGCGGCGGCAGCAGATGCAGCAGCAACAACAGAAGGCGCAGCAGCAGACAAGCCATGCTAGCTCTGTAAAAGTTGCCCCGGCTGCTGGTGATCGTGATGCTAGTACCTGCTGCTCACTGCCTGCCTCATTAGCCACTCGGCACCATGTGCAGCTGCATGTTACACACAGCTGAAAAACAGTCGCTCGTGGGCGTTGTCCGCCAAGCATTAGCGGTGGAGAAGGGTAGGGGGGGTTGGTTTGGGGCGGGTGCATGCGAGCACATGCAAGGCCCGCCCCGAAAATGCATGCGGGCGCCCTGCCAGCCTGCGCGCCTTGCCAGCAGCAGGGGCGGGGGACCCTGGTGCGGCAGGGAGCGGCAGGTCAGGTGCGGGGCGCCGGCGGTTATTGGTCAAAGAGGGGCACCGAAGCCTGGGGTGCCGGTGCGGCTGGGGATGATGCGAGGGTGATGCAAGGAGGGAGCAAAGAGAGAGCTACGGAGCACGCAAGCAGGGGGAGCGCAAACGGAAGGGGCACAGAAGGGAGCAAGCAAGGAGACGGGGGCCCGTGCGGGGCACCCTGAAATCAAGACTGGGAGCAAGGACTGGGGGAGCTGGGTCGTTCAGAGTCGTCAGAAATCGAGGCCACAAAGACAAGTATACATTGAGTTGGGTGTGGTGTGGTGTGGTGTGCGCGCGTGGCGGAGGGGCGGTGTTTGGAAGCGGCGCGTCGGCGGCTACAACAGCTGAAGTCAATCGAGAGGGGATGGGTGTCAGGGGGAAGGTTAGCTGGTACAAAAAAGTGAGCGAGAGGAAGGATAGCTAAGGGCAGCAGTGAAGGCAGCCGGGGAGCACCCCCAGGCTGCGATAGCTAGGCTGCTGCAAATTGTTGGCTGACGGCATGGCGCTTCAAGCTGCACTGGGCGCCCTTGCGGCCAAAAAGCCAGCATGCCAGCTGGCCGACCACAGCGGGCTGCCTCCGGCCCTGCTAGGCAGCTGCGTGGCAGATGCCAAGGGGCCGTAAAGGCCCGCCTCAGCTGCCCATCTGCTGCCGCAGCATGGTTCGGTAGGCGGCACGGCGCTTGTCCTCCTGCCGTGTGGCCTGCCGCCGCCGCAGCGTGCGCAGCTGCGTGCAGCGCGGCACCTGTTGGGTTGGGAGGGAGGGAGGCGGGCCGCGGGTAAGGTTTGTGTTGCGGTTGCGCGGAAGCAACCGCGCGGGAATGAGCTGTTCACACTGGTCAGCGAGTGCAGCAGGCAGCCCCACACCCCTGCCTACAGGCGGCATGTACCAACCAGCTCGGCCATGCTACTGGCAGGCGTATGACACACATTCCGAAGCATACATTCCGATGCATGTGCGCAGGCTGCCCCTCCCCACGTACCTGGCAGTTGGGTACTGTGCACTGCGTAGCGTGCATCTGCAGCAGCATCCACATGCGCCTGCGGGACAAGCAGAGAGAGAAGGGAGGCAGGGTAGCGGTCAGAGGCAGGGCGGAGGCAGGCAGGAGGAGAGCAGCGGTGAACGGCAGACCGGATAGGAAGCGAGCCAAAGCATGCTGCGACTGTCGCCAACAGCTGATTGCAAGCTTCGCTGGGCAATTGATGTCATGTGTCACGGCGCATTAACAGCCTAGCCAGCGGGACCAGCAAGCTGCATGCACCAAACCCTCACCGGCAGTACTGGCAGTTGCCGGCCAGCTTGACGGGGCAGTTCATGGCGTGGTGGTACATCGCCTTGACGCGGGCACACGAGGTGGAGGGGCACTTGGGGTCTGTGCACTCGCTGGCGTGCAGCAGCACCTGCAGGTTATTACATGGAAGGCGTTGGGGCCAGCATAAGAAGCGCGCATGAGGTGGAGGCTCGTGCAAGCGGGCGAGCACCGGGGCTTGCTGCACTTGTTGGCAGCCGATTCAGGAGGGGCGCACGGGCCGAGCCTTGCACCGGTGGCATGCTCTATGCCGCCGGTACCGTACCCCAATCCGTCCACAGACCGCCCCAGCCCTCCCAGGGAAGCCCTTGCCCAGCTGGATCAATTGACTGCAATCACGCCATCATTTGAAGCGGCAGGGAGTAGCGCCACTACTGACACGCCATGCTTGCCTGCATGGTGCGGTGCAGCGCCTGGTTGCGCGCCGCCAGCTGCTCCTGCGACAGCCGGTTGCGCCGCTCGTCAATGTCGCGCGCGTGGCGCTGAAGGGAGGAAAGCGCACGGGACAGACAGTACTTGTTAGTTAGAAAGCTTGGCCTGGCAATCCAAGGCTGCGGCAGCTTGTCGGCTGGAAAGCAAGGCTAGCAACATGGTCAGCCAGAGGCCAAATTCTGCTAGGTACAGAGGATGCAGAACCACAGCAGGACCACAGCATGCATATCGTGGACCACAGCATGCACAGCGCAGAGGAGCGGGCCCTCACCACCAGCTGGTGCTCGTGCCGCGGGACGGCGGGGTTGAGGAAGCACGTGTTGCACATGTCAAAGTCTGCAGAAGAGCGGTGAGGGTGGCATGATAGGGGTAGGCGTCACTCGTTGGCACGGAGACAAGGCGTCTGCACAAGAAAAGCGCTAAAATGCGCAGCGCATGCAGCCACCCTGGCCAGCCGAGCTAACCCCCGCTGCTTATGCGACACGACCTCCACACCTGCGCAGGTGCCGCAGCGCCAGCCCTCGCCTCCCTGGATCTCCTTGTTGCAGATGTTGCAGGTGCAGGAGAAGGCTGGGGCCTGCATGCGATGGGAGGTGTGGATGTAACGTTGATAAATAAAGCTGAAAGGCAGCACGTGAGGCAGATGTTGCGGGTGCAGGAGAAGGCGGGGGCCTGCATGCGATGGGAGGGGTTGATGGGATGCCGATCAGCCAAGAAAAAATGCAGCACGTGAGGCAGATGTTGCAGGTGCAGGAGAAGGCGGGGGGCTGCATGAGATGGAAGGGTTCAATGGGGCTAGTTAGGCAGGCAGATTTGGACTTGGAGTCAGAGGCAGCAATACAGGTGATGGAGCACTGCCATAGCCAAAGCAGCCTAGTTCATACAGCAGCTAACACACACAGCCAAGGTGGCACCATCAGCAAAGCAAGCGCACCGTGGGGTTGTGCAGGTGGTACAGCACCATCATCGAGCTGTGCTTGGCGCGGCGCAGCGAGTCGAACTGGTAGTGGTTGCCCTGGCACAGGCTGAGGAAGGCCTGCGCAGGAAACAGGAGTGGCAGCAACCATCGTTAGCCATGAACACTCAGCCTCTTCTTCACCTGCGACAGGCACAGCTGTTCAAACCTGCTGCCACAATAACTTCAGGCAGGGACTCAGTTGCTCACCGTGCGCGTGTCGAAGAACTCGTTCTCCATCTCGGGTATTGTGTCCACGCACTGCGGAAAGAACATTTGAGGAAAGGCACAGGAGTGGGCGGGAGTGGGATCTGAACACGCCCGCAGTGAGGCATCGGCAGTGGTCATCCTTGTTCCCTGGCTGTGGGAAGCTGACAGCACAGTGCACACAGCCAGCCAGCCAGCCAGCCCACAGCACAGCCAGCCAGCCCAGGTGCAGACAGCGCACATGGTATTACAGCCAGCCACAGCGCAGTAACGAGCAGCAGCACGTACCTGGGGGATGGTGCGGTTGGGCGCCGGGATCAGCTCGCTGAGCTCCATTCCGGGCGGCAGGCCCTTGCCCTGCCCCGCAATTTCAGCGCTGTAGCACTTGGGGCACAGAGCGAAGCGCGTGTAGCACACTGCAAGCAGGAGGGGAGGTCGGGAGGGGCGCAGTGGGATACCACTTAGGTGCTGAGTTGGCAGTGCGAGCGTAGCACTTAGGGCGGAGCACAAAGCGCATGGCCGCAATGGCCCCAACCTACTGCCGAACCGTTGCAGGACTGTGCTCATCCATGCGGCTGGCGTCCAGCCCCGGCTTGTCAAGCCGATGCCCTGACACCCACTGTCCATGCCACCCACTGTCCATGCAAGCCTGCCACTTTCAGTGCATGTGAACAAAATAAGCTCACCCGTGCGGCTGGCGTCCAGCCCCGGCTTGTCCAGGCTGATGCCATCAAACGTGCGCTCGCTCTTGATGACCACCTTTTGGGGCGGGGCGGGGTGCTGGTACCTGCAGTGGACAATCAACAGCAATCATGAGTGATGCCAGCAGTGGGAGAAGCGGCAGGACAACATATGATGGGACCGAGAGCAGCGGGAAGTCGATCACAGTGGTGGCTGGCCGAGTAAGAGCGCACACAAGGTGGATGGCTATGTAATAGCCGCCGCAGCGCATAAGGCCATGCATCGCATGCCCCGTTCATCTATAAGGCAGAAGCAGCAAGGCATCAATGCTGTGCACCAGTCCAACCAGCCCTAGAAAAGCGAGCAGTCGGAGCAGCCACGCACCGCATGCCTCCGTTCATGTACTCGCGGCAGAAGGCGCAGAGGCAGTGATGCTGTGCACCATTGTAGCCATCAAACCGCAGGGAACAGACAAGATAGCCACGCACCGCATGCCTCCGTTCATGTACTCGCGGCAGAAGGAGCAGGGCTCCTGCAGGTGCACCACAATGAAGTCCTCCCGCATGCCCTGAACACATGAGCAAGGGGAGCAGGGATGGGTGCAACCCCGTTGATATGGGTGAACTTGCAGTGGCGGCAGGCAGGAACCCTCCAGGCGAGCCTTGCAGACTCGATGTCCAGGTTCTACATCCAACAGCATCCCATGACTGCAACTCAACAATGTGAAAAGATCTGATGCAGAAATGCCGTACCTGGATGGCGTCACCCAGCCGCCGGAAGGCCTCCTCTGTTGGGCTGCCCGAGGCAGGGCCTGCTCGCTTACCCTTGAGCGGCTTGCTGCAGATTTGGAATGGCAGGGAAGGGGTGCAACGGTTGAGCCGCGCCCCAGGCATGCTGCGCATGGTGCGGCCTGCTGCAGCGAGGGTGCCACACACAGGCAGCCCGAGCTGCATATTCGTATTGATGCCGGAACCAACACTAAGGGCTAAACTCCAACAGCCAAACCCACACACACTGCATGCTGCATCCCAACCAGCTTGCAAGCCGCACCTGCGGCTGCTGCTGCCCTTGATCGACGGCGCGGGGCCCTTGCCACCCTGGCTGCCCTCGGTTGTAATTGAAGCCAGCAGGTTCTCCGCTTCTCCCGGCCAGTAGTCGCCTGCAGAGACAACAGCCACCAGCTGAGCTGTAAAACAATGCTCAGGCGCACCACCGTGTGCGGCAGCTGCAGGACCAGGCGGCGCTGCAGCTCAAGGGAGTGCAGCCTCCCACCAACTTGCAAGCGAAGTTCAATGATACAACATACTTGATAGATTCAACGCACCGTCGTAGTAGGGCAGCTGCGTGATGGACAGGCGGTCGAGGCGGTGGTCCCGCCCTCCCTCGAAGTACGTGTCCCACATGTTGCTGACGTACGTGACAGTGCCCTCCGCCTGGGCCTGCAAGGGCAACAAATGAAAACCGCAGAGAAGTTTGCTGGGCAGTAGTGGGCGTCCCACATGTTGCTGACGTACGTGACGGTGCCCTCCGCCTGGGCCTGCAGTGCAGGGAGGGCAGGGCAATACACGTTGGAGTACTGTGTGAGAGGACACCGAAAGTGCATGTTGCTGTTGTACGTGACGGTGCCCTCCGCCTGGGCCTGCAAGGAGCATGAATAGAATAGCAGAGATGATTGATTGAAGTGATCAATGTGAGAGGGGCCTGCGGAGACACAAATCAAGGCAGCAGGGATGTGGTTGGGAGATCACAAGACATTCAACTGTGCCACCCGCGCAGGCAGTGCTCTGCTAGTCCAACATTGCGTGTAAGCCAACATCCCAACCCACACAACTGACTGGCAAAAGCCAGTACGCACGTACGCACCTGCTTGAGCATGGTGTGGTACCACTCGCGCAGGCGGTCGGAGCGCGGCGTCTTCTGCCGGAAGGGGTGGCAGTACAGGATGTAGTCGTCGCCCTGTGGGAAGGACAGATTGGAGAAGGTCAACCAATGTGTTAGTGCATGTATTGCCTGAAAGTACCCGGTTTGCCTGCTAGTCTCGCGTGACCGTATACACAACTACATGCCACAAAGCTGGCTTGCAACCCTTACACAAACTCACCGCCAGGGGCGGGCAGGCCCAGATGAACATCGACTCAAAGCCGCGCGCCTTGGCGTACTCCAGGTAGCTGCGTTGGCAAAAACACATTGCAATCAAAAAATTAGTAAACAGTTGAAGCGAATCAAGGCTGCCTGGCCATGACTACTCTAGGTGTCCAATGGCCTGCTCTCCTAATGTGATCGCAAGAAATGGGGGCTCACCCCAGCAGCATCTCGTGGTAGACCAGCGTGCGCAGCGCGTAGCCGCGCCCCGCCGCAATCACGTCCTCCGGCTGGAAGTACTTGACACTATCCAAGTACGACAGGTAGACTGCAAACAGCGACCAGTCGGTGGCAGACTAATCAGCAGGAAGGCCAGGATAGCGGCAGTCCATGTCCGTGGCATGCTGCAGCATTTCCCTCGCCGCGAGACGGGCACGCGATACACCCCTCAAAACAGTGCTGGGTGCAAAGGCTGGCCCGGCAGAGCCACCGCTGCTCACCTGACTTGCGGTTGGGCGGCGGCACATCCTCACCATACTCCTGCAGTCGCACCAACAGTTGCCATGGGACACAACAGGTTGGCAGCTGCGAGTGGCATACCAGGCAGTCCTGCCCACTGCAGGCGCCTTGCACCCCATGTCAGTGGGCAGCAGGCGCAACGATCCTGCCACCATACGACGTCCGAAACGACACCAAACCCCCAACACTAAGCAGCGCGCTTGCCTGCATGTAGAGGCAGTAGAGGCAGAGGTCCACGCCGTCCACGTTCTGGAACAGCAGGATGACCTGCACAGAAAGGGGAGTTCGGCGGGAAGATGAGCCGATGCGTTGCATCGTGCAGGGGCAATCCGGCCAAGGCACACCGGGCGGCGGCCACGTTCCAGGAACAGCAGGATTACCTGCAGGGGTGCAAGTGGGGGCACGCCAAAAAACACACAGCTTGTGAACAAGGCAACTCACCTTCTGCTTGTACATGAAGGCCTCCGGGCGGCCCTCCACAACCCAGCTGGTAATGAACACCTTGTTCAAACAAAGCACACCTTCTGCTTGTACATGAACGCTTCAGGGTAGTTCTCCCCCTGCACCGCCGCGTACAGCCGGGAGCGCACGTCGTTGCGCTTGACCACGTTGTTCACCACGCGCACTGCAGGGCAAGAGGGCCAGGGCATGCAAAAGTGAGGGGTAGATGCCACTGCTGCTTTGTGTCACAATCTTGGTAATGTGTTGTGCCGGACCACCTCGGTGCCAACCCAGCATGCCTGCAAGCACACTGGCTCCAACCCATGTGGCCATGAAACGTGGCTTGTAAGCCACAAGGCCGTACCTGTGAGCCCCTCTGCCGTACGGACCTCGCTGGGGTGCTTGCCCTCCAGTGCGGCACGCTGCAAGCAAAGATGGAGGGGCAAAGACTTGCAATGAATTGCATGGCAGGCTGCATGTGGGGCAGTGCTCGCATGGGTGCAAAGTGCGATGATCGCAAGCCAGCCAGGCGCTCCATCTGCAGCGCGCGCGCCAGCCGCTTTTCTAGGTGGTCGCTTAGGCCCCTCAATCAACTCCAACTAAACTCAATCAGATAACGCTCACCTGCTGCCACTCCATCTGCAGCGCGCGCCAGCCGCTTTTCTAGGTGGTCACTTAGGCCACATGATATATCGCAAAAAAATGCAAAATGAACTGCAAACCATCCAAGCTCACCTGCTGGCGCTCCATCTGCAGCGCGCGCGCCAGCCGCTTCTCCAGATGGTCGCTGAGGTCGCAGGGCGGCAGGTCGCGGGCAGACAGCATGGCCTGCGGGCGCTCCGTGGGTATGCGCCGCTCCCCCGTGCGCAGGCCTGCGGTTGGGCGGGAGTGATCAGCGGTTCATGAGCAGCACTGCATTGCTTTTGGCCGGCAAAGCCACGAAAGCGTCCTCACACATCTGCTCTGCAACCATCCTGCCCCTTGCTCAATATCCGCTCACCGTCGCGCAGGCAGAAGGGGCAGAGGAAGCCGCGGTTCTGGTCGTTGCGGCCCTTGTTGAACAGCCCGCAGATCTGGTGCACCCAGCCTTCGCACTGGTCGCACTGCACCCAGCCCTCCTCCACCTGCAGAGCAAGGGGCGATTAAATAGGCAACTAGCACATTACGACTAGACAACGCCAAGGCGGCCCTTGCACTGGTCGCACTGCACCCAGCCCTCCTGCACCTGCGGTGGCGAGCAGGATCAGCAAACTGGTGAGTTCAGCACAGTGCTCGCTCTGCGAAACAACCCACCAAACACACGAGGCACAGCCATAGCTCGCTTGCTAATCCTGCACCCGTCTTTGCACAATGCGAGAAGGAGCCAGGGCTTGGCCTGTACTATACTAAGCTTCTGCAAATAAACCAGGCTGAAACTCCTCACCTCGTCATCGTTCTTGCGCTTCTCCAGCTCCGCCTTGCGGATGTTGAAGCCATCCAGCGGCACCGTCTCAGTCTTGATCTCGCCGAAGCAGGGGTGGCACCACACGCCCTTGATTTCGTGGCTGGCCGGCGTGCCGTAGTACACCTGTTGGAAGAGGCAGCAAGGAGTGGGGATACCTCAAGGTGCAGCAGCAGAGGAGGAACCACACACCCATGACGCCATGTGAAGCCTGTGTCAATGCAGGAATGGAGCAGACAAGCATGCCAGCAAGGCGGCATGAGCAAACGCAGGCCAAGGCACACAGGCTGCCATGCACATGCGCTTGGCGGCACAGATGTGCCTGCCCTGCTCAAGCCGCACTTGCAGGCAAGGACCGTCTGGCTGTGATTGGCTTTGCACACCCTGCCTGCAGCAGCAGTGTCTTTCTGTCTTGCTGCACACAAGTCACGCACCTGGTTGCGCTTGATGCGCTGCCTGCAGCCGTGGTTTCAAAGCCCTGTCAACCATTCCCTGTCAACCATTCCAAGAAGCAAGGCCCACCTGGTTGCGCTTGATGCGCTGCCCGCAGCCGTAGCAGTAGAGGGAGGGCGGCTCAAACGTCATGCGCGCCCGCTTGCACACGCTGCAGTTGCTCTCTGCCTCCAGCCCATTGCCAAAGGGATCAAAGGCGGGGGTCTGCTCCCGCTTGGGCACGCCGCGGGCTGCATTCGATTGACAGCAGGCGGCTTTGTGAGAATGAATGCTTTGCAGATGGCAGCGTGCCAGCCCCGGCGGAAGCTTGTGCCAGAGGATGTTGCAGCACCAACAGCGCGGGTTGCTTCACCAACAGCGTGGCTGGGGCAACCCTTGCAAGCCGGCATTCATGCAGCAACGAGCCAGCAATTGAAAACACCGACTCACTGTTGGTCTTGGCCTCCTCCAGCACCTGGGCCACGTGCGTCTGGATCTGCAGCTCGTTCAGGTACTCCAGCAGGCTGCAGAGGAAAAGGAGCGAAATTTGATCAGGTGATGCAGCAGGAGAATACGGAGCAGGTGGTCCGGCACGTTGCACACAAGGGTTGGAGGACAGCAGCGGCACCTCAATGTGGGCTGCACCGGAACAATGGGCAGGATATACAGCACACAACCTGCAGCCGTGCCGCATGCACAATGCGGTTGCTGCTTTGGCCTCACCTGGTGCCCATGTTTTCTTGCAGCACGTGCGTCCGCTGCCGCTTGGGCGCCGCCGAAATCGCCTGCGGCACGTGCAGGGTTGCGGCGAGCGCGCCAGGCTCAATCAGCAGCATGCGGTGGGCGGCCAGGACGGGCTGCCAGCACTATAGTTCTTCGGGCCTGCTTCACAATGCAGCCAGTCGCTCCAAGCCACACATGCCTACCTCCATTCCATAGCCGCCCAATGCTGCGCCCGCCATGCCTGGCTGCGGCTGCTGCTGCATGCCGGCATATGGCAGGGCCCCCGCCCCAGCCACAATTGGCAGCACATGACCGGCGCCGGCGCCTGCCACCGCCCCTTGCTGGCCGCCTGCCGCAGCCAGCGCAGCCTGCATGGCCGGCAGCGCCGGCTGCGCCGCCGCCGCAGACACTGCCATGCCGCCGCCGCCGCCAGCACCCAGCGCTGCTGCCGTGGCTGGCGGCGGCAGCGAAATGCCAGCCACACCGCCCAGGCCGCTGGGGGCGCCTGCCGCTGCTGCTGCCGCCGCTGTGCCGCTGCCTAGCACTGAGAAGATGGTCTGGGCATCCACGCCGTGCTTTAGCTGGAACGCTTCTCGGGCGCGCGGGTTCTGCTGCAGGTGCAGCAGCAGGTCCTGCCGCAGCTCCGGCGTCAGGTTGGCTGCAAAGGAGCAGACGGAGCGGAAGCAAATCAATAGGCAATCAGGACAGGCGGTTGAACACCTGCGCGCTGCTGGGCAGATAGGTTGAGACCTTCTGAGACCACCAACAACCCACCACAGCAGCCGCTCTCAAACTGGCACCCACCCGTCTTGCGGTGGAACACGAGCTGCCGCTGCTTGGACACGTACTGCTTGACGGGCGCGCATACTGGGCAGTTGGGGCTGCTGCACTTCTGGTGGTGCCGCAGCAGCTCGCGCGACGGGTTGCACCTGCGGGCAGGAGGGTGGTTTTACTCGCATAGCAATTTGGTGGCAGCAAGAAGCAAATTGGTGGCATTGGTGGCAAATTGATAGCAAATTGGCGGCAGAAAGAAGCAGGCAGTCGAGTTGGCGGCCTCAGTCAACAGCCACGGGCTACAGCAGCAGTTGCAGCCACGGGCAGCCTGGCTGCAGCTTGACCGGCCACAGGCAGCAGCTTGGCTGTAGCAGCGGCGGCGCCTCCAATATATGCCAGGTGCCTGTCTGCGCTAGTTATGGCCGCTCTCAGGGCGCACCTGGGGTAGTCGCAATTCGTTTCCTTGCAGCTCACAAGGTGCTGCCACAGATCCTTGGCTACCGTGCAGTTGCGACCGTACTGGCACTGCCCCTCCGTCAGCTGCAGAGTGGAGCAGCAGTGTGGTTGAGCAGGCGTGCGAGCACAGGGCATGCAGCGCGAGCAGATGCAATGCAGCACCAGCTCGGCAGCTGTGCACATGCACAGCGAGCGATAGCTGGGCTTTAAGGCAGCAGCTTGCAAACAATCAAGCCCAAGCCATGCAAAGCAAGCCGCCCCAACCCCGCACCTGGCAGCGCGCGCAGTGCCGCAGGAACAGCAGCCACCGCTGCTGCTTCAAAATCTGCTGCTTGCGCGCGTCCCCCACGCTGGCTACGCCGCCAGGCATCTGCAGCGATAAGATAAGGTAAGGCAGTGGATAGCCACATGGAAACAGCAGTGCGGCTGCTGGGCAAGCAGAGGCTGATCAGGTCACGATGCGGGCCGGGCGCATGGTCCAATGTTTCAAACCCTCAGGAGCGATTGCCAGCATCGGTCCTGCTACACTGCACTGTGCACGCTGCCAAGCACACGCGCATGCACACTTGACCAAGTTGCACACCGCTAACCAGCAGCACACAGCCCACCCATCAATGATGCTCACCGGACCGTCCAAGTCAGCGAATGCATTGCCTAGCAGGTCGAAGCTCTGCCCCGCCTCCAAATTGAGCGCTGGCATCTGCTGCTGCTCCATGCCCGGCAGCTTGGCCTCGGCAGCCCCCTGCCGCAGCTGCATCGCCTGCTGCTGCTGCATCGCCGCGCGCTGCGCCTGCTGCTGCTGCTGCTGCGCCGTCGCCTGCTGCTGCTGCAACATCATGTGCTGCTGCTGCAGGGCCGCCGACTGGCTGCCTACCGGCAGCAGGCCGGAGCCAAAGCCGTTGGAGGCAGATACCATCATGCCAGTGTATCCGCCGGTTCCAACCAGGCCTCCGCCGGCACCCAGCGGCTGCTGCATGCTCAGCCCACCCGCGCCTGCCTGCAAAAACGCCGGCGTCTGCTGCGCCGCCTGCTGCTGCTGCTGGTGGCCCAGCGGCAGCAGGCCGCCGGCAGCGCCCCCGCCTACCGGCACCATGCCACCGCCCTCCATTTTCACCATGCCGCCGCCTCCGCCCTCCATCTTGATCATGCCGCCCGCATCCAGCGGCATCTGCGGCACCATGCCGCCGCCGCCGCCCATGCCCAGCTGCCCCAGCCCCGGCTGGGTGCTGGGCACCATGCCGCCGCCGGCTGCTGCGCCGCCCAGGGGCATCATGCCACCCAGGCCACCGCCCAAGCCGCCGCCAGTACCGCTGGGCATGACTAGGCCCCCCATGTAGGAGGGTGAGAGCGAGGTGCCCCCGCCGCCGCCGCCCCGCAGCAGCACTGGCGCCCCATTGGTCATGTAGGTTGGGGTCAAGCCGCCGAGGCCGCCAGCGAGGCCGGGCGGCGGCGCGCCCTGCGACGGCGGCCGCGTCAGGGCTGACGTCACATCCCCGCCGCCAACCGCCAGGGCAGCCAGGTCAAGGCCGCCGCTGGTGCCGCGCTGAGCACTCTCAGCGGTGCTGTGGCCGGCGGGAGCCCCCGCAACCGCCATGCCATTGCCAACGCCGCCGCCGCCCTGCTGCTGCTGCTGCTGCTGCTGCTGCACGGCCGGCGGCTGCTGACCCTGCGGCACCATGCCGCCCTCCAGCTGCCATTCCATGGCGGTGCCGTTGGCCTGTGGCTGCTGCTGCTGCTGCTGCTGCTGCTGTTGCTGCTGCTGTTGCTGCTGGAAGCTAGCCATCATTTGCGCCTGCTGCCGCATCTGAGAGGTGGGCGGCGGCGAGGCGCTGGTGCCCGGGCCGCCGCCCTCGCCCTCCCCTTGGCTGCCGCCGTGCCCCTGGCTGCTGCCGGGCTTGCGCACAATGTGCTTCACCACCTGCTGCAGCCGCTGCTCCAGCGTATTCAGATCCGCATACTCCTCCTGCAAGAAAAGACGAAGTTGTGGAAATGGGTGAGCTGGCGCAGAGGCAGGGGCAGGCCCGCAAGCATGGAACAGGCACACACAGCAATGGCAGCGACAGCTGCAAGCTGCAAGGCACACACCGGCTGATGACAAGCAGCAGTGGGCAGCAGCAGCGTCAAGCGGCAGCGGCAAGCAGCAACAAGGGCAAGCGGCAGCTGCGGCGGCAAGTGGCACAGCAGGAGCGGCGATTGGATGGCAGCAGGGCGATGCGCACCAGGCTGGCCGCCATTCGGTACAGCGACTCCTCTAACCGCCGGATGAAGTCAGGCAGCTTGTTTTGCTGGAACTGGGCTGCACCAGGTCGGAGCAGGGCGGCAGGCACGGCAACAGGCATCAATGTGCCTGGTGGCGGTGAGAGGCTGCCAACGCCGGCGGGCACACAGCCGTCGCACCGCTTGCGCTGACCCCAGACTCCCACCCCAGACCAGCACTCACCTGCCATCTCCGGTTTACGGCGGGCAAACAGTGTGTACTGCGAGGCAGCGGGAGGACAGCACAGCGGGTGAGGGGTGGGGTTTGCACCCAGGGCGCAGGCGCTGGGGCGGTCTCAAACGGGCGGCAGCATGAGGCCTGGGCAGCTCGCATCAGCTCACCACTGCACGCATGACCTTGTGCCGCGTGGTGGCGTCTCGCGCGGGGTCGTGCCTGCAGGCAGGCAGCAGCGGGAGGCGTTGGTGTGCGTGGTGGCGCCGGTGGCAGCGGCGGCGGCGGTGCGTGGTCGCGGCTGCAGCCGGCTGCAGGCGCGGGGCCCGGGGGCGTGCCAGCCGCAGCCATGGGGCACCCCTTGCTGGATCGGGCAGCGGAAGGTGCAGGGAGGGCCTGCTGGCGAGTCGAGCAAGCGGAGCGGTCGAAGAACAGCGCCCACACGTGCTGGCTCACCATGTGGGCCCTCCTGGCGCCTCGGTCGGCCCGCCGGGCGCCCCCATGGCCGCCTGCATAGCGCCCGAGCGCGACTTGCTGCAGGGCTTGTGCCGGCCCCTGCCGCCGCTGCCGTCGCCGCGCCCTGCTAGACGGTGTGCAGCGCAGGTGGCGGTGGGTCGTCAGGCCGCGCCGCAGCCCAACATAGCTCCTCCGTTCGTGCCGCCGCTTGCGAGTGCGCTGCGCACGCCTTGCGCTGCTTCAACGTGTAATCGGGGGTGTGTGTAAGCTGGTGCAACAGGCGGGGAGGCCGCAGGCTGCCGCCAAACACTCAACTTGCTGCTGCTCAGCATGGGGTCCTCACCGCCCTGCCGATTCCCCACCCGGCGCTGCTTGGCCGCAGGGGCGTGATGCAACGCTCTGAGCACGGAATTGCGCCCACGTGAGGCCGGCGGGCCTGTGGCTGCTCCCGCCGCCCCAAGTCGCGGCGGGCGCCGCCTAAACGCCACCTGGTCCTTCTGGCAGGAGTGTCACATGGGCGCAAATTCCACTGCCTTACAGCACAGCTCACGGGCCCTGTATCGACATCCACACTATCGTCTGCCCAAAGGCGTGGGTGTCAGTGAGGCGCAGCCAGTGTGGCGGCACCAGCGCCGCCGCTGCCTGGTACGCCGGGCGCTGCGCCTGCGGCAGCACCAGCAGGCCGCCCTGCGGCCGCAGCAGCTGCACCGCGCGCCGCAGGCACGCCATGCGCGCAAAGCCGTGCACGCTGATGACGTCGAAGTCAGTACCCTCCGGCACAAACGCGGCCGAGCAATAGTCGGCAAAGAGCCAGCCATCCTCGGTGTCGCCAAAAGTGGCCACGGGGCCCGCGGGAGGCACCACATGCAGCTCCCACCGAGCCGCCAGGAAGGCGGCATCAAACTGCGCCTCTGCCACGCTGCGCGCCTTGGCCGCAAAGCCTGCAGGGGTAGCGTGGGGCAGGGCTGGGGGGTGAGGGGTGAGCTGATGGGCGGGAGATGGCTGGATCCAGGCGCCATCGGACCAACCTGGGGCAAAGCCAGGGGAAAGAGGGCAGCAGGCACCGTAGCCGCGCTGCAGAGCAGACACCGAACCAACTGGCACAGGCTGCGGCCGGCTGCCAAGCGCTGCGGCTGTTACCATGCAAGCTGATCAAAGAGCGCAACCAGGCGGGGCCAACCATGCATGCATGTTCCCTGGAGACCACCAAGCACAGCAGCCAGCCAGCGAAAAGCGCCCCTCTGCAGCGCCAGCACCCACCTGGCGCCGTCTCGATGCTGGTCAGGTGCGCCAGCCGGGCAAGGAACCAGGAGGTGGATCCGCCCGTGAACCACTCCAGGCCGCGCCAGTCGGGCTGCAGCAGCTGGCGAACCACCTCCAGCGCGCCGCGGTTGTAGAGCGGTTCGCAGCGGTTGCCCAGCGCAGGGGAGGTGATGGGCAGGGGACGCTCCCCTATGCCCAGCGCATCGGGGCAGTGCTGCACCGCGCAGCCGCCGGTTTCCACCAGCCGCCGCGTCTCTTCAACCGCCAACAGGAAGAGGGTCAGGAGGTCGCACCGCTCTCCGCGGCAGGCTGCAACTGCCTCGGCTGCTGCTGGCGACAGCACCAGCCCCTCGGCATGGCTGCGGAACTCCGGCTTTGCCAGCGCTGCTGCCTTGCGCGCCCTCTTCTGTGCTGCTGCTAGCGAGACGGGGTCAGGTGGGGCCGTGGCCACTGCTGCTGCTGCCGCCGCTGCCACTGGGTCGCTGCTGGCATCGCCACTGGGGAGGCTGCCGCCGCTGCTGCTGCTGCCGCTGTCAACTTGAACGCCATCGCCTGCAGCCATGATTCAAAGCAGTGCAGGAAGTCAGCAAGGCAGGGTAGCCATGCACATGCAGATTGAGCAGGTCGCAGCACAGGCGCCAACCGAACGGCGGCAAGACTCACCCGCCGCTCCGCCGCTTGCGTCGCTGCTGCCACTGCTCGCTAGCCGGACCAGCAGCAGGCCTGCGGTCGCTACTAGCACGAGGGCGGCCACCATGACCACCGGGGAGCGCTGCAGGCGAGGGCTGCCGGGCGGCCGGCCTTTTGACACCGCCTGCAGCAGCGGGCCCATCTGCCCTGGTCTCATGGGCGCTGCGATCACGCGATGCAGCGATCAGGAAGTGTGCCGGCGCGCAGCGGGCGCAACTCGAAAGCAAGGAGGCGCTTCAAGCGCAGTGTTTGGAGTGGGTCGGTGGACAAAGGCTGCATAAGCAAGGATCAATTGCAACCGGCAGTCCAGGAGCATGCGAAGTGGGCGGCGGCAGCATGGCGGCGGCAGTGGTGCCGTTCTCGGCTGTGCCTTCCTCCGTCTGGGGAGAGCCCTTCTCCGCCCCTTCGACGTTGCATTGTTTTGAGCATGCCATTTGGCCGAATGCTAGGAGTGTTGCTACAGACGACAGATGTGCACCGCAGCTTGATCGAATCATGCCAGAGAGCGCAGGTGCGGCATGGATTGCAAGGTGGGTGATGGCAAGCTGACGATAAAGCGGGCATCACAGCATGCAGACACAGTGCACCGTCGAGGTGCAGGTTGGTTTGCATTGTGTCCTGGGTGCGCAGGCTTCACAGCCGGCAACAGCAGGCAGCCTGAGCCGCTGCCTGCAGCGGCTGCGTCACGGGCTGCGGGGCACGGGGGGGAGGTCTGGGAAGACGCCCTGCCAGTCATACTCATCCAACCATGGATGGTCGTCCAGCTGGCACACGCTCAGAGTGAGCTGAGGAAGCTGCTGAGCCGCCCCATCCACTGCACGCCGTACGCTGCCACCCGACCGTCCCAGGCAGTCCACGCTGACCCTGCGCAGCGCAGGGCGGCCGGCTGCCCATTGCAGGATACTGAGAGCTGCCAGCTGCTGCGAGTCCGCCACAACCAGCAGTCCCAGCTCCTGCAGCTGGCTCGCTGCCTCCAGCACAGGCAGGCTGGCGGTCAGGAGGCTGCACGACCCGGCCAGCCGCTGCAGGCCTGCCACCCACGGTCCAGCTGGCAGCTGTCCAGGATCCTCAGCATCATCGGGGTCCTCATAGCTCAGAAACCCAAAGCTGCGCAGCTGACGGAGGGAGGCCAGGCTGGCGGGAGGGCTGAGAAGCACAAGCTCCAGCCCCAAGTGCGTCAGGTGCTGCAACACGGGCAGCGCCCCATGCAGCAGCTCAGCTTCAGCGCTGCTGAACAGTTCGTCGCCTCGCGGGCGGGCCAGCTGCAGGGAGCGCAGCTGCGTCAGGGCGCCCAGGCAGCGAGGCGCCCGTGTTGAAAAGCCAGACATTCGCAGGCAAGTGAGGCTGCACAGCCGCTCCCAAGGGCCATCGTCCTCTTCATCCTCGCTTGGTTCCAGGTGCGGTAGCAGCACCAGCTGCCGCAGGTTGGTCAGCACTGCAGCCTGGGGAGGCACATGCAAGGGGTTCCGTGGGAGGAGTTGGGCAGGCACCCGAATAGGCAAGCCACATGAAGCGGAGGGGCAGGCAGGCCTGCGCTTGCAAAACCATCTGATGATCTCAACGCTGGCATCGGCAGCCCAGCGCGGCAGGCAGCGCTTCCGCTTGCAAGGCCAGGTGACGCTGTTATCGCCAGCGCTGGCAACCCAACCCAGCCGTGAAATGCGCACCTGAGAAGGCAGCATGGCGCCTAGCTCTCCTCCCAGGCACAGGCTGGTGAGGGAGGGGGGCAGTGCGCTGCCTGCCTGCCACATCGTGCTTGTGTTGAACGAGTGGGGAAACGCCGCGATGCTGAGGTGCTGCAGCGCTGAAAGGCAGCGCAGCGAGCCGGCAAGGATGATTAGGCCGTTGCCCAGTGTGACAATCAGGCGCTGCAGGCTGGTAAGGGGGGCCATCCAGCTGCCTAGGTGGATGCTGCAGTCAATGTCCAGCTCAAGGCTGAGTTCCTGCAAGCGTCCATGCATGCCACACGCCGCCAGCCCAGCTGCCAGGGTGGTTGTGAAGTCCAGCCGCCACCACTCTGTTTGCTCGATGTCCCAGCCATCCGCCTCCGAGCTGAGCCGCAGCAACAGCTGCTCCATGTGTGGCGCCGCCCTCCGCACAAGCCAATCACACAATGAACGTAGGCGTGGCATGAAAGCAGGGGTGTTGGGGAGGCTGACTGCCACGCTGCGCAGCAGCATGGGGCTGCTGCACGCCAGGCGGCGCCAGCCGCGGCAGCACAGCGCCAGCCCCCGCTGCCTGCGGCGCGGTGTGCGGAAGTTCAAAGGGGCGTTAGAGCGGCAGAGCAGCGGCATTCGCAGTGGCAGAGCATCATGCAGGTAGCGCAACGTCTGCACACAACCAACTTGCACTGGTGTAGCATTGCTTGCTGTTGAATTGTGCCTCCCTGAATACACCTGTCTGCCAGGTCCACGCGAGCAAACACATGGGCGAGCAGCTCCTCCGGCAGGGCAAGGATGCCACAAGGGCTGCCGGCGGCGGAAGGGAGCGGCATGCCTGCGGCAGCGCAGTCAGGGGCCGGGAACAGGCAGCTGTGGGCGGAGAACTGTGCAGCACAGGCATGAGCAGCGGTCCAAGGCAGCCCTGGCTGCACAGGCGCCTCAAAGCTGCAGCGACGGCGGCGGCAGGACTCCTCGGTCGCTTGCCTCACCGCTAGAGGCTGTGGGACAGCTGCAGGTCAGGTATTTGGAGCGCTGTTATTGGGAGAGGCCTCTTCAGGCCGAAGGAGGCACCTGGAGTGAGGCTCAACGGAGGCTGGGGGGCGCTCCAAGCGCAGAGGTGCATAGGATGGGTGAAGAAAGGCTGCAGAAGCAAGATCAAGCAGTCGCAGCCCAGGAGCATCGAGCTGAGTTGCATCAAGCGCATCATGGCGGCGGCAGCAGAGCGGCGGCAGAGGACGCCGCTGTCGCTATTCGGGCGTCCCTGTTCGCTGGAGCGGCAGCCTTACATGGAGGGTATAATGAGGAAGTCATGCAGGTTACAGAGTGATGGGTGGCGTGGCAGTATTGCATTGCAGCTGGCTGCCGCATAGATGGTACAGTGAAGAAGTATGCATTCGAAGAAGTATGCATTCACCAGAGGACGCTTCTGGCGCTTGCCGCCAATTGCTGCCGCCAAGCGATGCAGCGTCAATCCAGGAAGAGCGGCGCCAGCACTAGAGAGATAGTTGACACCTGCAAGTGTATACGGGTGAATCAAGACACATGTCACTCTGCACTTCAGGTCAGCAGCGCTTGCAGTTGCGAGGATGTGAGTGCATGCTGCTGCAATCAGCCCACAGCCTGACTTCCCTTACCGCCCACCCCACCGCACCATCTTAATGAGGACGTGCAGCGAGGGTCCGCTGCAGTCCTTGGCTGGGTCGCCAACTGCACAGCATGTGTGGGGCAAGCATCCGTCAGCACACATGGGTTACGTTCAGTGGCACGCACTTGCAACGGCTGGACAACCATTTGGTCTGCACGGCCCAACCGCCGCTCTGCACGCACTTCTTGCAACATGCCAGCAACCTTGCACCTCTTGCATGCAGCTGCATTCAGGCTGCACATCCCCGAATGCTTGAATGGACCAGGATGGCGAGCAGGAGCAGTACCTGTAGAAAGAAAGTTGAAAGACTCACCGGTGTCGCCTGTCACGGCGGCCTTGTGAGGATCGGAGCCCTTGCCGCCGTGTGCGCCCGATTCAATCTGCACAATTGAAAGAGTGCAAGTGCATCAGGAATAACGAGCCAGGCAGCGCAAGAGGGCCGGTACCATGGCGTGCAGTTTTGGCGGCATGGCTTGGGCTGCGGCGGAGGTGCCGCCTGCCATGCGCAGTCTGGTGTCCACAGGCCATGTTGCAGGGCGGAGGAGGAGGTGGAGGAGGAGCAGCCGCAGAGCCGCCGCCGCCGCCGCAGCAGCAGCAGCAGCAGACCCCTGAACCCCTATTGCACCCACATATTTCTTGGCATTGTCCCAGGCGCCGCCAGATGTGTTGAGGAACAGCGCCATGAGGATGCCTGCAGGTTTTTGTTGGTTGGGCGGCACAGGCTGATTTGGGCTGACAGACAGCTTGGCAGCGCTGCCTCCAAGCATGCCTACAAGACTAGCGTCTTTGAAGCATGGGGCAAATATGACAAGCATTGGTCCAGCCCACCTGCCACCGTGGTGAACATCAGGAAGCCTGCCACGGCTTTGGCGCCCAGCATGGGCTGGCCTGTGGCCACTCCCAACCCTCGAAACGCAATGCCGACGGCGCAGGGG
>VFQQ010000328.1_pt1 | contig 104656 bp, 76 predicted proteins | sample 3512341 | NCBI WGS metagenome assembly VFQQ01 (sample SAMN10412373, study PRJNA504923) | tailings metagenome | isolation source: Relicate 2 Philex TSF1 revegetated site | place: Philippines: Tuba, Benguet | collected 2017-08-29 | reverse complement strand
CGGGGTCGCTGGCCCCGCCGGAGGCGCTTCCGTTCAGGTCACCGTGGCCAACGGCTGGCGCCCAGTTCAGGAAACCAGCATCGCGGGCCCCTCTCTCCAGACCGCGGGAATCGCAGCGGAAGCGTTCTGATGAAGAGACTCCGCCACACCCAGCGCTCGCTTGGACACGAAACGTGTTCCGTGGTTCTCGAGCGCTCATGGCCTCCGGCGGCCAGCAGCGTGCTGGACCCGCCAGCGTCCCGCTGGACCGGGGTGGAGGGGGTAAACCCCTCCCGGGTCCAGGGCAGAGCCCTGGTGGTGGAGGTTGGGGCTGGTGGGGGTTATCCTTCGGGATTCCTCCGACCCTGGTGATGAGCAATGGCGTTCCGCGACCTTCTCGAAGTCTTTGACAATCCATTTCCCGATCGCGATTACGTGATCGATACCGTGTGCCCCGAATTCACTTCGGTCTGCCCGAAGACGGGTCAGCCCGATTTCGGGACGCTGACAATCTCGTATGTGCCGGACCGGCACTGTTTCGAGCTGAAGTCCCTCAAGTTGTACCTGCAGCAGTACCGGAACCACGGGGCGTTCTATGAGAACGTGACGAACACGATCCTGACGGATCTCGTGGAGGCGACCCGGCCGCGGCGGATGAAGATCGTGGCGGACTTTACGCCGCGGGGAGGAATCCGGACTTCGGTGACGGTCGAGTTCCCGTACCTCCGGGCTGGCTCGTAGTGGGCAGCGTGTGATGTCGCCGATTGTGATCTGGGGGCTGCCGCTCCCCGCCGCGCTGGTGGACTGGATCCGGCGCGGACGGTGGGGAGGCGATTTCGATCAGGGCCTGGTCGACGATCTGTTCCCCTACAACGGCGGGTTGACGCTCTACACACCGACGATGATGGAGGAGGAGACCCGCGGCTGCCGGCATCCAGAGTTCCACGTTCCGATGTGGCTCGGCCGGGGGGACAGTTCCGCGCCGCCGGGGGACATCGATCCGCTCAAGACGCTGCTGATCGCGGATCTGGGGCTGGGGACGGACCAGCCGATCGCTCTCGACTACCGTCCTTCTCTGGAGCGCCCGCGGGTCCTGACGCTGCGGTGGTCGACCGGCGGGAGCGACAACCGCTGGATCGAGATCGCTCCCGACATCGAAGCATTCGCGCGAAAGATCGACCTCCGCGTCGACTGAATCGGGACCTGCCGTGTCAGGGGCCTTGCGGATTTCGGAAGCCGCTCGCCGGCACCGGATATCGCCGTCGGCTTTCCCGGGGTAGGATCAGACGATCAGAGAGGCACAGCACAGAGTCGCGATTGAGACGGGCAACCGATGCTGGGGATATTCGAGTCGATCACCAGGCGGCTGGTGGAGACGTGGAAATCGGACGAGCCGTCTGGCCGCCGGAGCGCGTTCAGCTGCCGTTGCGGAAGGCCCGTCTACTTCCGCAACAGCCTCTGCCTCGGTTGCCAGGCACCTCTGGGGTATGAGCCGGAGCTGCAGCAGGTCCGCGCGATGACGCCGGCCTCGGAGGGAGAAACCGCCCCTCAGCTCTGGATGCTCGACGGCGAGGGGGACGAGGCCGCAAGATGGGCTCGCTGCGAGAACTTCCACTCGTCGGCGGGTTGCAACTGGCTGGTGCGGGCGAACGAGCCGGAGCCGCTCTGTCGCTCCTGCCGACTGAACCAGACGATCCCGAATCTCGACGACCCCGACAACGCCTTGTGGTGGCGGAAGATCGAGAACGCCAAACGTCGCCTCGTCGCGCAGCTCCTGACGCTCGGTCTGCCGGTTGTCTCGAAGGTAAGCGAGGACACCGAACGGGGAGTGATGTTCGACTTCCTCCGCTCGCCTCCGGAGGGGCCGCGCGTGCTCACAGGCCACGCCAACGGCCTGATCACGCTCAACGTGGAGGAGGCGGACGACTCGATCCGGGAGAAGACCCGGCACCAGATGCGCGAGCCGTATCGGACGCTGCTGGGGCACCTCCGCCACGAGATCGGCCACTACTACTGGGACCGGCTGGTTGCAGGGACGCCGTGGATCAGTCAGTTTCGCGAGCTGTTCGGCGACGAACGTCAGGACTATCCGGCGGCTCTCCAACGGAACTACGAGCAGGGACCGCCGGCGAACTGGGCGGACCAGCACATCAGTTCCTATGCGTCGGTCCATCCCTGGGAGGACTGGGCCGAGAGCTGGGCCCACTATCTGCATGTCGTCGACAGCCTCGACACGGCGCTCCGGTTCGGTCTGCGGGGGGAAGATGTCGAGCAGGCCGTGGAGCCGTTTACGCTCGAGGACCTCTACGATCCGGCGGCGCCGGACGCGCAACGGGTGATTCTCCTGGTCAACTCGTGGATCCAGTTGACCACAGTCCTGAACGAGCTAGCCCGCAGCATGGGGCAGCACGACTTCTATCCATTCGTCATGTCGCGCCCCGTACTCCGCAAGATGCACTTCATTCAGATGATCGTGAAAGAAGCCAGGGGCGGAACATCGCTGCTCGGATAGCGGGCAGGTGAAGGGCCCTCACATCGAGCGTCGAGTCGACAGGATCGATTCACGCCGATCCCCTCTGGAGGGTTTGCGCCGCCGGAGGTAACCTTTCTTCGGTTTGCACGGGACCTGCCGCGGAAAATCATCCCCGGACCGTCCGGCACCGATAGGATTCGAAGTCGGTTCTGCGGCGCACCCCGCCCGCCACCGGCCTCGGGGAGGACCAAACCATTCCGCCGCGCCGAAAGCCCGTCGCCGCCGGGATTTCCGCCTCCATCGCGGTTCATCCCGCCCAGCACTTCGAACCGTTTCTGCACTACCTCGCCGCCGAATGCGGCATGTCGCAGAACACGATCCTCGCCTATCGGAACGACCTCAATCAGTTCCTTGCCTGGCTCGCCGGCCGCAAGGTCACCGGAATCGACCAGATCAACCTCGCCCTCCTCGGCGACTTCCTGGCCGACCTCCACGCCCGCCAGCTCGCGGCCACGACGATCTCCCGTCGGCTCGTCGCCCTCAAGATGTTCTTCCGGTTCCTGGTCCTCGAACAGGTCCTCACCGAAAGCGCCGTCGACCTCCTCTCCTCCCCGAAACTCTGGCAATACCTCCCCACCGTCCTCAGCCCCGAGACGGTCGACGCCCTCCTGGCCGCCCCCGGCCCCGAAGACCGCTACCCCCTCCGCGACCGGGCGGTCCTGACGACCCTCTACGCCACAGGCTGCCGGGCCTCCGAGGTCTCGAACCTCCGCCTCCACGACCTCAAGCTCTCGGAAAACTTCTGCCGCTGCCTCGGTAAGGGGAACAAGGAGCGGATCGTCAACCTGAATCCCGTCGCTGCCACCGCCCTCGAGGCGTACCTCGCCAAAGAACGCCCCCTCTTCGTCAAAGAGAAGAGCGTCGACTCCCTGTTCGTGACCCGCGTCGGCCGCCCGCTGTCGCGGATCATGATCTGGCACCTCGTGAAGCGGTATGCGGCCCGCATCGGCTGCTCGAACGAAGTCAGCCCCCACACCCTCCGCCACAGCTTCGCGACCCACATGCTCGCCGGCGGCGCCGAGATCCGCGCTCTCCAGGAAATGCTCGGCCACGCCAGCATCCGCACCACTCAGATCTACACCCAGGTCGAGCACAGCCGCCTCAAAGCGGTCCACTCGAAGTGCCACCCGCGCGGGTAACGCTGCCGCTTTGCTCCGATCCGGAGGCAGCAGACGCCGCGGTCTCGCTCAGAGGACCGGCCCGACCAGTCGAACCGTGTTCTGCACGAGTTGCATCACGCGCGAGCGCGCCAGGCAGCTCTCGAGGTCGAGCTGCCGTGAGCGGGCCAGGTAGCTCCGCTGCAGCTCCCGCACCTGAGCGTTGAACGCCCGGTCATATACCGAGAGCGTGATCTCGAAGTTCAGCCGCAGGCTCCGCGGATCGAGATTCAGCGAGCCGAACAGCGTCAGGTCGTCGTCGACGGTGATCGACTTGGTGTGCAGGAGTCCCCCCTCATACAGCCGTACGTCCACCCCCGCTTGCAGCAGGTCACCCTGGTACGCCTGGCTCGCATAGTGCACCAGCGTCGAATCGACCCGCGCCGGAACGATCAGCGTCACACGGATCCCGCTCCCCGCCACTGACAGGAGTGCCGTCAGCAGCGACTCGCTCGGAATGAAATACGGAGTTGTCAGGATCACGTCTTTCCGCGCTGAGTAGAGCGCCGTCAGCACCACCTGCTCGATCGCCTCCACCTGCAGCGCCGGCCCCGACGAGAGTACCTGCACACAGGACTCCCCCGCCGACTCCGCCCGCCGCGCATCCTCGAGCCACTCCGCCCGCGACGCCTCCTGCCCCGACTCCACCGACCAGAACGACAGGAACGACGCCCCCATCGCCAGCACCGCCGGGCCTTCGACGCGGACCATCGCGTCGACCCACTCGCCGACCCCCGCCTCCTTCTTGAAGGTCAGCGGGTCCGCCATGTTCAGGCTTCCCGTGAACCCGATCCGGTGGTCGATCACCACGATCTTCCGGTGCAGCCGCAAGTCAGGCCGCACGAACAACAGGCTCAAGAGCCCCGACGACAGCGCCGCCTGAACCGCCACCCCACTCTTCCGCAGATCCTCGGCCGCCCCCTTCCGCAAGAACTCGGAACTCCCCAGCGCATCGACCAGCACCCGACACCGGACCCCGCGCCCCGCCGCCCGCTTGAGTGCCGCCGCCACCTCATCCACCCTCCTCCCCGGGGACCAGATGTAGAACTGGAGGTCACAGCTCTCTCGCGCCCCGTCGATCGCCTGGATCAGTTCCGGAAACGTCGCGTCCGCATTCCCGAGCAGCTCAAGCCGGTTCCCCCCCAGCAGAGGCGCCCCGAACGTCGTCTCGACCAGCCGCGACAGATGTGGATCCGACAGTACGCACGCGGGAATCTCCCTGTCAGCCGGCGGCGAGATCGACGACGCGATCTCCCGCCACTCCCGCTGCGTCTCGACAATCCGCGCCATCCGCCTCCGGCCGAGGTGATACTCCCCCAGCACGAGATACGCCGCCGACCCGACGAACGGAAACACGAGGATCACCAGCAGCCACGCCAGCGTCACCCCGACCGGAAGCCGACGCATGATGATCCGGATCGCCAGCCAGATCCGAAGGCCGAAGTCGAACGCGACAAGTAGAGCGGTAATCCAGGCGGGGTGCGGCATGGGCGGATCGTCCGCCGTGCCGTGAGGGCTGTCTAGCCTCCGGCGGGCAGGGCTACCCGCCCTGCACCCGGCCAGGGTATGGCCCTGGCCCCGGTTTGCCGTTCACGTTGGGTTGCGCGATCTCGCTGATCCCGGCCGAGCGCCATCTAGCAGAGCACCATCTAAGAGGGGCGCTGACGCGGCGGCTTGGGTCGCATGGCCCCCTGGCCGACGGGCGTTCCCAAGGCGACAACCGGCCCCGGGCCGGAAGTAGCGCGCGCCGCCGGAGGGAGCGGCGGAGGAGACGGAGCAACCGGCCGTACAGGCGACGCCGCAGGAACCGCGGGGAGTGGAGGGGGAGCCGCTGCGGACGCCGGAGCGACGAACAACGGCGGAGGGGGGGCGTAAGCGACCGGAGCGGCTGGCTCAATCGCCGCGCGCAGTGAAGGAGCGACTGCCGAAACCGGAGGAGCCTGCGGCATCGGCGGAGGAGGCGGAACATAGTCCGCCATCGCGCTCCGTGCCGCCGGACGATGAATCTGGAGCGCCTCGGCCAGTGATCGCGGAACCGGCTGAGCCCCGACCGCGGCGGCCATCGGAACAGGCCCCTTGCCGCGGGCCTTTGGAGTCGCCGCGGCCGAGCCGAAATACGAACCATCCGTCCCCGGCTGCATCTCCCCCGCCACCATCCGCAGGTAGTCGCCGGTCCGGTCGAACTTCACACCCCGCGCAGGCCGCTTCAGAAACGCTGTCTTCGGATTGCCCCGCTTCGCAACCGGAGCCCAATTGCTTGAACTGGCGTCGAGCTCTTCGAACCAGTTCTCGGCGAACAGCATCGCCAGAACGCCGAGCGAGACGAACAGCAGCTCCGCCAGGAGCAGCACCACAAACGCCTGCCCCGGCTGATCCCAGCCGAGCCAGTTGCAGATGCCGTAGGCGATCGCCCCCGCCACGAAGCAGAGCAGAATGAACGAACGGGTGTGGCGGTCGAAGAATTCCGTAGGCTGCGACATCGGACCGTCCATGGTCGGAATGAAGAATCGCGAGAAATCTACCCCTCTCCAAGACGTGGACGCAACAGGAGTTATCTCCGCCCGGAAGCGACCGGCCCGTTTCCGCTCCCCAGAGGAGAAACTCGTCAAGGCTGTGTCCATTCCGCACGCCTCGTCCCGTCCCGCCCCGGGCGTCCGGCCCCTTGCGAATCCCCCCCGCCATCCATTACAGCGCTGTTTTCAGGTGCGAAATCTCGGTCATCCGGTCCCGCGACTCCAGCCGATTCCGGCAAGATGGCGCGTTCGGGAGAGATGGGTTGAGGCCTGATTCCCGCATCGATGTTCAGGACACCCGATGAAAGTCCATCAGTTTCTCGATCACTACGGGATCACCGAAAACCCGTTCTCTCAGGAAGACGCCCAGTCCGACCGGATCTTCCAGGAGTACCTCCTTAAGGGAACTCGACACGCCGCCTGGGACAAGGTCCTCGGCAACCCCGCCACCCCCTCGACCGCCGTCGTCTTCGGCGAACAGGGGAGCGGCAAGACCGCGATGCGGCTCCAGCTCGTCAATGAGATCCGCGAGCACAACCGGGCCAACCCCAAGTCCCGCGTCTTCATCGTCGAGTACGACGACTTCAATCCGTTCCTCGACACGTTCCGCGATAAGCTCGGGGCCTGGCAGCGGAAGCCTGAGAAAGCCCTGCAGAACTGGCGGCTGTGGGATCACATGGACGCCATCCTGTCCCTGATCCTGACCCGGCTGTCGAACTCGATCCGCAACGGCGGCAAGGACCTGCGGGACGACTCCCACTCGATCCCGATGGACGCCCTCCAGGCGCTCCCCCGGACGCAGAAGCGGGACATCCTGCTGATGGCGTCGATCTACGACAACGACCGGGACCTCGCCGCCAAGGTCCGTTTCGACCAGCTCCGCTCCAAGCTGCGGTACTCGAGCGTCGGCCGCTACTGGTCGGTCCTGCTCGGCGCCGTGGTCACCGCCGGAGTCGGCTTCGCCATCTACAAGATGGCTGGCGGCGTCAGCGGCATGTCCCAGTACAAGTGGACCTGGCTGATCGCCGTCGCCGCGTGGCTTCCGTTCCTGTGGCACCAGGCTCGGCTCTTCTGGCAGTCGTGGCGGATCAGCAAGCAGGTCCGGGTGGTCGAGCACTCCCCGGCGATGCTTCGCAAGAAGCTGGCGACCTTCAACCTCGCCGAATACCTCGGCCAGCCGATTCCGAGCAAGGCCCGTAGCGACGACCGCTACGAGATGATCCTCAAGCTCCAGGCGGTGCTGCAGTCGCTCGGATTCTCGAGCATCGCGGTCCTGGTCGACCGGGTCGACGAGCCGCACCTGATCAACGGCGCTCCCGAGCGGATGCGGGACCTGATCTGGCCGCTGTTCGACAACAAGTTCCTCAAGCACCCTGGCATCGCCTTCAAGCTCCTGCTCCCCGCTGCCGTCAGCACCTACCTGAACCGGCAGGAGCGGGAGTTCTACGAGCGGTCGCGGCTCGACAAGCAGAACCTGATTCCGTCGCTGAACTGGTCGGGGCAGGCGCTGTACGACATCGCCAACGACCGGATCAAGGCGTGTGCGAAGCTGGCCGAAGGGAAGAAGCCGGGGATCCGGGACCTGTTCGACTCGTCGATCACGGATCCGGAGCTGATCGGGATCTTCGAAAGGCTCCGCGCTCCGCGGCACCTGTTCAAGTTCCTGTACCGGCTCCTCGTCGATCATTGCGGCAAGTACACGGAAGACCAGCCGGTCTGGAAGATCCGCTCTGACACTCTCCAGTCTTCCCTCTCCCTCTTCCTGCGCGACCTGGACGCCTACGACCGCAAGCTCGGGACTGGCTGAGCAGGGCGTAGCCCTGCACCCGCGCGGCGTGGAACGATGGGTTGCGCAAAGCAGACTGCGACGCCAATGGTCGGTGTTGGGGTGCAGGGGCTCGCCCCTGCCCCCGCCGGAGGCGCTTCCGTACAGGGAACCGTCCAACTCATACCGGACGCCCTCTCGCGCAAGTTGCCCACCAGCCCAAAGCCCGGGATACTGAACGGACAGGATGCCGCTCCAGACCGCTTCCGCCGCGGATTTCGCTCCCGCCCGTCCGGTGTCGCCTCAGCGACTGGCCGCGGTGCTGATGGTGATTTCGGAGGCAGCGGTCATCGCGCAGCCTTCGCGGGGGTGGATCTTCGCGCTGGGGTTGATGTCGATGGCGCTCTTGAGCATCCTGCTGGCAAGCCGCCGGCGGCTCCTGGAAGTGCCGTTCCTGTGGCTGGTGATCGCGATTACGGTCGTATTCGCCTTCAAGTATTCGCTGCTGCCGCATGCCTTTCCGCTCGATGCGACCTACATCAACAGCGAGCTCAGCCACGAGATCGCCAACGGGCTGATTGCGGTCCAGATCGGCGTCCTGTGCCACGCGCGGTTCGCCGAGCGGATCCCGTCGACGTTCCTGATTCTGGGGGGGCTGGCGGTCGTCTTCGGAAACAACGCCCGCGTCCATGGGGCGAATCGCGAGTTCTCGCTGCTGCTCACGGTCCTGTTCCTGCTCAGCCTGGGGATCGTTGCGATGACAACGCGGCGCCGGGTGAGGGGGCCGGGCGACCCTTGGCGGCTCGTCATCCTTGGGGGGGTCGTCCTGGTTTTCGGAACCGCAGCCACGGTGAGTTCACGATTGCTGCGGCACTATGAGCGGGACCTCGAGTCGCTGGTTCTCCAGTACCTTGCCGGGGCGGATGGGGAGAGCGCTCACCGCTCGGGGTTTTCGGGGGCAGGGACGCTGTCTCAGATCGGGACCTGGAAGACGACAGACGAGAACCGGGTTCGGGTCCGGGTCACGTCACCGACCGCCCCCGGTTACCTGCGGGGGCGGGTCCTCGACACCTACATGCCGACAATCGGCCGGTGGTCGCCGACCGTCGAAGCGGAGCCGGTCGGGATGGGGGCGCCGCTCAATGTCGTCCGTCCGCCGTTCCCGGGGAACTTCTTCCGCCTGCAGCCGAGTAGTGCCACCGAATGGCGGTCGATGGAGTTCCGGATCGACGAGGACAACCACGCCGCGACGTTTCTGCCGCTCGACGCAGCGTTCGTCTACATCGACGAGGCGACAATCTCCGTCGACGAGCACACGGCAGTCCTCCGTCGCCGCGCGACCCCGGCGCCGTATGCGGCCTTCGTTCCGGCCGAGTTCCAGGACCAGCCGATTTCGGAGACCGTCCGGAGGGCGGGGCTGCGGCTCGATCCGGAGACCGATCCGCGGATTGCGGCGATCGCCGAGGAGCTGTTTCGCGACTGCACGACCACGCGTGAGAAGATCAACGCGGTCGTGCGGCACCTGACGCGGAACTTCCGTTACAAGCTCGGCATCGAAATCCCGCCACACCAGGATCCGGTGGCGCACTTCCTCACGAACCGGGCTCCCGCGCACTGCGAGTACTTCGCGTCGGCTGCGGCGCTGCTTCTCAAGTTCGGCGGCGTTCCGGCGCGGTACGTGACCGGTTACGTGGCTGTCGAGCGGAACGAGTTGGGGGGAGTCTGGATCGCCCGAAGCCGGGATGCTCATGCCTGGGTCGAGGCATATGACGAAGCTCAGGGACGCTGGCAGATCGTCGAGGCGACTCCCGGCGACGGCGTCCCATCGCAACGCGGATCCGCGCCGTCGGACGAGTTCCTCGGAGGAATATGGCAGTCGCTGCTGGAGCTGAAGGATCTCTACCAGGAGCAGGGGCTGCTGGCGGTGGTCCGTCGGATCCTGCTGATGCCGGCGGTCCAGGTGCTGCTCCTCGGAGCGGCGGCGATCTGGTGGCTGCAGCGCCGGAAGCCGAAAGCCGCCGAGGGATCTGCGGACGACATCGACGCGGAACGGACTGAGCGGGACCTGCGGGACTGGCACAAGCTGCTGCAGCGGATGGACGGGGCGATGGCCCGGGTCGGGCTACCGCGCGATTCGGGCGAGACGCTGCTCGACTTCGCGGAGCGGATCCGGCGTTCGGTCGATCCCGCGCACCGCGACCGGCTGGCAGACTGGTACCGGACCTACGCCGAAGCCCGGTACCAGCCGGAGCACGCGGGGCCCCCCACGGGGCTGGCGACCCTTCCCGATCTCAAAGGACTGGCGCGGGCCAGACCCGCCGCGCCAGTCTCCGAGACTCCGCCCCAGACTTCATCGCCCGTTCCGGGGACGGCCGGCTCAGCCGACCGTCCGGCCTAGGGCAGCGGCGACCGTCTTGGCCTGGGCCATGATCTGGCGGAAGACCTCGGGTGAGACGGTCTGCTGGGCATCGCTCATGGCCTTACGCGGATCGGGGTGCATCTCGATGATGAGCCCATCCGCGCCGCAGGCGACGGACGCCGTGCTCATCGGCAGGACGAGCGAAGCGATTCCGGTCCCGTGGCTCGGGTCGACGACGACCGGCAAGTGCGTCTTCTCGTGGAGGTACGGCACGGTCGCGAGCGGGAGGGTGAAGCGGGTGTGGGTCTCGAACGTCCGGACCCCGCGCTCGCACAGGACGACGTCCTTGTTCCCCTGGTCGAGGATGTATTCAGCGGCGAGGAGGAACTCTTCGATGGTGGCGGAGGGGCCGCGTTTGAGCAGCACGGGCTTGCGGGTTTCCCCCACCGCCTGCAGCAGGTGGTAGTTCTGCATGTTCCGGGCGCCGATCTGCAGGACGTCGGCGTACTTGGCGACGAGCTCCACGTGGTGCGGCGTCATGACCTCGGTGACAACCGCGAGCCCCGTCGCGTCGCGGGCCGCGGCGAGGAGTTTCAGACCTTCTTCCTTCATCCCCTGGAAAGCGTATGGACTCGTGCGGGGCTTGAACGCGCCGCCCCGGAGGCCGGTCGCTCCCGCCTCTTTGACGAGCTTTGCCGACTCGATGATCTGGGCTTCGGACTCGACCGAGCAGGGACCGGCGATAACGCCGACATGCCCGCCACCGATGACGAGGTCCCGCACGCGAACGACGGTCGCCTCGGGCTTCGTCTCCTTGCTGGCGACCTTGTACGAGGCGAGGATCGGCACGACCTTCTCGACCTCCTCGCACGACTCGAGGGTTTCACGGACCGTTTCGGACCGCTTCTCGCCGACGGCGGCAATGACCGTCCGCTCGGTCCCTTCGATGACGTGGGCCTTGAGCCCCAGGTCTTCGACGCGGCGGATCATCCGCTGGATCATTTCCGCGGTCGCGCCGCGCTTCAGAACGACAATCATGGCAACCTCAGGTGTGGGCGATGGAGATTCGGGGCTCTGGCGTGTGGATCAGGAATTCGAACGTCCCAAAAAGAAAAAGCCCTGAGATCCTTTGCGGGGATTTCAGGGCCTTGGAGTTTTGGGTTGATTGACGGCGGTCGCTCACCCGGCCCGGAAATCCCGGTACAGATACCAAAAGCCAAACCCAAACCACGCGCGGGACGCGGGCGAAAGGAGCTTCGGGCTGTGAACGTCTGCCGACATGCCAAGCTTTGTACCCCTGCCGCGAATCGCTGTCAACGGGGCAGTTTTTCGTCGAACGCGGCCGGAGGGCCGTGAATCACGGCGGACCAGGCGGCGAGCGCGTCCCGTGTCTGACGGACGTCATGGACCCTGAGGTAGTCCGCCCCGAGCTGGGCGGCGGCCAGACTGATTCCGAGCGTCCCCGCCTCCCGCTCGTCAAGCGGATGGCCGACGATCTTCGCGATGAACCGTTTTCGAGAGTGCCCGATCAGGATCGGCCGCCCTCCGCTCTGGAGCCGCGCGAGGTGGGCCAGGAGGTCGAGGTTGTGCCGCGGCGTCTTGCCGAACCCGATCCCTGGATCGAGAAGGACCCGCTCGGAAACGATCCCCGCAGTGGCCAGATCGGCGACCCGCCCGTCGAGGTGTCCCGCAACTTCCGCGACGACGTCGTCGTAGCGAGGATCGGCCTGCATCGTCTTCGGCGTCCCCTGGATGTGCATCACCACGACGCCGCAGTCCGACTCCCGGCAAACGTCGATCATCGCCGGATCGAACGTCAGCCCCGAAATGTCGTTGACGATCGACGCCCCGGCCCGAAGCGCCTCGCGGGCGACGGCGGCCTTGTTCGTATCGATCGAGAGGGGGGTAGCAGTCTGTCCGGCGAGCCGCTCCAGCACCGGGATCACGCGGCGGAGCTCGTCGGTCTCCGAAACGGCGTCCGATCCCGGACGGGTCGATTCCCCTCCGATGTCGAGGATGTCCGCCCCGTCCGCAGCGAGCTTCAGGGCATGGTCAACCGCGTGCGCGGGGTCGAGGAACGCGCCGCCATCCGAAAAGCTGTCGGGGGTGACGTTGACGATGCCGAATATCCGGGGAACGGCGGCGGGGGCCCAGTGGTGGGAGCCAAACCTCCAGGATCGGGACGGGCCAGCCGAAGTCATGACGTTTCACGTTTGCGGGAAGCTGCCGTTCGCACGGCCATGGGGCTCAGCCCAGGATCTCGCGCGCCAGGGCGACCGTCCGCGCCTGAATCGACACGATATCGCGAACATCCCGCGCGTAACCACCCGCCATCGAGACCGCGACCGGAAGTTTTCGGTCGCGGCAGGCGGCAAACGACCGGCGGTCCCGCTCGGCGAGCCCTTCCATCGTGAGCGACAGCCCCCCGAGCAGGTCCCCCGCGTACGGGTCCGCCCCGGCCAGGTAGAACAGGATGTCGAAAGGACCGCGGCGGCCGACCTCGTCGAGGGCCCGGTCCAGCGTCGCCAGGTACTCCGCGTCCCCCGTCCCCGGCGGGAGGGGATAGTCGATGTCCCCCGGCGGCTTCCGGGACGGGAACGCCTTCTGCGCGAACAGCGACACCGTCAGGATGCTCGCGTCCTCGGCAAAGATCGCCGCGGTCCCGTCCCCGTGGTGGACGTCGACGTCGAGGACGACCGCGCGGGCGATCTCCCCCGAACGCTGCAGCACGCGGATCGCCACTGCCACGTCATTAAAGACGCAGTAACCGCCCCCCCGGTCCGGGAAGGCGTGGTGCGTTCCCCCGGCGAGGTTGATCCCGACGCCATCGGCAAGCGCGGCGCGAGCCGCCGAAATCGTCCCGCCGACAGAGCGGCGGGAGCGTTCGACCATCTGCGGCGTCCAGGGAAATCCGATCCTCCGCTGTTCGTCGGCGGTCAGCGTTCCGCCGGTGACCCGGCCCAGGTAGTCCGGCGTATGGACAAGGCTCAACTGCTCGTCCGTGGCGCCTTCGGGACGCCGGCATTCCTCCGGGGTGACCGTTCCCTGGTCCTGGATCGCCTCCCGCAGCAACCGATAGCGAGCCATCGGGAACTTGTGCCCCTCCGGGAGCGGGAGGACGAACTCATCCGTGTAGAAGACCTGCATCACACCCAATTGTAGGCGAAGCGGGACCGTTTATTTATCGGCCGGCGTCGGCATCGGAGTCGTCCCGGTCTTGTCCAGGACCATCTTGACCGCATTCTCGGCGCTCCGCGTGTACTCACTGTCTGGAAACTCCGTCTTGAGCGTCTCGAGCGTCTTCGCCGCATCGGCCGGGCGCTTCAGCTGGAGGTCGCATGAGATCGCCTGAGACAGCGCGGCCGCCTGATACTCGGGATAGAGGTAGACAGCGTAGACCTTGTAGTACTCCTTGTGGGCCTCTTCGTAGTTCTTCTGGAAGAGGTACGTGTCCGCCAGCGCCAGCTGCGCCTTGGCTGCGGTCTCGGTCCGCTTCCCGTCCGGCGACTCGATCACGCGGAGGTACGCCGCCCGCGCCTGTTCGAACTGGGCCTGCTTCTGGAAGCTGCGGCCGAGGATTTCGTCCATCTGGTAGAGAAACGGAGATTCGGGATCCTTGGCCCGGAGTTCGGCGACGTTCGCCTCGACGGCGGTATAGTTCCGGATCCGGAAATAGGCTTCCGCCAGCAGCAGCCAGACCTGCCGGAACCACTCCTCAGATTCGAGCTGGGCGTTCTTCCGGCTCGGAAGCGGTGTCTTGGCCCCCTGCTTCAGCTCGACGAGCAGCCGGACCGCTTCGTCGATCTGTTCGCTCCCCCGTCCCGGCTCGATCGGCCCGCCGCCGCTGGAGCTGACCGCCAGCTGCAGGAGCGCTTCCGCCTGTCGGTAGCGGGCGTAGAAGCGGAGATCGTCCTGCGGGAACTTGCGGGTGAACTCGACGGCGTACTTCAGGGCGTTCTGCCAGTTCTTGGCTTGCGCGGAGACGTCGATCAGCCAGACCATCGCGGTCCGGCGGACATCCTCATGGACCTCGGTCGACTGGGCCAGCTTCGTGAACGTCTCGATCGCCTGCTCGATCTTCCCTTCGCCGACCGCTCCTTGGGCGATCGACAGCTGGGCGACGCTCGAATGGGCGCTGTTCGGGAAATCGGTGACCAGCTTCTGGAACAACTCATCCGCCCGCTGCGCGTTGCCGGCGTTGTTGTGCATCGCCCCCCATTCGCTGAGGACGGCGTCGAGCTGCCGCCGCTGCGGATCGGTCTGCCGCGCGAGTTCGTCATAAGCCTTCTGCCAGAACGCGTCCGCCTCCTGCGGCTTGTCGAGTTTGGCAAGGGACCTCGCCGCCCCGCGGGCGGCCTGGAACGCGTTGAACGACGTTTCCAGCTGTTCCGCGGAGGGCTTCGTGACGTCCGCTGGCAGCCGGAACCGCTCGAACGCCTTCTCGAACACCGACGCCGCAGCCGCGAGCTGCTCCTTGGAGGGGGTGTTCTCCCCCTCCTGCTGCAGGGCGTAGCCGTAAAGGTAGGTGATGTGCGAGAGGATCGGCAGGTCGGTCGATTTCGACTCCAGCACCCCCTCGAGGGCCTGGGCCGCCTCCTTCCACCGCTTCATATTGATGTAGGTGTGGCCGAGGTCCGATAGCGCCGTCCAATAGCCGGGATGCTGCGATCCGAGGTCGACCTGATAGCGGAACATCTCCGCGGCGAGCTCCCACTGTTCCGCCCGAAACGCCTTGTCTCCGACTTCGGCCGAGGCATAGACGAGATCTTCCTTCCGCTCGTCCGCCTCGCTCAGCGACTTCACGGCAGACCGGGCGTCTTCCCAGTGGCCGAGCTGCGCCGACGCGATGGCGAGCGCGGTGAGGGCGGCCGGGTTCTTCTTCCCCGGGGAGTGTTCCTGGTAGAGCTTGTAGACCTCGATCGACTCCTGCCCCCGCTTGAGCTCGTTCAAACTGTTCGCGAGGAGCAGCAGGGCTTCGGAGTACTCCGGCGGGACGTTCTCGCTGGTGAGCTCCTTCTTGAGAGGAGCGAGGGTATCGACCACCCCCTGATCATCCCGGCTGCGGGCCTTGAGCCGCGCCAGCTGGATCCGGGCGAGGGTCGCCGTCTGCGGAAGCGTGCTCTCGCGGGCCACGTGCGCGAAGACCTCCACCGCCGCGTTCCATTTCGCCGTCGCGGCCTCCTTGTTCGTCTTCTCGAGTTCGTCTCCCTGGGCCAGAAGGGCGCGGCCCCGGACGAGTTCTTCGAGCAGGGCGAGGCCGCTGTTCGGGTAGTCCCGCCGGAACTGTTCGTAGATCCGGATCGCATCGGGCAGCCGCCCTCCCCGGACCGCGGCGTCGCTGGCGAGGTACAGGGCGTCGTCCGCCTGCTCGCTCGCCGGATCGCGGCGAACCGCCTCGAGGAACAGCTCCCGGGCCTGATCGAAGTGGAGCAGCCGGAACTCGCTGTCCCCCCAGTGGAACGCCACTTCGGGGCCGAGCGGCTTCGTCTGCTTCACACTCGGATCGAGTTGCCGGAAGGTTTCGGCGGCCTTGGCGAAGTCCCCTTCCTCCTTATGGGAGAGTCCGATCCAGAAGCTGGCGGTCGGGCCCTGGGCGGGGGACTGGACCGCCTTCTGGAACTGTTCGATGGCCGCGGGAAACTGCTTGAGCTGAAACTGGACGTAGCCGGCATGCACGTCTCCGGCGGCCGCCAGCGGATGCTGCGGGAACCGTTTTCCGATCGCGGTGAACTCCTGAATCGCCTCCGGGTACTTCTGATCCGCGAAGTACCGCGAGCCGAGGTTGAACAGCGATTCGGCGGCGAAACGCCCCTGGGGCATCGCAGCCAGCTCCTTGTAGAGCTCGATCGCCGCAGGCGTGTTCTTGAGCTGCTCCTCAGCCCGGGCCAGTCCGAATCTGGCGTCTTCGGAGAGCTTCCCCGTCTTGAAGCGGGTCAGGAGCTGGCGGAACGCTGCAGCCGCCTCCGCGTTCTGGCCCCGCTTCGCGAAAACCTCCCCCTGGTACTGATACGCCCATTCGGCGAGATCATGATTGGGGTTCTGTGTCAGGAACGTCCGGAGCTCCCGCTCGGCGGCGTCGAGGTCGTTCAGGAAGACGCTGCATTCCGCGATGCGGTACTGGGCCAGCGGGATATCCGGCTGCTTGGGATAGCGCGCCACGTAGTCCCGGAAGACATCCCGGGCATCGCTGTACTTGCCGAGCTGGACGAGCGCCTGCCCGTAATACAGCTTGGCGAGAGGCAGGCGGTCGCTGTTGGGGTTCCGCTTGAGAAAGTCCCCCCAGGCCTGGGCGGCGCGGTCCCAGCTCTGCTGCTTGTAGTAGCTGAGGGCGACGCCGTAGTCCGCCTCCGCGTCCGCCAGCACCGGCCGGCTGAGGCTGGTCAGGAGCAGAACGATTTCCGCGAGGCACAGGAGCCGGCCGAAGCGGGAGACGACACGGACATGGCGATTCATCGCAGGACTCTCGACTCGTCAAGGGCATCCGTGCGGGGGCCGTTCCCTTCGTCTCGAAACCATGCAGGAAGGGGAGCAGAGGAACGAGCGGCGGCGTGTCCTCTCCGGGCGGGATTGGGGGGCCACCCGCCATCCTAGACCTGACTTCCCGGAAATCCCAGCGGCAGAATCTGCTGGAGTGGCTACGGTGGCCCCCTCTCGCTTGACCGCCGTCCCGCGCGGCGTACCCGGTCAGCTCAGCGGCTTCCACGTGGCTTCGCCAGCTTGCCGCGGCGCCGCGGCCCGGTCCGGCAGATCTGGACAGTTGGTCACGAAGGCTGGAGCGTCACAACCGGAAGAACCGACAAACTTTGCCAAGCCTCTCGGATTCTTGCGACCCGAAGAATCGCCACGACCGATACAGCAGATAACCTCTCGCGCCGTTGTGTCGGTGCAGGCGGAGTCATTCCGCAGAGGTTCCGCAGTGAACAGCACTGAGGGACGGACAGCTCATGACCCGTTGGTTCCTGACAACCCTGGCTCTGACTTGCCATGTCGCGCTCGCCCAGATCGGGTACGCGCAGCAGGTGGTCGGTCCCCAGGCGTACCCGTCCGCCGCGTATGGCGGTCAAGCCTTCGGCCCCAACGGATTTCCGGTCGACCCGGAACTGATTCCCGCACCGCGGGATCGCGGGTTCCTGTACGACACCGACTCGCAGCTCGATCTCGACATCCGCGAGACGCTCGAGCGGACCTGGATCCGGATGGAGTACCTCAACTGGGACGTGACGAACCCGGGACAGGTCTATCTCGGGGCGCCGCTGGCGAACTTCGACTACCAGGGAGATTTCCCCCCTATCAACCAGACGAATCCCGGCACGAACGCGTTTCCGGTCCAGGACCCGGTCCAGACTCGTTCCAATGTCTATGGTTTCGTTCCGGATCTCGGCGAAGTCGACTGGGGACATGTGAACGGCCTTCGGGGTACGATCGGGATTCCGCTGCGGCCCTTCACGTTTGAGGGGAGCGCGTGGACACTCGCCCACAGAGACTCCAACCAGCACATAGAGCCGCTGCTTAGCGGCGGGCTGACCCTCATCCCGGTTGTCTCGCTCTTCAACAACGGCGTCCTCTCGAACAACGCCATGATCCCCTTCGATTCGTTCTACGACGCACGGGTCGGGATCAACATGTTCGGGGCTGACACCAACCTCGTCATGAATCCGCTTCAGCCCGGCAATCCGATCCAGGTTCAACCCCTCGTCGGCCTCAAGTACATCCAGTACAAGAACAACCTGAGCATCACCGGGGCCGACATCGAAAGCGGCGTCAGCCCGGCGATCGGTTCGGTTGCCGAGAACAACAACTTCGGTCCGCAGGTCGGTCTGCGGTTCAGCTACGACACCAAGTGGGTCTCGTTCTCGGCGGATCCGAAGTTCGCATTCGGCATCAACCGGCACATCGATACGGTCAGCTCGTCGCAGCTCTACACCTTGACGGAGCTCGACAAGCGGGTGCAGGAGGAGAACACCTCGTTCGTCCCCATCTTCGACTTCAATGTGAATGCCCGGGTTCACATGAGCCAGCATTTCTCGGTCTTCGTCTCCTACAACTTCCTGGCGATCGGCCGGCAGTCCACCTCCTGGGAGAACGTCTACTACAACTCACCCCCGAACCCCCTGACCGATCCCTCCGCCATCGGCCTGAATGTCACCAAGAAGTCCGTGATCGCTCACGGGATCACGGTCGGCGGGGAACTGCGGTTCCGGTAGCCGCTGGAGAACCGGGGACTGCCGTTCCCGCGGGGCCTCCTCAGCGGCGCGGGCCGATTGTGCCGATTGGGGGGATCGTCCGTCCCTGTCCGCCGGGGGAATTCGACGTTTCCTGAAGGCGACGTTCCCCGGACGAACTACCGTTGCTCTGGACAAACAATGCAGAGCGACGGTGCCACGATGTGGGATTCGGTTACCTCGACAGTCAGCGAGTACTACAACTTCTACACGTCGTACGGGGTCCGGCGGTTCAACACCATGTCGCCGATGGAATACGGCACCGTGTTGATCACGATCGCGATGGTTGGCTGGTTTCTGATGAAGAATGCCGCCCGTCGCTGACTTGAGCTCTCTCCCAGACGTTGTGCCATTCTGGCTGCGTCCGATGATTTTCAGAGTCCCCGCTTCGCCAGTTGCTTCCCGGCTCCTCGGCCCCGCATGGCGAGACGAAAACCGGCCCGGTGCGTACAATCTCTAGTGAATATTTTCACAGGGACGCAGCCAGGCATGACGGAGTTCTCGGAACCGCTTCTCCCCAGGGATCGGGTGCGCCAGTTCCCGGATGCCCCCGGCGTGTACCTCATGAAGGACGCGCAGGGACGGGTCATCTACATCGGCAAGGCGGTCAACCTCAAGAACCGCGCATCTAGCTACTTCACGGCGGCGGCCGCGGTCGACCGGCGGACGTGCGACCTGGTCCCCGAGATCGCCGACGTCGAGTACATCCAGACCCACAGCGAAGTCGACGCCCTCCTTCTCGAAGCCCGGCTGGTGAAAGACATCCAGCCCCGCTTCAACCAAGAGCTCAAGGACGACAAGACCTTTCCGTATCTCCAGATCACGACCAACGAGGATTTTCCCCGGGTCGAATTCACGCGGAAGCCGGCGACCAAGGGGGTGAAGCTCTACGGGCCATTCACGAGCGCCAAGAAGCTTCGGGGCACGATCGCCGTGCTGCAGCGGATCTTCCGGTTCCGCAACTGCTCCCTCGACATCGACTCATCGGACGAGAAGTGGCGGTGGTTCCGGCCGTGTCTCCTCGCCAGCATCAACCAGTGCACCGCCCCGTGCAATTTCCGGATCAGCAAGGAGGAGTACCGCGAGGACATCCGCCGGCTGGTCCTGTTTCTCGACGGCAAGAAGGACACCCTCGTCTCCGAGCTGAAGCAGGAGATGGAGCTCGCCTCCCGCGAGCTCAAGTTCGAGAAGGCGGCCCGCCTGCGAGACGAGCTGAAGGCCCTCGACAACCTGCACCTCCGCGGCGACCTCGCGGAGAACGCCCAGCCCGAGGCGTTCTACATCGATCCCAAGCGGGGCCTGAAGGGGCTCAAGAAGGTGTTCGACCTGCCGGAGCTGCCGCGGCGGATCGAGGGGATGGACATCGCCCACCTCCAGGGAGGGGAGACGGTCGCCAGCCTGGTCCAGTTCATTGACGGTATGCCGTTCAAACACGGCTACAAGCGGTTCAAGATCCGGACGGTGCAGGGGGTGGACGATTTCGCGTCGATGCGCGAAGTGGTCAGCCGCCGGTTTCGCCGGCTGCAGCAAGAGGGCGAGGCATTCCCCGACATCCTGTTGATCGACGGCGGCAAAGGGCAGCTCAACGCGGCGGTCCAGGCGCTCGAGGCGATCGACATTTTCCCGCCGAAGCCGTTCGTCCTCTCGCTCGCCAAGCAGGAAGAGGAAGTGTTTCTTCCCGGAGAGAGCGAATCGCACCGGCTGAGCCGGCATTCATTCGGGCTGCGGCTCCTGCAGTATGTCCGGGACGAGGCGCATCGCTTCGCGCAGCACTACCACCACATGCTCCGTCGGAAGTCGACGTTCGGGGAGTAGGGATCGTCCCTGCATCATGGGCCCCCTGCCCCGGGTCCAGCAGGCTGCTGGCCGCCGGAGGCCTCCTCCTTGTGGAACCTTGGAAAACAGCAGGTACTTGCTTTGGGAACCGGTGTCGCGGGTTCCATCTCTCTTCATCGCGGGGAGCGCGTTGCGAGCGTATTGGAGAGAGGAGTCTCCGACGTCAGTCCGCGATCGAACATCCGTCGTGTTCAATGGTTCAACAAGGGAAGCGCCTCCGGCGGGGCCAGCAGCCTGCTGGACCCGGGCGGCCGTGGCACGATGGGATTGAGCAAGCAGAGTCGTGCCGGCAAGGACGTGGCTCGAGCCATTGAGGCCGACGCGGACCGCCAGCCAGCGAATGCCCCAAGAGAGCAAGGAGAGTCGCTGATTCGTCGCGATGCGGCCCATACAGGGCTACGATGACCGCCTCACTGTGGTTTCTCCCCCGACGAGGCGTCGATGAGTCGCTGGTTTTCGTGGCTGCTGCTGGTTTTGTCGTTCGGATCGGCGCCGTGCTTTGGTGACGAGCCCCCCCGTGAGCGGGTGATCCTCTGCCTCGGAGACTCGATCACCAAGGGAGTCCGTCCCGGCGTCGCCGCTTCAGACACGTTCTCGAGCCGACTCGAAGCTTTCCTGAAAGAGAAGGGAGAACCCGTCCGCGTCATCAACGTCGGCGTCGGCGGAGAGCAGACCGACCAAGCGCTCGCCCGGCTCGGCAAGGTCTTGAACGAACATCATCCCGACCTTGTCACGGTGATGTACGGCACCAACGACTCGTATGTCGACAAGGGAACGACGGGGGAACGGATCTCGCCGTGGCGGTTCCGCGCCAACCTCGCCGCCCTGATCGACCGGATCCGTCGGGCAGGAGCGGCGCCGATCCTGATGACCGAACCCCGGTACGCCGAGCGGTCGGGCCCGAACGGGATCGGGGAGCACTGCAACATCCGGCTCGAACGGTTCGTGGCGATCACCCGTGAAGTCGCTCGCGATGAGGGCACACCGCTCGTCGACCACTTTGCCGGCTGGTCTGAAGCGGTCCGCGGCGGACGGGATCTGTGGGACTGGACAACCGACGGCTACCACCCGAACTCGGCAGGGCATCAGGAGATGGCGGACCGGATGGCGGCCGTCCTGGCGGCGGCCCCGGCAGAGGAAGAAGCCGCCTGGCTTCCGCGGTCAGCCCCTCGCGAATTGCTGTCATGGCCGGAACTGACCGTTCCCGGGGCGAAGGCCTACCGGCAGCCGGGCGCGGTCTACTTCGTGTTCCAGGACGCGCCCGCGACATCGATCACGATTCCGCGACTCGACAACGTCGTCCTCCGAGCCCGCTGGTTCCCCATCGCCGCGACCACGGCCGACGAGTCGATGGGGATACCGTTCGTCCCCGATGTCGCTGCGCTCCTTCCGTTCCGACAGTCGTCGACCACCTGGACGATCGCGATCGACAAGCCGATCCCGGCCCCCTGCGTCGTCGCGCTCGAGGTCGCAGGTACTCCCCAACTTGCGCCGGAGGGGGCGGTCAATCGCCCCGGCCGCGACGGCGTCGTGGTCTTGCCGGCGCACCACGCTCAGGTCCACGGCGAAAAGCTCCAGTTCGAACCGCTGACGCATAAGAACACGGTCGGCTACTGGGTGAATCCCAATGACTGGGCCGAATGGAAAGTCGACGCACCCGCTGGCGAGTACGAGCTGAAAGTCTTTCAGGGGTGCGGCGGCCACGCCGGGAGCGATGTCGTCGTCCGGATCGGAGACAAAGAGCTCCCCTTCCAGGTCGATGAGACCGGCCATTTCCAGAATTTCCGGTGGCGGTCGATCGGCCGCGTCACGCTCGAGGGGACGGGCGCCCAATCGCTCGAACTGCGGTGCCGGAAACTCGCCAAGGGGGCGGTCATGGATGTCCGGCAGATCCGTCTCGTCCCGACCACGGCCCAAGCGGCGCCGGCGAATGTGTGGGACAGCGCCCCCGATGTCCTTCTCCCTCCGCTGACACGCGAAACTCCCGCAGCGGGGCGTCGGTCCCTGCTGATGCTCGAGGGAGAACCAGCCGCGTACCACGCCGCCTATTTCCCGACGAACTGGAACCCCGGCCGAAAGTGGCCAGTCCTCGTTGAATGGACCGGAAACGGCCCCTACTCCAACGACCTCGGCGATCGTTCGACGGGACGACTCGAGGATGGCGAACTGGCGATCGGCCTCGCCGGGACCGACAGTGTGATCTGCCTGTCGCTCCCGTATCTCGACGACGCCGGCAAGCCCGTGACGCAGTGGTGGGGGACGCCGCCGGAGCACCGTCCAGAGCGGACGCTCGCCTACGCCCGTCGCGCAGTGGCGGAACTTTGCGACAAGTTCGGCGGAGACCCTCAGCAGGTCGTGCTGACCGGGTTCTCACGGGGGGCGATCGCGGCCCACGCTCTCGGCCTCCACGATGACGAGACGGCCCGGCTCTGGCGGGGCATTGTCTGCTTCAGCCACTACGACGGTGTCCGGACCTGGCCCTTCGCCGGCAGCGACCGGGCCACGGCTCTCACGCGGCTCAAGCGCCTCGGCGACCGGCCGGAGTTCCTGCTGTCGGAATCCACCCAAGTAGCGGGGGCGTCGCTTCAGGCGGTCCGGGATTACCTCGCCGGGAGCGGCCAGCCGCTCGGGCGGATCGAACTGGCCGAAACCGGCTTCGTGAACCACGACGACGCCTGGGCGCTCCGCCCGTCCCCCGCCCGGGAGCGGGTCCGCGCCTGGCTCGAAACGCTCTGGCGATAGCCATTCCATCTTGGAATTGCAGGACGCCTCCGTCACGATGTGCGAAGTCCCCGCCCGCTCTTGAGGGAGTGTTTCCGCCGATGCCGATGAGGACGCCACTCCGCCCGTCGAGCCCGCCCCGCTGCTGCGGCCGGCGCCGCCGCGGGACCGCAATGCTCGAGCTCGTCCTCGTCCTGCCGCTGCTGCTCCTGATGATGGCCCTCATGATCCTGGTGGGAGCGACCGGGTCGTGGCGTGTCCGGACTCACGCGGCCGCCCGGCAGGCCGCCCTCCGCTCGGTCTGGCCCCGGACCACCTCCGGCGACTCCACTCCGACGGAGTGGCCCTCGCGTTCGACCACGCTGACCGTCGGGAGCGTTTCCGTCCCGATCTTCACGCAGGATCCCTATGCCCAACACACCGTCGTGCGAGGGCCGGTCTATTCGCCGCCGGGGGCCTCGACGAGCGTCCCCGTCAACACGGCGATGCTCGACTCGCAGCGGGGCGTAATCGCCGGCCGGGCCACGATCGACCGGGCTCCCGCGATCTGGTCGCGGGGTGGGTTCCGGACCCGGATCGCCCGCGATTTCCCGATCCTCGGGAACGAGTGGGAGTACACTGCCCCCACGATGAATCTCGGGGGAAACCAGGACCGCCGCGGCCGGCCCCTCTACGGAATCCGCTTTGAATAGGGCTGTGGCCCAAGACCTTACGGCGACGCGGTCCGGGCGGCCCCCGATGCGGCAAAACCTCGGGCGAGTCGATGCGTCCGTGCAACATTCCGTTTGACCCGTCCGCAACACGACCTAGGGTTGAGGAGCGAAACTTCTCCGTATCCCGGCTGTTCTCAGCGGACTGGAGCATCCATGCCTGCGGCCCGGCGCCCCAAGCCGACTGACGAACGTCCCCTGATCAGCACGACCTCCATTCTCATCCTGAGTGGGTTCCTGATCGGAGTGACTGTCGGCAAGATCGTCGCCGAGGATCTCTCGCCGTACGTGCTCGCCTGCGGTCTGTCGGGGTTCCTGGCGTACATTGCCCTCGACGTCGCGGCGACCCGCCGCGAAGAAGACGCCGCGGCGGAAGAGATCCGCTTCGTGCAGGGACGGCTCGACCGCCACGTCAATTCCATGAACACGCCTGCGCCGCAGCAGCCGCTCACCTCGCGGGTCGACGAAGAAAATCTCCCCTCCCTCGAAGAACTTCTCGCGCAGCTCCCGAGCCCCGAGCCGGTCGAAGCCCGCAAGGAAAATGCTGAAGTCGGCGCGCTATAGAATTCTCACCCGCGGTCAGATGGGCGACCGGCGGCCGTGCGTGCCGCAGGAAACTCCCGGGGAGCGACACGACGATCCGGCAGGTGAGCCTTCCGGGCAGGTCAGGCCCGATCCTGCCGCAGCAGGGAATCGTACGAAAGCTTCTCGGAAGAACGGATGTCCGCCTTGAGGAGTGTCTGCATCTGGGTCAGGGCGGCCCGGTTCTTCTCTTCTGAGTTCGAGGCGATGCAGTCTTCGGGAACGAACAGCGCAAGCCCCCGCATGTATGCGTCATTGGCTGTGAACAGGACGCAGATGTCCCCCGCCACCCCCACAAGAATCATGGCCCTGGTTTTGAGGTCGCGAAGCAGGATGTCGAGCGTCGTGCAGTAGAAGGCGGAATGCTTGGGCTTCAGGACGAAGTAGTCGTCCGGTTCGGGATGGAGCCGGGTCGCGATCTCCCGGCCGAAGGACTCGGACCGGCTGCAGTGCTCGACGGTCGCGCGGAAGTCGGACCGCCACCGGCCGAAGTTGTCGTTCACGTAGATGGCCGGGATCCCCGCTTCCTTCGCCCGGGCCTTGAGCCCGGCGATCCGTTCCGCCATCGGCCGGGCACAACGCAGGAGGTTCTCCGACCCGGGAAACGCGAAGTCGTTGATGACGTCGATCAAGAGCAGCACGACCGCCGCTTCATCGGGGCTCGAGCCGTGGAGGTTCGGAGGCGGATCCGTCGGCGTCATGGCGATCGCTCTCGGAGGAGGGGATGGAGTGTGCGGAAATCAGCTCTCGGGGCTCGAAGTGAGCCCCACCTGTCGTTTCATCTTCGCCATGATCGACTGGCGAACGGTTCCGAACTCCTCCCACGGATCCGTTCGAAGACGGCCGAGCCGGTCACGGAGGTTCCCGAAATGAAAGTGGGCCGAGCGGCAAATCGCCCCCTCCGGTTCGGCGGTCTTCCGGAAATCCCGCTTCCTGTGATACTCGGCCAGCGACATCGCAACGGTCCGCTTCTGCCGATCTTCCACCAGCGACCGGACCGTGGATCGGGCTGCGCGGATCGGGCCAGATTCAAACGAAGCAATCGCTGTTCCGCATACCGTCTGATCTTCGCGGAGGGAGAGGCCGGACGATCTTGGGCTTATGACAGCGGACCGCCCAAGCCGGTCGTTGGCCAGTCTCCTGGACTTACGGACGCTTCGTATCGGGCTGGACTCGTGGGGCGGATTCGGATTGGGAAGGCGATTTGCTCCGAGTCGTTCATCGAGATGGGGATCGCCAGCACGCCTTGCAGCGCGGAAGGCCGGTTCTGAATCGGCCTCTCTTCTCGGAGGAGACAAACAGACACCGCAGCGGATGCGGGATTTCGGAAATGGATGGACTGGACTATGGGACAGCGAACGACTCGCCATGCCCCTTCCGCTGCCGGAATCACTCTGGCTCCGGCTTCACGGGTTTCGGTCCGTCGGGCAGGGCTTCGCTTTGTGACGGATACTGCTGCAGGGATCACCCGCGAGCCGCGCGGCGTCGGATTCCGGTATCTCGGACCGACCGGCCGGCCGGTCCATGCAGCCGCGATCCTCCGGAGGATCTCCCGCATCGTCATCCCTCCCGCCTGGAAACGGGTCTGGATCTGCCGCGATGCCCGCGGGCATATCCAGGCAACCGGCTTCGACGCCCGGGGCCGCAAGCAGTATCGCTACCACGCCGACTGGACGCTCGAGCGGGAGTCGCGGAAGTTCGATGACCTGACGGAGTTCGCCCGGGTTCTGCCGCGTATCCGGGAGCAGGTGCGTCGCGACCTCCGCCGTACGGGGCTACCCCGCGAGCGGGTACTGGCGGCGGTGGTCTACCTGATGGAGCGGACCCTGATCCGCGTTGGCAACGACCAGTACGCCCGGGCAAACGGGTCCTATGGGGCGACGACGCTCAGGAAACGCCACGTCTCGGTCCGGGGGGAGCGAGTCCGGATCGAGTTCGCGGGCAAGAGCGGCGTCGCCCACGAAATCTCAGTCCGCGACAGCCGACTCAGCCGCGTCGTCGCAAGCTGCCAGGAGCTGCCCGGCCAGGACCTCTTCGAGTACCTCTCCGAAGACGGCACGGTCTGCCGCGTCCGGTCGAACGATGTCAACGACTACCTGCGGGAGATCTCGGGAAGCGAGTTTACCGCCAAGGAGTTCCGGACCTGGGCCGGGACTGTTCTGGCCGCGCGGGCCCTCGCCGGGATGGAAAACCCGAAGACTGCTACCGCCGCGAGGAGGAACATCGCCGAGGCAGTCCGCGAGGTCGCCGCGGAACTGGGCAATACGGCGGCAGTCTGCCGGAAGAGCTACATCCATCCGACGGTCCTCGAGGCCTACGCGGCCGGGAGGCTCTCGAACGCTCCGCCGCCGGCCCGCGCCCGCAGCCATCCGGCCGGACTGTCGCGGGAAGAACGCTGGCTCCTGAGAACCTTGAAGAACGGAAAGAAGCGGACGCGATAACGCGATCTTTCGTTCGCAGGGGATCGGTCGCTGTGGGCGAAGAGTGGACGGTCTGGCGACAGGCACCACGTCGCCGATTCGACGACCGCGACTTGGGGCAAGACGAGTCGCGTCATCTCATGACTCGGGAAGGAATTGGCGCCAGGCGGAACGACCGAAGGGAATTGGAACGGCGTCTGCACTCCCCTCTAGCGTGCGGGAAACGCATTTGGAGTCCTGGAACGGAGGCGATCATGTCCGAAGCGAAGACGACGACCAATCACAGCACGATTCGGCAGTGGATTGAGGAGCGTGGTGGGCAACCGGCCAGCGTGGTCGGTACAGGGACAGCAAAAGAAGCGGGGATTCTGCGAGTCGATTTCCCGCCCGACGATGAGCGGCTCGAGGAGATCGACTGGGAGGGCTTCTTCGACAAGTTCGACCAAGAGGATCTGGCGTTCCTCTATCAGGAGCACACGATCGACGGCGAGACGAGCCGTTTCTGCAAGTTCATCCGCAAGCCGCGTTAGCTGTGACCGCGTGGTGCAGACATCGACCGCTCCACCAGCGGGGTGGAGTGGTTCCTCTTCTGTCTCGACTCTGAGGAGATGACGTCATGAAGAACAAGGCGAAGGCCAAGGCTGCGAAGGCGGCCCCTGCCAAGAAGACCACTCGTCCTGGTTCTGCGAAGGAGGGCCTGGCGATGGTCGGAGGCGTCGCCGCCGGCGCCGCGGCGGGTTCGTTTCTCGGTCCAGTCGGAGCCGCGGTCGGGGCTGTCGTGGGCGGGGTCGCGGGGATGAAAGCCTCCGAGGGAAGCCCCGCGAAGAAGCTGGCCGGAATCAAGAAGATGGCGACGGGTGCAGCGAAGAAGGTCGCCAAGGCGGTCAAAAAGGCTCCCAAGAAATCTGGGAAGAAGCGGGCGAAGTCCGCGAGTCAATAAGACACGGTCCCGAATCGTGGCTCAGGATGATCGCTCCTACGCGGCAGCGTGGCTCTTCTCTCTGCATCTCTTCCACCGCCCGAGATGCCGCTGAGAGCGAAATCCAACGTCCTCCGCAGCCACTCGGAATGCCCTAGAAAAGGATTCGAAGCTCATTGAGGACGGTACTCCGACCGGGCGGCGCGGAGGGAGTCCGAAGCCCGTTGCCGGCTCCGCGGGCCATCTTCGCCCATTTCACGGGAAATCGTCGTGCATCGCCTTGATGGCGTACCGTTCCCTTCAATCTCCAACTGCGTCCGGATCCCGAGCCGCCGCAGAATCGGCAGCGGCGGGCACCACCCCCTGGAGGGCGTGTATCAGCAGGAACCCGGCGACGATCACGGGGACCTGTCATCCGCTAAGTTCACAGACGGCAACGCGCCAGACCGTTGTATGTGACGACGGTCTGGCGCGTTGCGTAGTCCGTCGTCAGGAGTCTCACTCGGGTTGAGCGACGATCTCGCTCACCTCCTCGGGCGTGTAACAGAAGATCGGGCGAAGCTCGATTTCGGAGCCTTCGCACATCGGGAACCGTTGCACCCAGGCGACTGCTTCCTCCATCGACTTCACTTCCCAGATCGAGTAGCCAGCGATCACTTCCTTGGTCTCGGCAAACGGCCCGTCGGTCACGATCCGTTTCTTGCCGGTGCATCGGACGCGGACCCCCTTGGAACTGGGGAGGAGACCTTCGCCGCCGACGAGGACTCCCGCCTGGATCAGCTCTCCCATGAATTGCTCCATCGCCTCCCACATCTCGCGGCTCGGCATCTCGCCCGCTTCGGTTTCTCTGGTTGCCTTGCCGAAGACCATGACTCTCATGCTGGTTCCTCGCTCGTGCGCGTGAGGCGCTCCCCTTGGGAGCTGGCCCGGCAAACCGGTTTGCCGGGCGCTCACGCGAGCGTCGAACGGGCCGGAACGGAATCGACGGCCCGAGACGGATTTTCTCAGAGGAATGCGATTCGGTGCGGCCGGGGGATTCAGCGTGGCCAAACGAGCACGCGACTTGCCCTCGAAACCCGTTGCAACTTGCTAGGAAGACAGGGCTTGTGACGCGGCTGCCCTTAGACACAGAAACGCCAAGGGCACGCAGATCAGAGGGATTGCCTCTGACTTCGTGCCCTTGGTGACTTCCTTAGTGCCTTGGTGTTTAACTCTCCTCTTACCCAATGAGCCCGCGGAGTTCCTTGAGCAGCTTCGGGATCTCGACGCGCGGATCTTCCGGTTCCTCGTATTCGAGGACGAGGTAGCCGCGGTAGTTGGCCTTTTTCAGGATGTCGACGATCCGGCCGAAGTCGGCCCGTTCCTTCTTGCCCCCATTAGGAGCGATCGACACCTTGACCTGGGCGTTGACCGCGTAGGGGGCGATCTTCTCAAGGTCGCCGTACGGGTCAGCCGTCCGGAAGTTGCCGCTGTCGAAGTTGATCCCGAACCACTGCGAGGGCTTCACCCGCTCCACGATCCGGAGGAGCTGCTCCGGCGTCGCCGTGATCCCGCCGTGGTTCTCGAGCGCCAGGACGACGCCCTTCTCGGCCGCGTAGGCAACCGACTTGTCGATCCCCTCGACGCAGCGGTCGAGCGCGGCCGCTTCGGTCTCCCCCTTGGGGACGTTACCGGCGAAGATCCGGATCACCGGGGCGCCGAACGCCGCGGCGTAGTCGATCCACTTGCGGGTCATCTCCAGTTCGAAATCCCGCTCGGGGCCGGCCACCTTGCAGAAGTCGTTGCCGATGGCGGTCCCGGAGACGTCGAGGCCGAGGCGGAAGCACCGTTCCCGGACGGAGAGCAGGTACTCGGGGGTGACTTCGGCCGGAAAGTAGTAGCTCGTCAGCTCGGTCGCATCGAGGTCCTGCTCGGCGCAGTAGTCGATGAAGTCGAGGAGGTTCATCTTGGGGACAGTCTTGCCGGGCTTGGGCCAGTTCTTGGGGAGCTGGGAATTGAACGAGTACGCCGCCAGCGAGAGCTTGAAGTAGGGCTTGCCGTTCCGCCTGGGGGGCTCGGCGGCCGAGATGCCGGGGACGATCACCGCGGCGGCTCCCAGCGAGAGCGTGGTCAGGGCCGAGCGGCGGGAGACGGGGCTGGTCATTGGTGGAGGTCTCTAGAGGGGGCGAGAGTCAGAAGCGGTCCGCGGCCGGAGGCGGGCGCTGCGGCAATGGAGAGTGAACGCTCCAGATCGGCGGAGTGGGGGCGAGGGGACGAATCAGAGGTCGCTCGGCTTGATCGGCTGGTCGCGGGTGATCGTCCGGGGACCTTTCCCCGCCCGCTTTTCGTAGACGCCGTCTCCCGACTTCACGTACTTCGTGAACCCGAGTTCGCCGAGCTTCTTGTCGTCCTTCATCTTCTTGTGCATGGAGCCGTCGCTCCAAGTGCCACCGATGAAGACCGGCTGAATCACCCGGCGGACCGATTCTCCGGTCTCGGGGTGCTTGTCGAGCGGCTTCTCGACGATCCGCTGCGTCACCTCGAACTGGGCGCCCCCCGATCCGTCGGGATTGACGACTTCGTACACGTAAACCGGCATGGAAACTGGCACTCCCGGGGCCGCCGCGTCCTTCCGCCGGTCACGGGCGGACGGAGAACGGGCGACACTCCTGGTATTTTACAGCGCGCCGGAGCGTGGACAACGTGGAGGCGTTAGACTCCCTCCCCCGTTTCCGAATCCTCCGCCGGCCAATGCCCGAAAAGACCGCAATCGCATGAAGCTGAAGTGCACCCCCGAAGATTTCCAGGTGGACGAGCGGACGGAGTATCCGATCGGCCCCGAGGGGAGTTTTGCGGTCTACCGGCTCAGTAAGCGGGGCCTCACGACCCCCGACGCCATCGACGCCCTCGCCCGGCGGTGGAAGCTCGACCGCCAGAAGATCAGCTACGGCGGGCTCAAGGACCGCCACGCCCTGACCAGCCAGTACCTGACGATCTTCCGCGGGCCGCGCCGCGAGCTGATCCAGACGAACATGTCGCTCAAGTACCTCGGCCAGGGGATCCGTCCCTACAAGCCGACCGACATTTCGGAGAACGCCTTTTCGCTCGTGATGCGGGACATGTCGGAGGAGGAGACTGCCCGCGCCGGCCGGGCCGCCGGGCATGCGCGCGCCGACGGGATCCCGAACTACTTCGACGACCAGCGGTTCGGCTCGGTCTCGAGCTCGGGGGAGTTCATCGGCCGGGCCTGGATCGAGGAGAACTACGAGCGGTGCCTGTGGCTCGCACTCGCCGAGCCGCATCCGGCGGACCGGAGCGGGGAGAAGAAGGAGAAGCAGATCCTGCGGGACCTGTGGGGGCAGTGGCCCGAGTGCAAGGCGAAGCTCGGCCGTTCGCACCGCCGCAGCATCGTCACGTTCCTCGCCGACCGCCCTGGGGATTTCCGCGGGGCGTGGGGCTGCGTCCGGGCGGACCTCCGGGGGCTTTATCTGTCGGCGTTCCAGAGCGACCTTTGGAACCGGATCGTGACGAACATCTTCCGAAGGGTCTGCCGCGACGAGCAACTCGAGACGATCGCTCTGAAGTCCGGCGACATCGTGTTTCCCGCTGGGCTCGATGGCGACCAGCGCGCGGAGCTTGCGCGGATGTTCGTGCCGCTCCCCTCAACCCGGATCCGGGTTGATCCCGGTCCGTTGGAGAAGGACATCACGGACACCCTCGCCGCGATGGGGCTGACGCTCGATCAGATCAAGGTGAAACACCACCGGGACAGCTTCTTTTCGAAGGGGGAGCGGGCACTGCTCGTCCGCCCCGCCGACCTCACCTATAGCGAAGGGGCCGACGAGCTCTACCCGGGCCGCCGCCGGTTTTCGCTTTCGTTCCGTCTCCCCCGTGGCTCTTACGCCACGATCCTCGTGAAGCGGCTGACGCTCGTGGAAGACGATTCCCTCGCCGAAGCCGAGGACGACTCCGGGCCGCGGGACGGGGGCGAGGATGGGGAGGCGGAGACATGATCGACGACGGCCTCCGGTCTCCTCCGCTCGGCCCGGCCGATGAAGAGTTCCGTACCGAGCGACTCCTCCTGCGACGGTGGCGGCCCGAAGACCGGGAGGCGTTCGCGGCCCTCAACGCCGATCCGGTCGTGATGGAACATTTCCCCGCCACCCTGAGCCGCCTGGAGAGCGACAAGGTCGCGGACCGGATCGCCGAGAACTTCGCCGACCGGGGCTTCGGCCTGTGGGCGGTCGAGATCCCCGGCATCGCCCCGTTCATCGGGTTCGTCGGTCTCTCGGTGCCGCGGTACGTGACCCCCTTCACACCGTGCGTTGAGATCGGCTGGCGGCTGGCCCGTACGTGGTGGGGGGCAGGGTATGCGAGCGAAGCGGCCCGGGCCGCGCTGCGGCAGGGATTCGAGAAACTCGGGCTCGCGGAGATCGTCTCCTTCACTGCGATCCAGAACGTCCGGTCCCAGGCGGTCATGCAGCGGATCGGTATGCACCGCTGCCCGGACGAGGACTTCGATCATCCGATGCTCGAAGAGGGCCACCCGCTCCGACGCCACGTCCTCTACCGGCTGACCCGGGAAGAGTTTTTCACTGGCCCAGCGGTGCCCAGCCGCGCGCCGCGTTAGGGCTGTGCCGCCGGAGACTCGCTCGAGCTTCCCGGAGCCGGGGCGGGGAACAGGACCGTTGGCCCGGAAACAGGCGGTCCTCCGGCAGCGGCGTCGAACAGCTTCTGTTCGAGCGGGGCGAGCTGCGTCCAGAGCTGTGCTTGGTCCGCTTCCTCCGCGCGACGGTCCGCTTCGATCCACGCCTGGGCCCAACGAACGGCGAGCGGAGCGACAAAGAGGAGAACGAGACCGATCGCCCCCAGCACGAGCGAAATCGTGGTCCGGCGGGAAAGGATCATCGAGGGCGTTTCATGAGGTGACGTCAGGTTTGCGGACGGAGGTGGACACTAACGGGCCCTACCGATTGAAGCGAGAGGGCCTTGACAGAGGCGCGGCCCGTCTGGCTCAGTACGCCTTCTCCGCCTTGATCCCACGCACGTCGTTCCTGAGAAAATTGTCGTAGTTCCCCTTCTGCTGCATCTGGAACGACCCGTTGAGGTCCATCAGATTCTGCCGGAGCAGCTGTTCGTTCCCCGGCTGCGGGTTGGCCGGGGCGTTCACCGCCGGGGCCTCCTGCGCGGGGGGCTTCGTCTCCGGCTGGGGCTGCAGCGCCGTCTTCCCGCGGAAGAAGGCGTACCGGTTGGCATCGTTCATCGCGATGATCGTGCTGGTCCCTTTGACGTCATCGGCGATGTACAGCCCCCGCAGGTCGGTGTCGCCGGTCTTGAACTCGTCGTTCGAGGAACCGATCACCTTCACCTGGACCTTGTCGACATACTTGTCGGCGGTGGCGTCTTTGACGTTGACCCGCACCCGGCCGGAACCGGCGTCTTCCTGGACTTCGAGGGCCAGGGGGCTCACCAGCACGAGGCCGCTTGCGTAGAGGTCCCCGCCGCGGGCGACGACGAGGTACGCCCCTTCGTCCTTCAGCGGTAGCTTCAGGTCCTGCGTCCGGTCCCGGAAATCCTTGCCATCCCCGAGAGCGACCGTCTCCTCGTGGTACGGCTTGATCCCGGCCAGGTTGATCGCAGTAATCCGGTCGAGGTTCCGCTGCATCAGGCCGAACTTCATCAGGTCGATCCGGTACACCTTGAGGGCCACCTCGGCGATGTTCCGGAACTTCAGTTTGGCGACTTTGTCGTCCGCCGGCTTGATCGTCGTCACTTCGTCGAGGGCGATCGACTTCCGCTGGAAGTATCCGATCGCCTCGGCGGCGTCGGCGAACCGCTCCTTGACCTTGGTGTACTCGGCGATGGCGTCCGCCGCCCGGCCGAGGCTGTGGTAGACCTGCCCCATGATGTAGAGCGCCTCCCACTTGTTGCGGGACTCCCGCTCGGCCCCGGTCTGGGGGTCCTTGAACTTCGCCTCGGCCACCTTGCGGCACATGTCGAGCGCCTGCTGCGGCCGGCCGAGCTCGAAGTGGGACAGCCCGATGATGTACCAGTACGAGTCGAGGAGCGAGCTGTCGGGATACCGCGCGGCGTACTTCTCGCTCCGCTCGATCGCCCGCTCGAACTGGTCGATGTCGAGGAGCCCGTTCGCCAGGGCGAAGCTCGCCTGGTCGGCGGCGGGATCCTTGGGCCAGGTCGAGACGAAGTGATCGAGCATCTCGATCGCCGAGGCGATCATCTGGACGCGAGTGATCTTCGCGGCCTTCAGCTGATCGTTGTCCTTGGCGAGCGGCGCCTTGCGGTACAGCTCCTGGGCGAGGGCGTAGGTCGCCGTCGCGATGTAGCTCTCGGCGGGGTAGTCGTGGAGCAGGTGCTCGACCACCTGGACGCTCCGGAGGATCTCCCCCCGGTCTTCGAGGAACCCAGCCACCTGCGACTCCCGCTGGAAACTCGCTTCGAGCGTCGCCCGGTAGACGAGGTAGCTTCGCTCGTACTCGCCGAGCTCGGCGTACGATGCGGCGACCTTCAGGATGTTCTCGAAGCTGACTTCGACGTCCGCGTACTTCTCCTTGATGATCTCGAAGAATTTCACGGTGTCGCCGTGATTCGCCGCGGCGAGGCTCGTCCGGAACAGCGTCTGGACGACCTCCTTGTACGGCTCGTCCCGGAGACGGTAGTTGGCGAAGAGATCGGTCAGGTTCTTGTGGGCGCCGGCGTGGTCTCCCTTGGCCTCGAGCCGCTGGCCGAGGTGGAACAGTTCATCCGGCGTCAGCTTGTACTCGTCGGCGGACTTCGCCCCCTGGGCGAGGACGTCGAGCGAGACGGGGGAGGCGACGACGATCCGCTGCGGCTCGTAGAAGCTGCGGGCGACGGTTGGAGCCGCGCGGTATCCACCGGCGATCTGGCCGACGATCGTGAACGAAATGTTCCGCGAGTTCGGTCGGTCGCCGATGTAGAACGTGACCCGCCCCGGCTCGAGCTCATACCGGTCGAACTCACCCGTGATCGAATCGGTCAGGACGGTCGCCCCGGCCGGCAGCGGTTCGGTCACGATCAGGTAGTCGAACTGCTCGTCCGCCACTCCGCGGACATTCTGCCGCCAGAGAGAGAGAGTCACGACCCCCCGCTCGCCGATCGGGAGCTGGCCGAGCTTGTTGTGGAAGGCGGTGTAGCCCCCCGTCAGGACGCTGAAGCCCCGCGGGACCGGCTGGCCGTCGAGCAGCAGCGGGGCGGGCTCGTACCGCCGTCCAATGCGCCAGTCGTTCGTGGTCGACTTGAGGCGGTCCGCCGGAACGAACCCGGTCAGGACGGCGGAGTAGCTGAACCGGCCGCGGCCTTCGAGATCGAAGTTGATCCGCTGCGGCTTGTCGGCGACGAGATGTTCCTTCGGCACGGAGATCCGCCGCGTCCCCTCCTTCGCGGGCTCGACGGTCAGTTTCTCGACCTGCTTGTCGTTCACGAAGAGCGTCAGCGTGTACTTCTCGTCGGTGTGCTTCGTCGTCGCGAACCAGTTCGCGAGGGCGGCGATCGCCGGTCCGTTCGATTTCTCGACCGGCCAGCGGACGCCGACCCGCCCCTTTAGCAGCGTGTCGACGTGCGGCTCGACCCGGGCGGCGTCCGGCGACGCCGCCTCGAGAGCGAGGACATACATCGCCAGAAGCTCGATGTCATTCCGCATCCAGGGGATGTTCGCCCCTCCGGCCGCATTGGCGGGTAGCCGCTTGTTGGCCTGAGCCGACGCGGCGATCTTCGAGTCGGCGAGCCGGAGCAGCTCTTCGGCCATCGGCTTGCGGTCGAGCTCGATCAGGGTGAGAGCCACGTGCACGAGGGCCGACGCGCTGAGCTGGTTCCGGTCCCGGTGCAGCCGGTTGGCGAACGCGAAGTCGGCGGAGCCCGCCATCGCGAGGCCATGCAGCAGGATCGCCTGTCCTTCCCGGTCGGTCTGGTTCGCCTGGGAGAACGCCGTCTGCAGCGCGGTCGCTCCCTTGCTGACGGCATCATTCGGCACCGCGAAGCCCGCCTTGCGAGCGGCCGCGAGGGCCCAGACGATCCGGCTCGAGAGGTACCGGTCGGTCCCCCCCAGGTCCGGCCGGCCGCTCCAGGTCCAGCCGCCGTCGTCCCGCTGGGCGGAGACGAGCTGCGCGATGGCTGAGGTGATCTTGCCGCTGAGGGCCTGCGCCTCGGGAGTGCCGGATTGCCGCGTGGCGCCGATCATCTCGAGCAGCGCCACGCCGCCGAGGATGTCGGACGACGCCCGCTCGAGCGAATTCGTCGGCATCCCGCAGCCGAGCAGGACTTCCGGGGTGCCGCCGAGGACCGCATCGAGCAGCGAGCGGTTGACGCTCGGTCCAATCAGGATATCCAGCGACGGATTCTCCGCCCCGGCGAGGAGGGGGTCGAACTGGACGAACCCGATCGTGCTCTGGGCGGCGACGCCGCTCGCGGTCGCGTAGACCGGCAGGCCGTAGGGCTGGATCGGGATCGTCCGGCTGGCGGTGTCGGTCAGTTCGCCGCTCGTGACGACGACTTCGAACCGGGCGGAATCGCCCCCCGTCAGTTCGACCGGGAACGCCAGGGGCGTGATCCCGGGACCGGCGACGTCGAGCGTCTTCTGCTGCTCGACCAGCTTGCCGTCGACCGTCGCGATGAACTTGACGTCGATCTTCCGGGCGCCATCCAGGGCGCTATGGACTTCGACGTGGATCGACGCCTTGTCCCCGGCGGTGAACGCCAGGGGAAGTTTCACTTCGGAGAACAGATCCTTCCGGGCCACAATGTCCGCCTGCGCCTCGCCGGCGAGCGAGCCGGCGTCGATTCCGCGGGCCTTCAGCCGGAACGCGGTCGACCGCTGCGGCAGCCGAATCGTGACCGTGGCCTTCCCGTTGGCGTCGGTGACGACCGCCGGATCCCAGAAGGCGGTCTCGCTGTCGCCGAGCTGCGGCAGGACGGTCAGCCCCGCCTTGAGGAGCGTTTCGATCGCCAGGTTCCCTTCGCCGTTGAGGGCGAGGAACCGGCCGTTGAGAGTCAGAGCATTGAGCGAGAGGGTCGATTGGGAGGCGAGATCCCCCAGGAACTCGACGGCACTCCCGTCGGTGTCGACGTCAAAGTCGTGGAAGGACCAGGCCATCACACCGTTGCCGGCCGAATTCAGATTGACCCGTCCCCAGTATTGATCGACCGGCTTTCCGGCGGCCTTTCGTCGCTCCTTGATTTCCGACCAGTCTCGGGCGAACAGCATCTGCCTTCCAGCCGCAGCCGGACTGTCAGTCGCGTTCTCGACCTCCCAGAGCTGATCGTAGAAGGCCTTTTCCTTGTTCGATTTGAGTTGTTCGACGCTGCCAGCACGTAGCGCGAGCATGCTCTTGAGTTCCATATTGACCACGACCGGATCGCTCGGAGCGAGTTCCTTCGCCCGATGGGCCAGGGAGTTGGCCTCGCCGAACCGGTTCTGATCCATCAGCGCATTGAACGAATCGACCAGCCCCGAAATGTCCCCACTAGCCCGGGCTTTGGCGAAGTCCTGCTGGCGGGCAACATCTTCTGCCAAATAGAGGCGTTCTTCATACCGCGCCGCTCCTCCCCCGGCTTCCAACCCCGCCCCGTTTCGGATGGTGTGGCTTCGAAGTCCGGCCGGACGACCGAGGGGAATGTGAGGAGGACCTGGAAGCCCGATCGGCGTCCCACCGACAGGCATCCCCAGCATCGTCCCTCCTCCACCCGCAACTCCCCCCACCCCACCGAAGGACCACGCGGCTCCGTCACTTGTCGTCCCGAATCCGCCCCCTCCGAAGTTCAGCGAGACGGCATCGCCCCAGGCTGCATGCGTCCCCGCCACAAGCTCACCGGCACGTTCGAGGCTGTCGGTTGAAAACTGAGCGACTTCGTCGACCGGCGTCTCAGGGAGACCGAAACCGGTCGCCGCGAAATATTGGACGTCGTCGTTCAGGTACTGCACACTCGGCCGGTCTCCACCGCGGGGATCGGCCCCGCGCTCCATGTCGCGAATCGCCCCCAGCCGCGTCAGGCGGACCTGCTCCCGTTCCTGCAGCCGCCGGACCTCCGCTTCCTGGTGGGCCAGCAAATCCGGGCTGATCCCCTTGGTCTTCGGGGAGTAGACGAACTGGCAGCTCGTCGAGTTCCGGACCGCCGCGGTCCGCTGGCCGTTACCGAAGAACGTCGAGAGGGAACTGTGCGAATCCGGGAACATCTCGAGGAGGTTCCGCTGGATCAGCGCGAGGGCGATTTCGGCCGCGACCGGTTTCCCTTGCGCATCAGTCGCGGTGATCGCGACGTCGACCGCTTCGCCGGGCTTTGCCGTCGTCTTCGCGGGGGCGAGGACGATCGACAGCTTCTGGCTCACCGTGAAGAAGCTGTCGGCGGCATGGAACCGGTTCCGCTCCATGACCGCGATCGAGAGCTGGAAGTTCGGCGCGAGCTTCGATTCAACCGGGACCGTGACTTCGTTCTCGCCGGTCTTCAGCTGGACGAGCTGGTACCCCAGGATCTCCGCCCCGTCGTAGGTCACGAGGGCCAGCGCCGGCGCCTCGCGCCAGTGGATCTGGAGCTTCGCGACGTCTCCCACTTGGAAGAAGTGCTTTTCCGCGAGGATCCGCAGACGGACCCGGTCTTTCTCACCGGAGATCTGGAGAACCTTCTCGCCGCTGACCGACTGCCCGAACCGGTCGGTCCCGGTCGCCCGGACGATGTACCGTCCCCCCTCCTCGAGCTTGAGCGTCTGCCGCCCCTGGCCGGTCTCCTTGTCGCTCTTGACCTCGTGCGTCGAGACGAGCCGCTCCCCGCGTTTGCCGTGGACGAGGGTCTGTTCGAAGACCTCAACCTTGAGATCGGTCGCCACCGGCTCGCCGGCCGGATCGTTGACCGTGAACGAGGTGTCGAACGTCTCCCCGTTGATATAGACGTCGCGGGGCGACGTGACGCTGATGTCGAACCCCCGGGTCGCGATGTAGACGCTGACGGCGGGATTGAGATTCCGCGCCGGAACCTGCACGAAGATCGGCAGCGTCACCGACTCGGCGTACTTCTGTGTCTCGAACGAGAAAGCGAGTTTTCCCTCGTCGTCGGTGACACCCGAGACGATGTCTCCGTCAGAGCCGAGGCGGTACGTGACCGATTCCTTGGCGACCGGAGCCCCGTAGTAGTAGGCGACCTTGATCGTCCCTTCGACCTTCTCGCCCCGGTAGTAGACTTTGCGGGCCAGATCGATCGTCGCCTGGATCGGGACGAGCTGGTACTCCATCACCTGGAACGTCGTCTCGTACGACTGCGTCCCCCGCGGCTGGTGGAGGTGGACCCGGTAGTTCCCCTGCGGCGCGGCCTCCGGCAGTAGCAGGTTTCCGGCGATCGTCCCGTAGCCGTTGAGAGCGACCTCCTTCGAGTGAATCAGCCGGCTCCGGGCGTCATAGACGTCGAGCTGGAATTTTTCGCCCGCTTTGAACGTGAACTGGTCCCGGTCGACCCAGCGGACAATCCCCTTGATGTTGACGAGCTGTCCGGCCCGATAGGCCGGGCGATCGGTGAAGAGATAGCCCCGCGGCGTCAGGCCGACCGCGAAGTTCAGCCCCTCAAGGCTGTTGACCGTCGAGGCGGCGTGCCCTTCGTGGATGGCGAAGACCCGCAGGTCGTTTGCCGTCTTCAGCGGCTCGAACGACTTCTGGAGGATCCCGTCCTTGCCGGTCGTCGCCTCTGCGAAGATCGAGGCCCCGTCGCTGACGAGCAGGCTCGCCCCGTCGACCGGTTTCCCCGTCCGCATGTTCTGGGCGAAGACGAAGAGCTCGTTCCGCGACGCCTTCACGATCACGTCGAGGTCGCTGACGATGACCATCGTCGTCGCCTCAAGTTTCTCGCTGGCGACCGTGACCGCCGTGACCCCAGGGCCGTCGACCGGAATCTCGATGTCCCCGACGATCTGCCGATACGCCTCGTATTCGGGGACGGCGTGCTGGAACTGCTTGTCCGGGTCGATCAGGGCGATGTCGAGCGACTCGATCCCGGTGGCGAGGTGCATCTTCCGGAAGTAGTCCGTCATGTCGACGCGGTACGCCTTGACCTGCACGTTCTCGACGTTGCGGGTCGAGAGCTTGATCCGCGGTTTCTCATCGCTTCGGAACTTCCGCTCGGTCAGGATCTCGAGCTGCGGCGTCGTGAGGTTGACGATCCGGCTCTGGGCGAGGGACTGCTGCGATCCCGTCACCTTGCGATACGCCTCAAGCGCCTCCTTGAGCCGGCCGAGCCGCTCTTCGAGTGTGACGCCGATCATCTGAGCCGCGCGCGACGCCTCGTCCGCCGAGGGGTACTTTTCGAGGACCCGCTGCCAGTCGGCGATGGCCCCTTCGAACTGACCCTTCTCTTTGTCGTCCACTTTGACCGACTGTGGCGACTCCTCCTTATCGACGGCGGCCTTGACCCGCTCGACGAACGCCTCAGTCGCCGTCCGGAACTTCATCTCACCGAACAGGAACAGGATCCGTGGCGCGCGGCTGTCGAGCGGATACTTGTTGAGGAACGTCTCGAACGCCGTCCGGGCCTCGTCGTACTTATGCTCTTCGCGGAGCGCATCCGCCGCCGCGAATTCGGTGTCGACGATCGTCTGCTGGACCGTGCTCCACCGGGGATCGGTCGGGTGCTGGTCGAGGAACGCCTTCCAGGCGGCGATCGCCTCGGCGAATTTCCGCTGGGCCAGGAGTGTCTGACCAAGGAGCTGCCGTGCCTCGGGGATCTGCTTCGAATTGGCGAACTTTTCGGCGGCGAGGAATTCCGCGAGCCGCTGCTCCGCCTGCGTGAACCGGCCCCGGTTGAAGAAGCTCTGGGCAATCTCGAGCATCGCCTGCGGGGCGAGCTCATGGTTCGGATGCCGCTTCAGGAACCGCTCCGCCGCCGCGACGCCGAGCTCGAGGTTCCCGACCGAATCGGGGGAAGGGACACCGTAGGTGTGGGCGAATCGGTACTCGGCCTTGGCCGAGAACTCGGCCAGCACCTTGTTCGCGTTCTCTCCTGCCTTGGTGGCGTCGTCGATCAGCCGCTGCCACGTCGCCCGGGCCGGGGACGGCTGCCCCGCCGCGAGCTGGACCACGCCGAGCTCATAGCGGGCTTGGGCCAGCATCTCCGGCGCGGCCCGGTCCGCTTCGGGGACCTTGTCGTCGCCGTGGTCCTTCAGAAAGCGTTCATAGGCGCCGATTGCCTCGCCATGGTTCCCGAGCTCCTGGAACGACCTGGCAATCCGGAACTCCATCTTCTGACGGAGGCCGCGGGTCGGCCCAAGCTTCAGGGCTTCCTGGTAGTAGGTGAGGGCCTGCTGGTAGTCCGGCTTCTTCTCCTGCGACGGGTCCTTGGCGGGGACTCCCTCGAAGTAGCGGTCGGCGAACTCGAGATAGATCGCGGCGAGCTGGTCCTTGCGGCTCCGCGACAGGAGCCGCTCCGCCTCCGCCCGGTAGACCTGTCCGGCCGCCTGGTAGTTGCGGGCCCGGACCAGAATGTCCGCCCGGCCGAACCGGGCCCGGCTGACCCACTCTCCCTTCGGATGCTTTTCCTCAATCTGTGTGTAGGCGGCGAGGGCCTCGTCGACCTTGTTCAGTTCGACGAGCGCCCGCCCCTTGAGGTACAGCAGGTAGTCGGCCGCCGGAGCGTCCCCCTTGCCGAGGGCCGCGTCGATCGCCGTGACCGCCCCCGCGAAGTCGCGGGACTGGAGCCGGTCGTGAATTGCCGGGTCGATCTTGGGGAGCGCCGTCATCGCGCTCTTCTGGTCCGCTGGCTTGGCGGGAGCCGGGACGACCGGATCCTGCGCCGAGGACGAAGCCCCGGCCGTGGCGAGCATCAGCAGCGCCGAGGCGGTCAGGCGACGGGTCGCCACGAGGAGGGAGCGGAAGTCGAGTCGTCGAGGCATGAGCGCACCCAGACAGGGTCACACGAGGGCCGTCCGGAAAGTGTGTCACCGCTCCCGAGCCATCGCCAGCAGGAGCAGGACGTCCGGCGTCGCCTTACTCAACGGAGTGGGAGACGAGGGCCTTAGCCGGAAATCCTCGAGACAAGTCCGCTTGGGAGAATCGGGCTCCTTCGAAATGCCGCCAGGTCGGGAGTGAGAACCGGACCGGCTGCGGCAATAGGAACCTTGGACCCGTCAGGCGATTGGCACGACGCATGCATTTTGAGTGATCTCTCGAAAGCATGCATGCGGGCTGTTGAAGCCGCAAAACATTTTGACTAAGAGACTTCGGTCCGTAAGCGTCATTCACGATGTCGCTGCCGCGGCGTGGGCGGTTTGCCATTTTGGCAGAAACCCGTTCCACTTCGGGTCACGGAGCCGGCCTTGGGAGACAGGTGCATGATTCAGTCAGCAGCGGGCGGAAAAGCGGCCGTCGCAGGAACGCCGGGAACCGCAGGGGCCATGATCGAGGCCCAGGGGCTCAGCAAGTTCTACGGTCCTTTCGCCGCCACCCGCAACGTGTCATTCTCGGTCCCCCGCGGGCAGGTCGCCGCCTTCCTCGGCCCCAACGGGGCGGGCAAGTCGACGACGATGAAACTGCTGACCGGATTCCTGGCCCCGAGCGAAGGGCACGCCAAGATCGGCGGGTTCGACGTTTCGACCAACCGCCTCGATGCAGCCAAGCTGCTCGGCTATCTGCCGGAAAACGGACCGCTCTACCCGGAAATGACCCCGCAGAGCCTGCTCCGCTACGTCGGCGCGGTCCGCGGGATGGACACGGCGACCCTCGTCCGCCGGATGGAGTTCGTCGCCGAAAAGTGCTCCCTCAAGGAAGTCTGGGGGAAGCCGATCCGAAAGCTGTCGCGCGGGTATCGCCAGCGGGTCGGGATGGCCCAGGCCCTCTTGCACGATCCGGAAGTTCTGATTCTCGACGAGCCGACGAGCGGTCTCGATCCGAACCAGACGCATGAGGTCCGCGACCTGATCCGGAGCCTCGGCCAGACGAAGACGATCCTGCTCTCGACGCACATCCTCTCGGAAGTCAAAGCGGTCTGCAGCCACGTGATCCTGATCAATCAGGGGCGGGTCATCCTGGATGGCTCGGTGGCCGACATGGAAGGGAGCGAGCACGATCTCGACCTCCGTTTCCGCAAGTTGACCGGCGGCCGCGTCTGATCGGGCCAGGTCGCCGGCCCGATGCATCGGGCCTATGCGACAGCCCCTCGGCGCTCTCCGGTCCAGCACGCCTCCTCACTCACACCCTCCGGCAGCATCCATGTTTCGTCCCCACGTTACGCTCGCCGTCTTTCAGCGGAATGTCGCCAGCTACTTCTCCGGTATGCTGGGCTACCTGTTCATGATCGTGTTCGTGATCGCCGGGTCCTTCGTGGCCTACAACGATCAGTTCTTCACGAACAACCAGTGCGATCTCGACCAGCTCAGCGCCTACTTCCCGTACCTGCTGCTGTTCATCGTCCCCGCGATCACGATGAGCGTCTGGTCTGACGAGCGGAAGCAGGGGACCGACGAGCTCCTGTTCACTCTGCCGGCGACCGACTGGGAAGTGATCGTCGGCAAGTACCTGGCGGTCCTGGCGGTCTACACGCTGACCCTCGGGTTCTCGCTGACGCACGTGATCGTCCTCGAGATCCTCGGCTCGCCCGACTGGGGGATGATCGTCTCGACCTTCTTCGGCTACTGGCTGGCGGGAGCGGCGCTCCTCTCGATCGGGATGTTCGCCTCGGTCCTGACCAGCAGCTCGACGGTCGCCTTCGTCCTCGGCGCCGCGATGTGCGCCGTCCCGGTCTTCGTCGACCGGATCCCCGGGTTCACCTCGTTCCTGTTGTGGGCCAACGTCCGCGAGCCGATCAGCGTCGCGGGGCGGCTCAATGACTTCACGCTCGGCCTGATTCCGATCGGCGGCGTTGCCTACTTTACCGGGATTGTCGTCGTCTTCCTGTATCTCAACGCGGTCTTGGTCGCCCGTCGGCACTGGGCCGGTTCGCCGGAGAGTGCCCAGCAGGGGACGCAGTACGCCGTTCGCGCCGTGTCGCTCGCCGTGACGGCGGTGGCCGCAACCTACCTGATTGCCCTCGTGACCGGTCAGCTCGGGTTCGACATCGACCTCACCAAGGAGCGGCTCTACTCGCTGTCGGGCGCGACCGAGGCGGTGCTGAAGAAGATCCCGGCAGACAAGCCGATCACCCTGACCGCCTATGTCAGCCGGAACGTTCCTGAGTCATACGTGCCGGTCCGGAAGAAGCTGCTTGGAATGATGCGGCAGTTCGGCCGCTACGGCGGCAGCCGGCTGAGCGCCCGTGTGGTGGACGTCGAGCCCCTCTCGAAGGAAGCGGAACAGGCCGCCAAGTGGGGAATTACCTCCCGCCGCGTCCTGTCGCAGGCCGGCAGCCGGGTTTCGCAGGAAGAAATTTTCCTGGGTCTGGTCGCGACGAGCGGCTACGACCAGGTCGTGATCCCCTACTTCGGCCGCGGCACGCCGATCGAGTACGAAATGACCCGCGCGGTCGGGACCGTCTCGAACCAGAAGCGGATGAAGATCGGCGTCCTCGAAACCGACGCCAAGGTCCTGGGCGGGATGAACATGCAGACGTTCACCCCCGATCCGGAATGGAAGCTGATCCAGGAGCTCAAGAAGCAGTACGAAGTGGTCAAGGTCGACCCGAAGGAGCCGATCAAGAAGGACGAGTTCCAGGTCCTGCTCGCTGTTATGCCCTCGACGCTGACCGAGCCGGAAATGAAGAACATGGTCGACTACGTGAAGGCCGGGGGCCCGACGCTCGTCTTCGATGACCCGGCCCCGGTGTGGGTCGGTCCGCAGCTCGCTCCGAGCCGTCCCAAGCCCCCCGCCGGTGGCGGGATGATGGGCTTCAACCAGCCCGCCGGCCAGAAGGCGTTCGGCGGCAAGGCGACGTCGCTGCTCGACGCCCTCGGGGTCGACTGGAACATCACCGACGTCCTGTTCGACACGTACAACCCGCATCCGCGGTTTCCCGACATGCCGAAGCAGTTCCTCTTCCTGACGGCGAAGTCGCAGGGGAAGGACGACCCGTCGCTGAATCCGCAGGACCAGATCACCAAGGGACTGCAGGAGATCGTGGCGGTCTGTGCCGGTGAGGTCGAAAAGAAGGCGAACTCGAAGGTCGAGTTCACGCCGCTGTTCGCGACCCGCCGCAAGACCTCGGGGATCATCCCGTACTCCAAGCTGTTCAAGAGTGACTTCCTCGGCCGCGAGACGCTCGACCCGGATGCCCGGGGTGATGAAGACGGCGAACGGCACGTCGTCGGCGCCCGCGTCCTCTCAAAGGAGAAGGATGCCCCGGTCAACGCGGTGTTCATTGCCGATGCCGACATGCTGAACGACGGCCTGTTCGGGTTCATCGAAGAAGAGACCGACCTCCTGCTCGACAACGTCATCCTCGTCATGAACTGCATCGACGACCTCGCCGGAGTGAAGGACTACATCCCCCTCCGGAGCCGCCGGCCCGAGCAGCGGGTGCTGACCCTCGTCGAAACCCAGCGCGAGAAGTTCGACTCCGACGTCCAGAAGCGGATCAAAGAAGCAGACAAGGAAGCCCAGGACCGGCTCACCAAGGCCCAGGAACGCCTGGACAAGGCGGTCGAGTCGATCCAGAAGGACACCTCTCTCTCGGATGACGAGAAGGAGCTCCGGAAGATGAACCGCCAGGCGGCGGAACAGCGGCGGCTCGACCTGCAGAAATCGGAGATCGAGCGGGTGAAAGCCTCCGAGATCCGCACGGCCCAGGTCGAAGCGAATCAGAACGTGCAGAAGATCCAGAGCGGGATTCAGCTCTGGGCGATCCTGCTCCCGCCGCTCCCGGCCCTGCTGCTGGGGATTGGCGTCCTGGTGGTCCGGCTGCTCGACGAGAACCGGGGGATCTCCTCGGACCGGCTGGTGCAGCGGTAGTTGTTCGAAGTCAGACTGATTCCACGAAATTACGGCATGGGAAGGTCCTCAGAGGTTCATCCAGCGACGGCGGAAACGCAGCCCGGAGCGATGACTGAGGACTGACCGCCGAAAACATTCCGAAGGCCCGCTCATGAAGCCCGCCGTCAAAACTCTCCTGTTCGTGGCCGTTGCCTGCGGCTCGACGATCGCCGCCTTCGCCACGCACAAGACCTTCCAGGTCGACCTGACCAAGAAGATCTCGGACGAAGGGGACGAGTTCTTCCCGGACTTCAGCGACCCGAACGCCGCGACGTCGCTGGCGGTGGCCGCCTATGACTCGGGCGCCGCCCGCGTCAACGACTTCAAGATCGAGTTCGCCGACGGCAAGTGGCGGATCCCGTCCCACAACAACTACCCGGCGGACGCCAAGGACCGCCTGCGGGAGACGGCGGCGTCGGTGATCGGCGTCCGTCGCGAGGCCCAGGTCGGCGAGTCGGCCGACGACCATCGCCGCTACAACCTGCTCGATCCGGTGGCAGACAACGTCTCTGGCGAGGAGGGGCGCGGCACGCGGCTGACGATCAAGGACGGGGATAAGATCCTCGTCGACTACATCGTCGGCAAGAAGGTCGAGAACGTTCCGGGGGACGTCTATTACATCCGTAAGGCGGACGAAGCCCGCTACTACCGGGCGAACCTCGGCAAGTTCAACATCTCGACCAAGTTCAAGGACTGGATCGAGCCGGACCTGCTCCAGGTGAGCGCGACGGACGTCAAGGAGATCAAGGTCAACCGCTACAAGATCGACCTGTCGACCGGAGAGCAGAGCGAGCCGGACGTTTCTGACCTGACCCGGGCCGATGCGAGCGGCGAATGGCAGCTCGACGGGCTCGACACCGCGAAGGAGAAGGTCAAGACGAGTGTCGTGACCGAGATGCTGAATTCGCTCGACGACCTCAAGATCGTCGGCGTCCGCCGCAAGCCGGAAGCGGTCGCGGCGATGCTGCGGGGTGAGAAGCCGAAGGTGACCCAGACGCAGATGCTCGAGCTGCAGCTCGACATGCAGTCCAAGGGATTCGTCCTCCAGCGGGGGATCATCCCGGTCTCGGGGAGCGTGACGGTCGGAACGTTCGACGGGATCGACTACGAGCTGGCGTTCGGAAACGTCTTCTCGGGGACCGAGCTCGACGTCGAAGTCGGCCAGGCCGGGAAGCCGGGCGATGCCGCTCCCGCCAAGGAAGGGGAGAAGACCGACGCCGCCAAGGCTGAAGGAGACAAGTCCGAAGTCAAGGAAGGGGATGCGGCCAAGGCCGACCCGAAGGACGGGGAGAAGAAAGAGGACGAGGCGAAGAAGGATGATTCGAAGCTCGTGAAGAGTCGGTATGTCTTCATTCAGACCCGCTTCGATGAGAAGCTCCTCGGTGAGAAGCCGCTCGCGCCGGTGAAGCCGGAGCCTCCGAAGGAGGAGGCGACGAAACCCGCTGAGCCGGCCAAGACCGACGAAGCGAAGCCGGATGAAGCCAAGAAGGACGCCGCCGAGGAGAAGAAGGATGGCGAGAAGAAGGACGGAGAAGAGAAGGCCGACGAGAAGAAGGCGGAAGACAAGCCTGCTGAAGAGAAGAAGCCGGAAGCCTCGGCGGCGGAAGCCAAAGCGAAGTACGAAGAGGCACTGAAGGATTACGAGCTTCAGAACGAAGTCTATGAGCTGAAGAAGAAGCAGTACGAAGAGAAGGTCACGAAGGGGAAGAAGCGGGTCGAGCAGCTGAATGCCCGGTTCGCGAACTGGTACTACGTGGTCTCGGAGGACGTTTACGAAGGTCTCCGCTCGAAGCGGGCGGACTTCATTGAGCCGAAGGATGCTCCGGCGGCTGGCGGGGCGGGGATCGGCGGCGCGCCGATGATCCCGAGCATTCCGGGTCTGCCGGGTTTCCCGATCCCGGGTGGTGCGAAGGCTCCGGGTGGCAAGGCTCCTGAGGGGGATGCTCCGAAGGGGGAGGCGAAGCCGGATGCAGCGGCGACGAAGCCGGAAAAGGATGCGAAGCCGGCGGATGCTCCGAACGAGGAGGGAGCCCCCAAGGGTGAGCCTAAGGAGGCCGCGAAAGAGGAAGCTCCTGCGGAGAAGGCGAAGCCTGAGGAGCCGAAGGTGGAAGAGCCGAAGGCTGAGGAGAAGCCGGGGACTTGATGCGGCTGCTCAAGGGAGCCGCTTGCCGACTTGGATGATCGATATCGACGGGCGAGGGGTTCCTTGAGGATCCCTCGCCCGTTTGCTTTTGGTGAGCTGCGGAACTCCATAGCTCAAACGACGTCCCGGCCGGCCCGGCACCGCCAGCTCAAACCCATCGTCCAACGGCCACCCGGGTCCAGCACGCTGCTGGCCCCGGGCCAGGGCGCGTTATCCGTCGGGTTACATCATCGAAAAATAGTTCGCGACAGCGAAGTCGAACGACGTGTTCGTCACCCGCTTCGGCTGCTTCTTGAACACACACCAGTTCCGCACCTGCAGCAACAGGTCGCGCGGCTGGCAGTTCCGAAACGGCCGGTTAATCGGCAGATAGTGCGTCTCAATCAGGTAATCGACCACCCCCGCCTCGAGGATCAACCCCAGCTTGGGGGCCATGATGTCGAACAGCTTCGTGAAGTGCTCCCGCGACGGGTCCGGCACCTGGATCTTGTACGGAATCCGGCGGAGAAACGCCCCGTCCACCAGGTTCTTCGGCTCGAGGTTCGTCGAGAAGATAATCAGCTGATCGAACGGCACCTGGATCTTTTTGCCGCTCGGAAGATTCAGGTAGTCGTACCGCTTTTCGAGCGGCACGATCCAGCGGTTCAGCAGCACGTCGACCGGCATCGTCTGGCGGCCGAAGTCGTCAATCACGAGCGTGCCGCAGTTGCTCTTCAGCTGCAGCGGCGCCTCGCAGATCTTCGTCTGCGGGTTCTGCGTCACTTCGAGCTCCGCCATCGTGAGCTCACCCCCGGCGACCACCGTCGGACGTGTGATCCGCACCCACCGCTGGTCAATCCCCGACAGGTCGAACAGCCCTTCCCCTTCGGCCAGCGGGACCTCTTCGTGCAGGCCCGGGTCGAACACCCGAATGATCTCGCCATCGATCCCCAGCGTCCGGGGGATCCAGATCTTGTCGCCGAAGCAGCGGGTGATCCGCTCGGCGATACTCGTCTTTCCGTTACCCGCCTCGCCGAACAGGAACATCCCGCGGCCGGAGTTGATTGCGGGGCCGAGCTTTTCGAGCATCTCTTCGGCGACCAAGAGGTCGTAGAACGCCTTCTTGACGTCCTCTTCCGTCGCCGACTGCCCCGCCATGCTCTGCTGTTCCATGGCGCGGAGATAGTCCGCGAGCCCGACCGGGGCGGCGCCGACGTAGGAGCACTCGTCCATGTACCGCCGGCCGCGTTCGCGGCCGGTGTCGGTGATGAGGAACACGTAGTCCCCCATCTCGGCGGTCCCCTTGAACGCGACGAGCTGCTCCTTCTTCCACTGCTTGAGGAGCGGCTCGAGAAGCCCGTAGGGAAGGCGGACGAATCCGCTCAGCTCGCGGCCCGAGGCGGACCCGCGCTGCAGCAGGAACTTGAAGACGATCCGCTCGATCTCCTCTTCCGTGAGGCCGGTCTCGTCGATCGTCTGGGGGACCTTCGGCTTGAAGCCGTCTTCGATCTCGCCGTTGTCACCAAGGAGGACGTTGACCCGGTTGAAAAGTTCTTCGAGCTGCTTGTTGCCACGGACGACATCCGGGGTTTCGCCGCGTTTCGTTTTCACGACCCCGCAGCGGCCCGACTCCACGTACTCGGCGGCGGCGGGAGCATGCGTTTCGACGAAGGCGTCGAGGGTTTCCGGGCGGGACTCGGCTTCATCGAAGACGTTGATCGGCGCGGCGGCGGTCGGCGCCGGAGCGGCCGGCGGCGGTGGTTCGACGGGAGGAGCGGGCTTCGTCTGTCCGGACCGGAGCTGCGCGAGGAACTCCATCGGCGAGAGTTTCGAATTGGTCACGGGAGTACCGGCGCGGGGAACGGAGTGGACGTGGTCGGACGATTGCCCGGGAAGGGGGCGTATGGAAAACTAGGTCGCGCTCCCGGTGTGGTCAAATTGCAACGCGTCGTCCAATCCGGAAGACCGCCCGCAGCGCCGTCACAACCGGAGTCTTCGTTCCATGCGTTTCCGCGATCGGGTCGTCATCGTCACCGGGGGAGCCAAAGGGATCGGCGCGGGATGCTCACAGGTCTTCGCCAGCGAAGGGGGCCGGGTGGCGATCTTCGACCTCGACGAGAAGGCCGGAGCGAGCCTCGCGGCCGAGCTCACGGCCGCCGGCGGCGAGGCCCGGTTCTACCGCTGCGACGTCAGCGATCTGGGGGAATTCGGGACCGCGATCGAGCAGGTGGTCCTCGATTGGGGCCGGCTCGACTGCCTCATCAACAACGCCGGGGTCCACCCCCCCGCGATGTCGATCGACGAGACGTCTCTCGAGTCGGTCGAGCGGCTGATGCGGATCAATTTCCTGTCGTCCTTCGCTGGGGCGAAGTTCGCCGCACCACACCTTCGGAAGTCGAAGGGGACGATCGTGATGATGTCCTCCATGACGGCGGTCCTCGGCCAGGAAAAGTCTGCCGCCTACTCCGCTTCGAAGGGGGCGCAGCTCAGTCTGACGAAAGCCCTTGCGCTCGAACTGGGGCGCGATGGGGTGCGGGTCAACGCGGTCCTGCCGAGCAACGTCGACACCCCCCTGATGCGGGAGTGGGCCGCGACGCTCGACGATCCCAAGTCCGCTCTCCAGCGGGTCGCCGACATGCAGGTCTTCGGCCGGATGGCGGACCCTCAGGAGATCGGGCGGGTCTGCCTGTTCTTGGCGACCGAGGATTCGAGCTTCGTCACGGGCCAGGGGATCGAAGTCGAAGGGGGCGCGAGCCTCGACTACTGAGCGGGCCGAGGCGGGGCGCGGAAGGGGAGCGGCCCCGTTACAACCCGCGCAACCGGTCCTCCGGCCTCTGCCGGATGATGCTCTTCGGCAACGGCGGCCCCCCATGGCCCCCCGGTTGGCGAGAGGAGGTAGGTTTGAGGGCCCGCTCTGCGGGGATTCATTGGACTACGGACTGACCGGACGGCATGACTGCCTCTCCCTCTCCCTCCCCCTCGTCTCCTCCTCTCGCGCCGATCTGGTCGCGCCTCGTCTTCGGCGCGCCGGTCCTCCTGACATCGCTTGCCGCCATCAAGAGCAACGTGGCGGACCCCGACCTGTGGGGGCACGTCGAGTTCGGGCGGGAGGTCCTCCGGACCGGAAGCCTCCCCCAGCGGACCACCTGGTCGTTCACGTCGAACGGCCGGTGGGTCAACCACGAGAATCTCGCCGAGATCAGCCTCGCCTGGGTCTACGATCACGCCGGCATCCCAGGGCTGCTCGCTTTGAAACTGGCCCTGACGGCGACAATTTTCGGACTCATGATCTGGCGGGCTCGCCGGCACGGCGTCCCCTGGCTCCTGCTGGGATTCGTCCTGCTGCTCGTCGGCCGGACGATGCAGTTCCACTGGCATTTCCGCCCGCACGTCTTCGGATTTGCGTTCTTCGCCCTGCTCGTCGCCCTTCTCGACTGGACGTTCGAGAGCTGGCGCGGGGAGTGGCGACCTTGGACGACCGCCCTGCAGGGCGTGGTCGCCCCGCGTCCAGACGAAGCGGTCGCACGGCTCCGCTGGCTCTGGCTCGGGCCACCGATCCTGATGCTCTGGACCAATACCCACGGCGGTTACGCCGCCGGAACGGCAATCTGGTGCACGTACCTTGTGGTGCGGATCGCCGAAGCATGGTGCTGGTGGGGGACCGATGCGGTCCCGCTCATCAAGCGGCTCATGATGATGATCGGAGCCGCGGTCCTCGCAGTCTGCTTCAATCCCTACGGACCGCAGCTCCATCTCTGGCTCGCCGAAGACGTCTGGCTGCCCCGTCCCGAGATCTCCGACTGGCATCCCCTCTGGACGATCGGCAGCGAAGCCTGGCCGTTCCTGTTTCTGCTGGGGACTGCCGCCCTCTCGTTGTTCGGAACGGAGCGCCGCCGAGACCTGACGCAGATCGTGATCCTCACCCTCGTCCTCTGGCAGTCGGTCTCACACGTCCGCCACGTCCTGTTCTTCGCCGTCCTGTGCGGATTCTGGATCCCCGCGCACCTGGCCTCCGCTTGGGACCGGTTCCGACGGGGGATCGCGTCCACGGAATCCTCGGATCCCCATCCGTTCCCCTCGACCGGATCGTGGTTCGCGCCGGCAACCGCCCTTGCCTGGTCCGCCTTCGTTCTCGTCCAGCTTGCCCCGACGCTGACCAGCCTCCCCGTCGACACAACGCGCTATCCCGTTGCCGCGATGCAGTTCCTGCGGGACCACAAGCTCTACGGACGGACTGTCGTGGCGTTCAACTGGTCACAGTACGCCATCGCCTGCTTCGCCGCCGATCCCGACGCCCATGACCAGGCCCGCGTCGCGGTCGATGGCCGCCTCCGCACCTGCTACTCCCAGGTGACGATCGACCTCTACCTCGACCTCTTCCTCGGCGCGACCCCCGCCGACGGGCGATACCGCAGCCCCAAGTCCGGCCCCTGCGAACCGGAACGAGCCCTCACCCATAAAGACCCGGACCTGCTCCTCGTCGAGACTCACAACGCGGTCTGTCGCGAAGCGCTCGAACGCGCCGGAGCGGGCTGGAAGCTCCTCTACCAGGACCCGCTCGCTCAAGTCTGGGGCCGCGATTCGTTCGCGAGCCGCACCACAGCCTCGCCGCAGAGCACTTCCGTTCTTGCGCGCGAGGTGAACTGGCCTGCGCTTCCGATCGAACGGGTGGCCGCGATCTCGACCGTGAATCGGTAGCGGATTCTCTCGGCCAGCCTCTCGCGTCCAGCGAGGCTTGGACGGTTCCACATCGGAAATGCCTCCGGCGGGCAGGAGCTCCGCCCCTGCACCCGGGTGGTTGGGCTACTCGTCGAAGGGAAGGTCTCGGAGGTCGGCTTCGGTCAGGACCCGCAGGCCGCCGGCCCGCAGCGTTGCGAGCGCCGTATCGACGTTCTCGACCTTGATCGCCACCGCCTTCCGCCCCCCCCGCTCATAAAGCAGCGGGTACGTGTAGTCGATGTTGATCTCCCCCCGCAGCAGTGCCGTCAGAATCCGCGTGTAAGGCTGCTCCTCATCCGGCAACTCGACTCCCACGATGTCGTTTTCGAAGATCGTGAACCCGTTGAGCGTCAGGATCTCGCGGGCGAGGTCCGTGTTGTCGAGAATAATCCGCGCCACCGCGAAGTCGACCGAATCGACGATGCTCAGCGCCACGATCTTGAGATCGACCCGCTCCAGCTGCTTCATCAGGTCGTGCAGACACCCGACCCGGTTCTCCAGGAACACCCCGAACTGCCGCAGACAGGGCCAGTTGTGCCCCTCCATCGTCTCGGGGGCGACCGGAATATCCTCTCCGAATTCCTGCGGCATTATGTTCTCCGAGGGCGGCCTCCGGAAAGACGGCGTGGCCACAACCTGCCCGAAGTCTACAGGATCGACAGGTGGCCGCGCAGAGGAATCGCGCCCTCACGCGACAGGAACTGCGATGCCGCAGCCCCGCTGACAATCCGCCCCGCCGCGATCTCTCGCTCAGCCGACGAGGATCCCCGCGATCGCGCCGCTGAGGCAGGACGCCATCGCGCCGGCGATCATCGCTCGCACCGACAGCTCGGCGACGTCCCGCTTCCGCTCGGGGGCCAGCGTCCCCAGTCCCCCGATCTGGACGCCGATCGAGGCGAAGTTCGCGAAGCCGCATAGAGCGTAACTGGCGATGATCGCTGTCCGGGGAGTGATCCGGTCCATCAGGTCCGGCATCCCCTGGTAGGCCAGGAACTCGTTGAGCGCCGTCTTCTTGCCGAGCAGGTTCGCCAGCACCTCCGTGTCCTCCCCCGTGGCCCCCATCGCCCAGGCGATCGGCCGGAACGGCAGCCCCATCAGCCATTCCAGTGACAGGTTGACGAGTCCCAGGAAGGAGTTCGTCATGGCGACGATCGCGGTGAACGCCAGCAGCATCGCCGCGATGTTGGCGGTCAGCTTGAGACCGTCGGTCGCTCCGTTGGCGATCGCCTCGAACACGTTGACGCTCGTCCGCTCGACCGGGATCGTGAGCGACCCGCGGGTGACCGGCTCCCCTTCCTCGGGGTAGATCAGCTTGGCAAACACAAACGCCGCCGGGGCGTTCATGACCGAGGCGGTCAGGAGATGCCCCGCGATCCCCGGGATGCGGTCCTTGAGGAACGAGATGTAGACCATCATCACCCCCCCGGCGATCGTCGCGTAGCCCGCCGCCATGACCGCCATCAGCTCGGAGCGGGTCATCGTCGGGAGGAACGGCTTCACCAGGAGAGGGGCTTCGGTCTGGCCGACGAAGATATCGGCCGAGCAGCTCAGGGACTCGGCACCGCTCGTCCCCATCGTCCGGACCATGATCCAGGCGAAGACCCGCACCACGAACTGCATGATCCCGAGGTGGTAGAGGAGGCTCGTCAGCGCGGAGAAGAAGATCACCGTCGGCAGGGTCCGGAACGCCAGGTTCTCGAGGAGCGGCGGGACCTTCCCCTCGCTGAACGGCGTCAGCAGGAGCGACGTCCCCGCATCCGAGAACCCGAGGAGTTTCGTGGCAAGCTGGTCCCCCTGCGTGAACAGCCACCGTCCAGTCTCCGTCCGAAGGGTGATGATCCCGAAGAGGAGTTGCAGGACGAGCCCCAGCACGACCGGCCGCCAGTCAATCCGGCGGCGGTTGTTCGACATCGCGAACCCGATCAGCAGCAGGACCACGACCCCGATCAGGCCGTGGAACCGGCCCAAGGAAATATCTTCTAGCCCGCCCATGTTCTACGGCTGCCCTCCGGCGATTGGCACCTGTTCGGTGACCGGGTGTACGGATTTCAGTCCCTCGATGGTCATCGTCGTGGAGGCGGCGAGCGTGACCTGACGGACGTTGTTGGTCTGGTGGATCCGCTGCGCAACCGTGTCGGTGTTGCTGAGCCGGTTCGCCAGCCACCGTCCCGGACCGGGAAGGAGCCGGAAATCATGCATCACCGTGACGGTGACGGGATCCTGCCACCCTGCCTCCCACCAGCGGTAGTCGACGTGCGGGTGGCCGAGCGGGTTGTAGCTCTCGTAGTTCCCCGCTCGCTGCGGACCGGATGACCGGTCGGTGAAGGTCAGCGCGACCTTGGTGAAGGCGGCGGAATACCGGAGCTTCCGCTCGAGACGAGCCGGGATCATCGGGTTCGTCTGAGATCCCGTGTCGAACTGGGAGTACATCACCCGCAAGGCGGCCAGTTCTTCGCTCAGCACCAGCGGGGAACCGGAGACGGCGACATTCCGCGAGGGAGCGATCGGCAGGCAACCGAGGACCCCGGCCATCCAGATCTTCTCGAACTTCCGATCACCGGTCTGGGCCACGACCGAGGCGTCGAGCGTGATGGTCCGCTGGACGTCGTACTGATAGGGAATCTGGTTGGTGGAGTCGGCGTCCGTGGGCGCCGGAATCCAGACTTGAGCGGAACGGGCGGCCGCGTACGACGCGTAATGCACCACCATCAACCCGATCATCACCTGGCTGATCTGGAAGATGAACAGGAGCAGCGTCACGAAGAACGGGAACGTCAGCACGAAGCTGAGCGTCTGGACGCCCCCCGATTCGCTCGCGGCGACCGCCGCGACCCGCCGCCAGCTCCAACGAGCCCGGCTGCTGCGGATCATCAGCAGGAGTAGCACCGTGGCGGCGAGCAGCCAGCCGAGCGCAGGTGTCACGGCGGGGAGGAGTCCGGAGGGCACACGACCTCGATCACACGAAGGAGCCGAGCGACAACCGCAAATTCAACCACACCCGTTCCGACCGGAAAAGAGACTCTCTCCGTTTCCCGTCGGAACGCGCCCCCGTTCCGCCTCAGTCTGCATCCACCCTGAAGGCAACAGGCCGACTACTTCCGTTTGGCGAGCGGTACGAACTCCCGCACGTCGCTGCCGGTGTAGATCTGCCGCGGGCGGGCGATCTTCTGCTCGCTGTCGCCGAGCATTTCCGACCACTGGGCGAGCCAGCCCGCCGTGCGGGGGATCGCGAACAGGACCGGGAAGATCGAGACCGGGAGGCCCATCGCCTCATAAATCAGCCCAGAGTAGAAGTCGACGTTCGGGTAGAGTTTCCGTTTGACGAAGTACTCTTCGTTGAGCGCGATCTTCTCGAGCTCGATCGCAATGTCGAGGAGCGGGTTGCGGCCCGTGACCGCGAACACCTCGTCGGCGGTCCGCTTGATGATCGTCGCCCGCGGATCGTAGTTCTTGTAGATCCGGTGGCCGAAGCCCATCAGCTTCCTCTTGCCCCCCTTGACCTCGTCGATGAAGCTCGGGACGTTCTTGACGTCGCCGATCTCGGTCAGCATCTTCAGGACCGCTTCGTTCGCTCCGCCGTGGAGCGGGCCGTAGAGGGCGGCCGAGGCGCCCGCCAAGGCGCTGTACGGGTCGACTTCCGACGAGCCGATCGCCCGCATGGCGTTCGTGCTGCAGTTCTGCTCGTGGTCGGCGTGCAGGATGAATAGGATGTCGAGCGCCCGGGCGAGCACCTGGTGCGGCTCGTACGGGTTGTCGGTCATCTTGAACATCATGGCGAGGAAGTTCGCCGTGTAGCCGAGCCGGTTGTTCGGGTAGTTGTAGGGGCGACCCTGGCAGTGTCGGTACGAGAAGGCGGCGACCGTGGGGGCCTTGGCGATCAGCCGGTGGATCTGCTTCATCCGGCATTCGGGATCGCGGACGTTCTTGGCGTCCGGATAGAACGTCGACATGGCCGCGACGGTGCTGATGAACATCCCCATCGGGTGCGCGTCGTAGCGGAACCCTTCCATCAGCTGCTTGACGTTCTCATGAACGACGGTGTGCAGCTGGATCGAGTTCTCCCACTCCTTGAGCTGCGACTCGGTCGGCAGCTCCCCGTGGATCAGCAGGTAGGCGACTTCGAGGTAGGTGCTGTGTTCGGCGAGTTGCTCGATCGGGTAACCGCGGTACCGGAGAATCCCCTTGTCGCCGTCGATGTCGGTAATCGCCGATCGGGTCGAAGCGGTGTTGAGGAAGGCCGGATCGTACGTCATCAGGCCAAAGTCGTCCCCACTGGTCTTGATCTGCTTCAGGTCATTGGCGCGGATCGTGCCGTCGGTAATCGGGACTTCGTAGGATTTTCCTGTCCGGTTGTCTGTAATCGTCAGCGTGTCAGGCATGGGGGATCCGTCATCGCTCGGCGGGGCCGGGAGCCCTGCCGTGTCCGGGGAAAGAGATGCCAAACGAGGGAATTTGCTCGACATCCGTCCCACCGAACGCGAACTCGAGTGCGGTTACGGGGTGAGGCGACCTTCGCCGATGGTAGCCGCGCGGCGGCGTTTCAGCCACTTGATCGGCGCGGATTCAGGGGCCGAAAAATGAAGGTTCTCAAGGCCCCCATAATCGGCCTGAATGGACCTGTTCCGACTCTTACAGAACCGTAGCGCCCGCGACCTTCGGGGTCACGAGGAGCAGGTCGGCCGACTCCCCCTCGGAGACGAGCGTCAGCGCGCCGAGACCCGCCGGCAGGAGCCGCAGGCTCCCCGGCGTCAGGCGGTCGGCGGCGAGTCCGCCGCCGGTCAGTTTCGCGGTCCCGCCGCTGACGCAGAGCACCCGCATCTCTCCCGGCGGAAGCGTCATGCCGGCGGGGCCGATCCGGAACTGGTCGACCTGGAACGGATCGGTCATCAGCCGCGCGGCGAGCCCATTCTCCGGCGGAGGGCCGGAGGGGAACGGGGACGGAAGAACCTGGGCCCGCGGAGCGGACCAGTCGATCGTATCGATCGCCAGATCGAGGTGGAGTTCGCGGGGCTTGCCGTCCGGTCCGAGCCGCTCCCAGTCGAAGACGCGGTAGGTCAGGTCGCTCGGAGTCTGGAACTCCCACACCAGGATCCCTCGCGCGGCGTGGACCGTCCCCGGATTGATCAGGAGGAACTGCCCTGGCCGGGGGCGTTCCCGGACGAACATCTGGTCGGTCCGCTTGCGGAGGGTCGGCCCCCGGTCCCGATCGAGACTCAGGATGTCTTCGGGGGTCACCCCCGGATGGAGGCCGACGATCATTTCGGCGTCGGGCTCGGCATGCAGCACGAACCACGCTTCGGTCTTGCCGAACAGGTCTTTCCGTGCAGCCCCAGCGGCGGCGGCGCGGGCGGCATGTTTCCGTGCGTGCTCATCCCCGGGATGGACCTGAATGGAGAGCCACTCGGCGCAGTCGAGGAGCTTGACCAAGAGAGGAAAGGGGACCGGAGCGGCGGGGCGCGATCCCAGGAAGCGTTCCGGTTCGGCGTTCCACAGGTCGCCGAAGGTTCGGCCGGCGGCGGTCGGCGGGCTCGTGACCTGGCTGAAGTGGAACGGGTGGACGCTGAGTTCCCACGACTCGCCGATCCGCGCTCCCGCGGGGATCGACTTCCCCCAGCCGGCCAGCCGATTCCCTCCCCAGATCTGCGGTCGCAGAAACGGGGCGAAGGAAAAGGGGGTCAACTCGGGATGCGGCATCGTCAATGTCACTCCTCAGCCCGCGAACCAGGTCGGATTTCGCAGAGGAACTGTAGCGTACGAAGAGTCTCCGACCGATTGCCACGGGGAGGCATCAAGAGGAAATTCCCGAGGTCATTGGACGCGCTAACGAGTGCGAATTCTTGATGCAGCAATGTGTTTCAATTTTACAACATCGGCCACGGGTGACGCGGAACGAAACACGAATTTCTACATCGATGTTCTGCCCTTCATCAGTCCGTCCGATCTTCGGTGTCAGCGGGATCGTCTCCGGCGTCTCCCAGTCGGGCGTAGGCCTCTGCGAGCAGTTCGCGCCGCCCGCGGAAAAGGTCCGCTTCCGGCAGTCCGCACTGCTTGAGCAGGCGTGACTCGAGTTCCGTCTGCGACTCGAGGGAGCCGTCTTCGCGGATGTGCCGGATCGCGGGCCATTCGTCCGCGACGTGCCGGCAGACCAGCCGGTGTCGATGGCACAGCAGCGGATCCTGCTCCGCACACATCAGCGCGATGTCGAACCGTACGAGCCCCTGCCGGAGCCGGTTCTTCCCCTGCTGGAAGGCAGGGAGTCGGGCGGCGACGTCGAATCGACGGGTGCCGTCCCCGGTCTGGCATTCCGGTTCGTGGCGGCGGGCTCCGAACTCGAAGCCGAGATCGACGTACTCGATGGCGGCCCCCTGCAGCGAGGCGGCGAGCGGCTCGCGGTTGTACTGCGGGTTGAAGCGGCTGTACGGGACCGAACGAACGTCGGCAACCGCCGTGACTCCGTGTCGGTGGAGGAGCTCGACGAAATGGTTCAGCGGGTGCGTCGAGTGGCCGATCGTGAACAGGTGGGGCATGTGTCGGACCTGCCAGGGGGGCGCGGCGGCTTGCGGCCTACCGCGACCACTCCTTGACCGTGGAGCGGAGCGCTCGCCAGGCCGACCGGCAGCGGGCGATGCCGTGATCGATCCTGGCTCCGGCCTTCCCCCCCTCCCCGTGGCGATGGGGGGAAGACTGCACGAGCAAACAGTCGTTGAGCCGACCCAGCCGGCGGACCAGCGGACGGATCGGAGCGGTTCCGAGCCGGAGCCATTCCCGGGCGAACCGGAGCTCACGCAGCCGCCGGCGGAGGCGATGCGCCGTGGCGGGGGTCGGATCGAGTGCGAAGCGGCGTCCCGCTTTCCAGGCTCGCCGCGCTGTCCCGCGGCAGGCGACGATTGCGGTTTCATGATTCAGCGGAGGCGTCTCGCGGAGCTCACGAAGCAGGTTCTCGGTCGAGGACGCAGTGAGCCGCCGCAGCAGGACCGCTGCCTGCCGCGCCCGCTCTCTCTCGAGTCGAGAGAGCGATGCGCCGCTGAGGTGTTCCCGGACGATGTCGGCGTCGCGGACCCGTCCGATCCCCCGGCGGAGCTCTTTGACCCGCTCACGGAGGGAGGGCCGCTCCGCCATCCGGAGCCAAGCGGCCAACCGTCCGAGCGAATCGCGGAGCTCATGCCACTGCTCCGCCGTCGGATCAATGGGGAGCAGCGCCAGCTGACCCTCGAGTCGCTGCCGCCAGCGGTCGTTGCGGAAGAGGAGCGGGTGCGGCGGAACGGACGCGGCGCGGGGCATATCGCAATTGTGGCACAGCTTCGATTGGCGTGACAAACGCCGCTGCGAACTATTTGACGATCGATGTGCTCAGCCCCTCGGCCTGCTGTTCCGCTCGGGGGACTGTGTGATTGACCGGAATCACTCCGGAGTCGGTCACCTTCCCGCCGTACCAGTTGGGAGCATTTTCGCGGACCCGACGGATCGCAGCGAGGTTGCACGCCCGGCCCGGCCAGGTGACGTTGATCGCGTTGCCGGCGTCGGTGTGAATCCCGCCGTCCCACCAGAACCAGCCGCCGGAGATAATCCCGACGAGCTCATGCTTGTCGTTGAACACCGGTCCCCCCGAGTCTCCCGGGAGGAGCGGAACGTCGGAGAGGATTTCGTCTGCCGTCGTGGGGGCCGAGGCGCTCGCCGCGAAGTGCCGCAGGCAGCAGTCGAGCTTCGAGCCACCGCCGAGCCCGGTGAACTCCAGACGGTCTCCGGCGCCGGCGGGCGAATCCGCCAGGCGCGCCGCCTCGATTCCATCCGGAACCCAGACCCACAGCAGGGCGACGTCCCGCTTCTTGTCGAAATCGACGACGAGGCTCTTCTCGGAGACTCGCCCGTTGCGGTACTTCACTTCGACGCCCCGCTTTCCGGAGTCAGGCTCGACGACGTGATAGGCGGTAACGCAGAGTCCTTCATAACCCGATCCGACCCGCTTCTGTTTGGCGACGTCGACCAGGATTCCGGTTCCGACTCCGCCGGCACAGGAGACCTGCACGATGGCGTCGTGGTGCCCGCCCGTTGTGGTCCATTTCCACAGCGGACTGTCCTTGCCCACCTGGGCCCGGACTGGAGAGGGGACCAGCACCGCCAGCACGGCGGCAAGCAGAAGGCTCGTCTTGAAACCGCTCATAGCGGCACCTCATGGAAACAACGCTAACCGGCCAGCGCGGGTCGCGGCGTTGCGAGGATTACGGTGCTGACGAAGTCCGAAAGCCCGGTAGGTGAGATCGACGAGAGGTGTGCAACAAAGGCGGGGAACGTCAGGGGGCAAAAGCCACACGGCATTATAGCGCCACGTGAAAACAGGACCAGATCGAGTTCTGTTTCGAGCCGGACAGGCGCAGATTCGGCCGGAGTCCGTTCATCAAGGAGAAGCTAGTACGCGCTGGTCCTCGCTTCTCCTTGGAGTTTTCGCTTGAGAGCGGATGATGTCGTCGAGCCAACGGACGGAGGACCGGTTGAGGGAGCCTTCTACTTAGTGGCGGGCTTTTGGACCGCCTGAAGGACTTCCCGCGCGACAGTGTCATTGACCGAGACGAAGCCCCAGGTCTTCACCACCTTGCCGTCCCGGAGAGCGACCACTGTGATGTCTGCCTCACCATTGATCCCCCACTCCGGCGGGCCCCCTGCCTCGCCGGTGTAGTCGCCAAGGTCGGTCCGCTCGAACTGGAGCGACATCTGCGCCTTCGGCAGGTACTCGCGGGCGGCGACGTGATCGGCGGTCAGCCAGACGGCGCACAGCCGCCCCTCTTCGACCTCCTTCAGTCCCGTATCAAGGGCCTTGAGGAACCGGGCCGTCGGGCGGCCCCACCGCTCGGTCGGAACGAGAGCGATCAGTGTCGGCTTCTTGTCCCGGTGGGCGACGAGGTCGACCTCCTTTCCGGCCGGCTCTCCCACCACCAAGTGGGTTTTCAGCGCGGACGGGGGAGCCTCCCCCGCCACGGGGCCTGACGTCACATCCGCCTGGGCGAGGGCCGCAAGTGCGGCGACGATGACCGTGCCGGCGAGGGCTGACAGGGCCTGGTTCCAGCGAGATCTCTCCATCGAACACTCCTTAACGCAGGGTTCGACTCGGCGAACCCGGTACAAATGCCTCCGCGCAACCTCTTCAGCGGCCGAGAGCCCCCTGGGCGGCGAACAGCTCTTTCTCGGCGAGTTTGAGCTCGTCGAGCAGGCTGTCGATCGCCGCGGGGTCAATCTCCTTCCGGCCTTTGAGACCGTCGAGTTTCCCCCGGACGGTCTCCAGCTTCTTGAGAGCGGCCTCGATCCGGTCGTTCACCGCCGGAACGTTTCCACGCGGCTGCCGGTTCGCACCGGGGCCGGGAAACGCCGGGAACTGGACCTGGATCAGGTTCTGCTTGCCGTACTTCTCATAGAGCGCGGCGGCGTCCGCATCCTTCTTCTTGAGGTCGTCGAGGTCATCCGCCGCGAACTCCTTCGTCGCCGGCTTCCCGTCGACGGTCCGCCGGATCGTGACCTTGATGCTCTTGCCGTCGGCATCCTCGATCTCGATCTCCCGGTCGGGCTCCTTCACCTGGATCGTCCGCTGGCCGTTGACGCTCTTGACCGAGATCCGGACCCCGCCCGCACCACCGATGTTCTGGGGGACCAGCCGGCGGTTTCCGGGGAGCCGGCCGGGGCCGAACTCGGCATCCCCCTTGAGGGCCGACGTGGCGGCGTTCGCCACCTGCGGCAGCTTGGATTCTGACAGTTCCTTGAGGGCCGCTTCGGCTGCCTTCCGGCCGTCGTCGGTTCCCGAAATCTGGATCCGCTTCAGGATCGCCACGCAGCTCTTGATCACCTCCGGCTCACCCGATTCGGCCGCTTCGGCCACGGGGGTGACGGCCGCCTTGTCCGCCTGGACGAGTTCCGCGATGGCCCGCTGGCGATCGAGGAAGTTCCGGCCGGAGAGAAGCGCGATCGCCTGATCGACTTTGGCGTCGAGCTCGGGATTGGGGACGGGGACGTCCGCCGCGGGGAGACGAGGCGTCGTCACGAGAAACAGTGTCAGCAGGGCAGCCCGCCAGATCCGGTGACTCGACATCCGTCTCCTCCCGACATCAGGAATGATCGATTGGTCGAATTCTCCTTCGGGCAGGCGATCCCGTCCAGCAACCGCCGTGTCGGGAGGATCCTGCGGGGGCATTCGCCAGTTGGACCGCCGCGCCAGCGGGATGCGTCACAACGCCCCCCTCCTGGCTCGAGTCCAGCAGGCTGCTGGCCGCCGGAGGCATCTTCATTCGTGGAACCTTGGTAAACCGCCATCGCCCGCTTTGGGAAGCCGGTGGCGAGCCCCCCCCTTCTATCGCGGCGGGGAGTGTCGTGGGGGCGTGTTGGTGAGGCAGGTCTGCCACGCCCGTCCGCGATCCGACGCCCGCTGTGTCCCATGGTTCCACAACAGAAGCGCCTCCGGCGGGGCCGGCAGCGTGCTAGACCCGGGTGGCCGGAGCACGATGGGATTGAGCGGGCGACATCGATTCAGGGCATAGCCCTCCTCCGGTCCTTCGCCGTACAATCGAACCGAACCGCCCGCATCGAGGCACCTCATGGTCGACCTGACACTCCCCCAACACCACGCTCACCCCCGCCGGTTCGAAGAGAATCGGTTCTGCTACCCCGTGCTGTCGCGGCGGAGCAAGGGAATCTCGCTGGGGGTGAACCTCAACCCCGACAAGATCTGCAACTTCGACTGCGTCTACTGCCAGGTCGACCGCTCGGAAGAAGCGGAGCCGGAGACGACGTTCGTCGAGACCGACCGGCTGTTCGAGGAGATGGAACACCTTGTCGACGAGATCCGAACCGGCGCGATCTGGAAGCACCTCCAATTCGCCTCCGTCCCGCCGGAACTGCGGCGGTTCAACGACATCGCCTTCTCGGGAGACGGCGAGCCGACGAGTTACAAGAACTTCGACGAGATTCTCCGCCGGACGGCCCAGCTGAAAAGCTCCCGCGGGCTCGATTCCGTGAAGCTCGTCCTGATTACGAATGCGAGCCTGTTCCACCGCCCGGTTGTGCAGCGGGGGATGGCAATCCTCGACGAGAACAACGGCGAGGTCTGGGCGAAGCTCGACGCCGGGACCGCCGAGTATTTCCAAAAGGTCGAACGGACCCGGATCCCGTTCCAGCAGGTCCTGGACAATCTGTTGCTGGCGGCGCACGTCCGGCCGCTGGTGATCCAGAGCCTGTTTCTCCGTCTCGAAGGGGAGGCGCCATCGGCGCATGAGATCAGCGAGTACTGCGAGCGGCTGAGCACGATCAAGCGGCACGGGGGACGGCTGAAACTGATCCAGATCTACACAATTGCCCGCCGTCCGGCTGAGTCGTTCGTTTCTCCCCTCTCGAACGCCGAGGTGGACGCGCTCGTCGAGACGATCCGGCAGCGGACGGGACTGACCGTCGAAGCGTACTACGGCAGCGAGAACTACTGAGCGCTCGGCAGTCCGCAGGGCTCCGGCCGCTACTCGGAAACGCTCTCGGGCTGTCGTTGCAGACGGCGGAGCTGGTCGCGGCAGAGAGCCGCCTCCTCGCGGAACCCTTGCTTTTCGAAGAACCGCTCCTGGTTGCGGAGAATGACCGCGGGAGCGAGATCGAGATTCCAGCAGAGCTGGTGGAGCGTCTCGGGGGAGAGGACGAGTTCTGGCCGACTCGGGCTTTCGAGGCGGCCAGTCGTTTTGGGCGGGCGGGGATCGAGGCCGAGGAGCGGCGCGACCCCTTGCAGGCTTCCCGAGATCGCCCGGCGGATCAACGCGCGGGCCTGTTCCACTGACAGCGGGCCGCTCGTCCCGCGGGGGAGCAGGAGAAGGCTGACGTGGGACGTCGTCACACCCTGCCATTGGAGCAGTTCCGCGGTCGGCAGCGGAAATGGGTCGACCGTGGTGACGCCGACGAGGGCAAAGGAATCGACAGTTTTCTCTGCCGGAAGAACCTCGCTGAGCAGAACTCCGGAGTCGAGCTGCGAGTCGTTGAACCGCGCTTCGAACCGGACCGCCTGCGCCGGGAGATCAGGGATCCGCAGCCGGCGCTGAATCCGGACCGGGGTGTCAAACGTGATCGCCAGGTACTCCCGGACGATCTGCAGCAGACGCTCTTCGTCCGCCGCCAGCTCACCCAGGATGCAGAGCCCGATGCTGCGGCGGTCGAGATTGCGCGGGGGGCTCGACGACGCGTAGTCGTCGAACGCCTTGTTGGCCTGCTCGCGGTCCAGCCCCAGCGCGACCTCGAGGTCGGGCCAGGGATCGACCACCTTGGGGCCAGGAACGGTCGCTGACGCGCCGACCTTGGCTGCGGTAACGGTCTGGGGATCAGGTTCGGTCCCGGAGGTCTGGGCAATAAGTCCGTTCTTCTCGCTCGCTCCCTTGGCTGACTCCGATGCCGGATCAGCCGGAGGAGAGTACGGCTCGGGGCCGCCTTCCGGTTTCTCGTTCGAGACGGCCGCGAGCGGGGGCGCGAGCCGGGTGAGATAGAGCTGGATGCCGAGGATCGCGATGGCGACGACGCCACACAGCAGCGGCAGGGCGACCCACCAGTTCGGCGGCTCGCCGCTGTCCGACCACCTTCGTGATCGCTCCGGTGACGACATTGCCCCTCCCCGCGAACATCGCTGGCCCCCTCGGCACAACCCGGTTCGCCTCTCGAAACCAGCATACCGGTCCCCGGGACCGCGCGGGAGCGTCCGGGGAATGAACTCGCGGGACGGGGCTTCGGATGCAGTCCGGGGGTGATGCGGCGAGCACTCGTCCGTCGCGACTGGCCGGGCGGGCTACCTTGACTTCTCCTCTCGACCGCCGAAGATCACGAATCAACCTCATTTGATCTGTCGCCGCCAGGAGAGCCGTGATGGTCCGCAACGACTCCGTTCCCGGGACTCGACTCGCCCGTACCTGTGTTGTCCTCGCTGTGCTCGTCGCTGCGTTTTCCGCGCCCCTCCTCGCTCAGGAGAAGCCGGCGACTGACCGGGGGGCGAAGTGGGAGCCGGAGATCCGGAAGTTCGAAGACGCCGACACGACCCGGCCCCCGGCGGCCGGTGGGATCCTGTTCGTCGGGAGCTCGAGCATCCGGCTTTGGAATCTCGAAAAGTCCTTCCCGGATCTGCCGGTGATCAACCGCGGATTCGGCGGCTCGGAGGTGGAGGATTCACTCCGCTTCGCCAAGCGGCTCGTCCTGCCGTATCACCCCCGGACGGTCGTGTTCTATGCCGGGGACAACGACATCAAGGCCAAGAAGACCGCGGAGACGGTCGCCGGGCAGTTCAAGCAGTTCTGTGAGCTGGTCCATGAGTATCTCCCTGCGACCCGGATCATTTTCCTCGGGATCAAGCCGAGCCCCTCGCGGTGGAGCCTGATCGGCGAGCAGCGGAAGGCGAACGGCCTGGTGCGGAACTTCGCGAAGGGGACCGATTATGTCTCGTTCCTCGACGTCGAGCCGGTGATGCTGGCCGCGAATGGCGAGCCGGAGCCGAGCCTCTTCAAGGAGGACAAGCTCCACATGACCGACGCCGGCTACGAGCGGTGGACTGCCCTGCTGAAGCCCGTCCTGCAGGAAGTCTCCGCCCCAAAGGTGTCGGACGGGGCTCATCCGCTGAGCGATGCCCGGCTGAAGCCGCAGCGGACGTACAACGATGCCTATCACCCCTGGACGCCTCCGGCGACCAAGGCCGCCTGGGAAGAGCAAGCCGCCCGGATCCGTCGTCAGCTGCAGGTCGCTTGCGGTCTGTGGCCGATGCCCGAGAAGACGCCCCTCACGCCGACGATCCACGGCAAGGTGGAAGGGGATGGATTTACGGTCGAGCGGGTCTTCTTCGCCAGCCGCCCCGGACTCTACGTCACCGGGAGCCTGTTCCGGCCGACCAATGCCAAGCCGGGCGAAAAGCGTCCCGGCGTTCTCTGTCCACACGGGCACTGGGCGAACGGACGGTTCTACGGAGCCAACGACAAGGAAGCGGCGGAGCAGATCAAGATGGGGGCGGAGTCGCAGGACTGCGGGGCGCATTCGCCGCTGCAGGCCCGGATGATTCATCTGGCCCGGATGGGATGCACCGTCTTTTTCTACGACATGGTCGGCTATGCGGACCAGAAGCCGCTCGACCATCGGGCCGGGTTCAACGACGCCGAGGCGTCGCTCCGGCTTCAGAATTTCCTGGGGTTGCAGACCTGGAACTCGATCCGGGCTCTCGATTTTCTGTTGAGCCTCCCCGAGGTCGATTCGAGCCGCATCGGTGTGACCGGGGCGAGCGGAGGCGGAACGCAGACGTTCATGCTCTGTGCGCTCGACTCCCGGCCGACGGTCGCCTTCCCGGCAGTCATGGTCGGGACCGCGATGCAGGGGGGCTGCGTCTGCGAGAACTCGGACTATCTGCGGGTCGGAATCAACAACATCGCGATCGCTGCCCTGACCGCCCCGCGGCCCCTCGGCATGTCGGGGGCCGACGACTGGACGATCGACATTGAGACGAAGGGGCTCCCCGAGCTGCAGCAGATCTTCGGCCTCTATGGTCAGAAGGACCTCGTCGCTGCCAAGACCTACAAGCAGTTCCCGCATAACTACAACGAGAAGTCGCGGGAGCTGATGTATGCCTGGTTCGCGAAGCACCTGAAGCTCGGCGACGCGGCGCTCAAGGAGTCGGCCTTCAAGGTCCTGCCGACCTCCGAACTGACCGTCTACACCGGCGACCACCCGCTGCCGGCAGATTCGCTCCCGGCCGACAGGCTCCGGGATGTCCTGTCGAAGGAGGACGACGGAGCACTCGCGAAGCTTCTTCCGACGTCGAAGGAGGGCGTGGCCCGCTACCGCGAAGTGGTTGGCGGGGCAGCGGAGGTGCTGCTTGGTGGAGGCTTGCCCACCGGAGAGGAAGTCGAGACGCAGGTCCAGCGTCGTGACGAGATCGACGATGGCCTCCTGCTCCTGACCGGCGTGATCGCCCGCAAGGGGACCGGAGAACAGATTCCGGCCGTCGCCGTTCACCCGAAGGAGGGATACGGCGGGACGGTGGTGCTGTGGATCGACGGGGCGGGGAAGTCGAGCCTCTTCGATGAAGCAGGCCGTCCGAACGCCACGGTCCTGGCGCTGGCGAAGAAGGGGCTGGCGGTCGGCTCGATCGATACCTACCTGACCGGGGAGTCCGCGGCGGCGGCAAAGAGCCGCCCGGCCGATCCCAAGGCGACCTCCCTGTTCCCGGTGAACGCGCAGTTCCCGGGGTACACGTTCGGTTACAACCTTCCGCTCGTGTCGCAGCGGGTGCGGGACATCCTGGCTGCCGTGGCCGCCACGCGGGCTCACGGCGAGACGAAGCGGGTGATTCTCGTCGGGACCGGCGATGCCGCCGTCGCGACGGCCTTGGCCCGGGCGGCCGCGGGGGCAGCGGTCGATGACGCCTGGATCGACCTCGGGGGCTTCTCGTTCGACGCGGTGACCGATCCGCAGCACCCACAGATGCTTCCCGGCGCCAAGAAGTACGGCGGCCTCGGAGGCCTGCTGGGACTGGCTGCTCCGCACAAGCTGACGCTGTTCGGCTTGAGCGAGGCCGACACGGGCCGCGCCCGTCCGATCTTTGAAGCAGCCGGGGGAAAGCTCGATATCCGAACCGGCAAGCTGACCGACGTGGCTCTGGCCGAAGCGCTCAAGCCCTGAGCTGGCTTCGGATCGCGGCCACACTTCCTCGATGATCTCTGTCTCCTCCGTGGCTCGATTGTCTGCCACGGAGCGCACCGGGATCGCTGAGGAACTCGAACCGGGGGCGGTAGGGCGCCGCGCTAAAAGCCTTCGCCGCTCGTGAAGCCGCCATCGGAGGGGCCGCCGCCGAAGGAGCCTCCCCCTCCGGAGCTGCCGCCACTGCTCCCGCCGCCGCCTCCGCTCGACGAGGGGAACTGGATGGTCGGGATCGAAAATCCGCCGCCACCACCGTTCCCCATTCCGCCTCCGATGTCCCCTCCCCAGTTCGTTGAGGAGCCACCGCCATGGCGGCGGGTGACGGAGCGCTGAGCCGACTGCTGCAGGGCGGCGCCGGCGACTTCGACCATCGCGTGGAGCAGGACGCCGGTCAGGGGGTGGTTCACGACGTCCCGGGCGTTCGTCTCGGCCCAGGTCGGTTCGAACTTCTGATCCTGCCGGATCCCCTGCCATAACTGATCGCGGGAGATTGCCCCCGACTGGAACCGGCTGACGAGGCTTGTGATGTCCGAGCCCCCGTCGAAGTAGGACCGCTCGGAGTCGTAGTTCGACTGCTGGTAGCGGCGGACCACGAAGTCGAGCCCATCGCTGACACCGTCCGCCTCCTTGGTCCGCGCGGTGAGGTCCGACACCTGCGGCTGGAGACGAGTGAGTTCCTCGCCGACCCAGCGGATCTTGGCCACAAGATCGTCGTCCGCCCGGTCAAGGGTCGCCCGTGCGCGGCGTTCGAGGACTGCGGTTTCCGCGTTCCCGAGGAATGCCTGGAAGCGGCTGAGGGCCTCGGCGTAGAACGTCCCCTGGTCCCGGTCGAGCTGCGACAGCTCCTGCTGGGCGCGGTTGATCCGTGCGAGGACATCGTCGTTGCGGGAGACCAGTGCGTCCCGGTCTTTGCCGAGGCGGTCCCCTTCGACGAGGACCGGCGTCAGGCCGAGGGTGTCGGCCGCCTGACGCTCGAGGTCCTCGACCTGCGCCATGAGCTCGTTGAATTCCCCCCGGCGGCGTTCGACTTCGTCCCGCATCCGGTGGGGCGTCGTCGTCAGGAAGGCGTAGCTCTGCCGGGCCCGTTCATAACCGACCAGCCCCGCGACCCAGCGGTCGAGCCGCCGGGTGAGTCCCTCGCCGTCGTACTCGGGGGTTCCGAACTTCCGGGCGTGGAGGTAGCGGAACAGGCGGCTCCGCTCGTAGGCGGGAAGTTTCTCCTTGGCGTCCTGCTCGATCTCGCGGACCCGCTCCTCGTTCCGCTTGAGCTCGGTCTCGTTGATCATCGCCCGGCTCGACAGCGACTGGAACGCCGCGTCCCCTTTGAGGAGGGTCGCCAGTTTCGCCTGCAGCTCCTCGCGCTGCCGGACTTTCTCGTTGAGCTGGTTCGTGACCTCTTTGAGCTGGGCGACGGTCGTCTGCCGCTCGCCGTCGAGCCGCTGGAGCCGGCCGGCGAGTTCCCGCTGGGCCTGTTCTTTCCGGGCGAGCAGCCCTTCGAGGTCGGAGCGGAAGGCGTCGAACGTATTCGCCGCGGTCGCGCGGGTCAGGTTCGGGAGGTAGAGCCGGGCCAGCATGGCGAGGGAGGTGGTCCGCTCGCCGGCGAGGGAGGCGATCTGGCTGTCGAACTGCTGGTTCTGGCGGCGGAGCGCGGAGGCCTCATCGCGGGCCCGGTCGAGAGCCTGCCGCAAGTCGCGAAAAACCTGGCTGCCCGATTGTCTCACGCGCGCCTCGTCCCGGGTGTGCCGAAAAGTCTCGCAAACTCTCCGCCGGTTCGCGAGGGGGCCGCCCATCCGCAGAAGGAACGGGAAACTGTGGCTTCCGGTTCACGTCATTCGCAGTCCGGGACGGAGAGGCGGTCGCCGCGATCGCCGGTGGTGCCTGTGCGACGGATGTTTGACGGACCATGGATGGGACGGCGAAGACGAACGCTCACGGCGGTCTTCTCGGTCGAATTTTCCCGATTTGCGACAATCGATTCTGGACGGACGGCTCGGGTGCCGATATGCTTCTCTGCTCGCCCGAGCGAAAGCTCTGGCGGCAAACAACGCGGGGTGGAGCAGCCCGGTAGCTCGCGAGGCTCATAACCTCGAGGTCGTCGGTTCAAATCCGGCCCCCGCCACTTGAAAAACCCTCGGGTACCGAAATGGTCCCGAGGGTTTTTTCGTTGGTACGTCCTCTCTGTCGCGGGGTGGACCCGGAGGGGCGACGATGCCGAGCCGCCGCGACTCCGCACTCTTTGATCCCCGTCGCGGCGTCCCTCCGATCCGGATCGGAGACCTGGCGGGAGTGCCGGGGACCCCGCTCGAGCCGGAGCGGACCAACTGCTTCTCGGTCTGCCGCGTTGAAACCGGGGGGGGGACGTTCTGGGCAGATGCGGCCCGGCATCCGTTCGCCGCCGGATCGCTCCTCTTCTTCACTCCGTATCAGCACATCCGGTTCGAGCCGGACACCACGCTGGCGGGGGACGTGATCCTGTTCCACGCAAACTTTCTCTGCGTGGAGACGTTTCACGCCGAGTCGGGCTGCGCGGGGACTCTCTTCAGCGATCCCTATCGTCCGCCGAGCCTCGCGCTCGATCGGACGCGGCGCCGCGATGTGGCGGCGATCCTCAAGCGGATGCGGAGCGAGCAGGCGTCGCAGGGGCTCGCCTACGAAGAGATGCTGCGGGCGGAGCTCAAGATCCTGCTGATCCTGGCGACCCGGCTCAAGGGGGAGACCGCGGAGGCCGATCCCGAGAAGGGGAAGTCGCCGCGGCATCCGGTACTGGCCGAGCTCCGGACGCTGATCGAAGCCAGCTACCAGACGCTCCATTCTCCCGCGGAGTATGCCCGCCGGCTCCACATGGCGCCGAAAACGCTCGGGCGCGTCGTCCGGGAGCAGCTCGGCAAGTCGCTGACCGACCTGATCCGGGAGCGGATCCTGACGCATGCCAAGTGGCAGCTCCTCCATACGCTGAAGCCGGTCAAGGAGGTCGCCCGCGAGGTCGGGTTCGACGACGAGCTCTACTTCAGCCGGATGTTCAAAAAAGGAACCGGGTACTCGCCGACATTCTTCCGCGAGTTCGAAACCGAGATCCGAGGTGGGAGCAATCTGTCCATGCTTTCGCCCCGTGCGCCCATTCTCCGTCGCGGCGATGCGGCCGATGATTCTCCCGGTTGAACGCGGACGGCCGGACCGAACCGGCCCGCGGCGCACCGTGGAGAGGATCGATCATGTCATTGCAGACGCTGTTGGAAGTCGCGGCCCGGGCGGACCGCGCGGGAGTCGTGGTGTCGCGGCTGGGGCTCATTGTGGTCCTGGTCTGGATCGGGGGGCTCAAGGTCGCCCGGTATGAAGCGGACGGGATCGTCCCGTTCGTGGCGAACAGCCCCTTCATGAGCTTCTTCTACGCCACTCCAGGCGAGTACAAGCAGCACAAGAACCCCGAAGGGGCGCTCGTTCCGGCGAACCGGGCGTGGCATGAGGCGAACCACACGTACCCGTTTGCCCTGGGGCTTGGCTCCGTGATCGTCGCTTACGGGCTGATGATCTCGCTCCACCCCTGGCTGCCGAAGGTCGCCGCGCTCGGGAGTTTCCTGGTGTTCGTGATGTCGTTCGTGACCCTCTCGTTCCTGGTCACGACTCCCGAGTGCTGGGTGCCGAACCTGGGGGACACGACGCACGGGTTCCCGTACCTGAGCGGGGCGGGGCGGCTCGTCATCAAGGACGCGATCATGATGGGGGCGGCTCTCGTGACGATGGCCGATTCGGCCAAGGCGGCCCTGCGGCGTGCGAACCGCGTCACGGAGACTGTGCCGATGGCCGCCTAGTTTGCCTGGCGGTCGATGGCGAAACGGTCCCGCATTCTTAAGGATGGGCATACCGTCCGAGAGGCGAGCCGAGTGTCTGGCCGCCGACCGGGCGGCCATTCTCAGGATGTTGCGTCATGCCGTTTCGAACGATCCGCCCGGTCGTCGCCTCGCTCGTCATTCCTCTTTTCTTGGCCCTGTCGGGTGTTCTCGCCGCAGAGGACGTGGCGAAGGAGCCGGCGGGCGGCCACGGCCCGTACCTCTTCAGCTACTTCCAGAACAACGGCGAGGATGGGCTGCATCTCGCCTGGAGCGCGGATGGTGACCGCTGGACGTCGCTCAATGAGAATCGCTCGTACGTCGCTCCGACCGTGGGGGGAAAGCTGATGCGGGATCCCTCGATCGTCCGCGATGCCGCCGGGCGGTTCCACATGGTCTGGTCGAGCAGTTGGGAGGATCGCGGCTTCGGCTATGCCTCGTCGCCGGACCTGATCGAGTGGTCCGAGCAGCAGTTCATTCCGGTCAACGAGAAGGTCGCGGGAGCGAACAACACCTGGGCACCGGACCTGTTCTTCGACCAGCCGACCGGGGAGTTCGTAGCGGTCTTCGCGACGACCGTCCCGGGGCGGTTCCCGGAGACCGACGGGGGCGGGGACCAGAATCATCGTCTGTATCAGGTGACGACGAAGGATTTTCGAAGCTGGAGCGAGCCGGCGATCGCCATGAACCCGAGTTACAACAGCATCGACGGGACCCTGTTCCGCTTCGGCGACACCCTGTCGATGATCTACAAGGATGAGCGCCCCGGGCACAAGCAGCTGCTACAGGTCACGAGCGCCGGCCTCGGCAAACCGTGGTCGACTCCCTCGAAGCCGATTATTGCGCGGGACTGGGTGGAAGGTCCCACGGTCCTCAAGGTTGGCCAGCGGTGGCGGGTCTACTTCGACTGCTACACCAAGGGGCATTACGGCGCGGCGGAGTCCGAGGACGGGACGACCTGGACCGATGTGTCGGACCGGGTCGAGTTCCCCAAGGGGATGCGTCACGGGACCGCCTTCGCAGTCTCGCCGGAGATTTTGAAGCGGCTGCAGGACCGGAAGACACCCGCGGAGTGAGCGGGGCGAATCGGGTGAAGTTCGGAATCCGCTGCTCCTCGGGGTCGCGTGGCGCGGCGGGAGTCCGCACAATCGAAGCTCGCTCGCATCCCGGTCAGTTCGCGAAGTCAGGTGGTTTGATGCGATCCCGGTCTGGATTTCTCGCCGCGGCTCTTCTCGTTTTCATTGCGGCACGACACAGCACTGCGGAGGAGCCGGAGACCTGGAAGCCGATTCCGCTGTCATCACGGATCACAGAGGTCCAGCCGCTGACCGGGATCGTCCTCTGGAGCACGAACGCCGCGGCGGCGACCGCCCCGATTCAGCTCGAGTACTCGTACCTGACCTACGCCGATGTCGTCCCCCGCGAAGGGGAGTTCGACTGGACCCGCGTGGAGACACTCCTCGACGAAGTCGCCGGACGCGGGCACCAGGCGATTCTCCGCTGGCACGACACCTACGTCGGCCACCCGAGCGGCGTCCCCCGCTACATCCGGGCGCTCCCCGACTACCGCGAGACGAACGCTCTCAGCGAGAAGAAGCGGACAGGGTTTCCGGACTGGTCGCACCCGGAGCTCCAGCGGTTCACGCTCGAGTTCTTCAAACGCTTCGCGGAGAAGTACGACCGTGACCCTCGGCTGGCGTTCGTGCAGGTCGGGTTTGGCCTCTGGTCGGAGTACCACATCTACGACGGTCCGATGGTGCTGGGGAAAACGTTCCCGACGATCGAGTTCCAGGCGGAGTTCGCCGAGCATCTCGCCGACACGTTCCACGACACCCCCTGGATGATTTCTGTCGACGCGGCCGGAGACCACACCCCCTACGCTACCGATCCGGACCTGCTCGCCCTGCGGTTCGGGGTCTTCGACGACTCGTTCAACCATGCGAAACACGCGAAGGAGAATGAGCCGAACTGGACGACATTCGGGAAGGACCGCTGGAAGACCGCTCCGACCGGCGGCGAGTTTTCGTTTTTCGAGCCACGCGATCAGAAGCTGGCCTTGGCTCCGAAAGGCCCGCACGGAATCCCGTTTGCCCAGCAGGCGGCGAAGTTTCACATCTCGTTCATGATCGGCGATGGCCAGCCTGAGCTTCAGAAGCCCGCCGCAATCCGCGAGGCAGGGCTCAGCACCGGCTACCGGTTTCGGGTGACGAAGTTCGAGACCACGGGAGAGAAGTCCCGCCTCGAGATCACAAATGCCGGGATCGCCCCCTGCTACTACGACGCGTTCCCCGCAGTGAACGGCGTCCGATCGGGGACATCGCTCAAGGGGCTGCTCCCCGGCGAAACGCGGCTGTTCGAAGTCGCCACCGGAGGAAACGCACCGCGACTGACGATCGAATCCGATCGTCTGGTCCGCGGTCAGCGGATCGGCTTTGATGCCGAGCTGAAGTGAGCTTCAGGGGACCGCGCGTCTCGGTTGCGACGAGGCTGAGAGCGGGTCATGATCTGGTCTCCCGATGTTCAAACGGAAGTGAAAACGATGCTGATCCGTCTCGTCTCCCGTCTCTCCACATCGGTCCGCAGTGCTCTGCTGGGGATCGGTTGCTGCCTCGCTCTCGTAAACCCGGCCCGGGCCGAGATCGGGATCATCTCTCCCGCCGAAGCGAAGGCCCTGATCGAGTCGCCCGACGCCGCCAGGCGGCCGGTCGTTCTCGATTCCCGCGGCGGCTACAAGGACTATTTTCGAGGGCACCTGCCGACCGCCCATCACATCAACTTCGACACGCTCCGCGGCACCGATCACGGCGTTCCCGTGCAGTACCTTCCGGACGACCTGACGAAGGCCCTCCTCGTCCGGGCCGGCGTCGATCGGAGCCGGACGCATCTCATCTATGCGTGGGGTGAGCAGCTCCCGAACGACGAGATCCTGAGCGCCAGCATGGTGGCGTATGTCCTCGAAAAGTTCGGCGTCGAGGATGTCCGAATCGTCGACGGCGGCCTTCCGGAATGGAAGAAGCAGAAGCTCCCCGTGACGCAGGAGTACTTCGGCAATCCCGCCGGCACGCTCCCGGAGAAGGAGCACAAGGAAATCGCTCTTACGGTGAAAGACGTCCTGGCCCGCAAGGGGCGGCCGGGGGTGGTCCTGGTCGATGCCCGGCCGCACAACGAGTATCTCGGCGAAGACGAGATCTGGCTGCGGAAGGGACACATCCCCGGGGCGATCAGTTTCCACTGGGCCCGGCTGATGGACACCGACAATACCCACAAGTTCCGCCCGTTCGAGACCGTCAAGCAGGACCTCGCCAAGGCGGGGCTGACTCCCGACAAGGAGATCCTCGTCTACTGCGGCACGTCGCGGGAGGGGAGCCTGCTCCGGTTCTACCTGAAGCACGTCGCGAAGTACCCGAGCGTCCGGCTCTACGAAGGCTCTTGGAAGGAGTACGTCTCCCTCAAGGAACTGCCGGCCGAGACCAAAGAGAACGTTGCGAAGTGAGCAGGGGGGCGGACGAATGCTGATGGCAGTCTTCTTCCTCGCGATCTGCTTCGTGGCCTACACCAACGGGGCGAACGCGAACTTCAAAGGGGTCGCCTCCCTCTACGGCAGCGGCACGGCGACGCTCCGCCAGGCGCTGTACTGGGGGACCGCGATGACGTTCGCGGGCTCGATCGCCGCCGCGTTCATCGCGGGGGGACTGGCCGCGACCTTCAGCGGCAAAGGGGTCGTTCCAGACGCGCTGGTGCAGTCTCCGATCTTCGTGATCGCAGTCGCGATCGGCGGCGCCCTGACGAGTCTGCTGGCGACCCGCCTCGGGTTCCCGGTCTCCACGACGCACGCCCTGGTCGGGGCCCTGATCGGGGCTGGACTGGCCGGGAGCGGAACCGAGGTCCGGTTTGCCGCCCTCGGCAAGAGCTTTCTTTACCCGCTCTTCTTCAGTCCCGCGCTGGCGATGATCGTCGGAGCGGCCGTGTACTGGATCCTCCGTCCGCTGGGCCTCGCTCCCGATCATCGGACGAAGACGCTCGATGTGCTGCACTACCTGAGCGCCGGAGGAGCGAGCTTCGCGCGGGGGCTCAACGACACCCCCAAGATCGCCGCCCTCCTGATGACCTCGCCCGGAATTGACATGCGGTGGGGCTACCTGGGGCTCGCCACGATGATCGCGATCGGCGGACTGCTTGATGCCGACCGGGTCGCCGAGACCCTCGGCAAAAAGGTGACCGACATGAACCCCGGTCAGGGGTTCGCCGCCTCGATCACGACCGCCACCCTCGTGACCACCGCGAGCTTTCACAGCCTGCCGGTCAGCACGACGCATGTCAGCGTCGGATCGCTCCTCGGAATCGGAGCGACGACGGGGCAGGCGAAGTGGAAGAAGGTCGGCGAGATTCTGCTCGCCTGGGTCAGCACCGTCCCCTGCGGAGCCGTGCTCGGCGCGCTCGCTTACTGGATCCTTCAGTTGGTCTACTGAGCCCGGGCGTAGCGGGCTTCGCTCCCCCGGACCGTGTCGTCGACGCGGCCGTTGGCGAACACCGTCTGCCCCATGACCCAGGTCCGCACCGGCCAGCCGGTCAGCGTCGTTCCGTGCCAGGGGCTCCAGCCGCTCTTCGTGAGCTGGTCCTCGTTCCGGATCGTCTGCTGCTTTTTGAGATCGACGAGGACGAGGTCGGCGTCGTACCCCTCGCGGATCGCTCCCTTGTTGGCGATGTTCCAGATCCGGGCCGGATTCGTCGCCATCCAGGCGACCACCTGCTCCAGCGAGCAGAGTCCGCGGCGGCTGGCGTCGAGCATCAGTGCGAGAGAGTTTTCCACCGCGGGCAGCCCCGAGGGCGACTTCGGGTAGGGCTGCCGCTTCTCTTCAAGCGTGTGCGGTGCGTGGTCGGTCGCGATGACTTCGATCCGGCCGTCGCGGAGCGCCTCCCAGAGGGCCGCGTTGTCCACGGCCGTCTTGATCGAGGGGTTCATCTGGACGAGCGTCCCGAGCCGCGGGTAGTCGTCGATGTTGAAAAACAGGTGGTGCGGGCAGGCCTCGGCTGTCACGTATTCGCCGCGGTTGCGGAGCAATTCCGCCTCCTGGGCGGTCGAGACGTGCAGCACGTGGAAGCGGTGCTTGTGCCGGTTGGCGAGGTCCATCGACCGCTTCGTGGCGATGATCGCCGCCTCGTGGTCCCGGATCTTCGAGTGGACGGCGACGTCATCGACGCCGGCGTAGCGGGCCTGGTTCGCCCGGACGGTCGCCTCGTCTTCGCAGTGGGCGCAGATCGGGAGCGTCGTCTCGGCGAAGATCCGCTCGAGGGCTTCCTGGGCATCGACGAGCAGATCGCCGGTGCTCGAACCGATGAAGATCTTGATGCCGGGGGTCCGCCGGGCCGCTTTCAGCTCGGCGACGTTGTTGGGAGTGGCCCCGATGTAGAAGCCGTAGTTGACGACCGATTTCCCGGCGGCGAGATCGAGCTTCTTGTGAAGCTCCTCGCACGAGGTGGTCGTCGGCTTCGTGTTCGGCATCTCCAGGAAGGTCGTGATCCCCCCCCTGGCACAGGCGAGGCTCCCGGTGTGGAGGTCTTCCTTGTGGGTGAGGCCCGGATCGCGGAAGTGGACCTGGTCGTCGATCCCCCCCGGCAGCAGGTGCAGCCCGGTGGCGTCGACGATCTCGTCCGCCTGGACCTGCGGCGGATTGATCGCCTGGATCCGGTTCCCCTCGAGGAGAACGTCGGCCCGGACGGTTCCGGTCGGCAGGACACAGGTGGCGTGACGGATCAGCGTGCGTGTCATCGGGAATCCTGAGGGGCAGCAAGCAGTTCGCGGAACTCGGCGGCGAGGAAGAACGACCCGGAGACGCAGATCAGATCTTCCGGACCGCATCCCTCCTGAGCGACGGCCCAGGCTTCGGCGGGAGAGGAGGCGGCCACCACCGGGGCGTTCGTCAGGGGGCGGGCGATCTCAAGCAGTTCCGCCGCCGGAACGGCGCGGGGGTTGAGCAGGTAGGGAGTGACGATGATCCGGTCGAAGGCGGGGACCGCGATCTCGAGGAGCCGCGCCGTCTCTTTGTCGCGGGACGAGCCGAAGACGAGGGTCCGGCGGCGGGCCGGGAAGTCCTGGATCGTTTCGCGCAACGCCCGGATCGAGGCGTCGTTATGGGCGGAGTCCACGATCACCAGCGGATTGCGACGGAGGACTTCGAGCCGCAGCGGCAGGTCGACCTTCTCGAGGCCGGTCCGCAGGGCGTCGCCGGTGACCGGAAGTCCGGCCGACGCGAGCCGCGTCACCGCAGAGGAGGCGAGGGCCGTGTTGGCGACCTGATGGAAGCCGGCCAACGGCGCTTCGAGGTTCTGCAAGGCGGACCAGGGAGTCTTGAGGTCGAACCGGTACCGGGGAAGGGCCGGAGAACCGAGGGTGACGACGGGGGTGACGCTCGACACCAGCAGCTCGCGGTCGAGCTCAAACAGCGGGGCGTCCGCCAACCGGCACGCTTCGCGGATCGCCTCGGCGGGTTCGTCGGCGGTGACGCCGCTCAGCATCGGGACCCCTGCTTTGGCAATCCCCGCCTTTTCGCGGGCAATGCTGGCCAGCGTATTGCCGAGCATCCGCATGTGATCCCGACTGATGCTGGTGATGATCGTCGCCAGCGGCCGGCAGAGGTTGGTCGAGTCGAGCCGCCCCCCGAGCCCCACTTCGACGACAGCAAGGTCCACCTTCGAACGGCGGAAGTGGAGCCAGCTCATGGCCGTCGTGAGCTCGAAGAACGTCAGGGCGTGGCCGTCTTCACCGAGGCTCGCTTCCGCCTGCCGCAGCAGGTCCACCAGCTCCACGACTTCGGCCGGGGAGAGGAGCGCGCCGTTGACGGTCATCCGCTCTTCAAACTGGACCCGGTGCGGCGACGTGTAGAGACCGACCCGGTAGCCGGCGGCCTGGAGCATGGCGGCCGCCATGACCGACGTGGAGCCTTTTCCCTTGGTGCCGGCGACGTGGATGGCGGGGATCGCCTGTTCGGGGGAGCCGAGCACGTCGAGCAGCCGCCGCATCCGGTGGAGCTTGAAGTCCGCTTCGGACATCGTCAGGGCGGCGAGCCGCTCGTAGTTGATGCGGCCGAAGAGAAAGTCCACGGCGGACCGGTATTCGGGGCTGTGATCCGAAAGTTCGCCGGTCGAGGACATGATGGTGCGAGAGACGCGCTCGGGATCCAGACGGCGGCCTGGACAAAGGCGAACTATAGACCTTCGCGCAAGGGGCGGGAATCGAGCGGGGTCGATGCGAGAGGCGGATGCGAGTGGTGGATGCTCCGCTCCCCTGCCAGCCCCCTCCCGCAATCTTGTCCCGCGGGACCGCCGCTCTCTAATCTTGCGAGGAGACTCATCAGAATGAGGGGAAGCAATGAATCGACGTGAAACCGGGACCGTGGCTCTGGGAATTCGAGGGTGGGTCTCCCTGCTCCTGGGGCTCTGGACGGGGGGGGCGTTTCTGACCGCCGGCCTCCACGCCGCGGAACGGACTCCCAATATCGTCGTGATCTACGCAGACGATCTCGGTTTCGGCGACATCAGTTGCCAGGGGGCCAAGGCGGGATTGACCCCGAATATTGACCGGCTCGCCCGGGAAGGGCTCCGATTCACCGACGGCCACAGTTCCTCGGCGACCTGCACCCCCTCCCGGTTCGCGCTCCTCACCGGGCAGTATCCGTGGCGGAAGAAGGGGACCGGCGTCCTGCCGGGGGATGCCTCGCTGATCATCGAGCCGGGGCGGACGACCCTGCCGACGGTCCTCAAGGAAGCGGGGTACCGGACCGGCGTCGTCGGCAAGTGGCACCTGGGGCTGGGGGCGGGCCCGGGGAATCTCGACTGGAACGGGGAGATCAAGCCGGGGCCGCTCGACGTCGGCTTCGATGAGAGCTACATCATGGCGGCGACCGGGGACCGGGTGCCGTGCGTCTATGTTGAGAACCGGAAGGTGGTCGGGCTTGATCCGGCCGATCCGATCGAAGTCGTGTACGGCAAACCGATCCCCGGAGAGCCGACCGGCAAGCAGAACCCGGAGCTGCTGAAACTCCATCCGAGCCACGGGCACGACATGGCGATCGTGAACGGCATCAGCCGGATCGGCTACATGAAAGGGGGGAAGAAGGCCCTCTGGACCGATGAGGAGATGGCGGACGTCTTCACCCGCGAGGCGGTCGCGTTCCTCGACCGGCACAAGAGCGAGCCGTTCTTCCTGTACTTCGCGACGCACGACGTGCACGTGCCGCGGGTGCCGCATCCACGGTTCGTCGGCAAGAGCGGCATGGGGCCGCGGGGGGATGCGATCCTCGAATTCGACTGGTCGGTCGGTGAGGTCCTGAAGGCCCTCGATGCCCGCGGCCTGACGGAGAACACCCTCGTCCTGCTGACGAGCGACAATGGCCCGGTGGTGGACGACGGCTATCGGGACGAAGCGGTCGCGAAGCTCGGCGAGCACAAGCCGGCCGGTCCGTTCCGGGGGGGCAAGTACAGCAAGTTCGAGGGGGGGACGCGGGTTCCGTGGATCGTCCGCTGGCCGGCGCGGGTCAGGCCGGGGGTTTCAGAGGCGCTCGTCTGCCAGATCGACTTTGTGGCGACGTTCGGGGCGCTGGTCGGTCGGACCGCGGCTGTTGCGTCGGCGCAGGACAGTGAGAACCACCTGCCGGCGCTGCTCGGAGACGACGCCAAAGGACGGGATTTTCTGATCGAGCAGGCAGGGGGCCTGACGGTCCGGCATGGCCGCTGGAAGCTGATCTCCGGTTCAAAGGGGCCAGCCAAGAGCGGCCCGACGAATACGGAGCTGGGAAACGATCCGGTGGATCAGCTCTTCGATCTCACCGCGGATCCCGGCGAGACGAAGAATGTGGCGGCCGAGAACCCGACGGTAGTTCAGGAACTCTCGGCGTACCTCCGGAAGGTTCAGTAGTTCTTCGTCCCACGAGTCCCCGCTGGCCTTCGATGCCGACGATTCCCAGCACGATCTCTCATTCTGCAGGTGGCTGATGCCCGACAAGGTGGCTGTCGTCCCTCCCTCTGTCCTCTCGGCCGAGAGCGAGGCGACGCTGCAGCAGTGGCTCGTCGAGCGGGGCGACGAGGTCTACGCCGGGGAGCGGATCGCCGAGATCGTGATGCCGGGAATCCTCGTGTCGGTCGCCGCTCCCTGCTCGGGACGGGTCGATGCGATCGTCGCCGCAGCCCAGGCGACGATCGGCCCGGGAGATGTCCTGGCGTGGATCGAGCCGGAAGCGGACGCCTGAGCGGGCGGAACTCGTGTGAAACCGATCAGCGCGCATGAAAAAACGCCGCTGGAGGGATCAGCTCCGGCGGCGTTCCATGACTCAGATTTCCAAACGGACTGCAGACACCCTGTTCGCTAGCAACTTCCGCTGAAGAGGACCGAGGCTCAGTGCTTCGGGAGTTCGTTCGACGGCTGGTGGCAGGCGATGGCGCACTCGTTCTGGTCGCACTCGTCGACATTGTCGGTGAAGTGCGAGCCGGCGACCCACGAGCCGCAGCCGTGCTTCTTGGTGGCGCAGAAGCCGCTGAAGCAGTAGGACTGGTTGAGCTCGCCGATTGCTTCGCCGACGTCATTGAGTTCGGCCACGACGGCGTGCTGGACTTCGCTGAGGCCGACGACCATCCCGATCACGAGGATCGTGGCGATCAGCACCAGCTCGGCGGAAACGATGAAGCCGGCTTCATCAGCCCACAGGGTACGCAACATGAATCTGTCCTTCGTCAAACCTTGGGAAAGGGAATGTGTCACACGCGTCGATCGGGTCCGGCCCTCGCGGACTGATCGGGAACGGTCGGGGTGTTCTCACGGCGCGGAGAATCCGCGCGGTGAACTCTTGGGGAATGGCGAACAAGTCTGATCCAGTCGCTAAGCGGATCAGCGAGGTCGCCGGAGAGACTCACCGTGTCATCAGGACCGGTGATGCAGATCCCCTAACGCAGGGGGTGTGCCGCGGATCGCTCGAAGCGAAGGGCGTGAGTGACCAGGAAGCGGATCCCCACCGAGCGTTTTGACACGCGCCGAGAATTTCTCGCATGCCATGCGCGGAAGAGCGCGCCTGAAGCGAGTGAATGCGGCGCGCTAAGCCTCGTGAACAGCCGAAGCGCTCAATTCGTCCAGCGAGCTGAACAAATCGGGCCTTCCTGTCCTCCCTGGCTAGTAATGCAGACCGTGTGCCGGTCGTGACGACTCTAGCGAGAACATGCAAAACGAGGTGATGTTGCCTTCGCGAGACGCGAGGGAATGTCGGCGCCCGGCGACAGCGATTACGCGGACCGGTTGTCTCGCGACAACAAGGGATTGGTGGGCACAGTACCACCGCCACGGTGTTCACGGACGTGGATTGGAACCCGGCAGGTGACTCAGGCCGCCTCGATCCGGGTCTCTTCTTCCGCCGCAGGCGGGTCGTGCCAGTTCAGAAGCAACAGAATCGCGGCGAGAACCGGCAGGCAGCCGGTGACCGCGAACGCGACCGAGTAGGACTTGGTCTCGTCGACGTACCGGCCGAAGAGGGGATGCAGCAGCGAGACGGGAATCCAGGCGACCGTGCCGAGGATCCCCGTGACCTTCCCCTGGGACTTCGACGAGATTTCCTGGGCGAAGGCGTAGTAGCAGGGGAACAGCCCCAGGGCACCCGCCGCCACGACCAGCATCACCCCCTGCAGGACGTATCCCTTCGGCAGCCAAGGGGTTGCCAGGGTCAACATGGTGCAGACGGAGCAGATCGAAAAACCGTACACCCGCGCCCGGTTCCGCGACATCCCCCGGTTGGTCAGGACGACCGTCAGCCAGCCGACCGCGAGGCAGCCGACGTCCGCCATGATCCCGAACGCGACGAGGAACCAGCGGCGCTCGTTCTCCGTGTACCCCTTCCCCTGTTCAAGGAACGGCGCCTGCCAGACCCGGATCAGGTGCCAGGTGATGTTGATCGAGATCACCATCGCGACCAGCATCGCGATCCGCTTCATCCACCACTGTCCGCTGTCGGCGGACGGCGGGGGGGTATCCGGAGCCGCCTGGGCCAGCGGCAGCAGGTCCCCGGGGCCGACGCTGGCGAGCCAGAGCCCCGCCCAGCCAAGCCCGGTCAGTCCGATCACGAAGAACGGAAGCCGCCAGTGCGACGGCTGGAGCCAGAGCAGGAACATGACCAGCAGCGGAGTCAGGATCGCTCCGACGGAAGACCCGCTCTGCAGCAGGCTGTTTCCCCACGTCCGCCGGTCCGGGGCGAGCAGCCGCTGTGTGGTCTGCAGGGCGCAGGGCCAGTGAGCCGCTTCAAACAGGCCGAGAAAGACGCGGGTGACGAGCAGTTCTTCGTAGTTCCGGGCGAACCCCGTCGCGCAGCCCGCCAGCGACCAGAGGGTCAGCATGAACGGGTAGAACCACCGCAGCGGCACGACATCCGCCACGATCCCCCACGTCACCGACCCGATCGCGAAGGCGATCCCGAAATAGGTTTCGATCTTCCCGTACTGCTCGTTGTTGAGCGAGAACTCCGTCTTGATCCGCCCCTGCAGGTCGTTGAGAGTCAGACGATCCATGTAGTTGATCGTCGTCGCCAGAAAGAGGAGCCCGCAGATCCAGTAAGTCCAGGCGGGGCTTTTCGAAGGGGCGGCGGCGGGAGCCGGATCCATGGAGAACAATCCCATTCAGCAGTGACGAGGGGCGGCGCCGCGGCGATTGTGACGGCGGGACGATTCCATCGAAAGTCTGTGATGCGTTTTCGCTGGACTTTCGGCGGAGGAACTGTCGGGGCGCCCGGGATCGGGAAGCTGCATCAAAACGAATTGATGGGATGGTTGAACGCGGCGGGGCGGCGGTTTACCGTCAGGAGAGAAGCGGGTTTCCGTCTGGACACGATGTCTCGGGATTCGCCGCCGATGCCTTCCCAGAGGGTGCGATGGACCTCAGCTCAATCCAGCATCAGACCCGCCGTCATTTCCTCAAGACTTCACAGTATGGTCTCGGGACGATGGCCCTTGCGGGGCTGCTCGGAAACACTACCGGCGCGGCTCCCTCCGCTCCCGCCCTGAAGGCGGATGATCCGCTCGCTGAACGGGCCGCGCACCACCACGGCCAGGCGAAGCAGGTGATCTACATCCACCTGACCGGCTCGCCCCCGCACCTCGACCTGTTCGACTACAAGCCGGAGCTGGTCCGGCTCAGCGGCCAGGACGCCCCCGACTCGTTCATCAAGGGGAAGCGGTTCGCGTTCACGTCGGGGACCCCCAAGCTCCTCGGGACCCCCCGGACCTTCAAGCAGTACGGCGAAGGGGGCGTCTGGCTCTCCGACGCCGTCCCGAATTTTCACGACGTCGCAGACAACCTGTGCGTCGTGAAGTCGATGTACACGGACCAGTTCAACCACGCGCCGGCGGAACTGCTGATCTACACCGGCTCCCCCCGGTCAGGCCGGCCGTCCCTCGGCTCGTGGGTCACCTATGGACTCGGGACCGAGAACCAGAATCTCCCCGGGTTCGTCGTCCTGATCTCGAGCGGGGTGCAGCCGAACGGAGGAAAGAACTCGTTCGGCAGCGGGTTTCTCCCGTCGGTGTTCCAGGGGGTGCAGTGCCGGTCGCAGGGGGATCCGGTCCTGTATGCCTCCGATCCGGAGGGGATGTCGCGGCAGATGCGCCGCAGCAGCCTCGACGCTCTCAAAGACCTCAACGAGATGCAGCTCCAGGAGTTCGGACATCCCGAGACCCTCACCCGCATCGCCCAGTACGAGCTCGCTTTCCGGATGCAGATGTCGGTCCCCGAGGCGATGGACATCACCCGGGAGCCGGAGCATATCCACACGATGTACGGCTCGCAGCCGGGGGCCTCGAGTCTCGCCAACAACTGTCTGCTGGCGCGGCGGCTCGTCGAGCGGGGTGTCCGCTACGTCCAGCTCTTCGACTGGGGCTGGGATTTCCATGGGACCGGGCCGGGCGAAGACATCCGGGACGGCCTTACCAAGAAGTGCGCGACGATGGATAAGCCGATCGCCGCACTGATCCGCGACCTCAAGCAGCGGGGGATGCTCGACGAGACCCTGATCGTCGTCGGCGGGGAGTTCGGGCGGACGCCGTTCCGTGAGGGACGGACCGCCGGCGGCAACATTCTCGGACGGGACCATTTTCCGGACTGCTACTCAATGATGCTCGCCGGAGGCGGCATCAAGGGGGGCTGTTCGCACGGCGAATCGGACGAACTCGGATTCTCCGTGGCCAAAGACAAGGTCCACGTCCATGACCTCCAGGCGACGATCCTCCATCTGCTCGGATTCGATCATGAGCGACTCACCTACCGGTTCCAGGGGCGGGACTACCGGCTGACCGATGTGCACGGGCACGTCGTCCGCGAGATCCTGGCCTGAGTTCGCATTCATCGATTTCTCCGCGGGGCCGAGCCGCTGTGCGGGCGAGCCGGTCCCGCTTCCATCCCGAACACACCCTCCTTTTCTCCTTGAAGTGTGCCTATGCGCTGGCGTCCTGTTCTCACCTCTTTCCTTCTGGGCCCGACTCTGGCGGGCGGACTTCTGCGGGCGGACGACAAGCCCGCTTCCTCCCGGCAGGCGGCGGAGATCCTGCCGGTCATCACGCCGGAGAATCCCAAGCCGGAAGTGAAGGCCAAGGCGCACCCCAACGACAAGTTTCTGAAGGGGAAGGCCCCGCTGTGGGTCTGGGGAAATCACGCCGAGAAGGCCTATCGCCTCAAGAAGACGTTCAAGACCGACACCAAAGAAGGGGCGGTGTTCATCTCCTGCGACAACGCAGGGACGGTGTTCATCAACGGGACCAAGGTCGCTTCGGACGTCCCGTGGGATGAGCCGAAGGTGGTCGACATCTCGAAGCACCTGAAGGCGGGCGAGAACGAGATCGTCGCTGAGGTGCGGAATCGGGACGGCGCGGCCGCGTTCCTGTGCGTGGTCGCCCTGACCGGGCCGGACGGGAAGGTCGAGTGCGTCGTCACCGATGACTCCTGGTCGGCGACGGAGCTCGACAAGCCGGATGCCGCCGTGGGGCCAGTGAAGACGCTCGCCAAGCTTGGCGACGGGCCGTGGTATGATGTTGTGCATGGCCGGCGAGACGACGGCGATCCGACGCGGGGGATGTTCCGCGGCCTCAACGGCTTCCAGGTCGAGCGACTCTACACCGTTCCGAAGGAAGACGAGGGATCGTGGGTCGCGATGACGATCGACGAGAAGGGGCGGATCATCGCCAGCGATCAGGGAGACAAGGGGCTCTACCGGATTACTCCGTCTCCCACCGGAAGCGATCAGCCAACACTCGTCGAAAAAGTTCCGGCGAACATCACTGGCGCTCAGGGACTGCTGTTCGCGTTCGGCAGCCTTTACGTCTCGGTCAACGGCGGGCCGGGGAGCGGGCTCTACAAGGTCCGCGATACGAATGGTGACGATCAGCTCGACGAAGTGACGAAGCTCGCCACGTTCCGCGGAGGGGGAGAGCACGGCCCGCATGCGCTGCGGCTCTCGCCGGATGGAGCTTCGCTGTATGTGATCTGCGGGAACCACACTCTTCCGCCCGAAAAGCTCGATGCGAGCCGGTTGCCCTCCAACTGGCAGGAAGACCTGGTCCTGCCTCGGATGTGGGATGCCAACGGCCACGCGGTCGGGATCATGGCCCCCGGGGGCTGGGTGGCGAAGACCGATCCGGACGGGAAGACCTGGGAAGTCGTGACCAGCGGCTACCGGAATCCGTACGACATGGACTTCAACGCCGACGGAGAGCTGTTCGTCTACGACGCCGATATGGAGTGGGATTTCGGCAGCCCCTGGTACCGACCGACGCGTGTGAACCACGCCACGAGCGGTAGCGAACTCGGCTGGCGGAGCGGCTCCGGAAAGTGGCCGACGTACTATGTCGACTCCCTGCCGCCGCTCGCCGAAATCGGCCCCGGCTCGCCGGTTGGCGTCGCCTTCGGCTACGGCGCGAAGTTTCCGGCGAAGTATCAGAAGGCGCTCTACATTTGCGACTGGACCTTCGGCACGATGTACGCGGTGCACCTCGAGCCGGACGGAGCGAGCTACAAATCGACCGTGGAAGAGTTCGTCTCCCGCACCCCGCTCCCGCTCACCGATTGCGAAATCGGCCCCGACGGGGCGATGTACTTCACGGTCGGGGGCCGCGGGACCCAGTCGGAACTCTACCGCGTGACCTACGTCGGAGCCGAAACGACGGCCCCGGCCGACGCGCATGACGAGGGGGGCAAGACGCTTCGCGAGCTGCGAAAGAGCCTCGAGGCATTTCACGGACAGGGACACACTCCCGAGACGGTCCTGGCCGCCGCCTGGCCGAACCTGAGCCACTCGGACCAGTTCATTCGCTACGCCGCCCGGGTCGCCATCGAGCACCTGCCGGTCGACTCCTGGAAGGGGAAGGCCTTCGCCGAAACGAATCCGGACGCCGTGATTCTCGCGTCGCTCGCTCTCGCCCGGCAGGGGGACAAGGGACTCGAAGCGGAGATCCTTAAGAAGCTGAATTCTCTCGACTTCGCGAAGCTCGATGCGCGGCAGCAGCTCGACTGGCTGCGGACCTACCAGGTGACCCTGGCCCGTATGGGAGAGGCGGCCGGCTCCGTTCGCGAGCAGGTGATCGCCAAGCTCGATCCGCTCTATCCGGCGGGGACGGACATGCTCAATCGCGAGCTGTGCCATCTGCTCGTCGCGCTGAAGGCTCCGTCGGTGGTCTCGAAAACGATCCGACTGATTGAGACCGAGCCGAAGGCGGAGATCAAGCCCTGGATGACGAACCTAGAGCGGAACGCCGGTTACGGCGGAGCCGCTGCGGCGATGCTGAAGAACCAGCCTGACCAGCAGAAGATTGCGTACGTCTTCGACCTCCGGAACCTCAAGGAGGGGTGGACGATGGAGGAGCGGAAGGCGTTCTTCGGGTTCATCGACAAGGCACGCAGCTGGAGCGGCGGGGCCAGCTACCGCGGCTTCCTGCGGAACATCGACCGCGAGTCCTTCGAAGCCCTTCCCGAGAAGGAGCGGCTGGCGATCGAAGCGGCCGGGGCCCGCAAGCCGGACCTCCCGCCGACGCTGCCGACGCCGGCAGGGCCAGGGCACGAGTGGACGTTCGACGAAGTCCTCGCGCTCGGGGACAAGCTCAAGAGCGGGCGGGACTTCAAGAACGGCGAGAAGACGTTCGCTTCGGCCCGCTGCATCCTCTGCCACCGCTTCGGTGGCGACGGAGGAGCGACCGGTCCCGATCTGACTCAGGCGGCCGGCCGGTTCGGATACAAGGATCTGTCGGACGCGATCCTGAACCCGAGCAAGGTGATCAGCGACCAGTACAAGGCCTCGATCGTCGAGACGAAGGCGGGGCAGGTCCACACGGGCCGGCTGGTCGCCGAGACCGAGACGCAGATCACGCTGCTGCTGAACCCCGAGGATGCCACGAAGATCGTCACGATCCCGCGGAGCGAGATCGAAGAGATCCAGCCGTCGGCGGTCTCGATCATGCCGGGGGGATTGCTCAAGACCCTCAACGAAGGGGAAGTCCTCGACCTGATGGCCTACATCCTCTCCCGCGGCAACGGCGGGGATGCGATGTTCCGCAAGGCCAAGTGATCGGTCGACTGTGAGCGATACCGGAGAGCACGCAGGAGCGGCGGGTCAGGCCCGTCGCTCCTGTAGCGTTTCCAGGACCCGGGCGAACGCGCCCAGAGCCCCGGAGTCGAACAGCACGAAGCGGACGAGGTCGGGGTGCGCCCGGCGGGCGAGGTGCTCCCAGACGGTCGTGAGTGATTGCGTCGCGGCGAGGTCGCGGGGGTAGCCGTAGATGCCGGTGCTGATCGCCGGAAAGGCGATCGACCGGCAGGCGTGCTCGGCGGCGAGATCAAGGCAGGTCTGGTAGGCACTGCGGAGAAGGTCCGGTTCCCCCTTCTGGCCCCCCCGCCAGACCGGGCCGACTGCATGGAACACGAACTTCGCAGGGAGCTCTCCGGCAGAAGTCACGACGGCGCTCCCGGTCGGACATCCGTCGGGGTAGAGACGGTCCGTTTCCTGCATGATCGCGGGCCCCGCCGCGCGGTGGATCGCTCCGTCGACTCCGCCGCCGCCGGCGAGCTCCGAGTTGGCAGCGTTTACGATCGCGTCGACCGCCTGCGTCGTAATGTCCCCCTGGACGAGCTCGATGACCGATCGGCCGACGGAGACACGCATGGGAACGCTTCCTCTGGTTGAGAGCGGCGGAAGTGCCATGGCCGTCAGGCGTCCGAGACCTGGATCTCGGCTCCGTCGTTGGCGGGACGGACGATCCAGGTCCGGTAGCCGGGGCCGAGCGCCTGCCGCAGGGAGGTCTCGGTGGCGACCGCTTCGGACTCGCTGCCGCAGCAGATCGCCGCGGTCGGCCCCCAGCTCGTCTGGACGAGGCCTCCGGTCCCCGCGCGGCGGCGGGCTTCGGAGACCCTCCACAGGTGGAGGTCACTGAACGGCCCCTCCTGGATCGGCGAGAAGTACTGGCCGACGAGGTTGCCGTATTCGGCGAGGGCGGCCTGGAAGGCGGGGGAGTCCCCCTGCTGGAGCGCCGGGAGAATTTCGGTGAGGACGATCCGGCTGAGCCGGTCCGAAGTCTCGATCGACATCGGCGCCAGTCGCGCGAACGCGGCCCGCTCGGACTCTCCCGACAGGCCGACGGTCGATTCCCGGCAGGCGAGGACGATCCGCCACTCTTCGGGGACCGGTTGCCGGCAGGCGAGGGCGCCGAGCCGCTCGGTCGGGTGCTTGCCGGCGTCGACGAGAAAACCTCCGCGGTCGAAGCCGTGCAGGCCGATTGCCGAGCGGTCCCCCCGTCCGGAGCGGGCCGCCATGGCAGCCGAGCCGAGGTCCCGTTCTCCCGCCAGCTCCGAGAGGGCCCGGGCGATGGCGAGGGAGACCTGCGTCCCCGCTCCGAAGCCCCGGTGGGCCGGGATCTCTTCGAGAATCTCGATGCGAACCGGTCCGAGCTGCGGGAGGGCCGCCTGGCAGGCGGAGAGGACCTGTTCGATGCGGAACTCGAGATCCGCGGGAGCCGCGATCTGGTTCTCTGCACTCCCCCGGACCCGGACCCGGCAGCGGGGGAAGGCGATCATCATGCCGATGCCGCCAAACCGCCGCCCGCGGCCGCTGCCGCAGGCGAGCGGGCCAAAGTGCAGTCGGGCCCCGGTGGTGACGGTAATGACGTTCGACATGCTCCGGTCGGCGCGGACTGAGTCGTGAGAAGTGGGTTCTGTGGGTCAGTCTGGAGAGCCCGAGGGAGTCGATCAAGCGATGGCGATCCGACCCTCTCCGCAAACCATTCGCACTTCACGGTTTCTCAATGCGGCGAACTCTTCGCCGGGCCGGCGATTCCTTCGCCGCGCCGGAACGGAAGGGGCCGCGAAATCTCCGGTGGATACAGTGATTTCCGGTTGCGAGGCTGGCACCCGAAATGCAGCATGGCGGGGAGCCGGGCGTCCGCGCCTGGTCCCGAGATTCTCTGTCACGCCGGGAGAATGACCACGGTCTGTCCCGTCCGGCTTGGCGCTCCCTCCTGAAGGATGCTGCTGTGCGAAAACTGCTGCTGTGCGGACTGTTCTGTGGACTGCTGCTGGCTCCCTTGACAGCCCGAGGGGCCGACGCCGTCGGACCTGACGCTGCGAAGCTGGCGGACTCGAAGACCAAGGCGATCGAGTTCCTCAAGAAGAGCCAGAGCGGCGACGGGACCTGGACCTCTTCGGAAGCGGTCGGGATTTCGGGATTGGCGGTCTACGGACTTCTCTCGGCTGGCGTCCCGGCCGATGACGCCGTCGTCGCAAAGGGGCTCGCGAAACTCGCGAGCTTCGCCCAGGAAGACGGGCGGATCGCCGGCTCAGGGAGCCGGATTCCGGCCTACGAGACCGCAATCGCCGTGATGACCCTCTCCCTCGGGAACGCCGACGGCAAGTTCACGCCGGTGATCGAGAAGGGAGAGAAATTCCTCCGCGGGATCCAGTTCGGCGCATCGGGAGACATCGAGAAGACCGACCCGCGGTACGGCGGAGCGGGCTACGGCCCGGGGGGTGGGCGGCCGGACCTGTCGAACACCTCGTTCTTCCTGGAAGCCCTGCAGGCGTCCGGCGCGAAGTCGGACGATCCGGCGGTACAGCGAGCGCTCGTCTTCGTCTCCCGCTGCCAGAACCTCGAGAGCGAGTTCAACACCTCGCCCGACGCGGCCAAGGTCAATGACGGGGGCTTCTTCTACTCGATCTCCACCTCCGGCCAGGGGGGCTCCCCGGCCGGCCGCGATCAGGGAGGCCTGCGCTCCTACGGCAGCATGACCTACGGCGGCTTCAAGAGCATGCTGTACGCCGGCGTCGACGAGAAGGACCCGCGGGTCAAGGCGGCCTTGACGTGGATCAAGAAGAACTACACCGTCACTGAGAACCCGGGGATGGGGAACAGCGGCCTCTATTATTACTACTACCTGTTCTCGAAGGGGCTCAAGGCTTCGGGAATGGACCAGCTCGAAGACGAGGCTGGAAAGAAGCACGACTGGCGGAAGGAACTCGCCGAGCACCTGTTCGCCACCCAGAAGGAGAACGGGAGCTGGGTGAACGCCAAGACCGACCGCTGGATGGAAGGGGATCCGAACCTCGTGACCGCTTACGTCCTGGTCGTTCTCAAGAACTGCGAAGCCCCTGCGGCCAAGTAACACGCTCTGCCAGAGACGATTCCAGACGAGCCCGGATCGGTCGATCCGGGCTCGTTCCGTTTCGGGACCGGGCCTACTTCATGGCCGCGGCATCGCGGACCTTGGCGATGACGAACTCGTAGGCCTGCAGCGAGTCCTCGTAGTTCGTGTCGTGTCCCCCCTCGGGACGATGAATCGACAGGACCGGGCGGTCGAGGCTCTTGAGGACCGCGGTCAGACGCAGGACGCTCGCCGGGGGGACGATGGTGTCCCGTCCGCCGGTCGTGGCGGCCAACGGCATCGTCAGCCGCTCGGGCCAGTATTCGGCGCTCCGCTTCTTGTACTCGGCCGGGTCGCTCTTCTTGGCCGCTCCGAAGGACTCGGCGATCGCCTCCGGAAAACCTTCGAACTCAAGGTGATTCGCCATCCCGTTCAGCGAGACGACGCCGTCCACGAGCTCGGGATGCAGGGCCGCGAACGTCAGGGCCGACGTTCCCCCCATCGAGCCGCCGCTGACGATCACCTTGCCGATCCGGTGCTTGGTCTTCAGCTCCTTCACGATCTGGACGAGATCCGCCTCCGCCTTGGGCCCCATCCAGGAGGTCCGGGCCCGGTAGTCCGGCGAGCAGAACAGCATTCCATGCCGCAGGGCGGCATCCCGGGCGGCCCGGCACTCTCCGCGGGCGTCTCGGACGAATTGCCAGCGGTCTGAGCCATGGCCGTGGAGTGCGATGAGGAGGTCGTGCGACTGATAGTCCTTCCATTCCTTCGAGCGGAGAAGCACGTACCGCTGCTCGCTGCCGTCGCACTCGGCCGCGAAGACGACGTCTTCGGGCTCACCGCTCGCGGCGGCCGGAGGATCGGCGGCTGCGATAAGTTTTCCATCGCAGAACGGAAGTACGACGAAGAGGGCCAGGAGGACCGTGGCGACAAACCGCATCGGCGATTCCGTTGAATAGTGGAAGTAGGGAAAGGGGGGCCCGCAATCAGGGGAGCCCCGACACCTGGAACTCACGGGCATCCAGGCCGACGGGAAGGATGTCGATCCGGATCTGGTCGCGGGGGAGGACGTCGGCGATCCGCTCTGCCCATTCGATCAGGCAGACGCCTCCCGCGCCGAGGAGTTCATCCCCCCCCATCTCGAAGAACTCGTCGCTGTCGCGGAGCCGGTAGGCGTCGATGTGGAATACGGGAGTGGGACCATCGTACTCCTGGATCACGACGAACGTCGGGCTGTTGACGAAGGCGTTCACGCAGCCGAGCCCTTCGGCGATCGACCGGACGAGCGTCGTCTTTCCCGCTCCCAGCGGGCCGTTCAGCGCGGCGACCATCCCCGGCCGGAGCCGCGCCGCGAGGGCGTGTCCGAACTGGCGGGTCTCTTCGAGCGATGCGGAATGGTGAGATTCGATGGCCATTGGATTCCGGACGACCTACGGGCGGCGCTACGACTGGTTCAGGACCTATCGAGTCGAGAGGGCGGCGAGAACGCCCCCCCCAATCGTGAGGACCGTCGCGGCGAGGATCTTCACCGGGTGGACGGTCTGCCACTCCGCCAGCACGATCAGCCCGACGCCGACCGCGACGAGGGTGTTCATGTTGTAGAGCGGCACGAGCTGGCTGAGCTGGGCGTTGTAGCGGCCGAGCGCCGTGGCAATGCAGGCCATCCCCGCCGCCCAGAGCGCCGCTCCGGCCGCTCCGTGGGTGGCGCTCGTCCAATTGATCGTCAGGTCCCGCTGGACGAGCGTCAGGATCAGCCCCGCCACAAGGACGACGCCCCCCACGATGAGGAGATAGGGCCCCGCGCCAATCCCCGCCCGGTTGCTCGTCTTCTGGAAGACGCTCGAGACACCGAGAAGGAGGGCCGGAAGGACGCCGCCGAGAAGCAGGCCGATCGTGTTCGCTTTCATGGGTGGGATCATAGCGAATCGACAAGTAGCGACCGCGCCGACAAACGCCATGCCGCTTCATCCTCAACGGCCATGCTCTGGCGATCGCCAGATGCGGTCACTACGAGCGTCGCGTCACTTCCTGAATCGATTCGATCGCCGCGTCCAGCAATTCGTCAAGCAGATCCTGAGGCATCGCCAGGGCCGGCATCAGGACGACGACGTCCCCCAACGGCCGCAGGATCACCCCGCGACGCCGGGCGGCGAGCGTGACCTGATGTCCCATCCGGAGGGGAGCCGAGTAGGGTTCCAGCGTGTCGCGGTTCTGGACGAGTTCGATCCCGACCATCGTCCCCTTCTGGCGGATCTCCGCGACGTGCGGATGGTCCGCGAGGACCGCGAGTCGATCGCGGATCCGGTCGGCGAGCCGGGCGGCATTGGCCAGGAGATCCCGCTCTTCGAACAGGTCGAGCGAGGCGAGAGCCGCGGCGCAGCCGAGCGGGTTGCCGGTGAACGTGTGGCCGTGGAAGAACGTTTTTGCCTCCGAAGGCTCCGCCAGGAACGCGTTGTAGATCTCGTCGGTCGCGAGGGTCGCCGCGACCGGGAGGTAGCCCCCGGTCAGTCCCTTGGCGAGGCAGAGCAGGTCCGGCTCGACTCCCTCTTGCTCGCAGGCGAAGAAGGTTCCGGTCCGGCCGAAGCCGACCGCGACTTCGTCGACGATCAGCGGGATGCCATATTCACGCGTCAGCTCTCGCGCGAGCCGGAGATACCCCTTGGGGTGGACGAGGATTCCCGCCGCGCCCTGGACCAGTGGCTCCATGACGAGGGCGGCGATCCGGCGGTGGTTCTCGCGAATCGTTCGCTCCAGTTCCGCGAAGCAGTGCCGTTGCCACTCTTCCCTCGTGAAACCGGAGGGATGCCGAAGCGAAGCGGGGGACGGCACCGCCTGTGTCGGGAACAGGAGCCGGCCGTAGACCGAATGGAACAGCTCGATGCTGCCGATGCTGACCGAGCCGACCGTGTCGCCGTGGTACGCCCCCTGGACACTCACGAACAGGTCCCGGTCCTCGTGCGAGGGCTTCTGACGGTGGTACTGGTACGCGATCTTGAGGGCCGCCTCGACTGCCGTGGCGCCGCTGTCCGAGTAGAAGACCTTCGTCAGCCCTTCGGGGGCGAGCTCGACGAGTCGCCGCGCCAGCTCGATCGACGGGCGGGACGAGAGGCCGAGGAGCGTGGTGTGGGCGACACGGTCCAGTTGGTCCCGGATCGCCCGGTCGATCTCCGGAACCCGGTGGCCATGGACGTTGCACCAGAGCGACGAGATACCGTCGAGATACCGCCGGCCTTCGACATCGGTGAGGTGGAACCCCTCGGCCGATTCGATGATCGGGACCCCCTCCTCACGGAAGGCGAGCATCGGCGCGAAGGGGTGCCAGACGTGATCGTTGTCCCACTGCCGCAACCGGGCCGGATCGACGTCCGGGCGGATCTCACCTGCCATAACACGATTCACTTCCGAGTGTCGACGCCCCAGCCGCTCCGGAGAAAACCTATCCGGCCGGCCGAGCGTCCTTCTCCCAACCCGTCGCCCCTACGGCGAACTGGGTCCAGGGCCCTGCCCTGGCTAGAACGTCCAGCCGTCCGGCAGGACGGTGTTGCGGGGGACGACGATGATGCCGTCCCGGACGACCATCGGGCCTCGTTCCCCTTCGCTGGGGAAGCCCGGCGGGAGCTTGATCGTCACGTTCTTTCCAATGCAGACGTTCTTGTCGACGATCGCCTTCTCGATGACCGTCCCTTCGCCGATCCCCATCGGGATCCCTTCGGAGTTCGTCGTGGCCCGGACGTCGTTCGGGAAGAAGTCGGCCCCCATCAGGACCGAGTCTCGGACGACCGCCTTGCGGCCGAGGACCGTCCGCAGGCCGATCAGACTGTGGTGGATTACGACCTCGGGCTCGATCTTGCAGCCGTCGGCGATCAGGCTGCGGCTGATCGTGGCGCCGTCGATCCGCGACGGGGGGAGGAACCGGGGCCGCGAGTAGATCGGGGCGGCGGCGGTGTCCATCTGGAACGGCGGGACCGGATCGGTCAGATCGAGGTTCGCTTGATAGAACGCGCCGATCGTCCCGATGTCTTCCCAGTACCCATCGAACATGTGCAGCTGCACGTGCCGGGTCCGGATCGACATCGGGAAGACTTCCTTGCCGAAGTCGTGGTAGTCGGTCTTGGTCAGGACGTCGACGAGCGTGTCGCGGTTGAAGAGGTAGATCCCCATGCTGGCGACGTACTCGCGCCCCTTGCTGTCGATCCCCTGCGTCTTGAGCCACGAGGGATCGGTCCGGACGAGGCTGAGCTCCTGCTGGGTCTTCGGCTTCTCGAGGAAGCCCTCGACACGGCCGGTGTCGGTGAAGCGGATGATCCCGAAGCCGGAGGTCGCCTTGGTGTCGACCGGCAGGCCAGCGATCGTGACGTCGGCCCCGGTCCGCTCGTGCGTCTCGAGCATGTCCTGGAAGTTCATCCGGTACAGCTGGTCGCCGGAGAGAATCAGGACGTAGTCAATCCCTGCTTCCTGGATGTAGCGGAGCTGCTTGCGGACGGCGTCGGCGGTCCCCTGGTACCAGTCCATCCCCTCGTTCGTCTGCTGGGCGGCGAGAATCTCGACGAAGCCCCCCGAGAAGGAGTCGAAGTTGTACGACTGGCGGATGTGACGGTGGAGGCTGACCGAGTTGAACTGGGTCAGCAGGTAGATCCGGCGGATGCCGCTGCTGATGCAGTTGGAGATCGGAATGTCGATGAGCCGGTACTTGCCCGCGAGCGGGACGGCCGGCTTGGAACGGTCGGCGGTCAGGGGGAGGAGACGGGTTCCTTTTCCTCCGCCCAGGATCAGGCAGACCATGTTCTTCATCTCGGCACCATGCTCATCGTTGTAGGGCGTCGACCGCCTTCGGTCATCCAAGCGGACCGGCAGACCGCGACACGCCGTATCGTGCCGGATTCCCAGGGAACAATCAAATGGACTCTCCCTCCGGTTTTGATGTCAGGACGGATCAGAGAATGCCGGTGCACGGACGGGTGGATTCTCAACGAATCGAGTAGAAAGAAGGCCTCCGTGGCGGCCACGGCTCGCGGCCCCCCTCTCAGGAATTTCCCCGGGCAATGGAAGGTCTTGCCACTCTGCTCGCCGTCGTGGTCGGTCTCGTCGCCGTCCATCGGTGGCAACGGTCGTTCCGCGGTGCGCTCCAGGCGGCGGATCGCAACAACGAGGACTTCCTGATCCGGACGGCGATCAAGGAGGGGGCCGATCCCGTTCGGAGCGAAACGGTCCTCCGGCAGCTGTCGCGGCGGATCGAGAGGCGCCCGCGGGACGGGCTCTCCTACCTGCAGCGGGGAGTGATCTACCACTCCCTGGGCCGATGGCCCGAAGCGATCGAGGACTATTCGCAGGTCCTGCTGCTCCGTCCCGCACACGTGTACGCGCTCATGAACCGGGCCTACCTCTGGGAAGCGTCGGGTGAGGTGGAGTCCGCTGTTGCGGATCTCGATGAGTTGCTTGATGCCGAGCCGTCGAACGGAAGTGCGCTCGTCCTGCGGGCCAGGCTGCTGAGCCGCCTGGGACGGCAGGATGAGGCCGTCGCCGATCTCGACCGCACTCGAGACGTGGCGCTCTGGTCCCGACAGGATCGGTTTGAACGGATCCGGCTACGTCTCGAACTGCGGCATGATCTGGAGTCGGGAGAGAGAGAACTGGAGAAGGAACTTGAGGCGGACTCCAGCGGGCTCTCGGTCCGCTATGTTTGTGGAGTGCTGCACGCTGCCATGGGGCGCCCCGCGGAGTCCCGAAAGGAGTTGGAATCTGTCGCGAACGGGACCGCCGCGACCGACGAAGAACGCTGGTATCGCGCCTATGCCATGCTGAGTCTCCGCCGCTGGGAGGATTCGGCGGCGGAGTTCGGTCGCTATCTCGCCGCCGTTCCCGACGATCACGAGTCGCGGGAACAGCGTGCCCTGGCGCTCCTCTACGCGGGAGAAGTCGACGGATCACTTGCCGAATGGGTCGAGTTGATCCGACGCCAGCCCTGCTCCCCGAATCCTCTCGTCTATCGCGCCATACTGCACAGCGATGCCGGACGGTACCACGAAGCCGAGCAGGACCTTCGACTGGCGCTCCATCACGCGCCGGAATGGACGGCGGCGCTCAACAATCTGGCGTGGCTGTATGCCACCTGCCCCAGCGCCCGGTTCCGGAACGGCCCGGAAGCCGTTCGCCTGGCAACCAGGGCTTGCGAACTGACCAGTTGGGAGGAAGGGGCCCTCGGGACACTGGCCGCGGCCTACGCGGAGTGCGGCCGCTTCGAGGAGGCGATTCGCTGGGAAGAGCAGTCTCAGTCGAAAGCGTCTGCGGCAGTTCTCGCCCGGTGGGGCTTCCTGATCGAACGCTATCGGACGAGGGAGCCGTATCGCTCCTCGCTCGGGGAAACCTTAAGGGAGCAGCGGGCATCGCTCGCGGAAGCCGCCAGGGCGGACGGCTGAAACTCGTAAGAGCCTTCGGTATCTTGGCGGCTCATTGCATTGCCGCTTCTCCGCCGACGCCTCCGTCGCGGCCGGGCGCTCACCTGACCGAGGACTCTGCACCATGGAAACGACCAACGGCTCCCTCAACCGCAAACTCCGGATGGCCCTGTGCGGAGGGGGCCAGGGGGCGTTCATCGGCCGGGTCCACGCGACCGCCGCCGTTCTCGACAACCGGGCCGAACTCGTCGCGGGCGCCCTTTCGTCCGATCCCGCCAAGGCGAAGGCCTCTGCTCCCGCCTACGACATCAAGGCGGACCGGGCCTACGGCTCCTTCCAGGACCTGATGAACGGCGAAAAAGCCCTGCCGGCCGACAAGCGGATCGACTTCGTCACCGTCGCCACACCGAACCACACCCATTTCCCGATCGCCAAAGCGGCGGTCGAGGCGGGCTTCAACGTCATCTGTGACAAACCGATGACCTTCGATCTCAAGGAAGCGGAAGAGCTCCTGAAGCTGGTCGAGAAGTCGGGGGTCGTGTTCGCGGTTTCGCACAACTACACGGGTTACCCGCTCGTCCGCCAGGCGCGGGAGATGATCCAGAGCGGCGAACTCGGCGAGATCAACGCGTTCCGCTCGAACTACATCCAGGGCTGGCTTCGGACCCGGCTGGAATCTTCCGACCAGAAGCAGGCCAAGTGGCGGACTGACCCCAAGCAGTCGGGGGCCGCCGGAGCCTTCGGCGACATCGGGACGCACGCCTACAACCTCGCCCGCTACATGACCGGCCTCCTGCCGGCGGATGTCTCCTGCCATCTTAAGGCGTTCGAGGAAGGCCGGACCCTCGACGACTACGGCCACGCCGTGATCCGGATGGAGAACGGGGCACTCGGCACGGTCACCGCCAGCCAGATCTCGCACGGACGCGAGAACGACCTGTTCATCGAGATCGACGGGACCAAGGGGGCCCTCCAGTGGCGGCAGGAGAACCCCAACGAAATGATCTTCCGCCGCAACGGCCAGGCGCACCAGATTTACACCCGTAATGGCGGGCCGTATCTCGGTCCCCTCTCGCTCGCCTCGAGCCGTCTCCCGAGCGGCCACCCCGAAGCGTTCTTCGAGGCGTTCGCCAATGTCTACCGCTTCGCCTATGACGCGATGGTCGACCGGGCCGCTGGCAAGAAGTTCGAGCCGCGAGACACGATCTACCCGAACATCTACGACGGCGTCGAAGGGATGTTCTTCATTCAGCAGTGTGTCGCCAGCAGCAAGGAGAACGGTGCCTGGCTGCCGCTGAAGCATGCTGCGGCCCGCAAGTAGGATGGTCGAACGGTCGCCGCGCGCTGGGCCAGCGCGCGGCGACACGAGACGGTTGTTCAGTGCCGATTCTTCCGGTTGTGCGCAGCGAATCGCGGGGGGGAAGCGTCGGCAACCGGTCCTGCGGGAACCTCCGATAAGGAGGGCATGACCGACGACTCCCTCACCCTGCTGAAGGACTTTCCGGAGTGCGCTCCTGTTCTGGAGGCGTACCGCACCCGGGAAGCGGAGGTCGCCCAGCGGAGTCCGGCCCCCGCCGCTCCTTCGCCCGCCCCCGTTGCTGAGGCACCTGCTGCCGAAGGGGGGGCCGCAGAGGGGACCGACGGGGAGTCCAGCGACGAAAACTCGCTGGTCGGGTGGGTCGACCGGATCCAGGAGGTGGTCGGGATCGAGCGCTCCGCGCTCTCCGGGATCCACGGTCGGCTGATCGCCTTCGGGTTGCTCAAGTGTGAGGTCGGCCACCGCTCGGCCGGCCTCGTCTACCGGGTCTCTACGCAGGGGAAGGCCGCGCTGAAGAGCTTCCTGGCGACCCAAACGGCCCCGCTGGCCGAGTCGGCCTGATCCGCTCTGCGCCTCGTCTGCTTGGGAACGCCCGGCAGTTTCGGCAGAAGCTCTTTCAGTGACGTCGCTTGACGCGCAGTCCCTGCCGATACAAGAGAGAAATCTGCGACGTCGGAAATCGTCCTGGGATTTGGACTTTCGCTTCATCGTGTGACGCTGCGTCACCGATACGCAACCCGCGTTCTGTCGTCGCAACTCTCATGATTTCAGCGGGATGCGATGCTGTTTGAACGCGACCGCACGTCAGCCTCTTATCGTGACGTGACCGGACAATCAGGCCTGCTCCCCGCGATTCCGCCCCATTTCGGCGGGTCGACTCCATCTTCTCGATGACATGACCTTGCAGTAAGGTCGCAGGACGCACGTTGGTTTCCCGTCTCGGGGTCCGTGCCTCCGGAGTCTCCGGAGGTCCGGGCTCTCGTGCATCCCCCCTTTCCGCCCACAGAAGTGCCCCCTGCGCTCCTGTGTGGCCCATCTCCCTCATCCCGGACTTCCCCCGTTCGCGGATGAACCAGAGGTGCATGGATGAACCTCGCTCACATGATCCGAACCCGCTCCCGCTGGTCCGCCGCCTGCACTCTCGTGCTGTTCCTGACGGCCGCCGTCTGCGGCGCCGCTGCGCAGGACGTGGAACCGGGCCCGAGCTTCGATGGCCAGCAGTTGCCGATCGGTAACTCGGGAGCCATGGTCGCCAGCCCCCAGTACGCCCCGCAGCCGACACCGGACAACGTCTTCGGCCAGGGAGCGGGACCGGGAGGTTACGGGTACGGCCAGCAGCCGGTTCCTGAGGATGTCGGCGTCGGCGGGATGGGGGTCCTCAGCCGTTTCGGCCACATCGCCGGGCAGAACATCGAGCGGCAGACGTCGCTGACGTACCTCGACCTCAGCCCATACATGTTCATCGAGGACACGTACCTCTTCACCGATCTCCGCGGGTTCTACACCAACGACGACCAGATCGGCGGCAGCACCGGCATCGGAGCCCGCCACTTCTTCCGCAACATCAACACGGTCCTCGGCGGATCGTTCTGGTACGACATGGACTCCTCCCGCAACGGAGTTCAGTTCGACCAGGTCGGTGTGTCGCTCGAACTGTTTACCGAGTGGCTCGACGTCCGCGCCAACTGGTACAGCCCCCAGGGAATCACCCGCCGCGACATCTCGACCGACTTCCTGGTCGGATCGGAGCACTTCGTCGGTAACAACCTGGCGTTCAACACGACGACTCTCACCGCCTCCTCGATGGAGGGGGGGGACATGATGTTCACGATCCCAGTGGTCGGGAAACTCCCGCAGGAGCTCAACATGGAGCTCTCGGCCGGGTGGTACCACTACCAGGCCCGCAAGACCGACCTCGACCGGGTCTGGGGCTGGAAGATGCGTCTTGACGGCGACCTGTTCGAGAAGATCGTTCACTCGTTCCTTGAGCTCTCGAACGACAACGTGTTCAAAACGAACGTCGTGTTTGGCATCGACCTCAATTACTGGAACGGCCTCGAATCGCGGCCGCGGCTCGGCACGAGCCAGTTCAACCGCATTGCCCAGTGGACTCGCCGTAACCGGAACGTCGTCACGAACAACCAACGGACGATCAACCCTGATCAGCTCGCGATCAATCCGTCGACCGGCAACCCGTACGTGTTTGCTCACATCCGTGACGTCCCGGCCCCGTCGCCGCTGCCGAACCCGGTGTTCGGCGCCGGAGACGGCTCGATCAACAACCCGTACAAGTACATTCTCGAAGCATTCAACGGCTCGCCCGGCGCGGACGTCTACTACGTCCATGCCGACACGGTGTACGACCCGACGGCGCCGGGACTCCCCCCGGCGGAAGTCGCGCAGATCGACGACACGCTCGTCATTCCGGACGGCAAGATCGTCTTCGGCGAATACCAGAATCAACAGCACAACCTGCCCGTGGTCGGCTTCCCGAACGGGGTGATGGTCCCGCGCGTCACCGGCGGCACGGACCGGCCGATCCTCCAGAACATCACTACCTCGGGCGGCCCGATTGTCCAGATGGGGAACAACACGACGTTCTCCGGATTCCAGATCTTGAACGCCCTCAACGGCGACGGCATCGGCATCGATACCGTCGGTGGTGTGACCGCTCGCGACAACATCATCGACACGACCACCGGTAACGGGATCACGGTGACGAACGCGCTTGGACTCGTGACCCTCGACCGGACCACGATTGCGAACTCGACCGGAAACGGGCTGGAAGTCACCGGTGGGAATGCGAATGTCTCCCTCCAGAGCGGATCGATCGATCACTCCGCGGCCGGATCGTTCGCGGTACTGATCCAGAATAACTTCGGCTCCGTCGACCTGCGGCAGACCACTGTTACCGACGTGGGCGATCTGACGAGTGTCCCGACGACGGACGACGGCGGCCTCGGAGTTCTGATTCAGAACTCTGCTTCGACCAACTCGTTCGGCAGTATCACGATCCAAAGTAGCGATCCCCTGGCCGGGCTCCGGATTCTGGACTCGAGCGGAAACGTCGCCATCAACGACAATGTCGAGGTTACGTACCTGGGCGGTCCTGCGATCGGCGGCCCCGCCGTCGAGATCAACAACTACAGCGGGAACTTCAACCTGTTCGGAGATCTCGCGATCAACAACCGCAACGACATCGGCGTTCAGCTCCTTAGCGTGAGCGGGACGGCGGCGTTCTTAGGAAATACCGCGATCAACGTCGGCTCGGGCGGAGCCAGTGGCGACGCTGCCATCAACTTCCAGAACTCGTCGGGACAGGTGGCATTCGGCACGATCAACATCACCGGAAGTCCCCTCGGTACCGGGATCCTGATCGGCGGAGCCTCCCCGAACACGAGCTCCGCGTCGTTCACGGTGGCGGGAACGACACTGATCTCGGGAACCGGCGATTCCGCGATCCAGATCGTCGACGACGCAGCAGACGTGACGTTCAATGGCGTCACCATCACCGGACGACAGGCCCTGGGGATCGAGATCGAGAATACCAGCGGACGCATCGCTTTCAATGGCATCACCTCCGACACACCGGCGGCTGCCGCGACCGGAGTCACGGCCCTGCAGATCTTCGACGCGTCGGGGCAGATCTCGTTTGCGAACTATCAGTCGAACAGTGTCGTCTCCTCGGATATCAACCCCGCCGTGAACGTCCAGAACAACACGGGCGGCGTCAGTTTTGGCAGCCTCAACGTCACGGGGACCGGAGCTGAGCAGGTGTTCTTCGCGGACAACACTTCAATCTCGACTGCTGGCGGCCGGATCATCAACACCGGCGCCATCGACGCCAACGGGACCGTGTCGACGGTCCATGTGGAGAACTCGACAGGCCTGGCCGGAAACCTGGTCTTCGACAGCATCGCGTCGACTGGCGTCATCGAGTCTGCGATCCGCGTCTCGAACCTCAACGGATCGTTCACCGTCCGGGGAACCGGGACGGCGGCCCAGAATACGATTGAGCGGACCACGATCATCGGAGCCGAGTTCCTCAATGTCACGAACTCGGTGAACCTGACGGGATCGACCTATCAGCAGAACGCTGGTGGTGCGATTGGACTCCTCAACGTCGACTCATTCACCCTGGCGAACTCGGTCGTCAGTGCCAACGGTGTGGCCGGCAACTTCGGCGGCGGGGCCGTCACCGCGCTCAACGTCTTCGACGTCACGCTGAGCGGAAACACGATTTCCAACAACACGAATACGAACCAGATCCTGATCAACGCCGGCACGGTTGGCGACTACACCGTGACGATGACCGGAAACACGATTTCGGAGACTACGGTGCAGACGCTCGGAGGCGACATGGTCCTGATCCAGGATACTGGCGTCGGCGGGTCGACCCTGACTCTGGATATCCACGACAACGGAAACCCCCAGGCCCGGACCGGCGGCTTCCGTTCGCAACGTACGCTTGGCTTCGCGGCGCTCTCGGTCGACTGGAACGGTGCGATCACGAACAACTCGTCCATCGTCAACAACGTGTTCGACCTGTCTGGCGGCAACGTGCTGTCCGGTCACACCGGCACGTCGATCGTTCAACGGAACTCGACGGTGGCGAACTTCATCCAGTACTCGGGGAACACCCTCCAGACCGCCGTCCAGCCAACCGGCGGCATCGGGGCTTACACGGGGCTGTTCATGCAGTTTGCCGGTCAGACGACGGCCCTCATTACGAACAACTTCGCCAACGACAACGCGGGTAACCCGACGATCGCCGGCTTCCAGATGAACGCCATCAACAGCACCGCGATGGATCTGTCGTTTAACGGTGGCGGAAGCAACGTCACCGTCGGAAGCAACCTGATCAACTTCGGGGCGAGTGCCCGGGACGGCACCGGGATCCTCTTCTCCTCAGTCGATGGCGGAGGCGGCACGACGCGCGTCGCGATCGGCGACAACGTGATCCAGCTGCGGGACGATTTCCTCTTTCCGAACGAGCTCGGGATCATCTTCAACTCGATCCAGAATGGCCCGATTGTGCTCGACAGCCTGAACGGCGGCGACAACACCGTCGTGAACCAGAACGGGCAGGTGCCGATCACCGTCACCCCGTTCTTCATCCCCGGCGGATCCAGCATCGGACAGATTCTTGTGAACGGCTCGTTCGTCCCGTAACTCGAATCGCCAGCCTTCGAAACCCCGTCGGACCAGAGCGGTCCGGCGGGGTTTCTTCGTTTAGAAGCTGTTTCAAAACCGCGTGCAGGACTGACGCGGCCAAGTCGACCGGGTGCGTAGTTACGGAGATTCCGCCCCGGTCCAGCGGGCCGCTGGCGGGTCCAGCACGCTGCTGGCCGCCGGAGGCCA
>VFQQ010000327.1_pt1 | contig 104822 bp, 101 predicted proteins | sample 3512341 | NCBI WGS metagenome assembly VFQQ01 (sample SAMN10412373, study PRJNA504923) | tailings metagenome | isolation source: Relicate 2 Philex TSF1 revegetated site | place: Philippines: Tuba, Benguet | collected 2017-08-29 | reverse complement strand
ACGGATCGGTGTTGCGGCTGTAGGTCATGTCGCCGAGGTTGATGCGCTGTTCGGGGAACAGCTCGGAGAGCGAGACCACGATGGCGCTGCCGATGGCGGTGGCGCGCTGCAGCTGGAACTTGTCGATGGCGGTGACGAGGTCTTCGCGGCTGAGCGTGACCGGCTGCACCACCTGCGCGGAGCCGGCGAACGCGACGATGCCGACCTTCACGTGGCGCGGCAGCTCGGCCAGGAAGGCCTTGGCGGCGTTCTGCGAAGCCACCAGCCGGTTGGGCTGCACGTCTTCGGCGCGCATGCTGCCCGAGACGTCCATCGCGAGGATGATGGTCTGCTGGTTCGAAGGCAGCACGATGGTGGCCATGGGCCGTGCGGACGCCAGCAGCATGATGGCAATGGCCATCAGCAGCAGCACCGGTGGCACGTGGCGGCGCCAGCCCGGGCCCTTGCCCATGGCCTCGCGCACGATGGACAGGCTGGCAAAGCGCAGCGCGGCCTGCTTGCGCCGGCGCAACAGCCACACATACAGCAGCACCAGCAGTGGCAGCGCGAGCAGCAGCCAGAGCAGTTGCGGCCAGACAAACGTCACAGGCCAGTTGTTCATCATGGACGGGCTCCTTCGCTGGGGGTGCCGAGGCTGCGGCGGTCCCGGGTGGACAACTGGGTGGGCACGTGGCGACCACCGATGCCATTGCGCGTCTCGCGCAGGCGGCGCTTGCGCAGGTCGATGAAACGAAGCACGGCCTGGGCCAGATCGTCATCGGTGGAGAGTTCGAGCGTGTCGACGCCGGCACGCCCCAGACTCTCGCGCAGCTGCGCCTCGCGTTGCGCGGCGATGCGCGCAAAGCGCTGGCGGAAACCCGCGTCGTGCGTGTCAACCATCAGCTGCTCGCCGGTCTCGGCGTCGCGGATGGGAACCAGGCCGAGGTCGGGCAGGTCGAGCTCCAGCGGGTCGAGCAGGCGCACGGCCACCACGTCGTGCCGGCGCGCCAGTTCGCCCAGCGGCTTTTCCCAGCCGGGCTCGCTGATGAAGTCGGACACCACGAACACGGTGGCGCGCTGGCGCACCGTGTGCACGGCGGCGCGCAGCAGGTCGGCCAGCTGGGTGACGCCGTTCTTCACTTCGGCATGGGCCGGTGGCTGCAGCACCATCTGCATGATGCGCAGCACCTGCGTGCGCCCACCGCGCGCGGGCAGCACCGCATCCACCACGGGTTGGCCGCGCGAGCCGTAGAGCACGGCGCCCACGCGGTTGCCGTGGCGGCCAAGCAGGCGCGCCAGCACGGCGGTGAAATCGAGCAGCACCTGGCTCTTGCGCTGCTCGCCCGAACCGAAATCGACGGAGGGGCTGAGGTCCAGCAGGAACCACGCGGCCATCTCGCGGTCTTCGGTGAACACGCGCACGTGCGGCTCCTGCAGCCGCGCGGTGACGTTCCAGTCGATGTGGCGCACGTCGTCGTGGTGCTGGTACTCGCGCAGGTCGGCGAGGTCGAGGCCGCTGCCGCGCATGAGGGTGCGGTAGTCGCCCTGCAGCAGGCCGTCGAGCCGGCGCAGCACGGTCCATTCGAGCCGGCGCAACATGGTCTCGGCACGGCGCGCGGCGGGCGTGGCAACGGCGGTGGCCGCGCCAGACGGCGCTTCGCCACCTTTCCTGCCGAACAGCCGGGCCAGCATGATCAGGCCACTTTCTTTTCGTGCTCCAGCGGCCTTGCGGGCGCGGGGATGTGTTTCATGATGCGCGCGATCAGCGTCTCGCTGGTCAGCCCTTCCGACAGGCCTTCGTACGACAGCACCACGCGGTGGCGCAGCACGTCGGGCACGAGGTCGGTCATGTCCTCGGGCAGGGCGTAGTTGCGGCCGCGCAGCATGGCCAGGGCGCGCGCGCCTTCCACCAGGCCGATGGTCGCGCGCGGGCTGGCGCCGAAGGTGATCAGGTGCGCCATGTCCTTGATGCCGTGCTTGTCGGGCGTGCGCGTGGCCGACACCAGCTTGACGGCGTACTGCACCAGCGACGGGTCCACGTACACCTGCCGGCACTGCGCCTGCAGCGCGGCGAGCTGGTCGGTGGTGGCCACGGCGTTCACGGCCACCGCCGGGCCGGTGACGCGCTCGACGATCACGTATTCCTCTTCGTCGGTCGGGTAGTCGACCATCACCTTCATCATGAAACGGTCCACCTGCGCCTCGGGCAGCGGGTAGGTGCCCTCGGTCTCGATGGGGTTCTGCGTCGCCATCACGAGGAAGGGCGTCGGCACCTTGTGCGTCTCGCCGGCGATGGTCACCTGGCGCTCCTGCATCACTTCCAGCAACGCGCTCTGCACCTTGGCCGGTGCGCGGTTGATTTCGTCGGCCAGCAGCAGGTTGGCGAACACCGGGCCCAGCGAGGTGCTGAAGTCGCCGGTCTTCTGGTTGTAGATGCGCGTGCCCACGAGGTCGGCGGGGACCAGGTCGGGCGTGAACTGGATGCGTTTGAACTGCCCATGCACCACGCTGGCCAGCGTCTTCACGGTCAGCGTCTTGGCCAGGCCCGGCACGCCTTCCACCAGCAGGTGGCCCTGGGCCAGCATGGCGACCATGACGCGCTCGAGGAACCGGTCCTGCCCGACCACCACCCGCTTGACCTCGTACAGGATCTGCTCCATGAGCTGGGCGGTGTCGGGGGCGTTGCTTTGGTCCATGGAGCGCTCCTGTTTGAAAGGTGAGAGAACTAGAACGGGGGCAGACCGGCGGCGCTGGCGGCGCTCTCGATCGGCACTGCAAAACCGATGCCAACGAAGGTGCGGTGGCTGGTGGGGTTGAGGATGCCGGTGACGATGCCGACCACCTCGCCGTCCATGGTGACCAGCGGCCCGCCCGAATTGCCCGGGTTGGCGGCAGCGTCGAACTGGATCAGGTTGCCGATTTCCTGTTCGCCTTCCGGTGATTTGAAGGCGCGACCGAACCCCGAGATGACGCCGGCCGAGGTGGACGGGCCGATGCCGAAGGGGAAACCCACCGCCACCACCTCGTCACCGGGCACGAGATCGCCGGTGGAGCGCATGGTGGCGGCGATGAGGTCGTCGGGAATGGTGTGGGCCTGCAGCACAGCCAGGTCGTTCTTGGCCTGCACGCCGGTGATGCTGGCGCCGGACTCGGTGCCGTCGGCAAACACCAGCTTGATGGTCTGCGCGTGCTGCACCACGTGCAGGTTGGTCAGGATGATGCCCTTGTCGACGATCACCACGCCGGTGCCCACGCCGAGTTCCTGTTCCTCACCCTTCTTGTCCTTGCCGTAGGACATGACGCGCACCACGGCGGGGCGTATCTTTTCGGCGGCGCGCGCCGCGCGGGACGGCAGGTTCTGGGTGGTGAGGGTGCGCAGCACGGCCGCGTCGATGTCTTTCTGCGTCAGCGCCTTGGGGCCGTTGGCGTTGCCGTGCCACACGCTGGCCGCCAGCAGCGCCGCCAGCAAGGCCAGCGCCGACCACATCACCCGCCGGCTGCCGGCCACCCGGGAGGCCGCGGTGCGCCAGCGGCGGGGCCGGGCTGCGGGGGCCTCTGCCGGTGAAGCCACCGCTTCCGCGCCCTGCCCGGCCGCTTTCGGCGCCACCGGACGGGCTGACGGGCTGTACAAGGCGGGCTTTCGCATGGCGGCTCCCTGAGGGCAGAACGAAAACACATCATGCCGCGTTGCGGCATCCGGCTCAAGCGCTCAACAATTGCCTGAGAACGTAAGGGAGGATTCCCCCCTCGCGGTAATAGTTCACTTCCACCGGCGTGTCGATGCGCAGGATCACGCCAACCTCGCGGCGCTCCCCATTGGTGCGCGTGATGACCAGCCGGGCCTCGCTCTGCGGCAGCAGGTCGGGGTGCGGGATCACGTCGATGGTCTCGTCGCCGGCCAGGCCCAGGCTTTCCCAGGAGTCACCGGCCTTGAATTGCAATGGCAACACGCCCATGCCGACCAGGTTGGAGCGGTGGATGCGCTCGAAACTGCGCGCCACCACGGCCTTGATGCCCAGCAACTGGGTGCCCTTGGCCGCCCAGTCACGGCTGGAGCCGGTGCCGTATTCCTCGCCCGCGAAGATCACGGTGGGTACGCCGGCGGCCTGGTAGCGCATGGCGGCGTCGAAGATGCTCAGCTTCTGGCCCTGGCCCACGCCCTCGGACTGGTAGATGGTCCAGCCACCCTCCTCGCGCGAACCGTCGGCCCCCGGGGCGAGCATCAGGTTCTTGATGCGCACGTTGGCGAAGGTGCCGCGCATCATCACGTCGTGGTGGCCGCGGCGCGCGCCGTAGCTGTTGAAGTCGGCCTTGAGCACGCCGCGTTCGAGCAGCCATTGCCCGGCAGGCGATTTTTCGGCGATGTTGCCGGCCGGCGAGATGTGGTCGGTGGTGATCGAGTCGCCAAACAGCGCCATCACGCGCGCGCCGCGAACGGCCGGCGGTTCGGTGCTGGCGGCTTCCACCAGCTTGAAGCCTTCGAAGAACGGCGGCTCGGCGATGTAGGTGCTCTTGGGCCAGGTGTAGGCGTTGCCGGAGACGCCCTTGATCTTTTCCCACAGCTTGCCCGGCTCACTGGCAACGCGCTCGTAGTTCTCGCGGTAGGCCTTGCCGTTCATGGCGAACTTCATGAGCTTGTAGATCTCGTCGCTGCTCGGCCAGATGTCGCCCAGGTACACCGGCTTGCCGCCCTTGCCCTTGCCCAGCGGCTCGGTCATCAGGTCTTTCATGACGTTGCCGGCGATGGCGTAGGCCACCACCAGCGGCGGGCTGGCGAGGAAGTTGGCCTTGAGGTTGGGGTGGATGCGGGCCTCGAAGTTGCGGTTGCCCGACAGCACCGCGGCGCAGATGAGGTCGTTCTGCGTGATGACGGCATTGAGCTCGGGCGTGAGGTCGCCGGCGTTGCCGATGCAGGTGGTGCAGCCGTAGCCGGCGAGCGAGAAGCCGAGCTTTTCCAGGTAAGGCAGCAGGCCGGTCTGCGTGAGGTATTCGGTGACGATGCGCGAACCCGGGGCCAGCGAGGTCTTGATGTGCGGCTGCACCTTGAGGCCCGCCTCCACCGCCTTCTTCGCCAGCAGGCCGGCGGCCAGCAGCACGCCGGGGTTGCTGGTGTTGGTGCAACTGGTGATGGCGGCGATCAGCACGTCACCGTTGCCGATGGTGATCTCCTTGCGCGGCGGCTCCTTCACAGGGGCGCTGGCGCGCACCGGCCGGTTCGCCACCATTTCCGCTTCGAAGCGCGGCGCGCCTTCGGGCGTGGGCTTGGCCGTCGGCACGGGCACGGGCGCCACCTCGCTGTCCTTCGCGGGGTAGCGGGTGTGCAGCAATTCGGCCGGGCGGTTGAAGCCGTTCTGTGCATTGGGCTTGCTGAACAGGTCGCAGAACTGCCGCGCCACCTGGCCGAGCTCGATGCGGTCCTGCGGGCGCTTGGGGCCGGCCAGGCTGGGCGTGACCAGGCCGAGGTCCAGCTTGACCACCTTGGAATAGTCGATCTCGCCGCTGGCGGGCACGCCGAACAGGCCCTGGGCACGGAAGTAGGCTTCAAAGGCCTCGATCTCGGCCTTGCTGCGGCCGGTGCCCCGGAAGTAGTCGAGCGTCTTCTCGTCCACCGGGAAGAAGCCCATGGTGGCGCCGTACTCGGGCGCCATGTTGGCGATGGTGGCGCGGTCGGGCAGGGAGAGCGAGGCCGTGCCTTCGCCGAAGAACTCGACGAACTTGCCCACCACCTTGTGCTGGCGCAGGATTTCGGTGACGGTGAGCACCAGGTCGGTGGCGGTCACGCCTTCACGCAAGCGGCCGGTGAGCTCGAAGCCCACCACGTCGGGGGTGAGGAAGTACACCGGCTGGCCGAGCATCGCGGCCTCGGCCTCGATGCCGCCCACGCCCCAGGCCACCACACCAATGCCGTTGATCATGGTGGTGTGGCTGTCGGTGCCCACCAGGGTGTCGGGGTAGTACATGCCGCCCTTCATGTGCACGCCGCGCGCCAGGTACTCCAGGTTCACCTGGTGCACGATGCCGAAGCCCGGGGGCACCACGCCGAAGGTGTCGAAGGCCTGCATGCCCCACTTCATGAACTGGTAACGCTCGTTGTTGCGCTGGAATTCCAGCTTCATGTTGAGGTCGAGCGCCTGTCTGGTGCCGTAGTAATCGACCATCACCGAGTGGTCCACCACCAGGTCCACCGGCACCAGAGGTTCGATCTTCTTCGGGTCCTGGCCCATGCGCTCGGCCACGCTGCGCATGGCGGCCAGGTCGGCCAGCAGGGGCACGCCGGTGAAATCCTGCAGCACCACGCGGGCCACGGTGAAGGGGATTTCGTCGGTGCGGGCGGTGTTGGGCTGCCACTGCGCCAGCTGCGCGACGTGTTCGGGCGTCACTCGCTCGCCATCGCAATGGCGCAGCACGCTTTCCAGCACGATGCGCAGCGACACCGGCAGCCGCTTGACGGAGGGGTACTGCTTCGCAAGGGCTGGCAGCGAGTAGAAACGGCCGCTCTTGCCCGAGGAAGTCTTGAAAGTCTTGACGGTGGAGGCGAAGGGGTGGGAGAAGTGGTTCGTCGTGGGCATGTGGGCTCCTGGGCGGTATCGGTGAAACACCGACCCATTCTGTCAGCAGCACGCTATTCCGTGCTGACAGCCCTGAAATGCACCCCGAATGGAAGAGGCCCCCGGCACCACGTGCCGGAGGCCCTGCCGCTCAGGAAACGCGCGCGGTGGGTGACGCCAGCGTCACAACCTGCCCGTGAGCAGCAACACGATCACGATGACCAGCACGACGCCCAGCAGGCCACTGGGCCCGTAGCCCCAGCCGCGGCTGTGCGGCCAGGTGGGAATGACGCCGAGCAGGATCAGCACGAGGACGATGAGGAGGATGGTTCCGAGTGTCATGGTTGTTTTCCTTCTTTGAAAGACAGCGGTTGCCCAATGACGGCCCATCCATCAATGGCGCGTGCCCAGCGTAGGCGCTGGGCAGGCGCGCATCTGTTCGCTGCCGCACACGCGCTTGTCAGACGATGGCGACACTTCGCGTGCGCCGCAGCGCCATCCACTGCAGCTCGGCCAGCACCAGCACGGCCACCGCCTGCACCACGATGTAGGCCTGGCCGAGCGGGGTCGGTGACACCACCCCGCCGAACAGCAGGGCGAGACAGCCGAGCACCCAGGCGAAGTTGCCGATCACCAGCAGGCTCAGCAACGCGCGCGAAGGGGTGGCCTGCAATGCCAGGCTGCCGGCCAGGGCCACATAGACCAGCAGGGCAATGCCCGAGCCGGTGAGCAGCGCACCGGGCAGCCCCAGCAGGGCGGACAGCGAGCCCGTCAGGGCGAGGTGCAGCGCCGCACTGCCGGAGCCGGACAGGGCATCGGCCCAGAGCACACGGCGCAGGCCGGCGGGAGAGGTGAGGGAAGCGATGAGGGACATGGTGCAACTCCTGGTTGGGGTGGAACGGAAGACTCGGCGGCCATCGTCCTGCGGCGGGTGCACCGCGTCCATGACGTGGGAGGTCATGGCCGGGCGGCAACCCGTGCCCTACCATGCCGCCCATGACCGCCCTGACCTCGCCCACCCGCGCCCTGTCGTCCACCCCCTCGCCCTTCGGCGAACGCCTGCGCCACTGGCGCCAGCGGCGGCGCCTGAGCCAGCTCGACCTGGCCCATGTGGCCGACGTGTCCACCCGCCACCTGAGCTACGTGGAGACCGGCCGCGCCAGCCCGAGCCGCGACATGGTGCTGCGCCTGCTCGACCGGCTCGACATTCCCCTGCGCGAACGCAACGGCTTGCTGGAAGCCGCCGGCTACGCGCCCATGTACCGCGAGCGCTCGCTGGACGCGCCCGACATGGCCTCGGCGCGCGCGGCGGTCCAGCGCATCCTGGAATGCCACGAACCCTGGCCGGCACTCGCGATGGACCGCCACTGGAACCTGGTGATGGCCAACCGCATGGTGCCGATGCTGATGGCGGGCGCTGCGCCCCACCTGCTGCAAGGCCCCATCAACGTGCTGCGCCTGAGCCTTCACCCGGAAGGCCTGGCGCCGCGCATTGCCAACCTGCGGCAATGGCGCGAACACCTCTTCGAGCGCCTGCACCAGCAGATCCATGCGACGGGCGACGGGCAACTGGCCGCGTTGCTCGCCGAACTCAGGGACTACCCGGAGTCCGTGGGCAGCGACGCCGGTGCGCTGCCGGGCGAACACCACGGCGTGCTGATGCCGTTCCAGTTCGACACCGGCCACGGCGTGCTGAACCTGGTGAGCACCACCACCGTGTTCGGCTCACCGGTGGACATCACGCTGCAGGAACTCGCGCTGGAAACCTTCTTCCCCGCCGACGAAGCCTCGGCTGGCCTGCTGCGCTCGCTCGCTGCACGGGCCTGAGAAGCGAGGCGCGGGGGGGCCGCGTGCAGCATCGGCGAGAGGAGGAGAGGTCTATTTATTAGACTTCACTAAATTAGAAGTTCATGAAATAATAGCCATCGTGACTTCGAAGAAGGACGCCCTCTTCCTGCAGCATGGCGCCGCCCAGGCCGCCGCCATGCTGCGCGCCGTCGGCAACGAACACCGGTTGCTCGTGCTCTGCCTGCTGATCGAGCACGGCGAGATGACCGCAGGCGCGCTGCACGAGCAGGTGGGATTGAGCCAGTCCGCGCTTTCCCAGCACCTTGCCCGGATGCGTGACGACGGACTGGTGGTGTACCGGCGCGAGTCACAGACCCTGCACTACCGCATCGAGGACCCGAACGTGGCCAAGCTCATCGCCACGTTGAAGTCCATCTTCTGCCCCTGAAAACCATTTCTGGAACGCGTCTGCCATGTCACTGAAACCCCTCTCACCCCAAGCCGCGCAGGCGCTCCTGAATCAGGGCGCCGTCCTGGTCGACATTCGCGGCGCGGACGAACACGCCCGCGAGCGCATCGCAAAGGCGCGCCATGTGCCGATGGAGCGCCTGAAGAGTGGCGGCCTGCCTGCGGATGGCGCGTCGGCTGTCATCTTTCATTGCCGTTCGGGCAACCGCACCCAGGTCAACGCGCAGGCGCTCGGCGCGAGCATCGCGTGCGACGCCTACGTGCTGGAAGGCGGACTGGACGCGTGGAAGAAGGCCGGGCTTCCGGTCGTGACCGATGCGTCGCAACCGCTGGAATTGCAGCGGCAGGTGCAGATCGTGGCGGGTTCGCTGATCGTGCTGGGTGCGGTGCTGGGCGCCACCGTCTCGCCCTGGTTCCACGCGCTCTCCGGCTTCGTCGGCGCGGGTCTCGTGTTCGCGGGCGCGTCGGGCTTCTGCGGCATGGCCCGCGTGCTGATGCTGATGCCCTGGAACCGAAAGGCGATGGCCTGAGCCCGTCGGGCCTGGCCACACAGAGCTTCGCACCAAAGAAAAAGCCGCTGCAGCGCAGCGGCTTTTTTGCTCCAGGGCGCCGAGGGTCCGGCTCCGCCGGCCCTCCAGCGCCGCCCCCTGGGGGGTGACGCCGAAGGCGGCGCGGGGGGGGACCTCTACGCGGTCACACCCTTGGCGTTGTCCGCGTATTCCTCGATCTGGTCGAAGTTCAGGTACTTGTAGATCGCGGCGCCGTCCTTGTTCACCACGCCCATGGCTTCGTGGTACTCGGCCACGGTGGGGATGTGGCCCAGCTTGGAGGCGATGGCCGCGAGCTCGGCCGAGGCGAGGTACACGTTGGTGTTCTTGCCCAGCCGGTTCGGGAAGTTGCGGGTGGAGGTGGAGACCACCGTGGCACCTTCGCGCACCTGGGCCTGGTTGCCCATGCACAGCGAGCAGCCCGGCATCTCGGTGCGCGCACCGGCGGTGCCGAAGGCCGAGTAGTGGCCTTCCTTGATCAGCTCGCTCTCGTCCATCTTGGTCGGCGGAGCCACCCACAGCTTGACCGGGATGTCGCGCTGGCCACCCAGCAGCTTGGCCGCGGCACGGAAGTGGCCGATGTTGGTCATGCACGAACCGATGAAGGCTTCGTCGATCTTGGTGCCGGCCACGTCGGACAGGGTCTTGGCGTCGTCCGGATCGTTCGGGCAGCACAGGATGGGTTCCTTGATGTCGGCCAGGTCGATCTCGATCACGGCGGCGTACTCGGCGTCCTTGTCGGCCTCGAGCAGGCTCGGGTTGGCCAGCCAGGCCTCGACCTTCTCGATGCGGCGCTTCAGGCTGCGTGCGTCGGCATAGCCGTCGGCGATCATGTTCTTCATCAGCACGACGTTGCTGGTGAGGTATTCCTTGATTGGCTCGGGGTTGAGCTTGATGGTGCAGCCGGCGGCCGAGCGCTCTGCGGACGCGTCGCTCAGTTCGAAAGCCTGTTCGACCTTCAGGTCCGGCAGGCCTTCGATTTCCAGGATGCGACCCGAGAAGATGTTGATCTTGCCGGCCTTGGCCACGGTCAGCAGACCCGCCTTGATGGCGTACAGCGGAATCGCGTGCACGAGGTCGCGCAGGGTCACGCCGGGCTGCATCTGGCCCTTGAAGCGCACCAGCACGGATTCGGGCATGTCCAGCGGCATCACGCCGGTGGCGGCACCGAAGGCCACCAGGCCGGAACCGGCGGGGAAGCTGATGCCGATCGGGAAGCGGGTGTGCGAGTCACCACCGGTGCCCACGGTGTCGGGCAGCAGCAGGCGGTTGAGCCAGGAGTGGATCACGCCATCGCCCGGGCGCAGGGCCACGCCGCCGCGGTTGCTGATGAAGGCGGGCAGCTCGCGGTGGGTCTTCACGTCCACCGGCTTGGGGTAGGCGGCGGTGTGGCAGAAGGACTGCATCACCATGTCGGCGCTGAAGCCCAGGCAGGCCAGGTCCTTCAGTTCGTCGCGCGTCATCGGGCCGGTGGTGTCTTGCGAGCCCACCGTGGTCATGCGGGGTTCGCAGTAGGTGCCGGGGCGCACACCGAAACCTTCGGGCAGGCCAACGGCGCGGCCGACCATCTTCTGCGCCAGCGTGAAGCCGGCCTTGGTTTCGGCGGGCGCCTGCGGCAGGCGGAACGCCGTGCTGGCGGACAGGCCCAGGAATTCACGTGCCTTGGCGGTGAGCGAGCGGCCGATGATGAGGTTGATGCGGCCGCCGGCGCGCACCTCATCGAACAGCACGTCGCTGCGCAGCTGGAATTCGACCACGGTGGCACCATTCTTGGTGATCTTGCCTTCGTAGGGGTGGATGTCGATCACGTCGCCCATCTCGAGCTTGCTCACGTCCACCTCGATCGGCAGCGCGCCGGAATCTTCCTGCGTGTTGAAGAAGATGGGAGCGATCTTGCCGCCCAGCGTGACGCCGCCGAAGCGCTTGTTGGGCACGAAGGGAATGTCTTCGCCGGTGGCCCAGATCACGCTGTTGGTGGCGCTCTTGCGGCTGGAGCCGGTGCCCACCACGTCGCCCACATAGGCCACCAGGTGGCCCTTCTTCTTCAGGTCGTCGATGAACTGCATCGGGCCGCGCTTGCCGTCTTCCTCGGGCTTGAACGCCGCGCCTTCGCGCGTGTTCTTCAGCATGGCCAGGTAGTGCAGCGGAATGTCGGGGCGGCTCCACGCGTCGGGCGCGGGCGAAAGGTCGTCGGTGTTGGTTTCGCCGGGCACCTTGAACACGGTCACGGTGATGGTCTTCTCGACTTCGGGGCGGCTGGTGAACCACTCGGCGTCGGCCCAGCTCTGCATCACCTGGCGGGCCTTGGCGTTGCCGGCCTTGGCCTTCTCGGCCACGTCGTTGAAGAAGTCGAACATCAGCAGGGTCTTCTTCAGGCCCTCGGCCGCCACGCTGGCCACTTCCTCGTCGTCCAGCAGCTCGATCAGCGGGTGCACGTTGTAGCCACCCACCATGGTGCCCAGCAGTTCGGTGGCCTTGGCCTTGCTGATCAGGCCGACCTTCACATCACCGTGTGCCACGGCCGCCAGGAAGCTGGCCTTGACCTTGGCGGCGTCGTCCACGCCGGGCGGCACGCGGTGCGTCAGCAGGTCGAGCAGGAAGGCATCTTCACCGGCCGGTGGCGACTTGATCAGTTCGATCAGTTCGGCAACCTGCTTCGCCTCGAGCGGCAGCGGCGGAATGCCCAGCGCGGCGCGTTCGGCGGTGTGGGCGCGGTAGTCGGTGAGGAAGGTGGACATGGGATTCTCCAGAGGGATTTGCGTGGGGTCGGAAAACAGTTGGGGGCGGTGCAAGCAAGCTCAATGCCGCACGGTGGCGGCGTCGGCGAAATGGGCTTGCACCGTGTCGGGCAAGGGCAGGCCGGTCTGGTGCGCGCGCTCCAGCACCTGCCAGAAATAACGGTAGCTCGCCCGGTCGTGCAGGCGGCCTTCGAACTGCACGGGCGCCCAGTCGGCGGCCATGGCACGTTCGATGAGGGCGGCGGCGGTGTCGACCTCTTGTGCCTGCGGCGCGAATGCGGCCAGGATGGGGCGGATCTGGTCGGGATGGATGCTCCACATGCGCGTGTAACCGAGCTCGTGGGCGGCCTTGCGGGCGGCCTGCTGCAGGGCATCCAGGTGTTTGAATTCGGTCACCACGCAGTGCGACGGCACCTTGCCGTGTGCGTGGCAGGCCGATGCGATCTCCAGCTTGGCGCGCAGCACCAGCGGGTGCGAGAACTGGCCAGCGGCGCTCATGCCGTCGGCGGGAATGGCGCCACCGTGCGCCGAGACGAAGTCCATCAGGCCGAAGCTGATGCTCTGCACACGGGCATGGGCGGCAATATCGAAGGCGCGGTGCACCGCGGCGGGCGATTCGATGAGCACGTGGAGCGGCAGGCTGCCGGCACCTGCGGCATCGAGCGCGTCGGCCGCGCGCTGCACGTCGGCCACGGACTCGACCTTGGGCACCATCAGGTGCGTCAGGCGGTGTCCCGCGCGGCCGGCAATGGTGGCCACGTCGGCATCGAACGCCGCATGGTCCACCGGGTGCACGCGCACTGCCACGCGCGCACCGGGCGCTGCGGCCAGGGCCAGTTCGGTCACCAGCGCGGCGTGCTCGGCTTCGCCGCCCACGGGGGCGCCGTCCTCGCAGTCCAGCGTGGCGTCGAACACGCAGGTGCCGAACTCATCGGCCATCTCGGCCTGCAGCGCCAGGGTCTTTCGCATCCGCGCTTCCACCCCGCTGTAGTGGTCGCAGACCGGCAGCGCGAACGCGCCGGCCTGGGCACCCAGCAGGATGTGTCGTGGATGGATGGAGGCCAAGGCGCGGTTACCAGCCGATTACAGGAGGTGCTTGACGCCGTCCTGCTCGCCCTTGAGCTCGTCCAGGGTCTTGTTGATGCGCTCTTGCGAGAAAGCGTCGATCTCCAGGCCTTCGACGATCTTGTACTTGCCGCCTTCGGTCGTGACCGGGAAGCCGAAGATCACGTCCTTCGGAATGCCGTATTCGCCGTTGGAAGGCACGCCCATGGTGACCCACTGGCCGTTGCTGCCCAGCGCCCAGTCGCGCATGTGGTCGATGGCGGCGTTGGCGGCCGAAGCGGCCGACGACAGGCCACGCGCCTCGATGATCGCGGCGCCGCGCTTGCCCACAGTGGGCAGGAAGGTGTCTGCGTTCCAGACCTGGTCGTTGATCGCATCCTTCACCGACTTGCCGCCGATGGTGGCGAAACGGTAGTCGGCGTACATGGTGGGCGAGTGGTTGCCCCACACGGTCAGCTTCTCGATCTCGCCGACCTTGCCGCCGGTCTTGGCAGCGATCTGGCTGGCGGCGCGGTTGTGGTCCAGGCGCAGCATGGCGGTGAAGTTCTCGCGCGGCAGGCTGGGCGCGCTCTTCATGGCGATGTAGGCGTTGGTGTTGGCGGGGTTGCCGACCACCAGCACCTTGACGTTGCGGCTGGCGACCTTGTCCAGGGCCTTGCCTTGCGCGGTGAAGATCTGGGCGTTGGCCGCCAGCAGGTCGGCGCGTTCCATGCCGGGGCCGCGCGGACGGGCGCCAACCAGCAGGGCGTAGTCAGCGTCCTTGAAGGCCACTTCCGGGTCGCCCGTGGGCACCACGCCGACCAGCAGCGGGAAAGCGCAGTCTTCCAGTTCCATGATCACACCCTTGAGCGCCTTCTGGGCCTTCTCGTCCGGGATTTCCAGCAACTGCAGGATCACGGGCTGGTCCTTGCCGAGCATTTCGCCGGAGGCGATGCGAAACAGCAGGGCGTAACCGATCTGGCCAGCGGCGCCGGTGACGGCAACGCGAACGGGCTTCTTGTTCATGGTGAAAACTCCGGAAAAGGACGTTGGGAGGAGATGAATGACGAGGCGGGCGAACCCCAGGACAAGGGCGGCAAACGCATCGGGAAAACCCGTGGGCACCAGGTCCAGGTCAGCTCCTGAGTGTACCCTCGCAAACCCTGAGGCGTCAATTTGTCTTATGTCTTATATAAGATATGATTCGAGCCAGGAGCGCCACCCCATGGCGCCGCAAACGCATGGCCACTTCCACCCAGAATTCCCCTGAAGCGACACCGGCAGACGCCGGTGCGCCGGGCACGTTCGAGAGCACCGCGCCGGCCTTCAGCCCGCTGTACCAGCAGATCAAGACGCTGATCCTGCGCAGCCTGCAGGCCGGCGAGTGGAAACCCGGCGACATGATTCCCAGCGAGTTCGATCTCGCCGCGCGTTTCCGCGTGAGCCAGGGCACCGTGCGCAAGGCCATCGACGCGCTGGCCACCGACAACCTGCTGGTGCGCCGCCAGGGCAAGGGCACCTTCGTGGCCACGCACGCCGAACAGCACATCCAGTACCGTTTCCTGCGCCTGCTGCCCGACACCGGCTCGCTGGAAGAGCAAGGGCCGGCCGAGCGGCGCATCGTCGAATGCCGCCGCCTGCGCGCACCGGCCGAAGTGGCCCGCCAGCTGGGCCTGCGCACTGGCGACGCCGTACTGCAGGTCAAGCGGGTGCTCGCTTTTGCAGGTGCGCCAGCCATTCTGGAAGAACTCTGGCTGCCCGGCGGGCCGTTCAAGGGGCTGACGATCGAGGCCCTGTCGGACGACAAGGGCCCGATGTACGCGCTGTTCGAAACCCAGTTCGGTGTGCGCATGGTGCGCGCGGTGGAAAAGATCAAGGCCGTGAGCGCCGACGAGGACACCGCTGCCCTGCTCGGCGTGACGCCCGGCTACCCCTTGCTGAGCGTGGAACGGCTGGCCTACACCTACAACGATGAACCCATGGAATTGCGGCGCGGTTTCTACCGCACCGATGCCCGCCACTACCGCAATGAGCTGAGCTGATACCCCTGTCCGCAGCCGCGGTTACCCCGGAGCATCCGAGTGTCAGCCTGCGGCATGGTGCGTTGCAATAGAATTTGACGCGCCTTGGCATTAGTTACCAACCAGTTACCAAGCCGCCACGTCCCCCTCCCCCCGGAAGAAAGCCCCACCATGACCGAGTTGACCAAGAAGCGGCCCGAGTTCCGCAACATCAACGCCTTCAAGGATCTCACCACCTACCGCCTGCCTCCGGCCGGCTGGGTGTCGATCCTGCACCGCGCCAGCGGTGGCCTGATGTTCATCCTCCTGCCCCTGATCGTCTGGCTGTTCGACACCTCCGTGTCGTCCGAGCTGTCCTTCGAGCGATTCAGCGCCGCGTTTTCTGCCGGCATCGGCTTCGTCCCGGGCTGGCTGTTCAAGCTCGTGGTGCTGGCCATCATCTGGGCCTACCTGCACCACCTCATCGCCGGTGTGCGCCACCTGTACATGGACGCCTGCCACGCCGTGAGCAAGGAGTTCGGCAGGTCCTCCGCCATCGTCACGCTGGTCCTGAGCATCGGCCTGACGCTGGTGCTGGGCGCCAAGCTGTTCGGTTTGTACTGATTGCGACGAGGAAACTGACCATGTCCGTCAATTACGGTTCCAAGCGCGTCGTCACCGGCGCCCACTATGGCCTGCGCGACTGGCTCGCCCAGCGCATCACCGCGGCCCTCATGGCCCTCTTCACGCTGATCGTGCTGGCCAAGTTGCTGTTCACCAGCGGCCCCATCGGCTACGAGAGCTGGGCCGGCATCTTCGCCGCCCAGTGGATGAAGGCCCTGACCTTCGCCGTCTTCCTGGCCCTGGCCTACCACGTGTGGGTCGGCATGCGCGACATCTGGATGGACTACGTCAAGCCCGCCGGCATCCGCCTCGTGCTGCACGTCTTCACCATCGTCTGGCTCCTGTCCTGCCTGGGCTGGGCCGTTCAAGTTCTCTGGAGGCTCTGAAGCCATGACCGCATCCGCATCCCTTCCCAAGCGTCAGTTCGACGTGGTCATCGTCGGCGCCGGCGGCTCCGGCATGCGCGCCTCGCTGCAGCTGGCGCGCGCCGGCCTCAAGGTGGCCGTGCTCTCCAAGGTCTTCCCCACCCGTTCGCACACTGTCGCCGCGCAAGGCGGCATCGGCGCCTCCCTCGGCAACATGAACGAGGACAACTGGCACTACCACTTCTACGACACCATCAAGGGCTCCGACTGGCTGGGCGACCAGGACGCCATCGAGTTCATGTGCCGTGAAGCGCCCAAGGTCGTCTACGAGCTGGAACACTTCGGCATGCCGTTCGACCGCAACCCCGACGGCACGATCTACCAGCGCCCCTTCGGCGGCCACACCGCCAACTACGGCGAGAAACCGGTGCAGCGTGCCTGCGCCGCCGCCGACCGCACCGGCCACGCGATGCTGCACACGCTCTACCAGCAGAACGTGCAGGCCCGCACCACCTTCTTCGTGGAATGGATGGCACTGGACCTGATCCGCGACGCCAGTGGCGACGTGGTGGGCGTGACGGCGCTGGAAATGGAAACCGGCGAAACCTACATCCTCGAAGCCAAGACCACCCTGCTGGCCACCGGCGGTGCCGGCCGCATCTTCGCGGCCTCCACCAACGCCTTCATCAACACCGGTGACGGCCTGGGCATGGCGGCGCGCGCCGGCATCCCGCTGCAGGACATGGAGTTCTGGCAGTTCCACCCCACCGGCGTGGCCGGCGCGGGCGTGCTGCTGACCGAAGGCTGCCGCGGCGAAGGCGCGATCCTGCTCAACAGCGAAGGCGAGCGCTTCATGGAGCGCTACGCGCCCACGCTGAAGGACCTGGCGCCGCGCGACTTCGTCAGCCGCTGCATGGACCAGGAGATCAAGGAAGGGCGCGGCTGCGGTCCGAACAAGGACTACATCGAGCTCGACATGACCCACCTGGGCAGCGAGACGATCATGAAGCGCCTGCCCAGCGTGTTCGAGATCGGCCACAACTTCGCCAACGTCGACATCACCAAGGAGTCGATCCCGGTGGTGCCGACCATCCACTACCAGATGGGCGGCATCCCGACCAACATCCACGGCCAGGTCGTCACGCCCGACGGCCAGGGCAACCAGAAGGTGGTGAACGGTCTGTACGCGGTGGGCGAATGCTCCTGCGTGAGCGTGCACGGCGCCAACCGCCTGGGCACCAACTCGCTGCTCGACCTGCTGGTGTTCGGCCGCGCGGCCGGCAACCACATCGTCCAGTACAACGACAAGAACAAGACCCACAAGCCCCTGCCCGCCGACGCCGCCGACAAGACGCTGGCCCGCCTGGCCCGCCTGGACAACTCATCCAGTGGCGAATACGCCCAGGACGTTGCCAACGACCTGCGCGCCGCGATGCAGCAGCACGCCGGCGTGTTCCGCACCCAGGCCAGCATGGATGAAGGCGTCGCCAAGATCAACGCCATGCGCGAGCGCGTCCAGAACATCGCGCTCAAGGACAAGTCCAAGGTGTTCAACACCGCGCGCATCGAAGCGCTGGAAGTCGAAAACCTCATGGAGTGCGCCCAGGCGACCATGACCTCGGCCGCCGCCCGCCGCGAATGCCGCGGTGCGCACACGGTCAACGACTACGAGCGTCCGGCTGACGACGCCCAGTTCCCGCTGGGCCGCAACGACGCCGAGTGGATGAAGCACACGCTGTGGGACAGTGCGACCAACACCCTGTCATACAAACCCGTCAACCTCAAGCCCCTGACCGTGGAGTCGGTGCCGCCGAAGGTCCGCACCTTCTGAGCCCCCTCGCACGCACCCACGACGCACGGAGAAGAACCATGGCAAAACGCACATTCAAGATCTACCGCTACGACCCGGAAAAGGACGCCAAGCCTTACATGCAGACCATCGAGGTCGAACTCGACGGTCATGAGCGCATGCTGCTCGACGCGCTGATGAAGCTCAAGGCGGTCGACCCCTCCATCTCGTTCCGCCGCTCCTGCCGCGAAGGCGTCTGCGGTTCGGACGCGATGAACATCAACGGCAAGAACGGCCTGGCCTGCCTGACCAACATGAACACGCTCAAGGGCGACATCGTGCTCAAGCCGCTGCCCGGCCTGCCGGTGGTGCGCGACCTGATCGTGGACATGACGCTGTTCTTCAAGCAGTACAACAGCATCAAGCCCTACCTGATCAACGAAACCGTGGCCCCCGAAAAGGAGCGCCTGCAGAGCCCCGAAGAGCGCGAAGAGCTCAACGGCCTGTACGAGTGCATCCTGTGCGCCAGCTGCTCCACGAGCTGCCCGAGCTTCTGGTGGAACCCGGACAAGTTCGTCGGCCCGGCCGGCCTGCTGCAGGCCTACCGCTTCATCGCCGACAGCCGCGACCAGGCCACCAGCGAACGCCTGGACAACCTGGAAGACCCGTACCGCCTGTTCCGCTGCCACACCATCATGAACTGCGTGGACGTCTGCCCCAAGGGCCTGAACCCCACGAAGGCCATTGGCAAGATCAAGGAAATGATGGTGATGCGCTCGGTCTGAGCGCACACCCCGAAACCCCATGACCGACACCGCCCTGCAGGACCTTTTGCTGGACGAACGCGCGCTGAGCAAGCTGCGCTGGCGGTGCCGCCGTGGACTGCTCGAGAACGATCTGTTCATCGAGCGATTCTTCGCCAGGCACGAATCTGGCTTGACCGTGCGCCATGCCGAGGCGCTTGGAGCGTTGATGGACCTGTCCGACAACGACCTGCTGGATCTGCTGCTCGGCCGAAAGCCCCTTCAGGGCGATCTCGAACGCGCGGACGTGACGCAAGTGCTTGCACTGCTGCGCGACCTGCGCCCTCTCCCATCATCCGAGGAACCTGCATGAAACTCGTAGACAACAAAGCCACCCTGTCGTTTTCCAACGGCGGCCCCAGTGTCGACCTACCGGTGTACGCCGGCAGCATCGGCCCGGACGTGATCGACATCCGCAAGCTCTACGCGCAGACCGGCATGTTCACCTACGACCCCGGCTTCCTGTCCACGGCCTCGTGCCAGTCGGCCATCACCTACATCGACGGCGACAAGGGCGAACTGCTGTACCGTGGCTACCCCATCGAGCAGCTCGCCACCCAGTGCGACTACCTCGACACCTGCTACCTGCTGCTCAACGGCGAACTGCCCAACGAATCGCAGCGCGGCGACTTCCACAAGCTCGTGACCAACCACACCATGGTCAACGAGCAGATGCAGTTCTTCCTGCGCGGCTTCCGCCGTGACGCCCACCCCATGGCCGTGCTCACCGGCCTGGTCGGCGGCCTGTCGGCCTTCTATCACGACAGCACGGACATCAACAATCCGAAGCACCGCGAAATCGCCGCGATCCGCCTGATCGCGAAGATGCCCACGCTGGTCGCCATGGCCTACAAGTACGGCATCGGCCAGCCCTACATGTACCCGAAGAACGACCTGAGCTACTCGGGCAACTTCCTGCGCATGATGTTCGGCACGCCCTGCGAGGAATACCAGGTCAACCCGGTGCTCGAACGCGCGCTGGACCGCATCTTCATCCTGCACGCCGACCACGAGCAGAACGCCTCCACCTCGACCGTGCGCCTGTGCGGCTCGTCGGGCACCAACCCGTTCGCGGCCATTGCCGCTGGCGTGGCCTGCCTGTGGGGTCCGGCCCACGGTGGCGCCAACGAGGCCTGCCTGAACATGCTGGAAGATATCCAGCGCCAGGGCGGCGTGTCCAAGGTCGGCGAGTTCATGGAGAAGGTGAAGGACAAGAACTCCGGCGTCAAGCTGATGGGTTTCGGCCACCGCGTGTACAAGAACTACGACCCGCGCGCCAAGCTCATGCAGGAAACCTGCAACGAGGTGCTGCAGGAACTGGGTCTGGAAAACGACCCCCTGTTCAAGCTCGCCAAGGAACTCGAGAAGATCGCCCTGGAAGACGAATACTTCGTCTCGCGCAAGCTGTACCCGAACGTGGACTTCTACTCCGGCATCGTGCAACGCGCGATCGGCATCCCGGTCAACCTGTTCACCGGCATCTTCGCGCTGGCCCGCACCGTCGGCTGGATCGCGCAGCTCAACGAGATGATCAGCGACCCGGAATACAAGATCGGTCGTCCGCGCCAGCTGTTCACCGGTTCGCCGCGCCGCGACATCAAGCCCATCGGCAGCCGCTAAGCCGCCGGCATCCCGGAAAAGCCCGCCACCCGGCGGGCTTTTTTTCGTCCGCGCGTGCGCGTTGGGGCAGTTCAGCCATCGCACTCCGAGATGCCTTAGCATCAAAACAAGGGAGAAAATACGAACCTGACCTCTCGGAACGAGAGGCAACCCACTTCCATGCTGTCCGAACGCAATTTCGCCCGCCAGATCGACCTCACCTCGCTGCAGCTCTTCGTGGCCGTGTGCGAGCTGGGCAGCATCGGCCGCGCGGCCGAGCGGGAGTTCATCGCGGCCTCGGCCATCAGCAAACGGCTCTCGGACCTGGAAAGCGCCCTGGGCACCACGCTGCTGCACCGCCACGCCCGGGGCGTGCGCCTCACGCCGGCAGGCGAAGGCCTGTTGCACCATGCGCGCGCCGTGCTGTTCGGGCTGGAGAAGATGCAGGTCGAGCTGAACGAGTACGCCGACGGCGTGCGCGGGCACGTGCGGGTGCACGCCAGCATCTCGGCCATCGTGCAGTTCCTGCCCGAAGACCTGGGCGCTTTCACCCGCAGCCACCCCCAGATCAAGATCGACCTTGAAGAGCACCTGAGCCCGGAAGTGCTGCGGGCGGTGAAGGAAGGGGCGACCGACCTGGGCCTGTGCAACGGTGCGACCGGCATCGGCGGCCTGCAGAGCCTGCCCTACCGGCGCGACAGCCTGGTGCTGGTGGTGCCGCGCGGCCATCCGCTGGCCGGCGAGGGGTCCATCCCATTCGAGGCCACCCTGACCTACGACCATGTGGGCCTGCACGCCAACAGCTCCATCCACCTGGCCACGCATCAGGCCGCCACCCAGGCCGGGAGTGCGGTGCGCGTGCGCATCCGCGTGACAGGCCTGGACGCCATGTGCCGCATGATCGCCAATGGCCTCGGCGTGGGGGTGATGCCCGAACGCGCCTTCCACCTGCTGAGCACCGACGACGCGCTGAGGGCGGTGCCACTGACCGACGCCTGGGCGCAGCGCCAGCTGGTGCTGGTGGCCCGCGACTTCTCCAGCCTGCCCGCCACCGCGCGCCTGTTGGTCGATCACCTGCAGGCCGACGAAATGCGGCAGGCCGCCTAGAATCATTCCTCCACGAGACAGACCCACGCCATGCCACGCACGCTCTACGACAAGATCTGGGACGAACACGTCGTCCACACCGAAGAAGACGGCACCTCGGTGCTCTACATCGACCGCCATCTGGTGCACGAAGTGACCAGCCCGCAGGCCTTCGAAGGCCTGCGCCAGGCCGGCCGCAAGGTCTGGCGCGTGAGCTCGGTCGTGGCCACGGCCGACCACAACACGCCCACCACCGGCTGGGAGATGGGTTACGACGGCATCACCGACCCGATCAGCAAGGAACAGATCACCACGCTGGACAGCAACATCGCCGAGTTCGGCGCGGCGGCGTTCTTCCCGTTCATGTCGCAGCGCCAGGGCATCGTGCATGTGATCGGCCCGGAGAACGGCGCCACCCTGCCCGGCATGACGGTGGTGTGCGGCGACAGCCACACCTCCACCCACGGCGCGTTCGGCGCGCTGGCGCACGGCATCGGCACCAGCGAGGTTGAGCACGTGCTGGCCACGCAGACCCTGCTGGCCAAGAAGGCGAAGAACATGCTGGTGCGCGTGGACGGCCAGCTGCCCCGGGGCTGCACCGCCAAGGACATCGTGCTGGCCATCATCGGCAAGATCGGCACCGCCGGCGGCACCGGCTACACCATCGAGTTCGGCGGTTCGGCGATCCGCGCGCTGAGCATCGAAGGCCGCATGACGGTGTGCAACATGGCGATCGAAGGCGGCGCGCGCGCCGGGCTTGTGGCCGTGGACGACAAGACGATCGAGTACGTCAAGGGCCGGCCACTCTCGCCCAAGGGCGTGGAATGGGACCAGGCGGTGGCCTACTGGAAGACGCTGCAGTCCGACGCCGGCGCGCATTTCGACGCCGTGGTGGAACTCGACGCGTCGCAGATCGTGCCGCAGGTCACCTGGGGCACCTCGCCCGAGATGGTGCTGGGCATCGACGGCCGCGTGCCCGACCCCGACAAGGAAAAGGACGCCAGCAAGCGCGGCGCCATCGAGCGCGCCCTGCACTACATGGCACTGGAGCCTGGCAAGCCCATGAACGACATCTTCGTCGACAAGGTCTTCATCGGCTCCTGCACCAACAGCCGCATCGAAGACATGCGCGAAGCCGCCGCCGTGGTGAAAAAGCTCGGCCAGAAGGTCGCGAAGAACGTCAAGCTCGCGCTGGTGGTGCCCGGCTCCGGCCTGGTCAAGGCGCAGGCCGAGCGCGAAGGCCTGCACGAGATCTTCAAGGCCGCCGGCTTTGAATGGCGTGAGCCGGGTTGCTCCATGTGCCTGGCCATGAACGCCGACCGGCTCGAGCCGGGCGAGCGCTGCGCCTCGACCAGCAACCGCAACTTCGAAGGCCGCCAGGGCGCCGGCGGCCGCACCCACCTGGTGTCGCCCGCCATGGCCGCCGCCGCTGCCGTACACGGTCACTTCATCGACGTGCGCACCATCGCCTGATCCACCGCCCCCTTCCGTTCCACCCCCACCTCAGGAGACCTCCATGAAACGCATCGCCTTCATCGTTACCGCTTTCACACTCTCGCTGACGCTGGCCGCTTGCAATACCTGGTCCGGTGTCAAGCAGGACGCCCGGGAAGCAGGCCAGGCCGCCGGCAAAGGCATTGAAAAGGCCGGCGAAAAGGTTCAGGAAGTCGCCAAGTAACGCCCCCACACCCACATGCAGAAATTCACCCTCCACAAGGGCCTCGTGGCCCCGATGGACCGCGAGAACGTCGACACCGACGCGATCATTCCCAAGCAGTTCCTGAAGTCGATCCGCAAGACCGGCTTCGGGCAGAACCTGTTCGACGAGTGGCGCTACCTCGACAAGGGCGAGCCCGGCCAGGACCCGGCCAGCCGCAAGCCCAACCCGGACTTCGTGCTCAACCAGCCGCGCTACGCCGGTGCGTCGGTGCTGCTGGCGCGCAAGAACTTCGGCTGCGGCTCCAGCCGCGAACACGCGCCCTGGGCCATCGACCAGTACGGTTTCCGCGCGATCATCGCGCCCAGCTACGCCGACATTTTCTTCAACAACTGCTTCAAGAACGGCTTGCTGCCGATCCAGTTGTCCGAGGCCCAGGTGGCGCAGCTGTTCGACGAGGTGGCGGCCTTCCCCGGCTACGAACTGACCATCGACCTGGAACGCCAGGTGATCGTCAAGCCGCAAGGCGAGGAACTGCCGTTCGACGTGCAGGCGTTCCGCAAGTACTGCCTGCTCAACGGGCTGGACGACATCGGCCTCACGCTGCGCTACAAGGACAAGATCGCGGCCTTCGAAGCCGAACGCCTGGCGACCAAGCCCTGGCTCGCGCACACCATGGCGGCCTGAGCCCCTCTCCCGTATCCAATCTCACATCACATGAAAATCGCAGTTCTTCCGGGTGACGGCATCGGCACCGAAATCGTCGCCGAAGCCGTCCGGGTGCTTCACGCACTCGAGTTGCCGATCGAAATGGAATCCGCCCTGGTGGGTGGTGCGGCCTACGACGCACATGGACACCCCCTGCCCGAGGCCACGCTCAAGCTGGCCATGGACGCGGACGCCGTGCTGTTCGGCGCCGTCGGCGAATGGAAGTACGACAAGCTGGACCGCCCGCTGCGCCCCGAGCAGGCCATCCTGGGCCTGCGCAAGCACATGGGCCTGTTCGCCAACTTCCGCCCCGCCATCTGCTACCCGGAACTGGTGGGTGCCTCGAGCCTCAAGCCCGAATTGATCGCCGGCCTGGACATCCTCATCATCCGCGAGCTCACCGGCGACATCTATTTCGGCCAGCCGCGCGGCCGCCGCATCGCCACCGATGGCCACTTCCCCGGCGCCGAAGAAGCCTTCGACACCATGCGCTACAGCAAACCCGAGATCGAGCGCATTGCCCATGTGGCCTTCCAGGCCGCGCGCAAGCGCAGCAAGAAGGTGACCAGCGTCGACAAGGCCAACGTGCTTGAAACCTTCCAGTTCTGGAAAGACGTGGTGACCGAGGTGCACGCCCAGTACCCCGACGTGGAACTGGAGCACATGTACGTGGACAACGCGGCCATGCAGCTGGTGCGCGCGCCCAAGAAATTCGACGTGGTTGTCACCGGCAACATGTTCGGCGACATCCTGTCCGACGAGGCTTCCATGCTCACCGGATCGATCGGCATGCTGCCCTCGGCCTCGCTGAACACGAAGAACCAGGGGCTGTACGAACCCAGCCACGGCAGCGCGCCGGACATCGCCGGCAAGAATCTGGCCAATCCTCTGGCTACAATACTGTCCGCTGCCATGATGCTCAGATTCACTTTCAACCAGACCGAAGCCGCCGACCGCATTGAACGTGCGGTCAGCAGCGTGCTCGCGTCCGGACTGCGCACCACGGACATCTGGTCGGAGGGCACGACCAAGGTGAGCACCCGCGGCATGGGCGATGCCGTCGTGGCTGCCATCACCAAAACCATTACCAAGGGCTGATACAGCTCCGGTTCGTCACGCCCCTCCCCGGCCAGACGAGCCGGGGCAAAACGGTTTTTTAACTGAAGGGCGTTGACATGAAACTCGTAGGACTCGTTGGCTGGCGCGGCATGGTCGGTTCCGTGCTGATGGACCGCATGGTCGCGGAAAGCGACTTTGACCTGATCGAACCGCTGTTTTTCTCCACCTCCAACGCAGGCGGCAAGGCCCCTGCCATGGCGAAAAACGAAACCCGGCTGCAGGATGCGCACGACATCGAGGCGCTCAAGCGCTGCGATATCGTCATCACGGCCCAGGGAGGCGACTACACCAGCGAGGTCTACCCCAAGCTGCGCGCTGCCGGCTGGAACGGCCACTGGATCGACGCGGCGTCCACCCTGCGCATGGACAAGAAGGCGGTCATCGTCCTGGACCCGGTGAACCTGCCCGTCATCCAGAACGCACTGGCCCATGGCGGCAGGGACTGGATCGGCGGCAACTGCACGGTGAGCTGCATGCTCATGGGCGTGGGCGCACTGTACAAGGCCGGGCTCGTTGAATGGATGAGCACGCAGACCTACCAGGCGGCGTCTGGCGGCGGCGCGCAGCACATGCGCGAGCTGCTCACGCAGTACGGCACGCTCAATGCCGAAGTGAAGGCCCTGCTGGACGACCCCAAGAGCGCGATCCTGGAGATCGACCGCAAGGTCATTGCGAAGCAGCGCTCGCTCACGGGGGCCGAGACCGCCAACTTCGGCGTACCGCTCGGTGGCTCGCTCATCCCCTGGATCGACAAGGATCTGGGCAACGGCATGTCCAAGGAAGAATGGAAGGGCATGGCCGAGACCAACAAGATCCTCGGGATGGGCGAAGGCTTCGACAGCCCCTCTGTTCCGGTCGATGGCTTCTGCGTGCGCGTGGGCGCGATGCGCTGCCACAGCCAGGCCCTGACCTTCAAGCTCAAGAAGGACGTCCCGCTGGCCGATATCGAAAGCATGATCGCGGCGGACAACGCCTGGGTGAAAGTGGTGCCGAACACGCGCGAGGCGACGATTCAGGATCTGACGCCAGTGGCTGTGACGGGCACGATGACGATCCCGGTCGGCCGCATTCGCAAGCTGGCCATGGGTCCGGAATACCTGGGTGCTTTCACCATCGGCGACCAGTTGCTCTGGGGCGCCGCCGAACCGCTGCGTCGCATGCTGCGCATCCTCCTGGAGGCATGACCTCTGCCGGGTGTGTATCAGGGAGATGTATGTGAAGGGTTGCTCACGTTGCGTCACTGCAACGCAAGCAACCCGCCCAGCGACGGCAGATGACCGGTGAAGAAACTCAAGCGGATTCTCAGCTTGTCACTGTAATCCGTTGATGTTAAGGTCAATTCTCGGTTTTTTACGTCGAGGTCAAAGTGCCATCCAACTCCCGCCACACGCCATCCCAACAGAGCCGCCAAGTGCAACAAAGTGCTGGTTTACGCGGCCTCGCCCGGTTGCATGCGGTCGCTGCGGCGGCGTTGCTGTGCGCCAGCCTGGCCCACCATCCGGATGCACAAGCCCTGGCCCTGGGTCGGGTGGTGGTGCAGTCGGCGCTTGGCGAACCCCTGCGGGCTGAAATCGATGTGCCCGACATCAACGCGGAAGAAGCGGCCAGCCTGCGTGTGGGTCTGGCTTCGGGCGACACCTTCCGCGCGGCGGGGGTGGACATCAACCCTGTGCTGGCCAACCTGCAGATCAGCCTGCAGCGGCGTGCCGATGGCCGTGCCTACCTGCGCCTGACCAGTTCGCGGCCTGTGACCGAACCCTTCGTTGACCTCATCGTGGAGGCCAACTGGTCGTCCGGACGCGTGGTCCGTGACTACACCCTGCTCTTTGATCCTCCGAGCCTGCGCGCCGCCGCACCGCAGCCCGCACCGGTGGCCCCCGGCGTGAGTGCCCCGGCGCCACGCCCGGTCCCTGCTGCGCCCGCGCCCCGCGCCGCGCAACCCCAGGTCCAGCCGCCCCGCGCCGCGGCTCCCGCCCCAAGCCCGGTGGCACCACCGCCAGCAGCGGCACCTGCGCCGGCCCCCAGCGCCGCCGGTGGCGGACAGGTTCGCGTGCAGTCGGGCGACACAGCCGGGGCCATTGCAGCCGCCAACAAGCCTGCCAACGTGTCGCTGGACCAGATGCTCGTGGCAATGCTGCGGCAGAACCCCAACGCATTCATCTCGGGCAACGTCAACCGCATGCGCTCGGGCGTCGTGCTTGACCTGCCCAGCGCGGCGGAAGCCAGCGCCATCGCACCCGGCGAGGCGCGCCAGACCATCACCGCACAGAGCCGTGATTTCAACGAATTCCGCCGCCGCCTCGCGGGCAGCGCGCCCGAAGCAGGCGTTGCCGCAGCCGACCGCCAGGCCGCCGGGCAGGTGCAGACGGAAGTCAGGGACGCCAAGCCGGCAGCTCCCGCCGCCGACAAGCTGACCCTGTCCAAGGAAGGCGCAGCAGGCCAGGCCGCCAATGAAGAGCGGATCGCCAAAGAGCGCCAGGCCCAGGAAGCATCTTCGCGAAAGGCCGAACTTTCGCGGAACATCGAAGAGCTGGCCAAACTGGGTGCCGGTAGCGCCCCGGCCCCCGCACCCACACCTGCGGCTCCCGCCCCGGCCCCCGCAGCGGCGGCACCAGCAACGCCCGCCACGCCGGCACCCACCGTGACCGTGCCCACGGCCCCCGCCCCGACGGAGGCTGCACCCGCTCCCGCGCCTGCTGCGCCCGCGGCAGAGGCCCCGGCACCCGCACCGGCTCCGGCAGCTGAACCGCCAGCGGCCGAGGCACCCGCCTCGACAACACCCGCACCGGTGAAACCACCGTTGCCTGTGCCGACGCCACTGCCCGATGAACCCTCGTTCTTCGACCAGCTGCGCGACAACCCGCTGCTGATGCCCCTGGCCGGCGGCTTGCTGGCCCTGCTCGCAGGCTTCGGTCTCTACCGCATGCGCCAGCGCAAGAACGGCGCGAACGTCGACAGCTCCTTCCTGGAAAGCCGCCTGCAACCAGACTCGTTCTTCGGCTCCAGCGGTGGCCAGCGCATCGACACAGCCGAGTCCGTGGCCTCTGGCTCGTCCATGGTGTATTCGCCCAGCCAGCTGGATGCGGCGGGCGACGTCGATCCCGTGGCGGAAGCCGATGTCTATCTGGCCTATGGCCGCGACCTACAGGCCGAGGAAATCCTCAAGGAAGCCATGCGCAGCACCCCGACGCGCGTGGCCATCCACAACAAGCTGCTGGAAATCTATGCCAAGCGCCGCGATGCGCGCGCGTTCGAAGTGGTCGCGACCGAGGCGTATGGCCTGACGCAGGGCCAGGGCCCGGAGTGGGAACATGCTTGCGAACTGGGCAAGGAACTGGACCCGTCCAACCCCCTGTACCAGCCTGGTGGCGCCCCTGCCATCAAGGTGGCGGCCACGGCCGGCATCGCCGGTGCCGGTCTGAACACCATGCCGTTCGGCGCCAGCACCTTGGCAGAAACCGGCAAGTCGGGCAGCACCTCCGGCCTGGGCGACCTTGACCTGGATCTCGATTTTTCGCTCGACGAGCCTTCTGACGATCAACCGTCCCAGGCTGCACCGTCAGCCCCCGAGGCCGCCATGTCCAGCCTGGACGATCTCAAGAGCACGGATGCGCTGACCAGCACGCCCGTTGACGAAAAGGATGGTGCGCCTTCGTCGATGTCGATGGATTTCGACCTGGACTTCCCGTCCGGCCCCGCGCCGCTGCAGGAACACGCCCCTGAGCCGATGCCGGCCATGGACATCACGCCCCCACCCAGCATCGATGCACTGGCGTTCGACGACGGCCCCATCATCGGCCTGGACACACCGGGCTCCAGCGAAAACCGGCAAGACGCTGCCCCTGCCGCGCCCGAGATGATCTCGTTCGATCTGAACAACCTCAACCTCGACCTGAACACGCCGCCCGTGGAAGATGAATCCACGTCTGCAGGTCGCCTGACGGAAGAGAACCCACTGGAGACCAAGCTGTCTCTCGCGGAAGAGTTCCGTGCCATTGGCGACTTCGAAGGTGCGCGTTCGCTCGCCGAGGAAGTGCTTGCTGAAGCCTCCGGCACGCTCAAGGCCAAGGCCGGCACGTTCCTGGCCGATCTGGCCTGACGCGCCGCGCCCGGCTGTCCCCCGTTGCCGCCCCTCACGGAGCCCAGCCGAACCCGCGTCGCACTGGGCGTGAGCTACAACGGCCACGCCTATGACGGCTGGCAGAGCCAGCCAGGCGGCCGCACCGTGCAGGACCACCTGGAACGTGCGCTGACGCAGTTCAGCGCCCATGACCCGGTGAAAACGCTGTGCGCAGGCCGCACCGACGCCGGCGTGCATGGCCTCATGCAGGTGGTGCACTTCGACACCCCGCTCGACCGTGCAGAAAACGCCTGGGTGCGCGGCACCAACAGTTTTCTGCCCGCCGACATTGCCGTGCAATGGGCCCGCCACGTGCCCGACAGTTTTCATGCGCGGGCCAGCGCACGCTCCAGGCGCTACGCCTATGTGCTGCTCGAATCCCCCGTGCGGCCCAGCGTGGACACAGGCCAGGTGGGCTGGGTCTTCAAGCCCCTGGCGCTGGAACCCATGGTGCAGGCCGCACAGGCGCTGCTCGGCGAACACGACTTCACCTCGTTCCGCGCTGCGCAGTGCCAGGCCCATTCCCCCGTCAAGCAACTGATGCGTGCCGACATCGCACGCAGGGGCAGCTACTGGCGGTTCGAATTCGAAGCCTCCGCGTTCCTGCACCACATGATCCGCAACATCATGGGCTGCCTGATCGCGATCGGCACAGGCAACCGCCCCGCCGCATGGATGACCGAAGTTCTGCAGGCCCGCAGCCGCGACGCGGCTGCCCCCACCTTCTCCCCTGACGGCCTGTACTTTCTCGGTCCGGTCTACGATGCCGGGCTCGGCCTGCCAGAGCGCACGCCCGCCTTCGACTGGTTGCCATGACACCCCATCACCGCACACGCATCAAGATCTGTGGCCTCACCCGTGAGGCCGATGTGGACGCGGCCGTGCGTGCCGGCGCCGATGCAGTGGGCTTCGTGCTGTACGAGAAAAGCCCGCGCCACGTGACGGCACAGCGGGCCGGCGAACTGGCGCGCCGCCTGCCACCCTTTGTCACCCCGGTGCTGCTGTTCGTCAATGCCGGCCTCGACCAGATCCGGCACGCCTGCGACGCGGTGCCCCAGGCGCTGCTGCAATTCCACGGCGACGAAACGCCAGCCGAGTGCCAGGCCGCCGGCCGGCCCTATCTGCGCGCCGCGCGCATTCCCACCGGCCCCGCCGCAGCTGGCTTCGATCTTCTAAAATACGCCTCGGAACACGCGGCCGCCCAAGCCATCCTGCTCGACGCCCTGGTCGACGGTTATGGCGGCGGTGGTCAATCCTTCGACTGGACAGCATTCCCTTGGTCACATCCACTTCTAAACGCCAGCTCTCGCCTCGTTTTGTCTGGTGGACTCACGCCTGCAAACGTGACCGATGGCATCACGCGCGTACGGCCCTGGGCCGTTGACGTGAGCTCCGGGGTCGAAGCCGCCAAAGGCATCAAGGACCCCGACAAGATGCTCGCCTTCGTGGCCGCCGTGCGGGCGGCCGATGCGCAGAACCCCCGCCCGACCTGAACCCTGTTTTCCGGGGTCAGGCGGGCCATCCCACCGGAACCCCCATGCAGACCTACCAGCAACCCGACGCCCGAGGCCATTTCGGCATCTACGGCGGCAGCTTCGTGAGCGAAACGCTCACACACGCGATCAACGAGCTCAAGGCGGCTTACGCGAAATACCAGCACGACCCGGAATTCCTGGCCGAATTCAAGAGCGAACTGGCTCACTTCGTTGGCCGTCCCAGCCCCGTCTATCACGCCGCTCGCATGAGCCGTGAGGCGGGTGGCGCACAGATCTTCCTGAAACGGGAAGACCTCAACCACACCGGCGCCCACAAGGTGAACAACACCATTGGCCAGGCCATGCTCGCCCGGCGCATGGGCAAGCCGCGTGTCATCGCCGAAACCGGTGCCGGCCAGCACGGCGTGGCCACTGCGACCATCTGCGCACGCTACGGCCTGGAATGCGTGGTGTACATGGGCAGCGAGGACGTGAAGCGCCAGAGCCCCAACGTCTACCGCATGAAACTGCTGGGCGCCACCGTGGTGCCGGTCGAGTCGGGCAGCAAGACGCTGAAGGACGCGTTGAACGAAGCCATGCGCGACTGGGTTGCGAACGTGGACAACACTTTCTACATCATCGGCACCGTGGCGGGCCCGCACCCTTATCCGATGATGGTGCGGGACTTCCAGAGCGTGATCGGCGAAGAATGCATCGTGCAGGTGCCCGAGATGCTGGCCGCTGCCGGCTGCACGGGTGAACAGCCTGATGCGGTGATCGCCTGCGTCGGCGGGGGCAGCAATGCCATGGGCATCTTCCACCCCTACATCCCGTATGAAAACACCCGCCTGATCGGCGTGGAAGCTGCGGGCGAGGGGCTGGAGAGCGGCAAGCACTCCGCCTCCCTGCAAAAGGGCAGCCCGGGCGTGTTGCACGGCAACCGCACCTACGTGCTGCAGGACGACAACGGCCAGGTCACCGAAACCCACAGCATCAGCGCCGGGCTGGACTACCCCGGCGTGGGCCCCGAGCATGCCTTCCTGAAGGACATCGGCCGTGCCGAGTACGTGGGCATCACCGACACCGAGGCGCTCGAGGCCTTCCACCTGCTGTGCCGCACCGAGGGCATCATCCCGGCGCTGGAGTCGAGCCATGCCGTGGCGTACGCCCTGAAGCTCGCCAAAACCATGAAGCCCGAACAATCCATCCTGGTCAACCTGTCAGGCCGGGGCGACAAGGACATCGGCACCGTGGCCGATCTTTCGGGCGTGGACTTTTACGACAGACCTTCCATGCGCGGGCACACCGTGAAGGGAGGCACCTCCAAATGAGCCGCATCGAGAACACCCTGTCCCAACTCAAGGCGCAGAACCGCAAGGCGCTGATCCCCTACGTCACCGCCGGTTATCCGTTTGCCGACATCACGCCCGACCTGATGCATGGCATGGCCGAAGCCGGTGCCGACATCATCGAACTCGGCGTTCCGTTCTCCGATCCATCCGCCGACGGGCCGGTCATCCAGAAGGCAGGCGACCGCGCGCTGGCGCTGGGCATCGGCATGACGCAGGTGCTGGCGATGGTGCGCAGCTTCCGCGAACGCAACGACACCACGCCGGTGGTGTTGATGGGCTATGCCAACCCGGTGGAACGCTACGACCAGAAGCATGGCGTGGGCGCCTTCGTGCGAGATGCCAGTGCCGCGGGCGTGGACGGTGTGCTGATCGTCGACTACCCACCCGAGGAATGCGAGGAATTCGCCGCCTCGCTGCGCGAACACGGCATGGACCTGATCTTCCTGCTGGCGCCGACCTCCACCGATGAGCGCATGGCGCAGGTGGCGCGCGTGGCCAGCGGCTATGTGTACTACGTGTCGCTCAAGGGCGTCACCGGCGCGGGCACGCTGGACATTGGCCAGGTCGAGGCCATGCTGCCGCGCATCCGCGCGCACGTGAGCGTGCCGGTCGGTGTGGGCTTCGGCATCCGCGACGCCGAAACCGCGCGTGCCATCAGCCAGAGCGCGGACGCGGTCGTGATTGGCAGCAAGATCATCCAGCTGCTCGAGAACGAGCCACACGAGAAAGTGGTGGCCGTGGCCATCCAGTTCCTTCGCACCATCCGGAAAGCGCTCGACGCGTAACGAAGCCCCCGCTCCACCGCTGCCCCCAAGGAAGGGGGCTCGGCCTGCCTTGGGGCGGCCCGGCGGCATGCCCGCTCCCGACCTCTACCATGGTTTAATTCCATTTGTCCCCGCAAGGAGAGAAACATGTCCTGGCTAGAAAAACTGCTTCCCCCCAAGATCACCCCCACCGACCCGACGGAGCGCCGTAGCGTGCCCGAAGGCCTGTGGATCAAGTGCCCGAGTTGCGAGGCGGTGCTCTACAAGAACGACCTGGAAAAGAACCAGAACGTCTGCCCGCATTGCAGCCATCACCACCGCATCGGTGCGCGTGCACGCCTCAATGCTTTCCTGGATGCCGAGGGCCGTTATGAGATTGCCCAGGAAGTGCTTCCGGTCGACGCGCTCAAGTTCAAGGACAGCCGCAAGTACCCCGAACGCCTGAAGGACGCGCTGGAAACCACCGGCGAAACCGATGCACTCATCGTCATGGGTGGCGCGGTGCATGGCATCAGCCTGGTCGTGGCCTGTTTCGAATTCGATTTCATGGGAGGCTCCATGGGCTCGGTGGTCGGCGAGCGCTTCGTGCGCGGCGTCGAGGAAGCCATTGCGCAGAAGGTGCCTTTTGTCTGCTTCACGGCAACCGGTGGCGCTCGCATGCAGGAGGGCCTGCTCTCGCTCATGCAGATGGCCAAGACCAACGCCGCGCTGACCCGCCTGGCCAAGAAGGGCCTGCCTTACATCAGCGTGCTGACCGACCCGACCATGGGCGGCGTGAGCGCGGGCTTTGCCTTCGTGGGCGACGTGGTGATCGCCGAACCCAGGGCGCTGATCGGCTTTGCCGGCCCGCGGGTGATCGAGAACACCGTGCGGGTGAAGCTGCCCGAGGGCTTCCAGCGTGCCGAATTCCTGCAGACCAAGGGCGCGGTGGACTTCATCTCCGACCGACGCGAGCTGCGCGCCACCATCGCCAACACGCTGGCCATGCTGCAACGCCAGAGCGCCGACGCGGTGGTTGACGATTGAGTCCCACACCCGGGGCTGAGGCGCTCACGCTCTCCCAGCTCCCGCTGTTCCCGCTTCAAACGGTTCTGTACCCCGGGGGCTGGCTCCCTTTGCGCATCTTCGAGGTGCGTTACCTCGACATGATCGGCCGCTGCCACAAGGCTGGTGCGCCCTTCGGCGTGGTCTGCCTGAGCGAAGGCAGCGAGGTGCGGCGCGTCGACCCCACCGCCGCTCCCGGTGGGGACGGTTTCGCGAAAGAGGTGTTCCATCCCGTGGGCACGCTGGCGCAGATCGAGCACCTGGAGCGCCCCCAGCCCGGCCTGATGATGATTCAGTGCAAGGGCCTGCAGCGGTTCCATGTGCAGCGGCGCAGCCAGTTGCCCCATGGCCTGTGGGTGGCCGACGTGCAACTCGACGAACCCGAGGCCGTGGTGTCCGTGCCCGAGCATCTGGCCCCCACCCGGGATCGCCTGCAGCGCCTTCTGCAGAACCTGCAGGAACGCGACCCGCGCAGCCTGGAACAACTGCCCCTCCGGCCACCCTACCAATGGGACGACAGCGGCTGGGTGGCGAACCGCTGGGCCGAATTGCTCCCGGCCCCGGCCGAACTCAAGCAGCGCCTCATGGTGCTCGACAGCCCCTTGTTGCGCCTGGAGCTGGTGTCCGATCTGCTGGAGAAACTCGGCCTGGACCGCTGAGAGGACCGGCCGCGGGGCAGGTGTCAGCCCGGCAGCAGCGAAAGCGCCTGCATGTAGCGCTCGCTGACCATCAGCGCGTCCCAGTCAGGCGCCGACGTTGGCGGCAACAACGCCAGACGGTACTCTTCGCTCGCCGCACTGGGTGCCCAACGCCCTTCCAGCGCCGCCCGGGACAGCGCGTCGATCGCCTCATCGATGGGCGCACCGCCATCCACGATCGACTGGTTGCAGAGCAGCACCATGTCGCCGCCCGCCTCCAGCGCGGCCAGGGCAGCCTCGGTGAAACTGACTTCACGCCCGTCGATCTGGCGCGCCGCGGCCATGCTGAGGTCGTCGCTGAAGATCGCGCCGGTGAAGCCAAGGCGACGCCGGAGGATGTCTTGCAGCCAGCGCGCGGAGAAACCAGCCGGGCGCCGGTCGACCCGGGAATAGATGACATGGGCGGGCATCACCGCCTGCAGGCTGGCCGAGAGCCAGCCATAAGGTGCAGCGTCGTCCGCCAGGATCGCCTTCAGGCTGCGCTTGTCCACGGGAATCGCCAGATGCGAATCGGCCTTGACGAAGCCGTGGCCCGGAAAGTGTTTGCCGCAGTTGGCCATGCCGCTCTGCAGCAGGCCATGCATCACCGCCTGTGCCAGCACCGTGACCATGCGCGGATCGCGCCCGAAGGATCGGTCACCGATCACCGAGCTTTCCCCATGGTCGAGATCGAGCACCGGGGCAAAGGTGAGGTCCACCCCGCAGGCGCGCAGTTCGGCGCCCAGCACAAAGCCCGAGGCGGTCGACGCGTTCATCGCCTGAAGCGCCCTCGCACCGTCTGGCTCACCTGACTTGGGGCTGCGCAGCCACATCTCGCCCAGAGCGGCCATGGGCGGCACGTGCGTGAAGCCATCGTTGCGGAAGCGTTGAACACGGCCACCCTCGTGGTCCACCGCGATGAGCAGGTCGTGCCGCACCGCCTTGATCTGGCGGCACAGGGCGGTGAGCTGCTCACGGTCTTTCCAGTTGCGCCCGAACAGGATCACGCCCCCCACAAGCGGGTGCGCGAGGCGCTGGCGATCCAGGGTCGTCAGGCTGTGACCAGCAACGTCGATGATGAGGGGTGCGTGTGGATGCATGAAGGCAGGTTGTTCCGAAAGGCAACGCGTCAGTCGCGCTCCACCACCACGAAGCTGGCGGCGTAGTCGGTTTCGTCGGTCACGGTGACATGGGCGCGCAGGCCCTGTGTCTCGAACCAGGTCTTGAGTTCGCCGTGCAGCACGATGACCGGCTGGCCGCTGGGCAGGTTGCTGATCTCGCAACTGCGCCAGGTCATGGGCATGCGCATCCCCATGCCGACCGCCTTGGAGAAAGCCTCCTTGGCCGAGAACCGGGTGGCGAGATAACGCAGGCCGCGCTGGGGCCAGCGCGCACTGCGCTTCTGCCAGACAGCGATCTCGGCATCGCTCAACACCTTGTGCACGAAGCGCTCGCCCTGGCGTTGCAGCACGGCCTCGATGCGCCGGATGTCGCAGATGTCGGTCCCGATGCCGTAGATCATGCGGCGAATGCGTCGGCGATGCAGCGGTTGTAGTCGGCAACCGTCGCGCTGTAACCCATTTCCAGCGCGTCCGCGATGAGCGCATGACCGATGGAGACCTCCGCCACACCGGGCACTGTGCGCACAAAGGCGGTCAGGTTCTCGCGGTTGAGATCGTGTCCCGCGTTCACGCCCAGTCCCGAGTCCAGCGCAGCCTGGGCGGCCGCCTTGAAGCGCTGCAACTGTGCATCGCGGCCAGGCGTGTGCCATGCGGCGGCATAAGGCTCGGTGTAGAGCTCCACGCGGTCCGCGCCGACGGCCCTGGCCGCGGCCATCTGCCCGGGTTCGGCGTCCATGAACAGGCTCACGCGCACGCCCAGCTCGCGGGCTTGCGCAATGACAGGGCGCAAGCGCTCGGCATCGGCGGGGAAATTCCATCCATGGTCGCTGGTGAACTGGCCCTCGCTGTCGGGCACGAAGGTCACCTGCTGCGGCCTCAGTTCGCGCACGAACCCCATGAGGTTGTGAAACGGATTGCCTTCAATGTTGAACTCGCGGTCGGGCCAGGCTTTGAGCAATGCGGCGAGATCGTGCACATCGTGCGTGCGGATGTGACGTTCATCGGGCCGCGGATGCACGGTGATGCCATGCGCGCCCGCCTCCAGACACAGCGTGGCCGCCCGCGTGACCGAAGGAATGCCCAAGTGCCGCGTGTTGCGCACGAGAGCGACCTTGTTGAGGTTCACCGACAGGGCGGTGTTCGGAAACGGAGAGCGGGAGGCCACGGTCATGGTTCGGTCGCTGCGGAAAGGTTGTCTGAAGAGGCCCCATCGGCGCCTCGGTCCGCGGGCTTTCGCGGCTGTGTCATGGCTTGCACGTCGAGCATCAACTGGCGCGTCTTGAAGACGCGCACACCGCAATGGTAGTGCAGCAGGTTGCGCAAGGGCACGCGCACAGCCTGAAGGCACGCGGCGCAGGCCCGCAGCGTGGGAACGAAGGGCGCGGGTTCGTCCATGGCCGCCTGCAGATCCAGCCACTGTTCACCCGTGAGCGCCTGGTGGTCGTCTTCCCTTGCGGGAGCCAACCCGCTCTCGGGCACGAGCACATAGCGACGTTGCGGGGCTAGCTCGGTCAGCGTGCTGCTTTCCTGACCCAGATCCGGCAGCAGGCCGACATCGCGCAGCAGCAACAGCTCGAACGCACGCAGGATGAGCGGCTGCGCATCGCTTCGTTCTGCGAGCAGCTGCACGGCGGCGGCGTAGTGGTCGAACAGGCGTTCGTGGGGATCGTCGCGCGCCAGCAGGCGCATCAGCAGCTCATTGAGGTAGCTGCCCGACATGAGCGCCTCCCCCGTGGGCATGACATGCCCACCCTGCCAGTGCGCTGCCTTGAGCGTGCGCACTTCGGCGTCACCGCTCCATGAAACCTGCAGCGGCTGCAATGGGAGCAGCACGGGGCGGAACTGCGACGTCGGCCGCTTCACGCCCTTGGCCACCATGGCGATGCGACCATGCCGGCGCGTGAAGACTTCGAGCACGAGACTTGTCTCGCTCCAGTCGTAGCGGTGCAGAACGAAGGCGGGCTCGTCGGAGAAACGTTTCAGGGCCATGCCGTCCGGCCTTGCCGAAGGGTGCGTGTGAGGGGCTTACTCGTAGCCGAACGAACGCACACGCGCGTCGTCGTCCGCCCAGCCGGAGCGCACCTTCACCCAGAGCTCCAGGAACACTTTGCAATCCCAAAGCTTTTCCAGCTCCTGCCGGGCCTCGGTGCCGATGCGCTTGAGCTTTTCGCCCTTCTCGCCGATCACCATCCCCTTGTGTCCCTCGCGCTCGACCACGATGGTGGCAGCGATGCGCTTGAGCGCACCCTCCTCCTCGAACTTGTCGATGATCACCGTGGAGGTGTATGGCAATTCGTCACCCGTGAGCCGGAACAGCTTCTCCCGCACCATCTCGCTGGCCATGAAGCGCTCGCTGCGGTCCGTCAGCTCATCCGGGTCGTGCATCCAGGGCTGCTGGGGCAGGTATTTTTCGCAGATGGAGAACAGGCGCTGGATATCCTTGGGCGCCTTGGCCGACATGGGCACGAACTCGGCAAAAGGGTGGCGCTCCTGCATGGAGCGCAGCCATGGAGCAAGGTCGCCACGGCGATGCACCAGATCGAACTTGTTGGCCACCAGCATCACCGGCACATTGGCGGGCAGGGCAGACAGCGCCTTGGCGTCGGCCAGATTGAAGCGGCCGGCCTCGACCACGAAAATAATGAGATCGACGTCGTTCACCGCGCCCAGCACGGTCTTGTTCAGGGCGCGGTTGAGCGCATTGCCATGGCGGGTCTGAAAACCCGGTGTGTCCACAAAAACGAACTGCGTCGGCCCGACGGTGCGAATGCCTGTGATGCGGTGGCGCGTGGTCTGCGCCTTGCGCGAGGTGATGCTCACCTTCTGTCCCACGAGCGCATTGAGCAGGGTGGATTTGCCGACATTGGGCTTGCCCACGATGGCAACAAAGCCGCAGCGCTGGTCGGACGGCGCCACATCAGCGGCCTCTGGGAGCTCGGAAGCATCCTGGGCGTCCGGCGCGGACCCCGTGTGTTTGTCCTTGCCCAGTGCGTGGGCCAGCATGGCGTCCAGATCGGGGTTGGCGGGTGGTTGAGCGGGGGCGTTTGACATGAATCAGGAGGGCTGTGTGGTGCGGGGTGCCGCGGGGGCAAGGGACGGCGTTCCGGCGGTCAGGTGCTGCAGCATCGCAGCGGCAGCGGCCTGTTCACCGGCCCGGCGCGACGCACCGATGCCGCGTTCGCTGTGCCCGGTCTCCATGACGGTGCACTCCACATCGAAGGTCTGCTTGTGCGCCTCACCCAGCGTGGCCACCACCCGGTAGGCCGGCAGTTTCATTTTGCGCGCCTGCAGCCACTCCTGCAATTCGGTCTTCGGGTCCTTGCCCATGGCGCTCATCTGCGCGCTGAGCTCGATACCACTGAAAAGGCGCTGAACCAGAGCGGAAGCAACCTCGAACCCAGCGTCGAGATAGACGGCACCGATCACGGCCTCCAGGGCATCGGCCAGGATCGAGGGCCGCTTGTGCCCGCCGGAGCGCTTTTCGCCGTCGCCCAGGCGCAGGCAGCTGGAAAGGCCCAACTCGGTGGCAATCTGGAACAGGGTGTCCTGTTTGACCAGGTTGGCCCGCACGCGGGACAGGTCCCCTTCGGGCAACTGGTTGAGCTTCTCGAACAACAGGCCGGAGATCGCCAGGCTGAGCACCGAATCGCCGAGAAACTCAAGCCGCTCGTTGTGATCGGCGGTGAAGCTGCGGTGCGTGAGTGCGCGCTCCAGCAGGCGCGGGTTGGCAAACGGGTGTTGAAGGCGCTTCTGCAGCGCCAGCAGTTCGGGGCTCAATGGAACCAGCGCCCATCGGGGCGTCGCCCGTCCACCACGTTCATCACTTGGAACTGCCTGCGTACTTCATCACGAGGAATGCCGGCCCCATGAGATGGATTTCGCGTGGATAGGAGAAAGACACCACCACGCGATCGCCCGACTTGCCCACCGTGAGGTCCTTGCCCGCGATGCTGGTGATGTCGTCGATCTGCGCAGCCTTGTCGAAGATGCTGCGAACTTCGGCGACCGTGCTGCCGGCCGCAGCCTTGTCGACGGCCTTCTGCACGGCGAGGTACTCGATGTAGGTTGGAGCCACCTGCGCCAGGACCACGCCTGTATAGGCGAGCAGGATGCCCACGATGAGCAGGCCCACGAAAGTCAGACCGCGTTGTTCTCGCTTCAGCTTCATGTGTTCGTCCCCTTGAAACCAACCTGCTGGATCACTCGAACGACCCGATGCGGCCGAGATCACCGAAATTCATCCACACAAAAAAGGCTTTGCCCACGATGTTCGCCTCGGGCACGAAGCCCCAGTACCGCGAATCCAGGGAGTTGTCGCGATTGTCACCCATCATGAAATAGTGGCCCTCGGGCACCTTGCAGGTGACGCCTTCGACGGTGTACCGGCAGCCGTTGCTGAACGGGAATTCCGTCGTGCCCTGTATGAACGCCGGGCGGTCATCGTCATTGAGGGTGTTGTAGCTGCGCGCATCCAGCGTCTCGCGGAACTGGCGCGCATAGCGCATGGTCTCGCTGTCGAAGAACTCCGGCTGGGCCACACGCGGCACCGGCTTGCCATTCACCGTGATCTGCTTGTTCAGGTACGACACCTCATCACCCGGCACCCCGATCACCCGCTTGATGTAGTCCAGGCTGGGTTGCGGCGGGTAGCGGAACACCATCACATCGCCGCGTTGCGGCGTGTGGTTCTCGAAGAGCTTGGTGTTGAAGACGGGCAAGCGCACTCCGTAATGGAATTTGTTGACCAGTATCAGGTCACCCACACGCAAAGTGGGGATCATGGAGCCAGACGGTATCTTGAAGGGCTCGAACAGGAAGGAGCGCAGCACGAAGACCGCCAGGATCACCGGGAACAGGCCGGCGGTCCAGTCCAGCCACCACGGCTGGGCCAGCAGTTTCTGGCGCGCGCTCTCCACATCGCTTTCGATGTGCGTGAAGCCCTGCTTCAGCAGGGCCGCCTTGCGGGTATTGTGTTCATCGAGCAATTGCTGCGCGGCGCGGCGGCGGCGCGGCAGGAAAACCAGCTTTTCGATCACCCAGTAGACACCCGTCACAACCGTGGCGAGCATCAGCAAGACGGCGAAGTTGCCTTCCACCACGCCGGTGTACCAGGCGCCGGCGTAGGCGACGAACGCGGCGAGGATCACCGCAGTGATCATTCCCATGACCGCCTGCATCAGTCCTGCACCTGCAAAATGGCGAGAAAAGCCTCCTGGGGCACTTCAACGGAGCCGATCTGTTTCATGCGCTTCTTGCCTGCTTTCTGTTTTTCGAGGAGTTTGCGTTTGCGCGTGATGTCACCGCCGTAGCATTTTGCCAGCACGTTCTTGCGCAGCGCCTTGATGGTCTCGCGCGCAATCACGTTGCCGCCGATAGCGGCCTGGATGGCGACGTCGAACATCTGGCGGCTGATGATCTCACGCATCTTGGCGGCCACGGCCCGCCCCCGGTACTGGGACTGCGAGCGGTGCACGATGATGGACAGCGCATCCACCTTCTCCCCGTTGAGCAGGATGTCGACCTTCACCACGTCGGAAGCGCGGTACTCCTTGAACTCATAGTCCATGGAGGCATAGCCCCGGCTGACCGACTTCAGCTTGTCGAAGAAGTCCAGCACGATCTCGCCCAGCGGCATGTCGTAGGTCAGCATGACCTGCTTGCCGTGGTAGGCCATGTTGAGCTGCATGCCCCTCTTCTGGTTGGCCAGCGTCATCACTGCGCCCACGTATTCCTGCGGCATGTACAGGTGAACCGTGACGATGGGCTCGCGGATTTCCTCGATACGGCCCTGATCGGGCATCTTGGAGGGGTTCTCCACCATGATGACCTCGCCGTCGGGCTTGACCACCTGGTAGACCACGCTGGGCGCGGTGGTGATCAGGTCCTGGTCGAACTCGCGTTCCAGCCGCTCCTGCACGATTTCCATGTGCAACAGGCCGAGGAAGCCGCAGCGGAAACCGAAGCCCAGCGCCTGGGACACTTCGGGTTCGTACTGCAGGGAGGCGTCGTTGAGTTTGAGTTTCTCCAGCGCGTCGCGCAGCGCGTCGTACTGGTTGGCCTCGGTCGGATACAGACCGGCGAACACCTGCGGCTGCACTTCCTTGAAACCCGGCAGGGCTTCGGAGGCGGGGCCTGCGTTGTTCGGCAGCTTCTTTTCCAGCGTGATGGTGTCACCCACCTTGGCCGCCTGCAGTTCCTTGATGCCGGCGATGATGTAGCCCACCTCGCCAGCCTGGAGCGATTCGCGCGGCTCGTTGGCGGGGGTGAAGACGCCCAGGTTGTCGGCGTTGTAGACCGTGTTGGTCGCCATCATCTTGAAGCGCTCACCCTTGAGCAGGTGACCGTCCACCACGCGCACCAGCATCACGACGCCCACGTAAGCGTCGTACCAGCTGTCCACGATCATGGCGCGCAGCGGCGCATCTGGCAGGCCCCTGGGTGGGGGAATGCGCGCCACCACCGCTTCCAGAATGTCTTCCACGCCCATGCCGGTCTTGGCCGAACACGGAATGGCGTCGGTGGCATCGATGCCGATCACATCCTCGATCTCGGCCTTGGCGTTCTCGGGGTCTGCGTTGGGCAGATCCATCTTGTTGAGCACTGGCACCACCTCCACACCCAGATCAAGTGCGGTGTAGCAGTTGGCCACGGTCTGCGCCTCCACCCCCTGGCTGGCGTCCACCACCAGCAGAGCGCCTTCGCATGCGGACAGCGAACGCGAGACCTCGTAGGAGAAATCGACGTGCCCCGGGGTATCGATCAGGTTGAGGTTGTAGACCTGCCCGTCACGCGCCTTGTAGCGCAACGCAGCGGTCTGCGCCTTGATGGTGATGCCGCGCTCCTTCTCGATGTCCATGGAGTCGAGCACCTGCTCGCTCATCTCGCGATCGGACAACCCACCGCACAGGGAAATGATGCGATCAGCGAGGGTGGACTTGCCATGGTCGATGTGCGCGATGATCGAAAAATTGCGGATGTGTTTCATCAGGAAAGCGAGTCGGGCACGAGAGAAAAACTGCAGGTTCGACAGGAACGTGCGGCCATAAAAAAGGGCGCGTCAGCTGCTGACGCGCCCATAACCAACAATCAATGGCAACTGCGATAGTTGGGGTTTCATTGTAGGCAAAAAGCCCGGAATGCAAACCTCCAAACCAGCGTCGTTACCCTGTTGCAGCGCAGCAACGTCAAAGTTATACACAGATCATCCACAGAAAATGAGGGCATCCTGTGCGCCGTCTGTGGATGACTTGGGGGCTTCTCGTGCCACTTCCACATCGTGAATCGAGGTGGCGCATGGACACGGGAATCTGTTCAGAACAGCGCCCATTTTAGCGAATTCCGTCATGAGATGCCCCATGATTGTGAGCGTTCACTAACAAATCAGGCATTCTGGAATGCCCTCACTGTGGAAAACCCGGTGTGGTGAATCGGCCACCGCAAAAAATAACCCCCAATCCCAATCGGGACAGGGGGTTATTGGCCCATGAACGAAAAGTCAGCGCGGGGCGCGGATCACCGCGTACTGGGCCCACTCACCACGCCGGAACAACACGTTGATGGGGCGCGCTTTCTCGACCTTGGCCAGCGCCGCTTCAACATCCTTCACGCTGGCGGTCTCGGTGTTGGCAATCGCCACGATGACATCGCCTTCGCGCAGGCCCGCGCGTGCGGCAGCGCCTTCGGCGGAGGCCACACGCACACCACCCTTCAGGTTGAGCTCTTTCTTGTCGGCGGCAGTCAACTCGGTCAGGCTGAGGCCAAGGGCTTGCAGGGCGTTGCTCGACTGCGGCTTGACCGGTTCCGGTGCCGTGGCCTTCGCTTCCGTGCGCTCGGGTTCGAGTTCGGCCACGATCACGGTCAGCTCGCGCTGGCTGCCTCGGCGGAAGACCGTCATGCTGCTCTTGTTGCCGGGTTTGGTGTTGCCGACCAGCCTTGGGAGATCCACAGACTTGTCGATGTCCTTGCCGTCGAACTTCAGGATGATGTCGCCCGGCTCCACGCCGGCCTTGGCGGCTGGTGAATTCGGTTCGACGCCACGCACCAGCGCGCCCTTGGACTGCCCCAGGCCGATGGACTCGGCGACGTCCTTGCTCACCTGGTCGATCTGCACACCGATGCGGCCTCGGGTGACGCGCCCGGTGGTTCGCAACTGGTCGGACACGCGCACCGCCTCATCGATCGGGATCGCGAACGAGATGCCCTGGAAACCGCCTGAACGCGAGTAGATCTGGCTGTTGATGCCCACCACCTCGCCGCGCATGTTGATCAGCGGTCCGCCGGAATTGCCCGGATTGATGGCCACGTCTGTCTGGATGAAGGGCAGGAAGTCGCCGGTGTCGCGCTGCTTGGCGCTCACGATGCCCGCGGTCACCGAGTTTTCCAGGCCGAAAGGCGAGCCGATGGCCATCACCCATTCACCCACGCGCAGGCGGTTGATGTCGCCAATCTTCACAGCCGTCAGCCCCGTGGTCTCGATCTTCACCACGGCCACATCGGTTCGCTTGTCCGTGCCAACGATCTTGGCCTTGAACTCGCGCTTGTCCGGCAGGGTGACGATCACCTCGTCAGCACCTTCGACCACGTGCGCGTTCGTCATGATGAGGCCGTCAGCGCTCAGGATGAAGCCCGAGCCCACGCCGCGAGGCTGCGACTCTTCGGAGGGTGCCCGCTCCTGGCGCGGGCCACGCGGCGTCATGCCCGGGGGAATGGGAATGCCGAAGCGGCGGAAGAACTCCAGCATCTGCTCGTCGGGCGCCGAGCCGCCAGGGCTTTCCCTGCTGGCGCGCTCCATCGTGCGGATGTTGACCACCGACGGGCCTACCATATCCACCAGATCGGTGAAGTCGGGCAGACCACGCACGCTGGCGGCCGGGGGAACGGTCGGAACGGGTGCCTGTGCGCCTGCTGGCGAAGAGACAGTCAGGCCAGCCACGCCCCCCATCAGGAGTGCGGTCGCCGTCAACAGCGCCGTCAGCGGCGTTCTAGCGGTAGGGGTGTGCGTCATGGGGATCCTTCACAGGTACGCAGAGAGGATAAGACCGGAGAACAGGTGATCGCAGGAACAGATACCGGCACTTGCTGCGGCAACCACAGCAGGGGCTGCATTCAACGCGTGCGCTCAAGCGCCAGCGCAAACCGGCGCAAGGTGGTCGCAGGCACTTCACCCACCACGGTAAGCCAGTGGTCGCCCACGCGGCGATTGACCGAATTCGTGGCACCGAGGGCAGCTGACGATTCCTGGACGTGGCGCTGCGCATCGAACGGCTCGACAAAGAGCGAAACCGACGCCAGACCATCCGAGAACACCCATTGCATGGATGTCTGTCCAGCACCTGGAGCGGCACCACCCGTTGCATCGCGCGTGTGACAGCTCATGGCGGTGAAGCCCGGCACCGGCTCCTTCAGGCGCCAGCCTTCCGCTTCGGCGGTGGTTTTCCTGAGCGTGGGCTTGTGAACCTCATAGCCCCGTGTGTCCTTCATGAGCTTGTTGAGCTTCTCCATGCTCACGGGAGCATCGAGCTGCAGCTCGGAAAACGCCACCTGCTCGACAACGGCGCCCTGATCGCCGAGGGTCTGCAGCTTTACCACCAGACCCGTCTGGCGCTCTGACCAGATGCGGTAACCGAAGCGCAGGTCGTCCTTGGGAAGAATCTCGACCATGTCGGACAGGTGACCTGCCACCCGCTGCACCCCGACTTCCCTGGCACTGTAGAACTGCGGGATCAGGTTGCTCGGCGTGCGCAGCAACTCGGGAAACATGCCCAGCGAGTCGCGCTTTTCCACGAAGGCCGTCTTGGCCTCTGGCACGAATGTGATGACTTCCTTGTTCCGGCGGATGGTGGTGCGCGGTGCACCGGTCAGGGTATCGACGCGTTCCATCTGCTGCGAACCGTCGCACACGTGCCAGATTTTCGATGCAGACATGGCACTGCCGGCGGACACCACGAGCGTGCCGATGTAGGAACGCTGGTTCGAGGCCTCATGCATGCGGGTCAGCCACTCGTTCACGCTGCGCGTGCTCGACGAAGGCGACGCACTTTGGCCGTGCGCGGGCACCATGAAACCTGACGCCAGCGCAACCAGCGCAGCAGCACTCCAGCGGCGGACACCGTTGCGCCCACGAAGGCGCAAGCGCGGCCGGCTCACGACATCAAGGAAAGGCGGAAGCAGGACAAGCGTCATGGTGCTTCAGCGTCCTGCGGCATCGTAGGTGGCATTGCGGATGAATCCAGTGGGCATCTGCAAGGCAGACATGCCGCCGTTCTGGCGGTGTTCAGCCAGCAGCTCTTCCAGCCGGGCGTCGCGGATCAAGGGGCCTTGTCCGGTGTTCACCACCACGGCGGACGAGGGAGTCGTGGCATTGGCAACAACCGGTGCCGCCGCCTCGGGAGCCGCGGGCACAGCAGCGAGCTGGGGACCGGAGGGGCCTCCGACGGCCGACGGTGCACCGCTCAGAACTGTCCAGCTCACGGCCATGACGGCCGCCAGAGAGGCGAACCCGGCCACGAGCTTCCAGCGAAACACCGCGTCATTGGCGGCAGCGCCACGCACCAGAGGAACAGGCAGCACGGGCGCATGGGCGCGATGACCGTTGTGCACAGGCTGTCCTGCGGGCACGGCCTCAGACTGGAGACGTTCGCGGACACCGGCCAGGAAGACACCGGGGGACTGAGCGGCAGGCACTGCGCCGTGACCGCGCAGCACATCGCCAATCACCTGGTAAGCGTGCCAGCTGCCGAGCAACTCCTCGCGCCCGTCTTCGGCGGCGAGCATCTCGTCGAGCTGCCCGGCACCGATCTCACCATCGACCAGCGCAGACACCCATTGCTCGGGAGCGATGGGGTCGGCCTTTTCCTGCAACCTGGGGTTCAAACTGACTTGTGCGGCATTCATGATGAATTTCCTGACTTCCCAATCCGTGGGCCATAGGACGCCCGTCTCAGCGGTCTGTCCTGCCTCTCCTACCAGCGTTTGCCTGTCTGGCGCTCCAGCATCGGCTTGATGCGCCCCGAAATGGCCTCTCGCGCCCGGAAAATCCGGGATCGCACCGTGCCGATCGGGCATTCCAGCGCCGTGGCAATTTCTTCATAGCTCATGCCCTCGATTTCCCGCAGGGTGATCGCCATGCGCAACTCTTCGGGCAACGCGTCCATGGCGGCATTGACCGCCTCGGCGATTTCCTTGCTGGCCAGCACCGCTTCGGGCGTTTCGGTATCGGCCACTCCCGAATTTAGTTCGCGTTCCGGGCCGGAAGTTTCATCGTCTTCCCCGGATTTCATCTGGGATTGGAAGACCAGCGGATCGCGCTTGAGTTCCATCAGCTGCTTTTTGGCCGTATTGACCGCGATCCGGTACAGCCAGGTGTAGAACTGGGCGTCGCCACGGAACTGGGCCAGGGCACGGTAGGCCCGGATGAAGGTTTCCTGGGCAATGTCCTGGACCAGATCGGTGTCGCGCACCATGCGCCCGATCAAGCGCTCGACCCGCCGCTGGTACTTGACGACCAGCATCTCGAACGCCCGTTGCTCGCCCGCGAGCGTGCGCTGCACCAGCATGACATCGCTGTCGGGCGGCGGCGGAGCGGTGTGGTCTTCGGGATTCATGCGCGCGGAAATATAACCCAGCGTACCAGACACATCAGCGGCCAGCCGACACCAGCGCACGCCGCAGAACGTTCCATCGCACCGGGTCTCGAGCCCGCTCGACCCAGATCCAGCGGGAGAGTGCGTCGGCATTGTGCAGACGCAGCAAAGCGACGACCTGCAGATCCAGCACCCGCTCCACACCTCGCAATGCGGCGCCCTCGGGGCAGGCCACGCTGTGCCAGTGCCATGTGCCCCTGGGCGACTCCGGGTCGCGTCCTTCCGAAGCACTCCACCGCAGATGTCCTGTGGGGGCGTGGTGCCATGTCCATGCGGCAAAGGCCACCCACATCAACCACAGCATTGCGCCCACCAGGCCGGGCCACGGAACACCGCCCTGCCGCCCATCGAGCCACCACCAGGCGCCCAGTGCACAAGCGCCCGCGCCCGCGAGGCACGCGAAAGCCACGCCATACCAAATGCAACGCCCCACCGGGAACATCACCGATGGGGCGCTGTGCATGCGGATTCTTGAGGACAGGCGTGTTCAGAGCGTTCAAACGCGCTTGAAGACCAGCGTGCCGTTGGTGCCGCCGAAGCCGAAGTTGTTTTTCAAGGCCACATCGATCTTCACATCCCGTGCCGTGTTGGCGCAGTAGTCCAGATCGCACTCGGGATCCTGGTTGAAGATGTTGATGGTCGGTGGAACCTTCTGGTGATGCAGCGCCAGCACGGTGAACACCGATTCGATGCCGCCCGCGCCACCGAGCAGGTGACCGGTCATCGACTTCGTGGAACTGACCACCATGTTCCGGGCGTGATCCCCCAGCGCGGCCTTGATGGCATTCGTCTCGTTGACGTCGCCCAGCGGCGTCGAGGTGCCATGCGCATTCAGATAATCCACCTGATCGGGATTGACCCCTGCATTGCGCAAGGCGCTCAGCATGGCACGACGCGGACCGTCCATGTTGGGTGCGGTCATGTGACCCGCATCGGCGCTCATGCCGAAGCCACTCAACTCGGCATAGATCCTTGCGCCTCGCGCCTTGGCGTGTTCGTACTCCTCGAGCACCATCACGCCTGCACCTTCGCCCAGAACGAAACCATCCCGATCCTTGTCCCAGGGACGCGAAGCGGTCTTGGGATCGTCGTTGCGCGTCGACAGGGCGCGCATGGCGGCAAAACCACCGATGCCCAGCGGCGACACAGTGGCCTCGGAGCCACCGGCAATCATCACGTCGGCATCACCGTATTCGATCATGCGGCCCGCTTCACCAATGCAATGCAGACCGGTGGTGCAGGCCGTGACGATGGCGATGTTCGGCCCCTTGAAGCCGTACTTCATCGACACATGCCCCGAGATCATGTTGATGATCGAGGCGGGCACGAAGAACGGCGTGATCCGCCGCGGCCCGCGGTTGACCAGCTCAGTGTGCGTTTCCTCGATCAGAGGCAGGCCGCCAATGCCAGAGCCGATCACGCAGCCGATGCGCGTGGCTTGCTCGTCGCCCAGTTGACCCCCGGTAGGCAAGCCGGAGTCCACCACCGCCTGCATCGAGGCGGCCACACCGTAATGGATGAAGGTGTCCATCGTCCGCGCTTCCTTGGCGGTGATGTACTCATCCAGATTGAACCCCTTGACCTCTCCTGCGAACTTGCAGGCAAAGTTCGACGCGTCGAACCTGGTGATGAAGTCGATGCCGGATTGACCGGCCAGGAGGTTGGCCCAGGAATCGGCCACCGTGTTGCCCACGGGGCTGATGCAACCCAGGCCGGTCACGACGACGCGGCGACGGCTCATCTGCTTTTCAGGCCTTCTGGTTGGCCAGGGCGTAATCGATGGCCTTCTGGACCGTTGTGATCTTCTCGGCTTCTTCGTCGGGAATCTCGATACCGAATTCGTCTTCCAGAGCCATCACCAGTTCAACCGTGTCCAGCGAATCGGCGCCCAGGTCGGCCACGAAAGCCTTTTCATTGGTGACCTGCCCCTCTTCCACACCGAGTTGTTCGGCAATGATTTTCTTAACACGTGCTTCGATATCGCTCATAGGTCCCTCTAAGGGTGGTTGAAATACAGACCGCCATTTTAGCCGTGCCGAGGAAGTCACCCCGGACGGCCCGCCGGGCGGCGGCACGGCGCAAGAGATTCGTGAATGCCCGCCAGGGCTCAGGACATGAACATGCCGCCGTTAACGTGCAGCTCCTGCCCGGTGACGTAGGCCGCCTGCGGGCTGGCAAGGTAAGCCACCGCATGCGCAATGTCGGCCGGCTTGCCCAGATGGCCCAGGGGAATCTGGCCCAGCAGCGCCTTCTGCTGCTCCTCCGGGAGAGCGGCGGTCATGTCGGTCTCGATGAAGCCCGGCGCGACGCAGTTCACCGTGATGTTGCGGCTGCCCAGCTCCCTCGCCAGTGCACGCGTCATGCCGGCCACGCCCGCCTTCGCGGCTGCGTAGTTGGCCTGCCCCGCATTGCCCGAGGCGCCCACCACGCTGGTGATGCTGACGATGCGGCCATAGCGCTGCTTCATCATGGGGCGAATGACCGCGCGGCTCATGCGAAAAACCGCCTTCAGATTGGTGTCGAGCACCGCATCCCAGTCATCGTCCTTGAGGCGCATGGCGAGCATGTCGCGCGTGATGCCAGCGTTGTTCACCAGCACCTGCAGGCCACCATGCGACTTCACGATCTCATCGATCAGCGCTTCGGCAGCGGCGGCGTCGTTCACGTCCAGCCTCGCACCACGACAGCCGCTGACCGCACCCGGTGCGGCGGACAAGGTCGCGCCGATGCGCGCAGCGCCATCGTCACTGGTGGCCGTACCGATCACGATCAGGCCACGGGCGGCCAACTCCAGCGCAATGGCGGCGCCAATGCCCCGCGAGGCGCCAGTCACCAGGGCCACCTGGCCCGCAAACTTGATTTCAGACATGGGTTCTCTCCAAGCTTCAGGCCAGCAGGCCCTTGACCTCTGCCAAGGTGGCAGGGTCGAACAGTGCTCCAGCGTTCAATGACGGATCCACGCGCTTGACCATGGCAGCGAGCACCTTGCGGGGGCCGCATTCGATCACGGTGTCAATGCCCCTGGCCTTGATGGCCTCCACGCACTCGACCCATCGCACCGGCCCGAAAGCCTGCCGGTACAGCGCGTCACGAATGCGATCGGGATCGGACTCGACCGCCACGTCGATGTTGTTGATCACGGGAATCTGCGGCGATGCCAGCGGCGTCGTCGCGAGCTTCTCCTTCAGCCGTTCGGCTGCGGGCTTCATCAGGCTGGAGTGGAAGGGCGCCGACACTGGCAAAGGCAGCGTGCGCTTCGCGCCGTGCGACTTGAGCACCTCGCAGGCCTTTTCGACCGCGGCCTTGCTGCCCGCGATCACGGTCTGCGCGGGATCGTTGTAATTCACCGCCTCCACCACCTCGGCGCTGCCGGGCCCGAAGCTCGCCTGGGCCTCGACACAAGCGGCCACCACGCCAGCGGCACTCAGCCCCAGCACCGCTGCCATGGCGCCGGTGCCGACCGGCACCGCTTCCTGCATGGCCTGCGCACGGAAACGCACCAGCGGCGCTGCCTGCGCGAGCGTGAGGACCCCTGACGCAACCAGAGCGGAATACTCGCCAAGCGAGTGACCCGCCACCGCCGCCGGCAGTCCCCCGCCCTCGGCGCGCCAGACGCGCCAGGCCGCAATGCCTGCAACCAACATCACCGGCTGGGTGTTCACGGTCATGGCGAGCACATCGGCCGGACCTTCGTGAATCAGCTTGCCCAGGTCCTCGCCCATGGCGTCCGACGCCTCCTGAAGCGTTTCCCGGACGGCAGGATGGTCACCCCAGGCGTCGAGCATTCCCACCGCCTGGGATCCCTGGCCGGGAAATACAAAAGCAAAGTTCTTCATGGAAATATCAACTCAGTCTGTGGCAGAACAGGTGCCGCTCAGAAATCCAGCAACACGGAACCCCAGGTGAAGCCACCACCGACGCCTTCCAGCATCAGCGTGTCACCCTTCTTGACCTGCCCATTGCGCACCGCATGGTCCAGCGCCAGGGGAATGGAGGCTGCCGAGGTGTTGCCATGCTGGTCAACCGTGACCACCACCTTTTCCAGGGACAGCTTCAACTTGCGCGCCGTGCTCTGCATGATCCGGATATTGGCCTGATGCGGAACGAGCCAGTCGATATCCTCGACAGTCTTTCCCGCCTTGGCCAGCGAGGCGCGCGCCGTGTCTTCCAGCACACCCACCGCCAGCTTGAAGACCGCCTGGCCATCCATCTTGAGCAACGGGTCGCCAAGGATCTGTCCACCCGACACATGGCCGGGCACGCACAGGATGCCCGTGTGCTTGCCGTCCGCATGGATGTCGGTGGCGAGAATGCCAGGCGACTCCGAGGCCTCCAGCACCACCGCCCCGGCGCCGTCGCCAAACAGCACGCAGGTGGTGCGGTCGTTGAAATCGAGCAACCGGCTGAAAATCTCCGCCCCCACCACCAGCGCCTTGCGCGCGGTGCCCGAGCGGATCATGGCGTCCGCCACGGTCAGTGCATAGATGAAGCCCGTGCACACAGCCTGCACATCGAACACCGGACACCCGGCGATGCCCAGCTTGTGCTGCAGGATGGCCGCCGTCGACGGAAACACCATGTCGGGCGTGGACGTGGCGACGATGATCAGATCAATATCGGCAGGAAGCACGTTGGCTGACGCCATGGCTGCGCGGCAGGCTTCGGCAGCGAGGTCACTGGCGTAAACGCCCTCTCCCACGAAATGCCTTGCGCGGATGCCTGTGCGCTCCACGATCCACTCGTCGCTGGTCTCCACACCGCGCGGCGCCAGCATCGACACCATGTCGGCGTTGGTCAGGCGTCGGGGGGGAAGGCAGCTGCCTGTGCCGGCAATGCGGGCGTAGCGTGTCATGCAGATGGATCTATCAGAAGGTCGAGATGCTCTTGAGCTCGCCGGGCAAGGACTCTGGTGCGGTCAGGGGCCTGGCGTGGGCGATGCGCTCCCGCACGTTGTCCAGCAATTTGTTGTGGGCCGCATCATAAGCCCGGTTCAAGGCCTGCTCGAACGCAAAGGCATCGGCGGAGCCATGGCTCTTGAACACCAGCCCTTGCAGCCCCAACAAGGCGGCACCGTTGTATCGGCGGTGATCAACCCGATTTTTAAAAGACTTTAGAACCGGATAAGCAACAATTGCCGCCAGTTTGCGAAAAACGTTCTTCGAGAACTCTTCCCGGATAAAACCACTGATCATTGACGCCAGACCTTCGCTTGCCTTGAGCGCCACATTCCCGACGAACCCGTCGCACACCACGATATCGGTGGTTCCCTTGAAGACATCATCGCCTTCGATGTTGCCAAAAAAATTCAGATCGCCGGCGTTGGATGCATTTCGGAGCAGGATGCCCGCCTTTTTGATGACTTCACTGCCTTTGATGACTTCTTCGCCCACATTCAACAAGCCGACCGTAGGTTCCTGCCGCCCGGTGGCTGCCGCCACGAGTGCAGACCCCATCACCGCAAACTGCAAAAGATGCTCAGCCGAACAGTCCACGTTCGCCCCAAGGTCCAGCACCGTGGTTGCCCCCCCGCGCGCATTGGGCATCTGGGTGGCAATGGCGGGGCGGTCAATGCCGTCCATGGTTTTCAACACGTAGCGGGCAATGGCCATGAGGGCCCCCGTGTTGCCCGCCGAGACGGCGGCTTGCGCGGCCCCGTCCTTCACCTGGTTGATGGACACGCGCATCGACGAGTCCTTCTTGCGGCGCAGAGCGACCTCGACCGGGTCTTCCATGGTCACGACCTCGGTGGCTGACACCACCTTGCAGCGAGGGTTGCCGAGCAACTGCGGCCAGGCGCGGAATGCCTCGGGCTGCCCCACAAGGAGCAACTGCGCCTGCGGATGGGCTTCCAGGAAGGCAGCGCAGGCCGGCATGGTGACCGCCGGCCCGACATCCCCCCCCATGCAATCGACGGCGACGGTGATCATGAAAACACCCCGGATCGGGCGCTTTTGGCACCCCAAGAATGAAAAAAGCCCGCATGCAGCATGCGGGCCCGAGTCTCAATGGCCGCCCAGCCCCTGCCCGCAATTTCGCGGCAAGGCCTCTGGCGACCCGCCATCAGGCTTCGGACTTGTTCTTCAGCACTTGACGACCACGGTAGAAGCCATTGGGACTGATGTGGTGGCGCAGATGGGTTTCGCCGGTGGTCGGCTCCACAGCGATGCCGGGAACGTTCAACGCGTTGTGCGAACGGTGCATGCCGCGCTTGGAGGGGGACTTTTTGTTTTGCTGAACAGCCATGGTGGGCTCCTGAAATCGATAGGGTCAAACGGGGTGGCAAAAACGGAGCCTCGCCCCGTCCAACCGGTTGCGCGCCTGACCCGGGCACGTCGACGTGCAAATGGATACCAGCGCAAAGCCAAGCATTATAGCCCGAAGGTGGAATTACCGCCAACTGCAGCCCCATGCCGTGACCAGTCTTCACTTTTTCAGCTTGGCCAGCTCGGCGAAAGGATTCCTTCGGGGCGAAGCATCCTGGTCGATTCCGTCAGCGGGCGCCGACGAGCCGAGGGCAACAGAGGTGGGACATGTGTCGTGCATGGGCACCAGCGGCAGCTCCATCAGCAGCTCATCTTCCAGCACGTCCAGCAGATTCGGTCGGGGCTCCAGCGCCAGCAGATCTTCCTCGCAATCGTCGTCCTGCGCCTCAGCCGCGGCCTCATCGGCCACGAAACGGAACCAGCGGTCCACGGCCAGGGGGGTATCCACGGGCGCCAGACACCGTTGACAGGTCAGTGGTACGAGCGCGCTGGCTTCGAGGTGCAACCACACATCTGGCGAGCCACCGGACGCCGACGCTCGCATTTCACCCTGCGCATGCCAGCGCACGGGTGGGGGCATGGGCATGCCATCAGGGTGGACTTCGGTGTGCAGGCGCTGGAATTCGGACAGCGGCGCTTCGTGGCTCATGCTGTCGCCCGCCAGGGCAAAGGCTTTCATGTCCAGCCGCCTGGAATTCCAGGCCGTCTTGGGGGTGTCTTTCATCCGGGCAGTGTAAAAGAATGCGGGGAAAATGCGGCCATGACTTCTGCCCCCGCCACCCCTCACCCATCCGCTACCAGGCCGCTCATCCTGGGCTCCACATCGCGTTACCGCCGCGAACTGCTTTCCCGGCTGGGCATGCCTTTCGAGGCCGTGCCGCCGGACGTGGACGAAACACCCCACCCCGGGGAAAAACCTGCTGATCTGGCGTTGCGCCTGGCCATCGCCAAGGCCCGCGACGTTGCGCGACGCCATCCGGAAGCGGTGGTGATTGGCAGCGACCAGGTGGCCGACCTCGCAGGCGAGCCACTGGGCAAACCGGGCACCCACGAGCTTGCTGTGGCCCAGCTCAGGCGCATGCGTGGCCAGACCGTGGTGTTCCAGACCGCCCTGGCCGTCGTGTGCACATCCACAGGGTTCGAACAGAGCGACATTGCCGCCGTGCGCGTGGTGTTCCGTGACCTCAGCGACGAGGAGATAGAGCGCTACCTGCGCCGTGAACAACCCTACGATTGCGCAGGCAGCGCCAAGAGCGAAGGGCTGGGCATTGCGCTGCTCGATCGCATCGACAACGACGACCCGACCGCCCTGGTGGGCCTCCCCCTGATCCGCACCTGCCGGATGATCCGGGCCGCAGGGGTCAACGTACTGTGAGCGCCCCGTCTCCCCCACGCGGCACCCTGTTCCTGGTGCCCACCCCGCTGGATTTCGGTCTTCATCAGGAGGCACCCGACGCTCCATCGACATGGCTTCCCGCCGAAACGATCGGCGTGGCCAGCCGCCTCACCCACTGGATCACCGAAAACGCAAAGAGCACGCGCGCTTTTCTGAAACGGGTCGAAGCCGTCGCCAGTCTGGCCGCTCCCCTGCAATCGCAACAGATCGCTGAACTTCCACGGTCCGCGCATAAGAAGGGCGACCATGCCCCGCAAGCCGACAGCGACGCCCAGGCCCGTGCCCTGCTTGAACCCGCCATGCTGGGGCACGACATCGGCCTGGTCAGCGAAGCGGGCATGCCCGCCATTGCCGACCCCGGTAGCTCCGTCGTGCGGGCCGCGCACGCCTTGAACCTGCGTGTCGTGCCACTGACCGGCCCGATCTCACTGATGCTGGCACTGGCCGCCAGCGGGCTCAATGGACAGAGCTTTGCCTTCGTGGGTTACGTGCCGCAGGAAGCCAGCGACCGCGCCAGGCGGTTGAAGGAACTGGAGGCGCTGGCACTCAAGACGGGGCAGACGCAGATCGTCATCGAGACGCCTTATCGCAACACCGCCTTGCTGCAGGCGATGCTGCAAACGCTGCATCCGCACACGCGTCTGGCGGTGTGCGGTGCCCTGACCCTGCCGCAGCAAACGTGTCGCAGCGCGGTGGTCAGCGAATGGAAGCGCAACCCGCGCCTGGCGGGCGATGTGCCGCTGGACGCGCCCTGCGTGTTCCTTCTGGGCAGGTAGCCGCGCTCAAACGCCCAGGCGCTTGAGGTGGGCAATCACCGAACCGCTGAGTTCGGTGTTGGCCAGCGCCAGATCGATCGTTGCCTCGAGGAAGCCTTCCTTGCTGCCGCAGTCGTAGCGCTTGCCTTCGTAGCGGAAGGCCTGCACCTTTTCCTTGCCAATCAAGGCCGCGATGCCATCCGTAAGCTGGATTTCACCGCCGGCGCCGCGCGGCTGCTGGCGAATGCTCTCGAACACCGCCGGCGTGAGGATGTAGCGGCCCGCCACGGCCAGCGTGGACGGCGCCACCTCGGGAGCCGGTTTTTCCACCATGGCAAAGACTTCGGCCAGCGCCTGCGCTGCGCCATGCACATCGACCACGCCATACCGGCGGGTGTCCGCGCGCGGGACATCCTGAACGGCCAGCACCGTTCCCGGGCTTGACTCATACGCCTGCACCATCTGCTGCAGCACCGTGGTGCCACCATTCACCTGATCCTTGCCCATCATCAGGTCATCGGCGAGCAGCACGGCAAACGGTTCGTTGCCCACCAGGCGTTCCGCGCACAGCACTGCGTGGCCCAGGCCCAGCGCGCGCGGCTGGCGAACGTAGACGCAATCCATGTCGTCGGGCTTGATGGAGTGCACCAGTTCCAGCAGCGCGGACTTGCCGGAGGCCTGCAGCTCCATTTCCAGTTCGTAGGCGGTGTCGAAATGGTCCTCGATCGCACGCTTGTGGCGCCCGGTCACGAAGATCATCTCGCGGATGCCGGCCGCATAGGCCTCTTCCACCGCGTACTGGATGAGTGGCTTGTCCACCACTGGCAGCATTTCTTTCGGGATCGCCTTGGTGGCAGGCAGGAAACGGGTGCCCAGGCCACCCACGGGGAATACGGCTTTGCGGATCGTCATCTTGACTTGTACTCGCTCGTTCGTGAAGAAAGACTCAACATGGTAACGGCAGCCGGGCCGACGTTCACCGAAGGACTAAACTACCACGGCTTCTGGCGGGAAAACTCCCCATTTCATAACCAATTTGCGTCGCATGAGCATTACTCCCGTCATCCTTTGCGGCGGCTCCGGCACCCGGCTTTGGCCCCTCAGCCGACAGAGCTTCCCAAAACAGTTCGTTCCCCTAGTGGGCAACAAGAGCCTGTTGCAACTCACCCTGGACCGCCTGGCCTGGTGTGACAACCCGGTGATCTGTGTGGCCTCGGAAGACCACCGCTTCCTGGTCGCCGATGCCATCGAGGCAGAAGACGTACCCGGCCAGGTGCTGCTTGAACCGGCTGCACGCAACACCGCGGCCGCCATGGCCCTGGCCGCGCTGCTGGCCCGGGCAGAGGATGGCGCCGACCCCTTGCTGCTGTTCTGCCCATCCGATCACCACATTCCGGACGCCCGGGCTTTTGCCGACACCATCCGCCGGGGTGTCCCTGCGGCCGAAGCCGGTGCCATCGTCACGTTCGGCGTGATGCCCAGCTTCCCCAGCAGCGCCTACGGCTACATCCAGCAGGGCGATGAGCGAGCTGATGGCAGCCGCAAGGTGGCCCGCTTCATCGAGAAGCCCGCACCCGCGGCCGCCCAGGCACTGCTGCTGCAAGGCGATGTGCTCTGGAACGCCGGCATCTTCCTGGTCCGGGCCAGCACGCTGCTCGCCGCGCTCGCGCAGCACGCCGCCGACATCCTGCAGGCTTGCGAGAAGGCCATGGCCCGTCCCCGGCAGGACAAGGTCAACCGCATTCATTTCGTTCGCCCGGATGCCGAGGCCTTCCTGTCCTGCCGCTCGCAGAGCATCGACTATGCGGTCATGGAACCACACGACAACGTGGCTGTGGTGCCGTTCCAGGGCCAATGGAGCGACGTCGGCAGCTGGAATGCCGTCGCCGAACTCAGCGCCGCCGATGGCGAAGGCAACCGCGTCACCGGCCAGGGCCATGCGCTGAACGCCCGCAACACCTTCATCCACGCACCGGACCGCACCGTGGTGGCCCTGGGCACCCAGGACCTGCTCATCATCGACACACCCGACGCCTTGCTGGTCGCCCACCGCGACCAGGCAGAGCAGGTGAAAGACGTGGTCGCTCACCTGACGCAACGCAAGGTGCCGCAGGCCGCGATGCACCGCCGTGTCGCCCGCCCCTGGGGCTGGTACGACAGCGTCGACATGGGCGAGCGATTCCAGGTGAAGCGCATCGGCGTGAAACCCGGCGCCTCGCTGAGCCTGCAGAAGCACCACCACCGCGCCGAGCACTGGATCATCGTCAAGGGCACGGCAGAGGTCACACGTGGGCAAGAGGTGTACATGCTGTCGGAAAACCAGTCGACCTACATCCCGATCGGCGAGGTGCACCGGCTGCACAACCCCGGCAAGATGACGCTGGAGATGATCGAGGTGCAGTCGGGCAGCTACCTCGGCGAAGACGACATCGTGCGGCTGGAAGACATCTACGGTCGCCAGCCCGACCCCGCCAACAAGAAGTGATCCCATGAAGATCCTGCTGACCGGTGGCGCCGGCTACATCGGCAGCCACACCGCCGTGGCCCTCATCGAGGCTGGCTTCGAGCCGGTGGTGCTGGACAATTTTGCCAACAGCCATCCCGTGGTCCTGGATCGCCTCGCGCGCATCACCGGCCGGCCCGTAACGCTGGAAAAAGGCGATGTGCTGGACACACCCTGGCTGGAAGACGTGCTGCGCCGCCACCGTCCGGCAGGTGTCGTGCACTTCGCGGGCGACAAGGCGGTCGGGGAAAGCGTGGCTTTGCCGCTGAAGTACTTCCACAACAACATCGGTGGCGCGGTCAGCCTGCTGCGGGCCATGGAAACCGTGCACGCGGAGGACAGCGCTCTCGCGCCCACGCTGGTGTTCTCCAGCAGCGCGACGGTGTACGGCGACCCGGCCACCGTGCCGATCACCGAGGCCTTTCCGCGCAGCCACACCAATCCCTATGGCCACACCAAACTGGTGATCGAGGACATGCTGAGCGCGCTGGTGGCGGCGCAGCCGGCCTGGCGCGTGGGCACGCTGCGCTACTTCAACCCGGTTGGCGCGCACCCGAGTGGCCTGATCGGCGAAGACCCGATGGGCACTCCCAACAACCTGATGCCCTACGTGGCCCAGGTGGCCGTCGGCCAGCGCGAGCACCTCAATGTGTATGGCAACGACTACCCGACACCTGATGGCACCGGCGTGCGCGACTACATCCATGTGCAGGATCTCGCGGCGGGCCACGTGGCGGCCATCAGGGCCCTGGTGACACGGGGTGAGAGCTTCACGGTGAACCTGGGCACCGGCAACGGGCACAGCGTGCTGGACGTGGTGCGGGCTTTCGAGAAAGCCAGCGGCCGCCCGGTGCCCTACCGGATCGCCCCCCGCCGCGCGGGCGACGTGGCGCAATGCTGGGCCGATCCCGCCATGGCGCTGCGCCTGCTGGGATGGCAGGCGAAGCACTCGCTGGACGACATGTGCGCCGATGCCTGGCGCTGGCAGAGCGGCAACCCCCAGGGCTACAGGGGCTGAAGCCGCACCGGGCGGCTTTCCATTACTTCAGCTGAACGCCGGCTGCGCGTGCGGCCAGGAACATGCCCTCACCCACGCTCGCGCCAAACCGCTTCGCCAGCCGCAGGCCCACGTTCTCGCGGCGCGTGTAGTCCACGATCTCTTCGGCCTTGACGATCTCGCGCGCCACGTAGTCGAGGTTGCCCAGCCCGTCGGCCAGACCGAGCGACACGGCCTGCTGCCCATTCCAGACCAGGCCGCTGAAGGTGTCACCGTTCTCTTTCAGCCGGTCACCGCGGCCCTTTTTCACGACCTCGATGAACTGGGCGTGGATTTCGCCCAGCATGGCCTGGATATAGGCGCGCTGGGTTTCGTCCTGTGGGCTGAACGGGTCGAGCATCGCCTTGTTCGCACCGGCCGTGACCAGGCGACGCTCGATGCCCAGCTTGTCCATCAGGCCGGTGAAACCGAAGCCGTCCATCAACACGCCAATGCTGCCCACCAGGCTGGCCTTGTCCACATAGATGTCGTCTGCAGCCGCGGCGATGTAATAGGCGGCGGACGCGCAGGTCTCTTCCACGACGGCATACACCTTCTTGTCATGGAGGCCCTTCAGGCGCGTGATCTCGTCGTTGATGATGCCGGCCTGCACCGGGCTGCCACCCGGTGAGTTGATCAGCAGCACCACCGCCTGCGCGCCCTCGTCCTCGAATGCCGAGCGCAACGAGGCCACCACATACTCCGCGCTGGCTTCTGCGCCGCTGGCGATCTCGCCCTTGATGTCCACCACCGCCGTGTGCGGGGTGCTGACCGCGGTGCTGGTGTTGTTGGTGTAGACCAGCCAGACGATGGCACCCAGCATGATCAGCCAGAAGAACCGGCTGAACATCTTCCAGCGGCGGGCGGCCTGCTGTTCACGGATGGTGGCAAAAACCAGTTTTTCCAGCGTGGCCCGCTCCCAGGCGGCGCCCTGCGAGCGGTCGCCGGAGGCGCTGAGGGAGGGACCGGAAAAGTCGTCGTTCATGATCGGAAGCTCTCAGAATTCAGGGGGTTTGAGGTGGTATTGTGACCGCCAGTGGACCACCCCGTCGTGCTCCACGAGTTCGATCCTGACCAGCCCGCCGCGGCACGGCCCCCCCGCGCAGGCGCCGGTATCGGGCTCATAGACCGCGCCATGGGTGGCGCACAGCAGCCATCGGCCACTGTCATCAAAGAACCGATCGGGCTGCCAGTCCATCTCCATCGCCACATGGGCGCAGCGGTTCAGGTAGGCATGGGGCTGGCCCCGGTAGCGGATTGCAAAGGCCCGACACGTCTGGCCCGCGTACACCACGTCGAACGACACGGCACGCCCACCATCGACGAGATCCCGGCTGTTGCACAAGGCATAGACCGGATCGTCGGAAGGTGTGCTCATGGCAGGCTCAGGCGTTGGCGTTCAGCCAGTCGTGCAGTTCGCGCACCGAATGGGCCACGTGCAGTGGATGGAGCGCCGCGAAGGCAGAGGGTTCGTGCGCGCCATAGCTCACGCCCACACTCGCGCAGCCGGCGCTCACCGCCATCTGCAGGTCGTGCGTGGTGTCGCCGATCATCAGCGTGCGCTCGGCCTCCACTCCGAACTCGCGCATGAGCTCGAACAGCATGCGCGGATTCGGTTTGCCAGCGGTTTCGTCGGCGGTGCGAGAACCATCGAAAACACCGTGCAACTCCACCGAGTGCAGCGCCTCGTCGAGGCCTGCGCGGCTCTTGCCGGTGGCCACGGTGAGCCAGTGATGGCGGCTCTTGAGATCGGCCAGCATGGGCAGCACGCCCTCGAAAAGGCTGAGTTCGTGCTGTGCCGCCATGTAGTGGTGGCGGTAGCGCTGGCCGAGCACGGCATATTTCGCGGCGGGCACATCGGGCGCGGCGTGCGCCAGCGCCTGCATAAGCCCCATGCCGATCACATAGCTGGCGGCCTCGCGCGTGGGCGGGTTGCCGCCCACGTCGACCACGGCCGCCTGGATACAACGGGTGATCAGCGCGGTGGAGTCGAACAGGGTGCCGTCCCAGTCGAAGGCGATGAGGTCGAATCGGCGCGGGCGCATGGAGTCAGGCACAGAGAGTGAGCGCGTGGTGGCGCAGGTGATCGTCGATGAAGCTGGCAATGAAGTAGTAGCCGTGGTCGTACCCCTCGTGCCGGCGCAGCGTGAGCGGCTGGCCGGCCTGCGCACAGGCCGCCTCGAACAGATGGGGATGCAGTTGCGCGGCCAGGAAATTGTCCGCCAGCCCCTGGTCGATCAACAAGGGCGGCGCCTTGCGCCCGCTCTTCACCAGTTCAGTGGCGTCGTGCCCGGCCCAGGCGGCACGGTCGGCCCCGAGGTAACCGTTGAAGGCCTTTTCTCCCCAGGGGCACTGCGTCGGGGCGGCGATCGGCGCGAAGGCCGACACGCTCTGGTACAGCCCCGGGTGGCGCAAGGCCAGCGTCAGCGCGCCGTGGCCGCCCATCGAATGGCCGAAAAGGCCCACGCGATCACTGCGTGCGGGGAACTGCGCCAGCACCAGCTCGCGCAATTCGCGGGTGATCCAGCTCTCCATGCGGAAGTGTGCCGACCACGGAGTTTCGGTCGCGTCCAGATAGAAGCCTGCGCCGTGACCGAAATCCCAGGCGGCGCTTGCGCCTTCGATGCTGGTGTCGCGCGGGCTGGTGTCGGGCGACACCAGCATCAGGCCCAGCTCCGCCGCCAGGCGCTGCGCGCCGGCCTTGATGGCGAAGGTCTCCTCGGTGCAGGTGAGGCCCGCGAGATAGAACAGCACCGGCACCGGCCCATGCGCCGCCTGCGGCGGCACGAACACGCCGAACTTCATCGGCAGGCCGATCTCGCTCGACGCATGGCGATAGAAACCCTGCACGCCACCGAAGCAGCGGTGCTCGCTGATCGTCTCCAGTGCCATCAGAACTCCACGACGGCGCGGATCGACTCGCCACGCTTCATCAGCGCGAAACCTTCATTGATGTCGGCCAGCTTGAGTTTGTGGGTGATCAGGTCGTCGATGTTGATCTTGCCTTCCATGTACCAGTCGACGATCTTCGGCACGTCGGTGCGGCCACGCGCGCCACCAAAGGCAGAGCCTTCCCACTTGCGGCCGGTCACCAGCTGGAACGGGCGCGTGCTGATCTCGGCGCCGGCCTCGGCCACGCCGATGATGATGCTGCGGCCCCAGCCCTTGTGCGTGCACTCCAGCGCGTCGCGCATCACCTTGGTGTTGCCGATGCATTCGAAGCTGTAGTCAGCGCCGCCATCGGTCAGCTGCACGATGGCGTCGACCACGTTCGGTACTTCCTTCGGGTTGATGAAGTGCGTCATGCCGAACTTGCGTGCCATGGCTTCGCGCTCGGGGTTCAGGTCAACCCCGATGATCTTGTCGGCACCCACCATCTTCGCGCCCTGGATCACGTTCAGGCCGATGCCGCCCAGGCCGAACACGACCACGTTGGCGCCGGCTTCCACCTTGGCCGAGAAGATCACCGCACCGATGCCGGTGGTGACGCCGCAACCGATGTAGCAGACCTTGTCGAAGGGCGCGTCCTCGCGGATCTTCGCCAGCGAGATCTCGGGCGCCACGGTGTAGTTGCTGAACGTGCTGGTGCCCATGTAGTGGAAGATGGGCTTGCCGTCGATGCTGAAGCGGCTGGTGGCGTCGGGCATCAGGCCCTTGCCCTGCGTGCCGCGGATCAGCTGGCACAGGTTGGTCTTGCGGCTCAGGCAGAACTTGCACTGGCGGCATTCGGGCGTGTAGAGCGGAATGACGTGGTCGCCCTTCTTGAGCGTGGTCACGCCCGGACCCACGTCCACCACCACGCCCGCGCCTTCATGGCCCAGGATGGCGGGGAACAGGCCCTCGGGGTCGGCGCCCGAGAGCGTGTAGTAGTCGGTGTGGCAGATGCCGGTGGCCTTGATCTCGACCAGCACCTCGCCGAACTTCGGACCCTGCAGGTCCACGGTTTCGATGGTCAGGGGTTGGCCTGCTTTCCAGGCCACGGCGGCTTGCGTCTTCATGGTGTGTCTGCTCGGAGGTTGTGAAATCGCTCACGAGGTTACCGCAGAACACACAAGCTTTCCGGAGCAACACGACAAGACCCGAAACACCGCGGCGCCGGCGTTGCCGGGATCAATCCGTCTTCGCGCCGCCCTTGAACCACTGCGCCACCAGCGCACGCTCTTCATCGGTCATGCCGGTGGCGTTGTTCATGGGCATGAGCTTCGTGACCACCGCCTGCTGGTAGACCGTCTGCGCGTGCTGCTTGAGCCCGTCCGCGGTGTCCAGCCGGATGTTCTTGGATTGCAGGGCCTCGCCGTGACACATCACGCAGCGCTGGTCCATGATGGGCTTGACCTGCGCGTAGCTCACCGTGGCCGGCACCGCCACGGCCTTCACCGGTGCGGGCTTGAGCCAGACGATGAGCGCGAGCAGCGCCACCACGCCGGCGGCCGCGTAAGGCCAGGGATGCTTGTTGCGCCCCAGCTTGTAGCCATGGCGCATGACGAAGAACTGGCGGATCGCGGCACCCGCGAACATCATGCCGATCAGGATCAGCCAGTTGTATTCGTGCGCGTAGGTGAAGCTGTAGTGGTTGCTCAGCATGGAGAACACCACCGGCAGCGTGAAGTAGGTGTTGTGCACGCTGCGCTGCTTGCCGCGCTTGCCGTGGATGGGGTCGACCGGGCGGCCGGCCTTGAGGTCGGCCACCACCGTGCGCTGGCCCGGGATGATCCAGAAGAACACGTTGGCGCTCATCGCGGTGGCGATCATCGCGCCCACCAGCAGGAAGGCGGCACGGCCCGCGAAGAGCTGCGTGGCCAGCCAGGCGGCCACACACACCAGCACCAGCACCAGCGCGCCCACCTTGGCGTCGCCGTTTTCCTTCTGTCCCAGCGTGCGGCAGATCAGGTCGTACAGCAGCCAGAACACCACCAGGAACCCCAGCGCGGTGGCAATGGCGGCGGGCGCCGACCACTCGAACACCTTGGGGTCGATCAGGTAGACGCTCGGGCTCCAGAGATAGGACACCAGGAACAGCGCGAAGCCCGAGAGCCAGGTGGAATAGCTTTCCCAGTAGAACCAGTGCAGGTGCTCGGGCAGCTTGGGTGGTGAGACGTTGAACTTCACCGGGTGGTAGAAGCCGCCGCCGTGCAGCGCCCAGAGTTCGCCACTCACCCCATCCTTCTTGAGCTGCTCGTCTTCAGGCGGGGTCAGGCTGCTGTCGAGGAAGACGAAATAGAAGGAAGAGCCAATCCAGGCGATCGCCACGATGACGTGCAGCCAGCGAAGCAGCAGGTTGGCCCAGTCGAGCAGGTAAGTTTCCATGGCACCTCAATGCAAGGTCAGTTCAGGACTTGCGACTCACCACCGCGGGCGCTCTGAGTCGTCTGAGGGCCGCGTTTGGGTGTTGTGGGACACCTGCTCCGCTGCGACCGGTCGGACAAAGTGTATACACTTTTTGAGAACATTCAAGGGGGTACTGAAGCGTCGGAAGTGGCCTGGCATTCAAGCAACAACTGCGCCACCACCGACGCCGCAATCACCGCGGGTGCCTTGCCCTGAATGCCCGGAAGGCCGATCGGGCAGGTGATGCGCGCCAGTTCGGCATCGCTGAAGCCGCGCTGGCGCAGGCGGCGGCGGAAGGTGGCCCACTTGGTCTGGCTGCCGATGAGGCCCACAAAGCCCAGGTCACCTTTCTGGCGCAGGCGCTGCAGGCAGGCGGCCACGATGTCGAGGTCTTCCGCGTGCGAGAAGCTCATGATGAGCACACTGGAACGAGGCGCGAGGTCGTGCACCGCGAGCTGTACCGGCTCCGAGTACTCGGTGTGCACGTGGCCAGGCAGGTCGCTCGGAAACACTTCGTCGCGACTGTCGACCCATGTCACGGCAAATGGCAGCGGCGCGAGCGCCTGCACCAGGGCTCGGCCCACGTGGCCGCCACCGAAAAGCGCCAGCGGCGCATGGCCCCGGGTGAGGCGCTGGCGCAGTGCGCCGATGGCCGAAGCGTCGACAGCTTCGAAATGCAGCACCAGTGCCCCGCCACAGCACTGGCCCAGGCTGGGCCCGAGCGTGACCGCCTGCGACCAGGTGGACGGACGCTCCGCTGCGCCCCGCCCCAGCGACTCGCGCGCATGGCGCATCGCGTCCCACTCGAGGTGTCCGCCGCCGATCGTCCCGATCGCGCCGCCCGTCCCGCCGCCGAAAACCGCCATCCACGCGCCGGTTTCGCGCGGCACGGAACCGCGCGTCGCGCCGACCGTCACCAGCACGGCTCGCTCCGTCGCCAGACGCAATAAAAAGGCTTCAAGGTCTGAGAACATCTGTGGCGTGGACGTCAAAAAACTTGTATGGATACGTAATCGGGATCAAGGACATCCAGTATCCGCCGTACTGTACGCACGCCCTGTCAAAAACGCCCATACACTTCATCCGCTTTGCCATATGGTCCACCCGAAGACCAGGGCGGGCAACCCGATTCACAGGTCCAGCCACCATGAGAGACATCGTTCCTGCCCCCCGTCCAGCCCAGCGCGCGGACGCCATCGACAAGCCTCGCGCGCCCTGGGGCTGGCTCGGCCTCTGCACCGCCGCCCTGCTGGCCGCGTGCGCCGCCCCCCTGCCCCCTCCACCGCCCCCTCCACCGCCGCCGCCCCCGGCACCGGTGCCCGCGCCGCCTCCGCCCGTCAGCGTGCTGCCGGCGCCCGATTTCATTTCGCACGCGGTCTCCCCGCAGGACTACCGCAAGGATGGCGCGCGCCACATCTACGAGCGCAACAGCCACCGCATCTACAAGGGCCAGCTGCCGCCGCTGATGCACGCCGTGGGCGTGTTGCAGGTGCAGGTCGATGGGCGGGGCAATGTGCAGACCATCAACTGGATGCGCGCGCCCAGCCATGTGCCTGACGTGATGCGCGAGATCGAGCGCACTGTGCGCGCCGCCGCGCCGTTCCCCGCGCCGGTGCGCATGGGCAGCGTGACCTACACCGACGTCTGGCTGTGGGACAAGAGTGGCAAGTTCCAGCTCGACACGCTGACCGAAGGCCAGCGCAACAAGTGACCGCTCGGCCGCTTCTAAAAACCCGCCACCCGGCGGGTTTTTTCATGGGCGCTCAGCTGCCCCGGTAGGTGGAATAGCTCCAGGGGCTCACGAGCAGGGGCACGTGGTAGTGCTGGTCCGCGTGCGCCACGCCGAAGTCCAGCGCCACGCGGTCCAGGAAGTTGGGCTCGGGCAGCGCCACGCCCCTGGCGGCGAAATAGCCCTTCACGTCGAACACCAGGCGGTAGGTGCCGGTCTTCAAATTGGTGTGGTCGTAGAGCAGGCCGTCCGGGTTGCGGCCATCGCTGTTCAGGGTGAACCGCTTGACCAGCGTTGCCTTGTCGCCTTGCGTGGTGTGCAGCTCCACCACCATGCCGGCGGCAGGGCAGCCGTGCATCGTGTCCAGAACGTGTGTGCTCAGGCCCATGGGTCTTCCTTCCAGTGTTCGATTGATGGTCGACCGAAAGTGTATACACTTTTTGTTTTTCTGGATATGATGATCCGCATGGAAACCTCCAGCACCCTGCACATCGTCGAGTCGCTCACGCGCGCCATCGTGGAGCACCGGTTGCACCCGGGCACCAAACTGGCGGAGCAGAAACTGGCCGATCACTTCGGCGTTTCGCGCACCCTTGTGCGACAGGCGCTCTTCCAGCTTTCGCAGAACCGGCTGATCCGGCTCGAGCCCGCGCGAGGCGCCTTCGTGGCCACGCCTTCGGTGCAGGAAGCGCAGCAGGTGTTCGCCGTGCGCCGCATGCTGGAAGTGGAGATGACGCGCGCCTTCGTCAAGACGGTGACGAACGCCAAGATCAAGGCGTTGCGCGACCACGTCGCCCAGGAAAAGCTCGCGGTCAGCAACGAAGACGTGACCGGCCGCACCGAGCTGCTGGGCGACTTCCACGTGCGCATGGCCGAGCTCATGGGCAACCAGGTGCTGGCCGAGCTGTTGCGCGAACTCATCTCGCGCTGCGCGCTGATCACGCTCATGTACCAGAGCAACCAGGCCGCCGAACACTCCAACGACGAGCACGCCGACATCGTCAAGGCGCTCGCCGCGCGCGACGAGGAACTGGCCGTGCGCCTCATGAACGAACACCTGCTGCACGTTGAAGAAAACCTGACTTTCGACCGCAAGGTACCCACCAACGACATTTCCATGGCCTTGTCATGACCCTGTACGACTCCACCCTGCCCTATCCCCGGGATCTGGCGGGCCACGGCCGCAACGTTCCCCATGCCCGCTGGCCGAACGGCGCGCGCATTGCCGTGCAGTTCGTTCTGAACTACGAAGAAGGTGGGGAAAACAGCGTGCTGCACGGCGACGATGCGTCTGAACAATTCCTGTCGGAGATGTTCAACCCAGCCGCCTATCCCGAGCGCCACATCAGCATGGAGGGCATCTACGAATACGGCTCCCGTGCGGGTGTGTGGCGCATCCTGCGCGAATTCGAGCGGCGCGGCCTGCCGCTCACCGTGTTCGGCGTGGCCACGGCGCTGCAGCGCAGCCCGGAGGTGACGGCGGCTTTCAAAGAGCTGGGTTACGACATCGCCTGCCACGGCTGGAAGTGGATTCACTACCAGAACGTGGACGAGGCCACCGAGCGCGCCCACATGGCGCAGGCCATGGAACTGATCGAGCGCCTCACCGGCAGCCGCCCACTGGGCTGGTACACCGGGCGCGACAGCCCACGCACACGCCGCCTGGTGGCGGACTTCGGCGGCTTTGAATACGACAGCGACTACTACGGCGATGACCTGCCCTTCTGGATGAAGGTGCGCAAGACCGATGGCAGCGACGCCCACCAGCTCATCGTGCCCTACACGCTGGACTGCAACGACATGCGCTTCGCGCTGCCGCAGGGCTACTCGCACGCCGACCCGTTCTTCCAGTACATGAAGGACAGCTTCGACGCGCTCTATGCCGAAGGCGACCCCGCCGGCCTGGACCGGCCGAAGATGATGAGCATCGGCATGCACTGCCGCCTGCTCGGGCGCCCGGGGCGCATCACCGCCCTGCAGCGCTTCCTGGACCACATCCAGCAACACGACCACGTGTGGGTGGCGCGCCGCATCGACATCGCGCGCCACTGGAAGACCGCACACCCCCTGTCCGCCGCCTGAGCACGCTGCCATGACCATCACCCTGAAACAACTCAACCAGGCCACGCTGCCCGAGGCTGTGCAGATGCTCGACGGCCTGTACGAGCACTCTCCCTGGATCGCCGAGCAGGCGCTGGCGAAACGGCCGTTCGCCTCGCTGGCCGCGCTCAAGCACGCCATGGTGCAGGTGCTCGCCGCCGCCGGCGTCGAGCCGCAGCTCGCGCTGATTCGTGCCCACCCCGAGCTCGCCGGCAAGGCCATGGTCAGCCAGTCGCTCACCGCCGAATCCACCAACGAGCAGACCAAGGCCGGCCTGACAAACTGCACGCCCGAGGAGTTCGCGCACATCCAGCAGCTCAACGCGCAGTACAACGCGAAGTTCGGTTTTCCGTTCATCCTCGCGGTGCGCGGCCCGCGCGGCGCGGGCCTGCCCAAGCGCGAGATCATTGCCACGTTCGAACGCCGGCTGAGCCACCCGGTGGATTTCGAGCGCGCCGAGTGCCTGCGCAACATCCACCGCATTGCAGAGATCCGGCTGAACGACAAGTTCGGTTTCGCGCCTGCCACCGGCGACCGCGTGTGGGACTGGCACGAAGACCTTTCGCGCCACAGCGACCCCGGCTTTGCCGAGCAAGGCCAGCTCACCGTCACCTACCTGACCGACGCCCACCGCGCCTGCGCCGCCGACATTTCGGCCCGCATGCGCGAATGCGGTTTCGATGAGGTGCATGTCGACGCGGTGGGCAACGTGGTGGGCCGCTACCACGGCACCACGCCAGACGCGCCCACCCTGCTCACCGGCAGCCACTACGACACCGTGCGCAACGGCGGCAAGTACGACGGGCGCCTGGGCATCTTCGTGCCCATGGCCTGCGTGCAGCAGCTGCACGCCGCGGGCCGGCGCCTGCCGTTTGCGTTCGAGGTGGTGGGCTTCGCCGAAGAGGAAGGCCAGCGCTACAAGGCCACCTTCCTCGGTTCGGGCGCGCTCACCGGCCACTTCAACCCCGCGTGGCTCGACCAGCTGGACGCCGACGGCATCAGCATGCGCCAGGCCATGCAGCACGCGGCCCTGCCGGCCACGCTGGAAGCCATTGGCGCACTGCAGCGCGATCCGTCGCGCTACCTCGGCTTCGTGGAGGTGCACATCGAACAGGGGCCGGTGCTCAACGAGATGGACCTGCCGCTGGGCGTGGTCACCTCCATCAACGCGAGCGTGCGCTACCTGTGTGAAGCCGTCGGCATGGCCAGCCACGCCGGCACCACGCCGATGGACCGCCGGCGCGACGCTGCCAGCGCCGTGGCCGAACTGGCGCTTTATGCGGAAGAACGTGCGGCCACCGACGGCGACTCGGTCGCCACCATCGGCATGCTGCAGGTGCCGGGCGGCTCCATCAACGTGGTGCCCGGCCGCTGCCTGTTCTCGCTCGACCTGCGCGCGCCCAGCAACGCACAGCGCGATGCGCTGGAGCGCGACATCCTCGCGAAACTGCGCGCCATCTGCGAGCGCCGCGGCATCGGCCTGAAGACCGAAGAAACCATGCGCGCCGCCGCCGCGCCCAGCGCGCCCGCCTGGCAGGCCCGCTGGGAAAAGGCTGTGGCAGCCCTGGGCGTGCCGTTGCACCGCATGCCCAGCGGCGCCGGGCACGACGCCATGAAGCTGCACGAGGTGATGCCGCAGGCCATGCTGTTCGTGCGCGGCCTCAACAGCGGCATCAGCCACAACCCGCTGGAATCCACCACCAGCGACGACATGGAGCTGTGCGTGAACGCCTTCTCACACCTGCTCGACCAACTCGCCACCGAACACAGCCACTGAACGACATGACCAACGAACAACAACTGGACGCCTGGATCGACAGCCACTTCGACGAGGAGGTTCGCTTCCTGCAGGAACTCGTGCGCGTGCCGACCGACACCCCGCCGGGCAACAACGCACCGCACGCCGAGCGCACCGCCGAGCTGCTGGCCGCCATGGGCCTGACCGCGGAGAAGCACGCCGTGCCCGCAGCGGAAGTCGAGGCCGCCGGCCTGCAGAGCATCACCAACCTGATCGTGCGCCGCCCGTATGGCCCGGGCCGCACCATTGCCCTAAACGCGCACGGCGACGTGGTGCCACCCGGCGAGGGCTGGACCTTCGACCCCTACGGTGGTGAAGTCGTCGACGGCCGCATCTACGGTCGCGCCACGGCGGTGAGCAAGAGCGACATCGCCAGCTTCACCTTCGCCATCCGCGCTCTCGAGTCCCTGGGCGCGAAACTCGCGGGTGGCGTGGAACTGCACGTGACCTACGACGAGGAATACGGTGGAGAGGTCGGCCCCGACTGGCTGCTCAAGAAAGGGCTGACGAAGCCCGACCTGATGATCGCCGCCGGCTTCAGCTACCAGGTGGTGGTGGCGCACAACGGCTGCCTGCAACTGGAAGTGACGGTGCACGGCGACATGGCACACGCCGCCATTCCCGACAGCGGCACGGACGCACTGCAAGGCGCCACGCACATCCTCAATGCGCTCTACGCGCTCAACGCCGACTACCTCAAGGTCACGTCGAACGTGGAGGGCATCACCCACCCGTACCTCAACGTCGGCCTGATCAGCGGCGGCACCAACACCAACGTCATCCCCGGCAAGGTGGTGCTCAAGATCGACCGCCGCATGATTCCCGAGGAAGACCCGGCCGAGGTCGAAGCGTCCCTGCGCCGCACCATCGAACAGGCCGCTGCCAGCTTCCAGCCCCCACGCGGTGGCAGGCAGCTCAAGGTCGATGTGCGCCGCATGCTGCTGGCGCGCGCCATGAAGCCGCTGAGCGGCAACCAGCCGCTGGTGCAGGCGATCCAGAAGCACGGCCAGGCTGTGTTCGGCGAGACCATTCCCGCCGTGGGCACGCCGCTCTACACCGACGTGCGTCTCTACGTCGAACGCGGCATCCCCGGTGTGATCTATGGCGCCGGCCCGCGCACCGTGCGCGAGTCGAACGCCAAGCGCGCCGACGAACACCTGCAACTCGACGATCTCAAGCGCGCCACCAAGGTGATCGCGCGCACGCTGTTCGATCTGCTGCAACCCGCCTGAAGGCGTGCCCGCATCACCCTTGAAACAACGCGGCTGGCGTCGCGTGGCGGGGTCGCTCGCGTGACACAATGACCCCGCTTTCACGCCACACGGAGACAGACACCATGACCCCCGCAGAACAAGCCTTGCGCGACGCCGCGTTCGAATACCACCGCACGCCCTCGCGCGGCAAGATCGCCGTCACGCCCACCAAACCCCTGTCCAACCAGCGCGACCTGTCGCTGGCCTACTCGCCCGGCGTGGCCTACCCCTGCCTGGCCATCGAGGCCGATCCGTCCACGGCGGCCGAGTACACCTCGCGCGGCAACCTGGTGGGTGTGATCACCAACGGCACCGCCGTGCTCGGCCTGGGCGACATCGGCCCGCTGGCCGCCAAGCCGGTGATGGAGGGCAAGGGCTGCCTGTTCAAGAAGTTCGCCGGTATCGATGTGTTCGACATCGAGCTCGACGAGAAGGACCCGGACAAGCTGGTCGAGATCATCGCCGCGCTCGAGCCCACGCTGGGCGGCATCAACCTGGAAGACATCAAGGCGCCCGAGTGCTTCTACATCGAGAAGAAGCTGCGCGAACGCATGGGCATTCCCGTGTTCCACGACGACCAGCACGGCACCGCCATCATCTCGGCCGCCGCGCTGCTCAACGGCCTGGAGCTGGTGGGCAAGGACATCGGCGCGGTCAAGCTCGCGGTGAGCGGCGCCGGTGCCGCGGCCATCGCCTGCCTGGACGTGATGGTGGGCCTGGGCGTGAAGCGCGAGAACATCTACGTGTGCGACTCCAAGGGCATCGTGTACGAAGGCCGCGCGGGCGGCTACGACGAATCGAAGGCACGTTACGCACAGAAGACCGACAAGCGCACGCTGGCCGATGCGATTGACGGTGCCGACGTGTTCCTGGGCTGCTCCGCCGCAGGCGTGCTCACGGCCGAAATGATGAAGACCATGGGCCCCAAGCCCATCGTGCTCGCACTCGCCAACCCCGAGCCCGAGATCCGGCCCGAGCTGGCCAAGGCCGTGCGGCCCGACGTGATCATTGCCACCGGCCGCAGCGACTACCCGAACCAGGTCAACAACGTCCTGTGCTTCCCGTACATCTTCCGCGGCGCGCTCGACTGCGGCGCCACGCGCATCACCGACGAGATGAAGCTGGCCTGCGTGCGCCAGATCGCCGACCTGGTGAAGAGCGAGACCAGCGAGGAAGTGGCCAACGCCTACGCCGGCCAGGAACTGAGCTTCGGCCCCGACTACATCATCCCCAAGCCGTTCGACTCGCGCCTGATCCTGCGCATCGCGCCCGCCGTGGCGCAGGCCGCGGCCGATTCCGGTGTGGCGACGCGCCCCATCGCCGACATGGACGCCTACCGCCAGCAGCTGGGCCGCTTCGTCTACCAGACCGGCATCCTGATGCAGCCGGTGTTCAACGCAGCCAAGGCGCTGCCGAAGAAGGCGCGTGTGGCCTACGCCGACGGTGAGGACGAGCGCGCGCTGCGCGCCGCGCAGATGGCGATCGACGACCAGATCGCGGTGCCGATCCTGATCGGGCGCCCGGCCGTGATCGAGGCGCGCATCGCCAAGGCCGGCCTGCGCATGAAGCTCGGGCAGGACGTGCAGAACGTCAACCCCGAAGACGACCCGCGCTTCCGCCAGTACTGGGAGCACTACCACCAGATCATGGGCCGCCAGGGCGCCACGCCCGAAGTGGCCAAGGCGGCCGTGCGGCGCTCGAACACCATCATCGGCTCGCTGATGCTATCGCTCGGCGATGCCGACGCGCTGATCTGTGGCCTGGTGGGCGGCTACATGACGCACCTGGAGCGCATCGACCACGTGCTGGGCCGCCGCAAGGGCGCAGGGCTGTACGCCGCCGTGAATGCGCTCATGACCGACCGCGGCCCGGTGTTCATCGCCGACACCTACGTCAACGAAACCCCGAGCGCGGAAGAGCTGGCCGAGATCGCCTGGATGGCGGCGCAGGAAGTGCAGCGCTTCGGCCTGCCGCCGAAGGTGGCGTTCCTCTCGCATTCCAGCTTCGGTTCGAGCAAGCGCCCGTCGGCGCGCAAGATGGCCCAGGCGCGCGACCTGTTCGTGGCCGCGCATCCCGAGATCGAGTGCGACGGCGAGCTGCACGGCGACGCCGCGCTGCAGCCCGAGATCCGCTCGGTCTACCTGGCGGACTCCACGCTCACCGGTTCGGCCAACCTGCTGATCTGCCCGAACCTGGACGCGGCGAACATCCTCTACAACGTGATGAAGACGACCGCGAGCGGCGGCGTTACCGTGGGCCCGGTGCTCATGGGGTCGGCAGGCACGGTGCACATCCTCACGCCGGCGGCCACGGTGCGGCGGGTGCTGAACATGACGGCTTTGGCTGCGGCCAGTGGTGGTGCGAAGGATTGAGTTTTTCGCGAACCAGGAAAGGGCGCTTCGGCGTCCTTTTTTTCGTCTGTACCTCGCGGGTTCATGGGGCTTGGGCGCTCTGCTCCGCGAATGTCCCCCGGCGGCTGGTGCCGCCTCCTCCTTGACTTCGCTGCGCAGAGCGCCCAAGCCCCATGAACTCAGCCAAAGCTCACGCCCGCGGTCGTTCGAGTACCAACGAGGTCGTCGGTGTCGAGGGGGAGCGGCGCAGCGAAGTCAAGGAGGAGGCGGCCTCCCGCCGCCGGGGGACATTCGCGGAGCCGCTCCCCCTCGGCGCCGATGACCGGAGCCGCAAACAAGCCACCGGTGAAACAACAACACCGCCGGTCCGGACGCCGGGTTTCCCCTAGGTATGGCACATCATGCAGTACACATAATCTGTATACAGTTTTGCATGCATTGAAGACCAGCCCACGCCCAAGGAGACCCCATGTCCACCTCCGTTCACCCCGTAGATGAAGTCCTGCCCACCGGCAAACTCACGGCGCTCGGCCTGCAGCACGTGCTGGTGATGTACGCCGGCGCCGTCGCCGTGCCGCTGATCGTGGGACGAGCGCTCAAGCTCAGCCCGGAGCAGGTTGCCATGCTCATCTCCGCCGACCTCTTCTGCTGCGGCCTCGTCACCCTCATCCAGGCGCTCGGCGCCACGCAGTGGTTCGGCATCAAGCTGCCGGTGATGATGGGCGTCACCTTCGCCTCCGTCGCCCCCATGGTCGCCATGGCCAACAGCAACCCCGGCATCCAGGGCGCGGGGCTGATCTTCGGCTCCATCATCGGCGCGGGCGTGGTCTCCATCCTCATCGCGCCCATCGTCAGCCGCATGCTGCGCTTCTTCCCGCCCGTGGTCACCGGCACCATCATCGCGGTCATCGGCATCAGCCTCATGCGCGTGGGCATCAACTGGATCTTCGGCAACCCGGTCGGCCCCACCACCCCGTCCATTCCCAGCCCCGAGCACCTCGCGTGGCTGCACACGGTGAACGAGGCCACGGCCAAGGGCCTGGTGCCCGACATGCCCAAGGGCCTCGCCATCGTGGGTGGTGTGCCCAACCCCGCCTACGCGCAACCGGCACACATCGGCATCGCCGCCATCGTGCTGGTGGCGATCCTGCTCATTGCCAAGTACGCCCGTGGCTTCATTGCCAACATCTCGGTGCTGCTGGGCATCGTCGTCGGTGCCGTCATCGCGGCCGCCACCGGCCTCATGACCTTCGAGAAGGTCCGCCATGCCGGCTGGTTCGACCTGGTCCTGCCCTTCGAGATCGCCATGCCGATCTTTGACCCGATCCTCATCCTCACCATGAGCCTCGTCATGATCGTGGTGATGATCGAGTCAACCGGCATGTTCCTCGCCCTCGGCGACATGACCGACCGCAAGATCGACCAGAAAGCGCTGACCGCGGGCCTGCGCACCGACGGACTGGGCACGCTCATCGGCGGCATCTTCAACACCTTCCCGTACACCAGCTTCTCGCAGAACGTCGGGCTGGTCGGTGTCACCGGCGTCAAGAGCCGCTTCGTCTGTGTGGCCGGCGGCGTCATCCTCATCGTGCTGGGCCTGTTGCCCAAGATGGCGGCGCTGGTGGAATCGCTGCCCACCTTCGTGCTCGGCGGCGCCGGGCTGGTGATGTTCGGCATGGTGGCGGCCACCGGCATCCGCATCCTGGCGGGCGTGGATTACAAGGGCAACCGCAACAACCTCTTCATCGTGGCGGTGTCGATCGGCTTCGGCATGATTCCGCTGGTCGCGCCCAACTTCAAGCAGTGGATGCCGCACGGCATCCACCCCCTGATCGAGTCGGGCATCCTGCTGGCGTCCATCAGCGCCGTGGCACTCAACCTGTACTTCAACGGCAGCGCTGGCGACAACACCGCCGCCATCGAAGCCGCCAAGCACGCCGAGGCGCATTGAAGGGTGCAACTCTGCCCATGACACAAGGCCCCGCATGGGGCCTTTTTTTCGCCGTCCAGAATCACCGACATGGTGCAAGCCCCGATGTGGTGCGCACCATTCAGGGTTACTCTCGATGACGTCCAGAGCGCGGTCAACAAGAATCTGTATACAAATTCTGTGCTCAAAAGGCGCCCCAGGCACCTTTTCGACGCGTGCACGCCGCTGGCACCTTTATTGCTGTTACCCAACCATTGCCGGGGGTGACCTGAGCAAGCCCCGAAAACCCGACCACCACAGGAGAACCCATGAACAAGCGCCTCTTCATCAAGACCACCGCAGCCCTGGCCGCCACCGTTGCGTTCTGCGGCAATGCCCTGGCGCAGACCCCGATCAAGTTCCAGCTCGACTGGCGTTTCGAAGGTCCTGCCGCGCTGTTCCTGCAGTCCGCCGCCAAGGGTTACTACAAGGCCGCCGGCCTGGACGTGACCATCGACGCCGGCAACGGTTCGGGCGGCACCGTCACGCGCGTGGCCTCGGGCACGTACGACATGGGCTTCGCCGACCTGGCCGCTCTGATGGAATTCCACGCCAACAACCCGGACGCGCCCAACAAGCCCGTGGCCGTGATGATGGTCTACAACAACACGCCCGCTGCCGTGCTGGCGCTCAAGAAGAGCGGCATCACCAAGCCGGCCGACCTGAACGGCAAGAAGCTCGGCGCGCCCGTGTTCGATGCAGGGCGCAAGGCCTACCCGATCTTCCAGAAGGCCAACAACATCACCACCGCGAACTGGACCTCGATGGACCCGCCGCTGCGCGAAACCATGCTGGTGCGTGGTGACATCGACGCCATCACCGGCTTCTCGTTCACCTCGCTGCTCAACCTGGAAGCACGCGGCGTGAAGACCGAAGACGTGGTCATCATGTCGTACCCCGACTACGGCGTGAAGCTGTACGGCAACGTGATCATTGCCTCGCCCAAGATGATCAAGGAGAACCCGGCCGCCGTGAAGGCGTTCCTCTCCTCCTTCGCCAAGGGCGCCAAGGAAGTGATGGCCAACCCGGCCGCCACCATCGACACCGTGAAGGCGCGCGACGGCATCATCAACGTGCCGCTGGAAACGCGCCGCCTGGCGCTCGCCATCGACTCCGTGGTCGCCAGCCCCGACGCACGCAAGGAAGGCTTTGGCCAGGTCAACCCCGGCCGCCTGAGCCTGATGGCCTCGCAGGTGTCTGACGCGTACGGCACCAAGACGCGCATCGACCCCGCTGCCGTGTGGAACGGTTCCATGCTGCCCTCCGCCGCCGAACTCAACGTGCTGCCGCCCGCCAAGAAGTAACACAGCGCCTCCGCCGTACTCCGGCACGGGCCAGCCCCCCAACGGCGGCTGGCCCTTTTTTCAGGAAAAAAGCCCCATGCAAGCAAGCAGCTCCGGCAACGACACCGCATTCGTTGATTTCGATCAGGTCTGGCTGGCCTACAACGACGAACTGCTGGCCAAGAACGTCTTCGCGGTGGAAGACATCAACCTCAAGGTCAAGCGCGGCGAATTCATCGCCATCGTGGGCCCCTCGGGCTGCGGCAAGTCCACCTTCATGAAGCTCACCACGGGCCTGAAGATGCCCAGCATGGGCAAGATCCGCATCGACGGCCAGCCCGTCACCGGCCCGCTCAAGATCTCGGGCATGGCCTTCCAGGCGCCGTCGCTGCTGCCGTGGCGCACCACACTGGACAACGTGCTGCTGCCGCTGGAGATCGTCGAACCCTACCGCAGCCAGTTCAAGGACCGGCGCAAGGAATACGAGGAGCGCGCGAAGAAGCTGCTGGCCAGCGTTGGCCTGGGCGGCATGGAGAACAAGTTTCCGTGGGAACTCTCGGGCGGCATGCAGCAGCGCGCCAGCATCTGCCGCGCGCTCATCCACGAACCCAAGATGCTGCTGCTCGACGAGCCCTTCGGCGCGCTCGACGCCTTCACCCGCGAGGAGCTCTGGTGCACGCTGCGCGACCTCTGGCAGGAGCAGAAATTCAACGTCATCCTGGTCACGCACGACCTGCGCGAATCGGTCTTCCTGGCCGACACGGTGTACTGCATGAGCCGCAGCCCGGGCCGCTTCGTGGTGCAGCGTGAAATCCCGATCCCGCGCACGCGCGACCTCGAGGTGACCTACACCAAGGACTTCACCGACATCGTGCACGAGCTGCGCGGCCACATCGGTGCCATGCGCAAGGCCGGCGCGGTGATCAACCAGTAAGAGAGCGGGAGCCCGACAACATGCAGAACAAACAACTCGAACGCTGGTCGCCGCTGATCCTGCTGGTGGCCATCGTCGTCCTCTGGGAAATCATCATCCGCGCCTTCGGCGTTTCGGAGTTCATCTTCCCCAGCCCATCGCGCATCTGGGAACAGACGATGGAGCACAAGACCACCATCCTGGGCCACGCCTGGCGCACCTTCTGGGTGACCATGGCCGGCTTCGGCATCGCCATCGTGGTCGGCGTGCTGCTGGGTTTCCTGATCGGCAGCTCGCGCCTGGCCTACGCGGCGGTCTACCCGCTCATGACCGCGTTCAACGCCCTGCCCAAGGCGGCCTTCGTGCCGATCCTGGTGGTGTGGTTCGGCATCGGCGTGGGCCCGGCCATCCTCACGGCCTTTCTCATCAGCTTCTTCCCCATCATGGTGAACATCGCCACCGGCCTGGCCACGCTGGAGCCCGAGCTGGAAGACGTGCTGCGCGTGCTCGGCGCCAAGCGCTGGGACGTGCTCACCAAGGTCGGCCTGCCGCGCTCCATGCCCTACTTCTTCGGCTCGCTCAAGGTCGCGATCACGCTGGCCTTCGTGGGCACGACGGTGTCGGAGATGACGGCAGCGAACGAAGGCATCGGCTACCTGCTGATCTCGGCCGGTTCGTCGATGCAGATGGGCCTGGCCTTCAGCGGCCTGCTGGTGGTGGGTGTGATGGCGATGGCGATGTACGAGCTGTTCAGCTTCGTCGAGAAGCACACCACCGGCTGGGCGCACCGGGGTTCGCAGAACGCATGAGTCCGGAACAGGTCGCGAAGCGCCTGCGCCAGGCCAACGGCGTGGCGCGCCGCGCCGCCGCCATGGGCCGGCATCCCTTCGGTGCGCTGCTGGTGGCGCCCGATGGCGAGACGGTGCTGGCCGAGCAGGGCAACATCGACACGGTGAACCACGCCGAGTCCACACTGGCCCGCGTGGCGGCGGACAACTACCCGGGTGAGTATCTGGCGCGCTGCACGCTGGTGACGACGTTCGAGCCCTGTGCCATGTGCACCGGCACGCTCTACTGGGCCAACATCGGTCGCGTGGTGTACGGGGCGAGCGAAGAGGCTTTGCTCAAGCTCACGGGCAGCCACGAAGAAAACCCCACCCTGTCACTGCCCTGTCGCGAGGTTCTTTCGCGCGGGCAGAAAGACATCGAGGTCATCGGGCCAGTTCCAGAGCTCGAAGCGGAGATGCTGGAGCCGCATCTGGGCTTCTGGGCCTCTCGCTGAAGGTCTTCTCCTTGGGGGTCCCGGTCATTGGCGACCACGGGGCACGGCTCCGCGGGTGTCCCCCGGCGGCGGGAGGCCGCCTCCTCCTTGACCCCGCTGCGCCGTGCCCCGTGATCACCAATGACCTCGTTGGTGGTGCTGGCGGGGTGCGCTTTGCCATAAGGTCACTCGCAACCTGGATGTTCTCAACCGTTGCGGCGCCACCATTTCCTTAGCGCATGGGCGTGCGGCGTTCTGCGCAGCGGGGTCAAGGAGGAGACGGCTCCAGCCGTCGGGGGACACCCGCGGAGCAGAGCGCCGCACGCCCATGCGCCCGCTAGGTGCAGGCCAGAAACAACCCAAAGAACCTCAGCGATGCACCTCAACCTCCCCCGCTGAAGAAAGCAAGGCCATCAACTTGCGGCGAATGAGAATCCCCGGCCTATCGGAGTCCATCGAATACTCCACCCCCCGCCGCCGCAGATCCACCACCGCATCCGGGTCGGTCGACTCGAGAATGTCCTTGTCCTCCCGCGTAATCTCATCGTCGAAATCGATCAGCATCTGCGCCGGACAATCTTCCTCCGTGTCGTTGCGGAACAGCCATTGGCACAGCTGCATGCGCCCATCGTCGATCGGCGTGAACGCGTTGATGATCACGTGGCGGATGCCGCTCGGGTACTCGATGTCCAGCCGGCGCGAGAACGGCTGGTAGTACGCGTTGCGCATGTGCCGCTGCGTGATCGCATCCTGCACGCCGCTGATGCGCCGGAATTTCTCCGGGTTCACCGCATCGATCACCGTCTCGGCATAGAAGCCGGCCTCGTTCTCCACCAGCTCGTACTTGCTCGGTGCGGGCGATGCCGCCACGCCAAACGTGGCGCGGTGCACGAAACTGAAGTGCGAGTTGTCGAACGAGTTTTCCAGCGCCCGCACCGGGCTGGTGTTCCACGTTTCATAGAACTGGAAGATCGTGCGCCACCCATCCGCCTCGAACTCCGGAATCAACGGGATGTCCGCCACCGGGTCCTCCAGCGCCACCCAGGCATAGCCGTAGCGCGCCGTGCAGTGGTAGGCGGTGGTGCCGTAGTCCTTCGGAATCTCGCGTTCCGGCGGGTACTGCGGAATCATCACCACGCGGCCGCTGCGGTTGTAGACCCAGCCGTGGTAGCCGCATTGCAGGTTGCCATTCTTGCACCAGCCCTTGCTGAGCTTCGCCGTGCGGTGGCAGCAACGGTCCTTCAGCGCGGCGGGCTCGCCGTGTTCGTCGAGAAAGAGAACGATGTTTTCACCCAGCAGGGTGAAAGGCTTGGGGCCGTCGGCCAGCATCGTCAGCGGCATGACGGCGTGCCAGTAACGGCGGAAGACGGGCTGTTGGGTGACCAGCATGAGGGCGCTCCGGAAAGAAATGGCTTGAGGGATCTCAAGAGCAATTTCCTGCCTCGCCTGGCGCGAGGTTGAACGCTTCTACTCTGGCCGTGGATGCTAGCAAAAGACAGGCCATCCACAAAGCGCGATGGGCTGGCATGGCTCGTGCATGGAGGTGCGTCGCAGAGTAGAAGCGTTCAGCGGGTCCCACGCACCCGCCCGGAAATTGCTCTTGTACGTCCCTGCGGCCGTGTGGCCTGCCGGGGTTGAAACAAGTCCATTGCACCGGAGCATTGCCATGCAACGCCGTCACTTCCTCGCCTCTTCCGCCGCCACCGTCTCCGCCCTCGCCGCGCCCACGGCATGGGGCCAGTCCGCGCCGAAACTCACCCCCATCAAGTTCACGCTGGACTTCCGCATCACCGGCCAGACATCGCCCTTCTTTCTTGCACAGAGCAAGGGCTACTACCGGGACGAGGGCCTGGACGTGAGCATCGACGTGGGCTCCGGCTCGGTGGCTTCCATCACCCGCATCGCCAGCGGCGTCTATCAGATGGGGCTGGGCGACATCAGCTCGCTGATCGAATTCCAGGCCGCCCAGACAGGCACACCGGTGGTGCAGGCCGTGTACCAGTACTACAACCGCGCACCATTCGCGATCATCGGCCGCAAGGACCGCGGCATCACCACGGACTTCCGCAGCCTGGAAGGCAAGAAGATTGCCGCCGCCGCGGTGGAGTCCACGCGCCGCGCCTGGCCGATGGTGGCGCGCAAGCTGCGCGTGAAGGACGATCTCTTCCAGTGGTCCACCACCGACTTCGCCTCGCGCGACAACGTGGTGGTGCGCGGCGACGTGGACGGCGCCACCTACTTCCACGACTCCGCGGTCTCGCTGTTCGCGCGCATGAAGCTCGATGAACTCTCGATCCTCGAATACACCAACGCCGGTGTGAACCTGTATGGCAACGCCATCCTTGCCAGCAACGGCATCATCACGCAGAACCCCGGCGCCGTGGCCGGCTTCCTGCGCGCCACCAACCGCGCCATCCAGGAAAGCATCGCCGACCCTGCAGCCGCCATCGCCGCCACCAAGGTGCGCGAACCCATCCTCAACGAGGCGGTGGAACTCGAGCGCTGGCGCATCACGCAGCGCTACGTCGCCGCGGCCGACACGCGCAGCCATGGCCTGGGTGACGTCTTCAAACGCACGCTGGAACAGCAGGTGGACGAGGTCGTCGACGTGTTCGGCCTCAAGACCCGGCCGAGCGTGGAAGGCGTGTTCAACCGCGCGATGCTGCCCTCGGCCAGCGACCGCGCGCTGAAGGCATGAGCGGCGCGATCAGCGAACGCGACGGCACCTATCTGCGCCAGGCCATTGCCTGGTCGCGCGTGGCGCGCGACCGGGGCAACCGGCCATTCGGCGCGGTGGTGGTGGCAGACGATGGCCGTGTGCTCGCCGAGGCCTGGTGCAACACCAGCGAAACCGGCGACTGCACTGGCCATGCGGAGACGAACGCTGTGCGACAGCTCAGCCCGGTGGTGGACCGCGACACGCTGTCGCGCGCCACGCTGTACTCGTCGGCCGAGCCTTGCGTCATGTGCGCGGGGGCGATCTTCTGGAGCAACATCGGCCGCGTGGTGTTCGGCATCGACGCGGTGGCGCTGCGCGTATTCCGGGGTGAACGGGCAGAGCAACGCGACGCCGAACTTTCGTGCCGCGACGTGTTCGCGGCGTCGCCGCACCGCATCGAATGCATCGGGCCGGTGCTGGTGGACGAGGCGAGCGAGCCGCACCGCGGTTTCTGGAAAACCTGAGCCGACCGCCCCGTAAACTCGCCGCATGCCCTGGCACGCCCAACTCGACCTGAACTACCGCCAAGACGAAGCAGGCCGCAGCGTCTTGAAACACACCCACACCGGGCCGCTGCGCATCCTCAAGAGCCTGTACCCGGAAGGCGATGGCATCTGCCACAACGTCGTCGTGCACCCACCGGGCGGGCTGGTGGGCGGCGACGTGCTGGACGTGCGCGTGCACACCGGCGCACGCGCCCATGGCCTGCTCTCCACCCCCGGCGCCACGCGCTTCTACCGTTCGGAAGGCGCCCCCACCGCGCAGCAGGTCCGGCTCTCGCTGGAAGCGGGTTCGCGGCTCGAATGGCTTCCGCTCGAATCCATCGCCTATCCCGGCTGCCTGGCCCACAACACGCTGCACGCCACGCTGGCCGAAGGCGCCGAGATGATCGGCTGGGACGTGTGCGCGCTCGGCCTGCCCACTGCCGGCCAGCCCTTCGACCGCGGCACCCTCACCCAGCACCTGGAAATCCCCGGCCTCTGGCTCGAGCGTTCGCGCATCGACGCGACCGACACCCGCCTGCTCGAATCGCCCCTGGGCCTGGCGGGGCAGCGCTGCCTGGGCACGCTGTGGCTGGCCTGCGGCAGCCCGCTCACGCGCGAGCGGCGTGAACACCTGCTCGAGACGGTGCGGGCGCAACTGGACGGCGATCTGCAAGGCGCACAGGCCGGTGCCACCGCCCCCAACCCGCAGATGCTCGTGCTGCGCGGCGTGGCGCCGCTGGTCGAGCCGTTGATGGCGCTGTTCCAGCGCGTCTGGGCCGTGCTTCGCACCGAGGCCTGGGGCCTGTCCGCGGTGCCGCCGCGCATCTGGCGGGTCTGACCACGGTCGCCTGAAATCAGCAGGCCACCGCCCCGGCCTTTTTCTTTTCGTTCGTCGGGGATCCCCAGCTGGGCGACCAGATGACCAGCACCAGGGCCAGCAACGCCAGCGCCGCGCCCCCGAACATCACCGCCGTGTAGCCCATGCCTGCGCTCAGCACGGCAGCACCCATCGCAGCACCGATCGCGTTCCCCAGGTTGAACGCGCCGATGTTGACGGACGACGCCAGACCCGGCGCTTCAACCGCCGCCCGCATCACACGCATCTGGACGGGGGGCACCAGGGCGAACGCCGCGGTCGACCAGACGAACAGCGCGATTGCAGCGCCCATGTGTGTGCCGGCCAGGAACGGGAACGCCACGAGAGACAACGCCTCCAGCAGCAGGAAGCAGATGACCGTCTTCTCGATGGAACGGTCGGCCAGCTTGCCGCCGATGGAATTGCCGACCGTGAAGCCCGCGCCGGTGAGCGCCAGCATGGCGGTGATGAACATCGGGGAAGCCTCGGTGAACAACTGCAGCGCCGGGTTGATGTAGGTGTACAGCGCGAACATGGCGCCCGAGCCGAGCACCGTCGTGAGCAGGCCCTGCACCACCTGCGGCCGTGTGAGGACCTTGAGCTCGGCGCGGAGATCGGGCGCAGTGCCCGCGCTGCCGGCGGGCAGCGCGAACCGCAGCGCGACCATCGAGACCAGGCCCAGCGCCGCGATCAAGGCAAACGATTCGCGCCAGCCCACCGCCTGACTGACCCATGTGGCCACCGGCACGCCTCCGATGTTGGCCACGGTCAGGCCCGCGAACATGAAGGCCACGGCGCTCGCCTGCTTCTCGCGCGGCACCAGGCTCGCGGCCACCACGGCGCCGATGCCAAAGAACGCCCCGTGGTTGAGGCTCGTGATGATCCGCGCCACCATCAGGCTGGCATAGCCGGGTGCGATGGCCGAGAGCAGGTTGCCCAGCGTGAAGATGGCCATGAGCGCCATCAGCGCCTTGCGGCGCGGCCAGCGCGAGAGCAGCAGGGTCATGAACGGCGCCCCCACCATGACCCCGACCGCGTAGGCCGACACCAGCATACCCGCGGAGGGAATGGAGACATTCACGCCGTCGGCAATGGTGAGGAGCATGCCCATCGGGCCGAACTCCGTGGTGCCGATGCCGAACGCCCCGATGGTGAGTGCGAGCAGTGGAAGGGTGGCATTGCGCGGGGCATCGGGCGATGGCGCGGAATCGGTCGTGGAGATGTGGGCGTTCATATGTCGGGGTGTCCATCCGCAAGGGGAAGGCATTGAGGGTTTTCACCAGGTTCAGCGATTCTGGTCGCCTTTACTTTCCCGAAAAAGATCAAAATCTACAAAATACTCTTGCCACTAATGGGAATATGAAAGCCACACTGGAAGAAATCGCGGTGTTCCTTGCCGTCGTCGACGCGGGTTCGCTGACGGCGGCCGCGGAGCATCTGGACCAGCCCGTCTCCACGACCAGCCGGCTGCTGGCCCGGCTCGAGGAGAAACTGGGGACGACGCTGCTGCGCAGGACAACCCGCAGGCTGGACCTCACCGACGAGGGCAGCCGCTTTGCGCGGGATGCGCGCCACATCATGGAAGCGGTGCAGCTCGCCGAAGACGGCCTGATGGAGCGGCGCGGGCGGCTGTCCGGCCCGCTGCGCATCGACGCGGCAACGCCCCTCATGCTCCACGTGCTGGCCCCGCTCATGCCCGGCTTCCAGGCCCTGCACCCCGAAGTGAAGCTGGTGCTCAGCAGCAACGACGGCTTCATCGACCTGCTGGAGCACCGCGTCGACATGGCGGTGCGCATCGGCGAGCTTGAAGATTCGACGCTGCACAGCCGCCTGCTGGGCTGCACGCGCATCCGCCTTTTCGCCAGCCCGCACTACCTGCGCCACAAGGGAACGCCGCTGGAAACCCGGGACCTCCTGCAGCACGACCTGCTGGGGTTCATCCAGCCCGATTCGCTGAACGTGTGGCCTGTGCGCCATGCGGACGGCAAGCTGCTGCGCATCGAAGCGAAGATGCTCGCCGGCAGCGGAGAGACGTTGCGGCAACTCGCGCTCAACGGGCAGGGAATCGTCTGCCTCTCCGATTTCATGACCGCACGGGATGTCGCGGAGGGCCGCCTGGTGGAGATCCTCGCCGACATCACCGAGCCGACATCGCGGCCCGTGCACGCCGTGTACTACCAGCAGTCAGCCATCTCCGCGCGCATCGCCTCGATGGTGAGGTACCTCGCGGAGGCGCTGCGCGCACCCGAACGGGAATGGGCCAGCGCCACCGCGTTGCCCTCGGGCCGCGTCGCACCGTCCTCGCCTCTCCAGTAGCGCTTCAGAGCGGGGAGCGACCGTTTGTCCGATGCCCGAATAGCACCGGAAACGCCCGCCTCTTCTCCCCATCGTGGTGCGCGGTGCCGGGGACAATCCTGACATTGCCCCATTTGCGTCAGCCCATGCCTTCCGCTCCCAACCAGCTCCACGACGCCAAAGCGCTCGTGATCGAGGGCAATCTGCAATCGCGTTCCATCCTCGTCTCGCAACTGCGCGAGCTGGGCGTGGGCACTGTCGTGCAGTGTTCGCGCGTGGCCGAAGCGCGGCGCAAGCTCGAGGTGCAGTGCTTCGACGTGGTCATCTGCGAACAGACCTTCGAACGCGAATCCGGCTCCGGCCAGGACCTGCTGGACGACCTGCGGCGCAACCAGCTGCTGCCCTTCCACACGGTGTTCGTGATGCTCACCGCCGAGGCCACCTACGCCCGGGTGGCCGAAGCGGCCGAATCGGCACTGGACGCCTACCTGCTCAAACCCCACACCGGCGCGCGCCTGGCGGACCGCATCGTGCAGGCGCGCATGCGCAAGCAGTCGCTGCAGGACATCTTCAGCGCCATCGACGCGCAGGAATTCGAGCGCGCCGCCGGCCTCTGCCAGGCGCGCTTCGAATCGCGCGCCGCCTACTGGCTCTATGCCGCGCGCATCGGTGCAGAGCTGTTGCTGCGCAGCGGCCGGTTCGACGAGGCACAGACGCTGTACACCGCCGTGATCGAGGCCAAGACCCTGCCCTGGGCGCGCCTGGGCGTGGCGCGCGCGCAGCTCGAAGGCGGCCAGCCGGCCAAGGCCGCGACCACGCTGGAGAGCCTGATCCGCGACGACGACGCCTACGCCGACGCCTACGACGTGATGGGCCGCGCGCAGTTCGAACTGGGCAACCTGCAGAGCGCGCTCTCCACCTACCAGATGGCCACGCGCCTCACGCCCTCGTCCATCAGCCGCCTGCTCAAGCACGGCATGCTGGCCTACTACTCCGGCGAACGGGCCGAAGGCGTGGAGATGCTGGACCGCGCCACGCGGCTCGGTCTCGATTCCAAGATGTTCGACGCGCAGGCGCTGGTGCTGCTGGCCTTCGCCCGGCTGGACAACAACGATTCGCGCGGCCTGCAGCGCACGGTCGACCAGCTCACCCGGCTGCGCGACCGCAGCCACCAGCCGGCACGGCCACACCGTTTGCTGGCCGTGGCCGAGAGCGTGCTCGCGCTGCAGCAACAGCAGACCTCGCGCGCGGTAGAGGACGTGCGCCGCGTGGCCGACAACATCCTCAAGCCCGACTTCGATTTCGAATCGGCCTGCAACCTGCTCGCCATCATGGGCCGCCTGGCCGCGCGCTCATTGCCGATCAACGACGCCTCGGGCGTGGTGGACGCCATCGCGCTGCGCTTCTGCACCAGCCGCGCCATGACCGAACTGCTGGCCTGCGCCGCCAACGGCGCGGCCGACTATCCCGACCGCATCCGCGCCGGCCACGCCCAGATCCTGCGCGTCACGCAGGACGCCATGACCTTCAGCCTCAAGGGCGATCCGCAGGCCACCGTGCAGCAACTGCTCGAAGTGGGCGAACGCACCTGCAACGCCAAGCTGATCGAATCGGCCCACCAGGTGCTGCAGCGCTACAGCGAGCGCATGAGCGGTTTCCCGGCGCTGAACGAACGCGTGGAAGCGCTGCGCGCGCTGTTCCACACCAACGCCCCCATCACCCGGCTGGGCGAACACACCACCGGGCAGGTGCCACCGGGCGGCGTCTCGCTGCCCACCGGCTACAAACCGCCACAGCCCACCGACGGCCTGCTGGAAACCTTGCAGCCGGTCTGAAGCTCACATTTCACCGAAGAGCCGCAGCACCTGCTCGCGGAACCATCGGTTGTCCGGGTCGCCCTCGAAGCGGTGGCTCCAGTGCAGCGACACGGTGAAGTCGCGGTTCACGAACGGTGGCTGCACCACCACGCACCCACCCGATTCAACGAAGCCGCGCGCGATGTTGCCCGGCATCACCACGCACAGGTCGGTCGCGCTCACGATCGAGGGCAGCACCATGAAGTGCTCGGTGGTCAGGCGCAGCCGGTCCTGCAGGCCGGTCTGCGCGAGGATGCGCAGCGTGTCGCTGTGCGAGCGCACCGCCACGAAATCCAGCTTCTGCAGCGCGCGCAACAGGGCCGTGCCGCGCAGGCGCTGCAGGCCGGCGTGCATGGGATGGCCGGCGCGCATCAGCACCACGTAGCGGTCGCGCAGCATTTCGGTGCGCTGCGTGTCCTTCACCTGCGGCAGGAAGCCGAACGCGAAGTCGATCACCCCGCTGTCCAGCGCATCGGCCAGGCTGTTGTGCGCCACCGGCCGGCTGGCCACGCGCACGCCGGGCGAGAGCCGGTGCAGGTGCGCCATCAACTCGGGCAGGAAGCGGCTCTCGCCAATGTCGCTCATGTGCAGGCGGAACAGGCGGCGCGAGCTGGCCGGGTCGAACGCGCTCGATTCGTTGAGCGCCTGCGCCAGCGTGCCCAGCGCCTGCTGCACCGCCTCGGCCAGCACCACCGCCTTGGGCGTGGGCCGCACGCCGCCGGGTGCGCGCACGAAGAGCGGGTCCTTGATGAGCAGCCGCAACCGCGTGAGGCCATGGCTCACGGCAGGTTGCGTCAGCCCCAGCTGCTCGGCGGCGCGGCTCACGCTGCCGGCGGCGTACACCTCGTTGAAGAGGCGCAGCAGGTTCAGGTCGATGTCCTTGATATGCATGAATCTAATATGGCTTAGTGACTTCATTTTATTGATGAATCCCGCCCACGCACCCATACTCCCGGGAGTTGCCGGACACCCCCCTCCCCACGATCACGGCACCCAGGAGACAAACCCTTGGAAGTTTCATTCAGCAAAGAGATCGAGTCTTTGCGGCTCGGCGACGGGCAGACCTTTCATGGCGAGGGCATCCTCGCCATCACCAAGGCATTGCTGCAGTCGGGCGTTTCGTATGTCGGCGGCTACCAGGGCGCACCGGTCTCCCACCTGCTCGACGTGATGGTGCAGGCCAAGCCCTACATGGACGAGCTCGGCGTGCACGTGGAAGCCTGCTCCAACGAGGCCTCTGCCGCCGCCATGCTGGGCGCCTCCATCCACTACCCGCTGCGCGGTGCGGTCACCTGGAAGTCCATCGTCGGCACCAACGTGGCGGCCGATGCGCTGTCCAACCTCGCTTCGCCCGGTGTCACCGGCGGCGTGCTGGTGGTGGTGGGCGAGGACTACGGCGAGGGCGCCAGCGTGATCCAGGAGCGCACGCACGCCTATGCCCTCAAGTCGAGCATGGTGCTGCTGGACCCGCGGCCCGACCTGGAGCGCATGGTGCACATGGTGGAGCAGGGCTTTCGCCTGTCGGAAGCCTCGAACATGCCGGCGCTGATGGAGCTGCGCATCCGCGCCTGCCACGTGCGCGGCAGCTTCACCGCGAAGAACAACGTGAAGCCCGCGCTCTCGCGGCACAACCTGATCGAAGAGCCCGCGAGCTTCGACTACAACCGCCTGGCGCACCCGCCCGTCACCTTCCGGCACGAGAAGCTCAAGAGCGACGAGCGCATTCCGGCCGCGCGCCGCTACATCGTGGAGAACGGCCTCAACGAACACTTCGACGGCGCGCACCAGGACCTGGGCCTGATCGTGCAGGGCGGCCTGTACAACACGCTGATCCGCGCGCTGCAGCAGTTCGGCCTGGCCGATGCGTTCGGGCAGAGCGCCATTCCCATGCTGGTGCTCAACGTCACCTGCCCGCTCGTGCCCGAGCAGCTCACCAGCTTCTGCGTGGGCAAGCGCGCGGTGCTGATGCTGGAAGAAGGCCAGCCCGAGTACATCGAACAGGAGCTGGCCACGCTGCTGCGGCGCGGTGACATCCAGACGCCGCTGCACGGCAAGGACATGCTGCCCAGCGCAGGCGAATACACCGCCGAGGTGATGGCCAATGGCCTCGCGCAGTTCATCGGCCGCTACCTGCAGGACGCCGACACCCAGGCCACGGCCGACGCCGCGCGCGCCTGGCTGCAGGGCAACCAGACTCGCCGCCAGGACGCCGCGCAACAGCTGGCTGCGCCGCTGCCCGCGCGCCCGCCCGGCATGTGCGTGGGCTGCCCCGAACGGCCGGTGTTCTCTGCCCTCAAGCTCGCGCAGCAGGACGTGGGGCCGGTGCACATCGCCGGCGACATCGGCTGCCACGCGCTGGCCACCTTCGAGCCCTTCTCGTTCGGCCATTCCATCCTCGGCTACGGCATGAGCCTGGCCAGCCGCGCCGGCGTGTCTCCGGTGATGAAGCGGCGCGTGCTCTCGGTCATGGGCGACGGTGGCTTCTGGCACAACGGCCTGCTCACCGGCGTGCAGTCGGCCCTGTTCAATGGCGACGACGCGGTGCTGCTGATCTTCAAGAACGGCTACACCTCGGCCACCGGCACGCAGGACATCATCTCCACCCCGGGCGACGACGCCAAGGACAACGCCACCGACAAGCTGCAGAGCCTGGCGCACACCAACCAGACCATCGAGAGCACGCTCAAAGGCCTGGGCGTGCAGTGGATGCGCACCGTCACCACCTACGAGGTGGACACCGTGCGGGCCACGCTCACCGAGGCCTTCACCACCGAGTTCCAGGGCCTGAAGGTGATCATTGCCGAAGGCGAATGCCAGCTCGAACGCCAGCGCCGCATCAAGCCCTGGATCGCCAGCCTGCTGAAGAAGGGCCAACGCGTGGTGCGCGTGAAGTACGGCGTCGACGAGGACGTGTGCAACGGCGACCACGCCTGTATCCGCCTCTCGGGCTGCCCCACGCTCACGCTCAAGGACAACCCCGACCCGCTCAAGGTCGACCCGGTGGCCACCGTCATCGACGGCTGCGTGGGCTGCGGCCTGTGCGGCGCCAACGCACACGCGGCCACGCTGTGCCCCTCGTTCTACCGCGCCGAGGTGATCCAGAACCCGCGCTGGCACGAACGTCTCGTTCACTCACTGCGCGCCTCCGTCGTCCGCATGCTGCAACCCGCCTGAATATGCCCACCTCCCAGCAACCCATTTCCCTGCTGCTCTGCGCCCTGGGCGGCGAAGGCGGAGGCATCCTCACCGACTGGCTGGTGGAGACCGCGCGCCATGCCGGCTACCCGGCACAGGCCACCTCCATTCCCGGCGTGGCGCAGCGCACCGGCGCCACCACGTACTACCTTGAAGTGTTCCCCGTGCCCATGGCCGACCTGGGTGGCCGGCGGCCGGTGTTCGGGCTCAACCCCCTGCCCGGCCGGCTCGATGCCCTGGTGTCGTCCGAGCTGCTGGAGACCGGCCGCCAGATCACCAACGGCCTGGCCTCCAGCGCGCACACGCTGGTGATCAGCTCGTCTGCGCGCGCCCTCACCACGGGCGAGAAGATGGTGATGGGCGATGGCCGGCGCGACGCCGCCGAGCTGCTGGCGCTGGTGAACACACACAGCCGCGCGCGCCATGTGCTCGACATGGCCGCCCTCACGAAACAGGCCGGCACGGTGGTGAGCGCGGTGATGCTGGGCGCGATCGCCGGCAGCGGCCTGCTGCCCTTCTCGCGGCGCGACTACGAAGCCGTGATCGGTGACAGCGGCAACAGCGCCAAGGCCAGCCTGCGCGGTTTCGCGCTCGCCTTCGACGCGGTCAACGCGCAGCGCACGCAGGCCGCCTACGTGGAGCAGGTGCTGGGCAACGAGCCCGCGCCCACGTCGCAAAAGGCCGTGCTGCCCGAAGCGCTGCGGCGCGAATTCCCGCTGGAGGTGCACGAGATCATGGCGCTCGGCCATGCGCGCGTCTGCGAATACCAGAACGCCGCCTATGGCGACCGCTACGCCCTGCGGCTGCGGCGTGTGCTCGCGGCAGAAACGCTGGGCGATCCGCGCAACCTGCATGGCCACCGCACCACGGTGGAAATGGCGCGCTGGATCGCGCTGTGGATGGCGTTCGACGACATCGTGCTGGTGGCCGACCTGAAGAGCCGCGCCAGCCGCAGCGCCCGCGTGCGCGACGAAACGAAGGCGGGCAGCGACGACCTGCTGCGCGTGTACGACCACTTCAAGCCCGGGGCGCCCGAGTTCGCGGCCATGCTGCCCGAGCGCCTGGCGCAGCGCGTGCTGGCCTGGGACCGCCGGCGCGTCGCCGCCGGCCGCGCGCCGTGGGCGCTGCCGCTGAAGATCGGCACGCACTCGGTGTTCGGCATGCTCGCCCTGCGCGGCCTGGCGGCCTGCAAGCGGCTGCGCCCGCTGGGCAGCCGCTTCCACACCGAACAGGCGCTGATCGACCGCTGGGTCGACGCCGTGGTGCAACTCGCCGCCATGCACGCGCCGCTGGCCCACGAGGTGGCCCTGTGCGGCCGCCTCATCAAGGGCTACGGCAGCACCAACGAGCGCGGCAAGGACAACCTGCTGCACATCATCGACCACCTGGCCCTGCCCGCGCTGGCAGACCCGACCAGCGCCGCGCAACTCGCGCAGGCCGTGGCCGCCGCGCGCAAGGCCGCGCTGAGCGACGAGGCAGGCAAGGCACTCGACCAGACGCTGCGCCAGCACGGCGCGCCCGCGCGCCCGGTGAAGGCGCAGCCCATCCTCTGGCAGCACAACCCCCGGCTCAAGGCCCGCCCGGCCTCGCCGTCCTGATCCTGATCGACACCCCATCCACAACAAAGGAGACAAGCATGAACCGCCACTTCACCCCCGCCCGCCCCTGGCGCCTGGCCGCCGCCACCGCCCTGCTCACGCTGGGCACCGCGACCGGCGCCCTCGCGCAGGCCTGGCCCGACAAGCCGGTCAAGGTCATCGTGGGCTTCCCGCCCGGCGGCGCGGCCGACCAGATCGCGCGCCTCGTGTCCGCGCCGCTGGCCACGGCGCTCGGCCAGCCGGTGGTGGTGGAGAACCGCGCCGGTGCCAACGGCAACATCGCCGGTGAGGCGGTGGCCAAGTCGCCCGCCGATGGCTACACGCTGCTGCTGAGCTCGGGCGGCATGGTCTCGGTGAACCCGCACCTCTCGCGCATGAGCTTCGACCCGGTGAAGGACCTCACCCCGGTGGCCTCGGCCGCTCGCGTGCTGGTGTACCTCATGGCACGGCCCACGCTGGACGTGAAGAACGTGCAGGAGCTGGTGGCCTTCGCCAAGGCCAACCCCGGCAAGCTGACCTACGGATCGGCCGGCAACGGCAGTTCGCCCCACCTGGCCGGCGAAATGCTGAAGGCACAGACCGGCATGTTCACGGTGCACGTGCCCTACCGCGGCGCGGCCCCGGCACTCAACGACCTCATGGGCGGCCAGATCGACTACTACTTCGATCCGGGCATCGGCCTGGCCAACGCCAAGGCTGGCCGTACCAAGCTGCTGGCCGTGGGCAGCCTGAAGCGCTCGCCGCTGTTCCCCGATGTGCCCACGTTGGACGAATCCGGCCTGAAGGGCTTCGATGCCGACACGGTGTTCGGCTTCTACGCACCTGCCGGCACGCCGCCCGCAGTCATCACGAAGCTCAACGCCGAGGTCAACAAGATCCTCGGCACCGCGGCCGTGAAGGACCGCATCACCGCACTGGGTGGCGAAGCGCTGCCGCTCACGCCTGCCGAGTTCGGCAAGCGCGGCATGGACGACTCGCAGCGCTTCGGCGCGATCATCCGCGAGCGCAAGATCACGATCGACTGATCTAGGTGCCGGTCAGGCCAGCCACACCGCGATCATCGCCAGCATGAAGATCTGCAGCGCGCCCATCACGGGCAGCATGATCGGCATGTAGTGCACCACGGAGTCCAGGATGTCCTCGGCCTGCTCATCGGTGTAGACCCTCAGCTCCGGGTCCGAGTACTCCATCGGGTGCTCGGCGAGGGCCTGGTCTGGCGGCGGTTGGGTGTGTTGCATGGGGCGTCCTCTTGTGGTGAGTGAGCCCTTCCCCGGCAAACCGCATTCCCGCGCGCCCTCACCCCTTGCAGGGGCACCGGCACGGCCTGGAACCAACGTTCTTTCGGCAATTCCTTCTGTCGCGCGCGTCAGATCGCCACCAGCTGGCGCACGCCCTTCGCCTGCATCTCGCTGCCCGGCCCGCTGGCGATCACCTCGCCACGCTCCATCACGATGTAGTGGTCGGCCAGGGCTTCGGCGAAGTCGTAGTACTGCTCCACCAGCACGATGGCCATGTTGCCCCGGTCCGCCAGCATGCGGATCACCTTGCCGATGTCCTTGATGATGTTGGGCTGGATGCCCTCGGTGGGTTCGTCCAGGATCAGCAGCTTCGGGCCGGCCGCGAGCGCGCGCGCGATGGCGAGCTGCTGCTGCTGGCCACCCGAGAGGTCACCACCCCGGCGACCCAGCATCTGCTTGAGCACCGGAAACAGCTCGAACAGCTCGGCCGGGATGGGCGTGCTGCCCTTCTTCGTCGCCAGGCCCATGAGCAGGTTCTCGTGCACCGTGAGCCGGGCGAAGATCTCGCGGCCCTGCGGCACGAACCCCACGCCCATGCGCGCGCGCTCGTAGGGCGTGGCCTTCTCGATGGCCACGCCATCGAGTTCGATGCTGCCGCTCTTGATCGGCACCAGGCCCATGAGCGACTTGAGCAGCGTGGTCTTGCCCACGCCGTTGCGGCCCAGCACCACGGTGACCTTGCCGAGCTCGGCCTTCAGGCTCACGTTGCGCAGGATGTGGCTGCCGCCGTAGTACTGGTTGACGTCCTTGACGTTGAGCAGGCTCATCCCGTTATCTCCCCAGATAGACTTCAATGACGCGCTCGTCGGCCTGCACCTGGTCGAGCGTGCCTTCGGCCAGCACGGCGCCGTCGCACAGCACCGTCACCTTCTCGGAGATGGTGCGGATGAAGCTCATGTCGTGCTCCACCACCATCAGCGAGTGCTTGCCCTTGAGCGTGAGGAAGAGTTGTGCGGTGCGCTCGGTCTCCTCGTCGGTCATGCCGGCCACGGGTTCATCGAGCAGCAGCAGCTTGGGGTCCTGCATCAGCAGCATGCCGATCTCCAGCCACTGCTTCTGCCCGTGGCTCAGGTTGCCGGCCTGTCGTGCGGCGCTGTCGGCCAGGTGGATCGTGTGCAGCACCTCGCCCAGGCGATCCTTCTCTTCACCAGTGAGCGCGAACACCATGGAATGGCGCACGCGTTTGTCGGTGGCCAGCGCGAGTTCGAGGTTCTCGAACACGCTCAGGTGTTCGAACACCGTGGGCTTCTGGAACTTGCGGCCGATGCCCATGGCGGCGATCTCCGCCTCGCGGTAGCGCAGCAGGTCGATCGTGCTGCCGAAGAACACCTGCCCCGAATCGGGCCGAGTCTTGCCGGTGATGATGTCCATCATCGTGGTCTTGCCCGCGCCGTTGGGGCCGATGATGCAGCGCAGCTCGCCGGGCGCGATGTCCAGGCTCAGGCCGTTGATGGCCTTGAAGCCGTCGAAGCTCACGTTCACGTCTTCCAGGTACAGGATGCGGCCGTGTGTGGTATCCACCTCGCCGCTGACCACCGGGCGAGAGAAACCCGCCTGCCGGCCACCCGATTCCGTGGCGTTGCCCGCGGCGATGGACGCCACGCGTTCAGCGCGTTTCGCGCCTTCTTCCATCAGGTCGGGCGTCATGCCTTGCCCCCTTCCTTCGCGGGCCGCAGTTTTTTCACCAGGCCCACCACGCCCTGCGGCATGTAGAGCGTGACGATGATGAACAGCGCGCCCAGCACATAGAGCCAGTATTCGGGGAAGGTCACGGTGAGCCAGCTCTTGGCGCCGTTGACGATGAAGGCGCCGATGATCGGCCCGATCAGCGTGGCACGCCCACCCACCGCCGCCCAGATCGCGATCTCGATGCTGTTGGCCGTGCTCATCTCGCCCGGGTTGATGATGCCGACCTGCGGCACGTACAACGCACCGGCCACGCCGCACATCACGGCCGAGATGGTCCAGATGGTGAGCTTGTAGGGCAGCGGGTTGTAGCCGCAGAACATGACGCGGCTCTCGGCATCGCGCACGGCCTGCAGCACGCGGCCGAACTTGCTGCCCACCAGCCAGCGCGCGAACAGGAAGAAGCCCAGCAGCGTGAGGCCGGTCAGCACGAACAGCGTCATGCGCATGCCCGGTGTGGCCAGCGGCATGCCCAGGATGCGCTTGAAGTCGGTGAAGCCGTTGTTGCCGCCGAAGCCGGTCTCGTTGCGGAAGAACAGCAGCAGCGCGGCGAAGGTGAGCGCCTGCGTGATGATGGAGAAGTACACGCCCTTGATGCGCGAGCGGAAGGCGAAGTAGCCGAACACGAAGGCCACCAGGCCGGGCACCAGCACGATCAGCAGCAGCGTGGCGACGAAGCTGTCGGACAAGGCCCAGTGCCAGGGCAGTTCCTTCCAGTCCAGGAACACCATGAAGTCGGGCAGCTCGCTCTTGTAGTTGCCGTCGGTGCCGATCTGGCGCATGAGGTACATGCCCATCACATAGCCGCCGAGCGCGAAGAACAGGCCGTGGCCCAGGCTCAGGATGCCGGTGTAGCCCCAGATCAGGTCCATGGCGAGCGCGCAGATGGCGTAGCACATGATCTTGCCGAGCAGACCGACCATGTAGTCGCTGAGGTGGAAGGCGCTGTCGGCCGGCACGAACAGGTTGAGCAGCGGCGCCACGGCGCAGACCACCAGCAGCGCGACGATGAAGGCGCTCCAGCCGGCGCGGGTGAGCAGCGGGCCGTGCGACGGCAGGACGACGGGGGCGTTGGGCGTGGCGCTCATGCCTCGCGTCCTTTCATGGCGAAGATGCCTTGCGGTCTCTTTTGAATGAAGACGATGATGAACACCAGCACGGCGATCTTGGCGAGCACCGCGCCCGCCCAGCCTTCGATGAACTTGTTCAGCATGCCCAGGCCGAGCGCGGCGTACACCGTGCCCGCGAGCTGGCCCACGCCACCGAGCACCACCACCATGAACGAGTCCACGATGTAGTTCTGGCCCAGGTCGGGGCCGACGTTGCCGATCTGGCTCAGCGCGCAGCCCGCCAGGCCGGCAATGCCCGAGCCCAGCGCGAAGGCGTAGGTGTCGATGCGCGCGGTGTTCACGCCCATGCACGAGGCAATGGGCCGGTTCTGCGTGACGCCGCGCACGAAGAGCCCCAGCCGCGTCTTGCCGATCAGCAGCGCCACGCCCAGCAGCACCGCCAGCGCGAAGCCGATGATGATGATGCGGTTCCAGGGCAGGTTCAGGTTGCCCAGCAGGGTGATGCCGCCGCTCATCCACGACGGGTTTTCCACGCCCACGTTCTGCGCACCGAACAGGCTGCGCACCGCCTGCATCAGCACCAGGCTGATGCCCCAGGTGGCGAGCAGCGTCTCCAGGGGGCGCCCATAAAGGAAGCGGATCACCGAGCGCTCCATGGCCGCGCCCACCAGGGCCGAGGCCAGGAAGGCCACCGGCATGGCCACCAGCAGGTACCAGTCGAAATACTCGGGCAGCGCCTGGCGGAAGAAGGTCTGCACCAGCCAGGTGGCGTAGGCGCCGATCATGATCAGCTCGCCGTGCGCCATGTTGATCACGCCCATGAGGCCGTAGGTGATGGCCAGGCCCAGCGCGGCCAGCAGCAGGATGCTGCCCAGGCTGATGCCGGTGAACGCCTGACCCAGTGCACTGCCAATGGCCAGCGTGGTGTCCAGGCTGGAGAGCGAGGCCTTCAGCGCCGCCTTCACCTTCGCGTCGTCTTCCTTCTCCATCTGCGCCAGCAGCAGCGGGCGCACGATCGGTTGCTTCGCCTCGCCGAGTTTCTCGGCGGCCGAGAGGCGCTGTGCCGCGTCTTCGCTGGCCAGCAGCACCGCGGCCTGCGCAAGTTCCAGGCTCTGGCGCGCGCGCGGATCCAGCTCACCCGCCAGCGCCTTGTCGATCAGCGCGAGCTGGCTGGTGTCGGGCTCGTCGAACGCGGTGCGTTGCAGCGTGAGTGCCGCTTCGCGCTGCCGCGCAGGTGGTGCACCCACCAGCTCCATGCCCGCCAGCGCGTTTTCCATCGCGCTGCGCATGCGGTTGTTGATCATGATGTCGCCCGCGTCTTCCGGCAGCGTGGCCAGCTTCTCGCCGGTGACGGCATCGATGGCGCCATCGCCATCGACGATGAGCACGCGCTCGCCCTGCACGCGCACGGCTTCGTCGGACATGGCCTTGATCAGCGCAGACGCCTTCTCGTCGGGCTCGGCCGCGAGACGGTTCAGGGTGTCGATGCGGGTGTCGGTGTCGCCGTCCACCAGCGCGAGCGCGTCGGCCGGGGTGAGCGCATGGGCCGGTGCGCTGGCCGCCAGGCACAGGGCCAGCAGCAGCCGCATCAGCCATTCAATCGGGATGGGACGCATGGGGTCCGTCTTTCAGATCGGGGATTCGAGACACCCCGTGCACACACGTGCATCGGGGTGGGAGAACGGTGAATTGCCGGCACCCCCATGGATGCCGGCAATCAGCTCATCACTTCTTCACTTCGGGAACGTTCTTCTTCCCTTTGTTTTCCGGGATGTAGTCGCTCCACGGATCGGCGACCACCGGGCCCGGCGTCTTCCACACCACGTTGAACTGGCCGTCGGCCTTCACTTCGCCGATGAACACCGGCTTGTGCAGGTGGTGGTTTTCCTTGTCCATGGTGCTGGTGAAGCCACCCGGTGCCTTGAAGGTCTGGCCGGCCATGGCGGCGATGACCTTGTCGGTGTCGGTGGACTTGGCCTTGGCGACGGCCTGGGCCCACATGTTGATGCCGATGTAGGTGGCTTCCATCGGGTCGTTGGTCAGCGGCTTGTCCTTGTGACCGGGGATGTTCTTGGCCTTGGCGTAGGCGGCCCACTTCTTCGTGAACTCGGTGTTGGCCGGGCTCTTGATGCTCATGAAGTAGTTCCAGGCGGCCAGGTGGCCCACCAGCGGCTTGGTGTCCACGCCGCGCAGCTCTTCCTCACCCACCGAGAAGGCCACCACCGGCACGTCCTTGGCCGAGAGGCCGGCGTTGCCCAGTTCCTTGTAGAACGGCACGTTGGAGTCGCCGTTGATGGTGGAGACCACGGCCGTCTTCTTGCCGGCGGACGAGAACTTCTTGATGTTCGCGATGATGGTCTGGTAGTCCGAATGGCCGAAGGGGGTGTACTCCTCCATGATGTCGGCATCGGCCACGCCCTTGCTCTTGAGGAAGGCGCGCAGGATCTTGTTGGTGGTGCGCGGGTACACGTAGTCGGTGCCCAGCAGCACCCAGCGCTTGGCCGAGCCGCCGTCCTTGCTCATCAGGTATTCCACCGCGGGAATGGCCTGCTGGTTGGGCGCGGCACCGGTGTAGAACACGTTCTTGCTCAGCTCTTCGCCTTCGTACTGCACGGGGTAGAACAGCAGGCCGTTGGCCTCTTCCACCACCGGCAGCACCGACTTGCGCGACACCGAAGTCCAGCAGCCGAAGATCACGGCGACCTTGTCCTGCGTCAGCAGCTGCTTGGTCTTCTCGGCGAACAGCGGCCAGTTGGAGGCCGGGTCCACCACCACGGGCTCGAGCTTCTTGCCCAGCAGGCCGCCCTTGGCGTTGATCTCATCGATGGCCATGAGCACCGTGTCCTTGAGCACGGTTTCCGAAATGGCCATGGTGCCCGACAGGCTGTGCAGCACGCCGACCTTGATGGTCTCCTGCGCGTGGGCGCTCAGGCCGGTGAAGCCGAGCGTGGCGACCGTGGCCGCGGCGGCCAGGGTCTTGAGGGTGAATCGGCGGGCGTTCTGAGTGTTCGACATGGTGGCGCTTCTCCAGTGTTCCAGGGGTCCCTTGAGAGGGGTGTTTGGCGCCGCCGGCCTACCCTCTTCGGGCGTGGCTCAGCGGACAACTGGATGCTAGGGAAGAGCCTTGTCGGCGTATGTACGCCGGGTGGCGTACGTCCGTGGCGGACGTACGCCATTGCCACGTTCAGCAGCAGCGCCCGGTGGCGGAGCCGTAGCGCGCCGCCTGTCGCTCCCGGAAGAACGCCTCGTAGTTCATGGGCTCCTGGTCCGGGTGGGTGGCCTGCATGTGCTTCACGTAGCTGCCGTAGTCCGGCACGCCCACCATGAGCCGGAAGCTCTGCGTGAGGTAGCGGCCGGCCCGCCCGATGTCTTCGAGCAGGCCGCCGCCGGTGGCGGTGTCAGCCACGGGCCACCGCGCCTTCGGGCAGCGCCTGGTACGGCGTTTCGGCCACCGTGGGCTTGCGCTCGGCGCGCGCCTTGAGGATGCTCTTCACGCTGTAGAACAGCACGCTGATCACCACGAACATGAACAGGGCGCACAGCGCGGCGTCCAGGCGGTTGTTGAAGACGATGCGCGACATGGCTTCCGGCGTCTTGGCCGGCGCGATGAGCACGCCTTGCTGCAGCGCCTCGGCATAGCGACTGGCGTTGGACAGGAAGCCCACCTTCACGTCGCTGGAGAACATCTTCAGCCAGCCCGCGGTCAGCGTGCAGACCAGCAGCACGGCCGCGGGCACGATGGTGACCCAGGCGTAGCGGTCTTTCTTCATCTTGAACAGCACCACGGTGCCCAGCATCAGCGCCACCGCGGCAAGCATCTGGTTGGCAATGCCGAACAGCGGCCACAGCGTGTTGATGCCGCCCAGCGGATCGACCACGCCCTGGTACAGGAAGTAGCCCCAGGCCGCCACGCACAGGCCGGTGGCGATCAGGTTGGCGGGCAGCGAATCGGTGCGCTTGAGCGAGGGCACGAAGGTGCCCATCAGGTCCTGCAGCATGAAGCGGCCGGCGCGCGTGCCGGCGTCCACCGCCGTCAGGATGAACAGGGCCTCGAACAGGATGGCGAAGTGGTACCAGAAGGCCATCATGGTCTGTCCACCCACCACCTGGTGCAGGATGTGCGCCATGCCCACGGCCAGCGTGGGCGCGCCACCGGCGCGCGCCAGGATGGTGTTCTCACCCACGTCCTTGGCGGTCTGCACCAGCATCTCGGGCGTGATCACGAAACCCCAGGTGGACAGCGTCTGTGCGACGGCCTCGGGCGTGCTGCCCACCAGCGCGGCCGGGCTGTTCATGGCGAAGTAGATACCGGGCTCGATGCACGAGGCCGCCACCAGCGCCATCACGGCGACGAAGGATTCGGCCAGCATGCCGCCGTAGCCGATGAAGCGCGCGTTGACTTCGTTGTCCAGCATCTTGGGCGTGGTGCCCGAGGAGATCAGCGCGTGGAAGCCCGACACCGCGCCGCAGGCGATGGTGATGAACAGGAAGGGGAACAGGTTGCCCGACCACACCGGGCCGTTGCCCGCAGCGAACTGCGTGATGGCCGGCATTTCCAGCGGCGGTGCCACCACCACGATGCCGACGGCCAGCGCGATGATGGTGCCGATCTTGAGGAAGGTGGAAAGGTAGTCGCGCGGCGCGAGCAGCAGCCACACCGGAATGGAAGCGGCGACGAAGCCGTAGCCGATCAGCATCCAGGTCAGCGCCTTGCCGTCGTAGGTGAACAGCGGCGCCCAGGTCGGGCTTTCGTGCACCCACTGGCCGGCCACGATGGCCAGCATCAGCAGCACGAAGCCGATGATGGAGACCTCGCCGATGCGGCCCGGGCGCAGGTAGCGCAGGTACACGCCCATGAACAGCGCCACCGGAATGGTGGCCGCCACGGTGAAGGTGCCCCAGGGCGATTCGGCCAGGGCCTTCACCACGATCAGCGCCAGCACCGCGAGGATGATGATCATGATCATGAAGGCGCCGAACAGCGCGATCACGCCCGGCACGGGCCCGAGTTCCTGCTTGATCAGGTCGCCCAGCGAGCGGCCGTCGCGGCGCGTGGAGATGAACAGCACGATGAAGTCCTGCACCGCGCCGGCGAACACCACGCCGGCCAGGATCCACAGCAGCCCGGGCAGGTAGCCCATCTGCGCGGCCAGCACCGGGCCCACCAGCGGGCCGGCGCCCGCGATGGCGGCGAAGTGGTGGCCGTACAGCACGTACTTGTGCGTGGGCACGTAGTCGAGCCCGTCGTTGTGGCGCCAGGCCGGCGTCATGCGCGAGCCGTCCAGGCCCAGCACCTTGGTGGCCAGGAACAGGCTGTAGTAGCGGTAGGCGATCAGGTAGACGCAGACGGCGGCAACCACCACCCACAGCGCGCTGACGGCTTCACCCCGTCCCAGCGCCACGGCCGCGAGCGCGAAAGCGCCCAGCACGGCCACGAAAAACCACCCCAGGTGGCGACCCATTGCAGACATGTTTGTCTCCTCTTGTGCGGCGGCCTCGCCCATCGGGCCGCTGTGCGCCGGGCAGTATCGGCAACGCACCGCGCGGGCGCATCCGTTGCACCGCGCGGCGCGCCGCGTGGCAACACGTAAGGGTTAACGCTTATACGTACGCCGCAAGGGAACGGTCAGGGCGCTTCCCGGGCGTGCTCGACGGCGTATTTGATGAGTTCCGCCTGCCCCTCCAGACCCAGCTTGCGCTTGATGCTCTGGCGGTGCGTTTCCACCGTGCGCACGCTCAGGTCCAGCGCCTTGGCGATCTGTTTGCTCGACTCGCCCCGGCCCAGCGCGCTCAGGATCTGGCTCTCGCGCGGCGACAGCAGCGGGCGCGGTTCCTGGTGGCGGAACAGGCGGCGCGACACGCCCGGGCTCAGGAAGGTGCCGCCCGCGATCACGGCCTCGATGGCGGCCACGATCTCGCTCGCGGGCGCGTCCTTCAGCACATAACCGCGCGCGCCGGCCTGCAGCGAACGCTGCACGTACTCCGGGTTGTCGTACATGCTGAACATGAGCACACACAGCGCGGGCCAGCGCGCCAGCATGGCCTGCGCCAGATCGATGCCGCTGCCCTCCTTCAGGCCCACGTCCTGCAGCACCACGTCGACCGCCATGCCATCGAGCAGGCGCATCGCCTCGGCGGCATCGCCCGCCTCGCCCACCACCTGCAGCTGCGGCACGCTGGAGAGGCGCGCGCGCAGGCCCTCGCGCACCATGGGGTGGTCGTCGACCAGAAGGATGCGGATGGTCTCGTTCATGTCGATGCTTCTATCTGTGTGCCATGACCGGGCTCGGCGTGGATGGACAGGCGGCCCCCGATAGCGGCAATGCGCTCGCGCATGTTGCGCAGGCCAATGCCGCGCTCGGGGTGCAGGTGCACGGCGGTGCTGTCGAAACCCTGGCCATCGTCGGTGACGCTCATGCGCAAGCCGTTCGGCGCGTCGAAGGCCAGCACCAGTTCCACGTGCCGCGCCTGCGCGTGTTTGACGACGTTGGTCAGGCTCTCCTGCGCGACGCGGAACAGCGCGGTCTTCACCTCGTCGGGCAGCTCGCGCTCGGCGCCTTCAATGCGCACCGCCACCGCCATGCCGCTCGCGTCCTCGAACTCATGGCCCAGATGCTGCAGCGCGGCGGGCAGGCCCAGCGTGTCGAGCAGCGCCGGGCGCAGCCGGTGCGAGATGCGGCGGATCTCGGTCAGGCTGTGGTTGAGGCCCCGGAGCGCCTTCGCCAGCGGTTCCGAGGCGCTGGTGTCGGCGGCCGTTTCCACCAGCAGCTTGGTCGACACCAACGACTGGCTGATGCCGTCGTGCAGCTCGCGCGCCAGGTGGGCGCGCTCGTCTTCCTGCGACTGCTGCACCTGCCGCGCCAGCAGGCGCAGCTTGTTTTCGGCCACGCGGTGTTCGCTCAGGTTCAGCGCCAGGCCGCTCGCGCTGATGAGCGCGATGCCGAACACCGCAATGCCCGCGATCCACAGCAGCGTGGTGGCGATGTTGCGGTTGGCTTCGGTTTCAATGCGCGTGAGCGTGGCCTGGATGCCATCGAGGTACAGCCCCGTGCCCATCATCCAGCCCCAGCGCTCGTAGGCCACCACGTAGCCCAGCTTGGGCGTGTCGTGTCCGCTGGAGGGCTGGCGCCAGAGGTAGTCGACAAAACCACCACCCGCGCGCGCCTGGGCAATCAGGCGCTGGATGGTGGGCCGGCCCTGCGGGTCGCGCAGTTCCCAGAGGTTCTGGCCCACCAGTTCGGGCTGGCGCGAATGCATCAGCACGCGGCCCTGCAGGTCGTAGACGAAGAAGTAACCGTCCGGGCCATAGTCCAGCGAGGCCAGCAGGCGCAGCGCCTGTTCGCGGTCGGCGGGGTCGTTGCCGCCACGTTCGTACAGCGGCTGCACGGTGCTGGCCGCCAGGGCCACGTAGTTCTGCAGCTCGGTGCGCCGCGCTTCCATGTAGGCGCGCTCCACCATGGCGTACTCGCGCTTCGCGAGATCGCGCTCCTGGTGCTGCACGGCCAGCGCAATGAGCACCAGCGAGGCCAGCAGCGGCAGAAGGGCCAGCAAAAGAATCTTGGTTCGCAGTCGCATGGGAAGGGGAAAAGGCGCCCGGGCGCCATTGTCCTCCGATCCCGGCAACCGCCTTCAGGTGCGGGGCTGGAGCAGCGGCACGCGGTTCATCGCCATGGCGGCGGCTGCCGTGCGCGTCTCCACGCCCAGCTTGGCGTGGATGCGTTCCAGGTGCTTCTTCACCGTGGCCGGGCTGGCGCCCAGGATGTCGCCGATGTCGCGGTTGATCTTGCCCTTGACCACCCAGTACAGCACCTCGGCCTCGCGCGCGGTGAGACCGAAGGCGCCGGCCAGGCCGGACAGCACGCTGGCGTCCGAGGTCTCCTGCATCACGATGAGCCAGTCGCCGCCCTCGCCGTTGACCTCGTCGCCCACGCACTGGTGCAGGCGGAAGGTGAGGCGGCGCGGGCCGTTCTCCAGTGTGAGGCGCGGTGGCTCGCGCTGTTCGAGCGCCTCGCTCAGGTGGCGCCGCAGCCACTGCAGCACGGCCGGCGGCGTGGTGGGCGCTTCGGTGCCGCAGTGGTGGCGCAGCAGGTCACGCGCCAGCGGGGTCTGCCACATCAGACGGCCATCGCGCTCGCGCACGGTGATGGTGGCGTAGCCGAAGGCGTCGAGCGCGTTGCGCGCCTGGCTGCGCTCCACCGCGCCCTGGCGCACGTGGCGCGCGGTGCGCAGGTGCACGCCCATGCGGGCCATCACCTCGCGCGGCTTGATCGGCTTGGTCACGTAGTCGGCCCCGCCCGCGTCGAGCGCGGCCACGAGGTGCTCGGTGTCGGTGAGGCCGGTCATGAAAATGATGGGAATGTGCGCGGTGGCCGGCTGCGCCTTGAGCCGGCGCGCGACCTCGAAGCCGTCCAGCCCCGGCATCACCGCGTCGAGCAGCACCACGTCGGGCAGGGCCTGCGTGGCGCGGCGGATGGCGCTCTCGCCGTCGAGCGCCACGAGCACGGTGTACCCGGCTTCATCCAGTGCGTCGTGCAGCGGCGCGACGTTGTCGGGCACGTCGTCGACGATCAGCACCACCAGCGCATCCGTGAGCGGCAATGCGGTGGCGGGCAGGGGCGGTTCAACCGGATACGCCATGGTGCTGCAGCAACTGCTGTTCGATGGTTTCAAAGCGGAACTCGCGCGCCAGCGTGCGCAGGCCCTGCGCGAACGTGGCCTGCTCGGGGCGGCGCTGCACCCAGTCGTCCAGCCACTGCACGATGCCCTTG